>OOBM01001469.1_pt1 | contig 12741 bp, 9 predicted proteins | sample 1671581 | NCBI WGS metagenome assembly OOBM01 (sample SAMN06348171, study PRJEB24527) | human gut metagenome
GTCTGCAGCCTTTTCCGCTGCTTTTTGTGCTTCCTTATCCTGCATCATTCCACGTCCGGAAAGTGCAACTACCCCCACAACAAGACAACAACATGCCGCTGCTGCCACAATTCCATAAACTGGTGTCCGTTTTTTCTTTTTCTGTGCCAGTTTCTTTTCAATATTCTCAGGTTTTAAAGAATCAGGCACTTCCATCCCCTCTGCTGACTGCACAATCTTGTCTTTTATTTCCTCTTCTGTAAAATGTCTGTCTCTTTTATTTTCCATCCTTATACCTCCACTTCCTGAAGAACCACTCGCATCTTCTCCAGAGCTCTCTTTTTTCTGGAACGAACCGTAACCGGATTCATATCCAGCATCTGACCGATCTCATCACTTTGATATCCTCCAAATACTGAAAATGAAACAATCAGACGTTCTTCATCATCCAGTTTCCAGAATGCACTCTTTACATCCTGTGAGACAGCATAGTCTGACTCTTTTGATGGATAAGTCTCATCCAACTCATGTGTCTGGGCTCTCTTTCGAAACTGGTTCTTACAATGATTGCTCAATATGGTAAAGATCCAGCTTCTGAAAGACTCCTCCTTTTTGAGACTGGATATCTTTTCATAAGCTGTCACCACAGTATCACTGACTGCATCCTCCGCCTCCTGCGGATGCTTCAGAGTATAGAGTGCAAATTTATAAAGTTCCACATAGATTCTGGAATACAACTCCGAAAACGCTTTGACGTCCCCGCGCTTTGCACGTCGTATCAGAACTGCTTCCGCACTTTTTTGATAATCGTACATCCGCATCCCCTCTCTTTCTTTTTTGTTTGTGTTACTGTTCACAATAACTCTTTTGTCACACATAAGAGTCTTTCAAGTGAAGTTTTGTTGCATGGAAAATAAAAAATCAGGGAGATTTTTTGTTTCTCCCTGATTTTTTCATCTGTTTAATCTCTAACCTCTATAGTAATTGATCAGACAGCCCTTCAAAATAATCTCTCTTTCGGCATCTGTCAGATCACCCAGACGGAACTCTACTTCTTTCAGTTCATCTCCTACAACATAGGCCTTGATCACATCTGCCTTTTCTTCTACTGCGTTTCTCACATCCGGAATGAAGATATAGTCATCATTCTTAAATGGAAGTGCTTTGTCATCCGCATCTGTCAGAAGCGGCAGCATTCCCCAGTTGATCAGGTTTGAACGATAACGTTTTGTAGCATACTCGTTGGCAATGTTTGCCCATCCGCCCAGTACTTTCTGGCAGGATGCAGCCTGTTCACGTGCAGAACCGTCTCCCGGTTTCACTGCAAAGATCGTACTTCCGACTCCTACATTTCCTTCTCCGACCTGTGGGAATTTCTCCTGAACCTTCGCCATGACCGGTTTTAATTCTTCCAGCACCTCAAGCGGACATTTTCCTGCTTCGATCGCCTTCTGTGCTGCCTGTACTTCTTTGGCGCGTCCTACATATGCAGGATCTTTTCTGGAAAGTGCAAACTCTGCCAGTCCAAGCGGATTGGATCGGAAGGAGGAAGTCTCTCCGGATGGGATCAACTCGTCAGTTGTCGTAACCGGATCATGGATCTCTGAAACAACCTTTAATACCATATGCTCCGGTAATGCACTCATTGCCGGCCAGTCTTTGATATTTGGTCCAAACTGGATCTCCACACTTGGATCAGCCACTCCCTTGCTGTCAAAGACGCGATTCTCGTATATCCTGCTGTCGAAGAAGTATTTCGGTTTTGTATAATTTACATCCAGATCGGTAGCTGCGGTCAAATATCCCTTATTTGCTGCAGTTGCTGCAATGGATCTTGCATCCATAAGCGCAACGGATGCAACCTGTCCCTTCTGGACCTTGGAACCTTCGCGGTTCGGGAAGTTTCTTGTGGAGTGACGGATAGAGAATGCGTTATTTGCAGGAGTATCTCCGGCACCAAAGCAAGGACCGCAGAACGCTGTTTTGACGATCGCTCCTGTCTCCATGAGGCTTGCCACTGCACCATTTTTTACAAGTTCCATGTAAATCGGGGTACTTGCCGGATATACGCTCAATGTAAACTCATCCGGTCCGATGCTCGCACCTTTTAAAATGTCTGCGGCATCACAGATATTTTCAAATCCACCGCCGGCACAGCCCGCAATAATTCCCTGATCTACATAAAGCTTTCCGTTTCTTACTTTGCTCTTTAAATCTAATTTTACAGCTCCGTCGAAGCTGACTTCTGCACGTTTCTCGCAGTCGTCCAGAATATCCATCAGATTTGCATTCAGCTCTTCGATGGTATAAGTGTTGCTTGGATGGAATGGCATTGCGATCATTGGTTTGATCTGACCGAGGTCAATCTCGATCATTCCATCATAGTAAGCCACATCCCCCGGATTCAGCTCTTTGTATGCCTGTGGTCTTCCATGGATCGCATAGAAATCCTGTACCTTTTCATCGGTTCTCCAGATAGAAGAAAGGCAGGTCGTCTCGGTCGTCATAACGTCCACGCCGATACGGAAATCAACGCTTAAGTTCGACACACCCGGTCCCACAAATTCCATGACTTTATTCTTCACATAACCTTTATCAAACACTTCACCGATAATGGCAAGGGCAACGTCCTGAGGTCCAACCCCTTTCTGTGGTGTTCCGGTCAGGTAAACACCTACAACGCCCGGCATATCAATATCGTATGTTTTGTTCAGTAACTGTTTTACAAGCTCCGGTCCGCCTTCGCCGACTGCCATGGTTCCCAATGCACCGTAGCGGGTATGGGAATCAGATCCTAAGATCATGGCTCCGCTCTCTGCTAACATCTCTCTTGCAAACTGATGGATCACTGCCTGATGCGGTGGAACATAAACTCCACCGTATTTTTTTGCACAGGTAAGTCCAAACATGTGGTCATCTTCGTTGATCGTACCACCGACTGCACATAAACTGTTATGGCAGTTTGTCAGGACGTATGGCATTGGAAAACGCTCTAAGCCAGATGCTCTTGCGGTCTGAATGATTCCTACAAATGTAATATCATGTGAGGTAAGCTTGTCAAATCTAACCTGAAGCTTGTCCATGTTTCCTGAAGTATTATGTTTTTTCAAAATACCATAAGCGATGGTATTTTCGGCAGCCTGCTCTTTCGTGACAGCTTTTCCCGTCTTCTGCTGTACCTCTGCCGCGTCCGTCATAATTTCTTTTCCGTTTACAAGGTAAACGCCACTATCATATAATTTCATACGTTCCTCCATCCCAATCTCCGGCGAAGCTTTCTAACTCAACTCGTCTTTCGCGCTTTTATATGAATTATAAAGATACTCCCTGTAAAAATCAAGACTTTCATACACTAAATTAATAAATCAATTGTTTTATGCATTTAAAAAAGAACTCCGGGAATCCCCAAAGTTCTTTCTCTTCTAAATGATTGTTTTCAATCCGGCGAGTGTATCAAATTTTGCATACAGAAGTTTTGCTGTCTCCTCGTCCGGTTCTGCGAGATCCGGCACCATCACAACAGAAAGCCCTGCGCGGTATGCAGATAAGATTCCATTTGGCGAATCTTCCACCGCAATGCAATCCTTTGGTTTCTCCCCAATCTGCTCACATGCATAAAGGTACACGTCAGGCTCCGGTTTTCCGTTCTCTACGGTTGTGGCGCTCACAAGCTGATCAAATTTATCGTAGATACCAATCTGTGTGAGATACTGTTTTGTACGTTCCGGATCCGTTGCTGTTGCAACGGCAGTCTTGATGTTCTTTGAGCGGAGATAATCCAGGATTTCATCCACATCCGGCTTTTTCTCAATCCCATTTTTCTCAATATGTTCTTTCATGAGCTGTTTGCGTCTCGCCCGGATCGCTTCATAATCAAATTCCGGTCCAAATATCTTTTGCAGATAAGGTCCTGTATACTTTGTTGCAAGGCTGCGGATTGCAAGTCCATGCTCTCTGGTAAAATGAAATCCCGCCTCTTTTGCCGCCTGCTGCCAGTATATATTCAACCATTTTTCTGTGTCAATTAGCACGCCATCCATGTCAAAAATAACTGCTTTTATCATTCTTTCTCTGTTCTCTCCTCTGGTTCTAATTCTTCAATCTCGTAATCATCTTCGCTTGCCGGCTCTTCCATTTTCGGATTACTGCTGTTCTCGTCTGCATATTGTGGAAACGTGATAGATGCCTTAAACAGATCACCATCCACCTTAATGTCAAACACTCCACCCATTAAAACCGTAAGGCTCTTTGCGATGGAAAGTCCCAGACCACTTCCCTCGGTCGTTCTCGACGAATCCCCGCGGATAAAACGTTCCGTCAGATCTCCGGCATTGCTGTTCTCCCTTGCAAGGGAATGTTCTGATACATTCTTAATGGAAAAGACAACCTTTTCTTCCACATATGCAATATCCACATACACCCTTGTTTTTTCCAGTGCATACTTTGCAACATTATTATAAAGATTTTCGATCACGCGGTAAAGCTGTCTGCCATCTGCGCGGATGAGCACAGCTGTCTTCGGGAGTTTTGTGACGATCGTAAGTTCTTTCTGCTCAAACTTCTCATTAAACTCTCCGCTTGTCTGATAGACAAGTTCTACAAGATCAATGACCTGCATGTCAAGCTTCACATTACCGGAACTGATCTTGGATGCCTCCACAAGATCTGCCGTAAGCTGCCTTAACCGCTGGGATTTTTCATCCAGGATCTGAATGTACCCCTGCACACGTTCATTATCAATTTTTTCCAGCTTCATTAAGTTTACATAATTTATAATTGATGTCAGTGGTGTTTTGATATCATGAGATACATTTGTGATAAGATCTGCCTTCATGCGTTCATTTTTGGTGCTGTCATCCACTGCATGTAAAAGACCTTCTCCAATGTTATTGATCGCCTCCGCAAGACTTTTCTCCTCGCCGTGCAGCTGTTCAATGTCAATTTTCCCGGAAAGCGCTCCGTCCCTGATTTTCTCCACACCCAGCCGGATCTGATATTGCTCCACTGCCTTTCGCAGAATCATGTAACACTCTCCCGCTGAAAATAAGAGCAGCAGCACCAGTGCAGTCATGCTCCGATAGTAAAATGCACCGACCGCCAATATGAAGCAGACAGCCATGTGTCCTGCAAAAAGCAGCAGCACACGCACCGTTGTTTTCTGTCTGGCAAATACTTTGCGGATACCTCTTTCGAGCCAGCACGCAACGCTTGTCTCCCAGAGCATCTCCGCTTTCATTCTGCGCACCATGCTCAGATAAAAGATCAGGAATAAACCGTCGATCACAAGACTCACGGTTCCTGATGCTACAATGATCCCATAAACAGCCCATTCCTCACTGTTTACTTTTGTAATGAGGATCACAAGCTCCACCATCATAAAAATAAAAGCCGCCACCAGAATCTCTGTCTTGATCTTATCGATCGGATTCAGATGGATTTTCTCCTCACCTGTGCGGCGTCCGGTTGCCAAAGTCAGATACACCAGTGAAATGATCCATCCCATCAGACTGACCAGGCCACTGAAAGTACAGACCTTGATCCATGGATGAAGCTGTTCGTACTCCCGGGATGCCTCATAAATATCATCTTCTGCAGACAGTTCCGTATCGATCCCGATGATCAGCGTCATGTCATCTGCAGGCCAGAGCATCTGATTCCCACCGCCAAAGAAGTAGTCTGCCATGCCGTTAATATCAGTGCCAAATTCTTTGTCCACAAGATCATAGATCAGGTAATTCCCCATGGTCTTCGCCTCCATCAGCACAGCTTCCACGTCAAACTCCTGTCCTTCCTTCGTGTCCGGCTGATTTGTGTACCACGCCTCACCAATCCTGTACCAATAGCAGAAATTGCTATCACCGCTCTTAAACTCATTGGTGTATTGCAGATAACGCCTGTTCTCCTCTGAAGTACGGCTTTCACCTTTGATCAGCAGACGCAGGTAATCGCTCAGGTCATCACATTTTTTCTCAATACATTTTGTGTAATACCCGGAATCCAGAAACTGTTCTGTCCCAACGTCTGACAACTCAAAAATATTTTTACTAAGCATGGATGCCAGCAAAAATACTGCTATCGTTAAAACCACTGTAAAAAACAGATGCAGAATCAGGCCTGTCAGTTTTGTTCCGTAGGAATAAGGATGGCTCTCCATAATCGCTCCTTAACTCTTAACTCTTAATTCTTATCAATTTTGTAACCAACACCCCATACAACTTTCAGATAACGGGGTTCTTTTGGATTAATCTCTATCTTCTCGCGGATATGGCGGATGTGTACTGCCACTGTATTATCCGCTCCGATCGCATCCTCATTCCAGATGCTCTCATAAATCTGGTTGATGGAAAATACTTTTCCCTGATTCTTCACCAACAGCAAAAGAATGTTATACTCGATCGGGGTAAGCTTCACTACTTCGCCATCCACCGTTACTTCCTTCAGATCGTCATTGATGCTCAAACCTCCAACTGTATAAATACTGTCACCGGATTCTGCTGCATTTCCAAGCTGTGTATAACGGCGGAGCTGGGATTTTACCCTTGCCACCAGTTCCAGCGGATTGAACGGTTTCTCCACATAATCGTCCGCCCCGATATTCAGTCCTAAGATCTTGTCTGAATCCTCTGTTTTTGCTGACAAAATAATGATCGGAATACTGCTGTTCTCACGGATTTTCAGGGTTGCACGGATTCCGTCCAGCTTCGGCATCATGACATCCATGATCAGAAGATGTACTTCATTATTCTTCAATATTTCAAGCGCTTCTTCACCATCATATGCCTTTAGCACATGAAAGCCTTCCTGCTGTAAATAGATCTCGATTGCTTCCACAATTTCTTTATCATCATCACACACTAAAATGGTCTGCATGTTCTATCCTCCCAATATTTTTCTTTCAACAGCCTGTCTCCCGCTTTACGGACAAACCTGTCCATTGCTGCAAACATGAATAAAATAAAACTGTCCGGCGTTTATCAGCCTGAACAGTTTTATTTTAGCAGTTAAAAAAGTATTTTAATAGTAGAGAAATCTTAATTGTGTCTTAATTTCTGTTTTTCTAGCAGATCTCTGCTCCGCTTGGCATCTTTTTCTCCGGAACCATCAATGCAAGTTCCCCGTTCTCATCCTCTGCGCAGAGTAACATACCCTCTGAGACTACACCTGCAAGTTTTGCCGGTTTTAAGTTCACTAATACCATGACTTTTTTGCCAACCATCTCTTCCGGTGTGTAATGCTTGCGGATACCGGAAACGATCTGTTTTACCTGACTTCCGATCTTCACCTGTGAGCAGAGTAATTTCTTTGATTTTGGAACTGCTTCGCAGGCAATGATCTCTCCTACCTGAAACTGCATCTTCATAAAATCATCATACTCAATTTCTGCTTTCGGTTCAATGTCAATTACGGATTCTTCCGCTTCTTCTGCTGTTTCCGTTTCTCCGGCAAGTTTCTTCTGTTCTGCCTCAAACTCTGCTTTCTGGGCTGCTTTGATCTCCTCCACTTTCGGCATAACCTCTTTTGCATCCAGACGTGCAAATAAGATTTCCGGTGTATCTGTCACTCTGCTTCCACTCTCATAAAGTCCGAATTTGTCCAGATCGTCATAATCGCGCAATGTAGTATTCAGCTGGTTTACGATCTTCTCTGCTGTCTCCGGCAGGAAGCTGTGCAGTAATCCTGCTCCGATCGTGATGGACTCTGTCAGATTATATAATACCTCTGCAAGACGGTCATGGTCTGCCTCATCTTTTGCAAGCACCCATGGAGTCGTCTCGTCGATGTATTTGTTGCAGCGGCGGAACAGGTCAAATACAGCGGTGATCGCATCTGCCACACGGAGTTTGTCCATTTTCTCCTGTACTTTATCTCTGGTTCCGGTAACGACAGCCTTTAAATCCTCATCGACTTCTGCAGTCACGCCTGTTTTTCTCACAACACCATCAAAATATTTGTTGCTCATGGAGATGGTTCTGTTTACAAGGTTTCCTAAAATGTTGGCAAGATCAGAGTTGAATCTTTCAATTACCAATTCCCATGTGATGACACCGTCATTTTCAAATGGCATCTCATGAAGTACGAAGTAACGGGTTGCGTCTACGCCGAACAGTCTTACCATATCGTCTGCATAGATCACGTTTCCTTTGGATTTGCTCATCTTATCGCCGCCCTGTAAAAGCCATGGATGGCCAAACACCTGTTTTGGCAATGGCAGATCCAATGCCATTAAGAAGATCGGCCAGTAAATCGTATGGAAACGGACGATATCCTTTCCAATTAAATGTAAATCTGCAGGCCAGTTTTTCTGAAACAACTCAGAAGAACCATCCGGGTCATAACCAATTTTTGTAATGTAGTTGGTCAGTGCGTCAAGCCATACATAAACAACATGTTTCGGATCAAAATCTACCGGGATTCCCCAACTGAAGGATGTTCTGGATACACATAAATCCTGCAAGCCCGGAAGTAAGAAGTTGTTCATCATCTCGTTCTTACGGGATACCGGCTGGATAAACTCAGGATGTGTGTTAATGTAATCGATCAGACGGTCTGCGTATTTGCTCATTTTGAAGAAATAAGCTTCCTCTTTTGCCGGTTTTACTTCACGTCCGCAGTCCGGACATTTGCCGTCTACAAGCTGAGACTCTGTCCAGAAGGATTCACATGGTGTACAGTAAAGTCCCTCGTAAGCTCCTTTGTAGATATCTCCCTGATCGTATAATTTTTTGAAGATTTTCTTTACGCATTTCTCGTGATCGGCATCTGTAGTACGAACAAAGTTATCATAGGATGTGTTCATCAGATCCCAGATTGCTTTTACTTCTCCTGCAACGTTATCTACATATTCCTTCGGAGTGATTCCTGCTGCTTCCGCTTTTTCCTGAATCTTCTGACCATGCTCATCCGTTCCTGTCTGGAAGTATACGTCATAGCCTTCTGCTCTCTTGTATCTTGCGATCGCATCTGCAAGTACGATCTCATAAGTGTTTCCGATATGCGGTTTGCCCGATGTATAGGCAATCGCTGTTGTCATATAATACTTTCCTTTATTGCTCATTCTCACTACCTCTTTCCTTAATTATCTTTTAGGCAATTGCGAAACTCTATTTATGTTATGAATGTTGTGGAAATGTAACAAAATTTTCGAAGACACGCTCTCACTATGTGTCACTCGCAACGGTACTAGCATGCCAGCCATAGCTAACGCTATGTCTGCCAAGCAAGAACCGGCGGTTCCCCAATGTCTTCTCAATCTTTTGTCACATTTTCACAACTTACCTCACGTTTTCTGTGAGTTTCGCAATTACCTATAATTATCTTTATTACAGTTCACATGCGCAATAAGTGGACTGTAATAAAAAACCGCCCTCTGATTACCCAGAAGACGGGTTGTTCCCGTGTTACCACTTCAATTCATCTGTATCCCACAATACAGACCTCAGCATGTCTTTCTATTTGAAAAACATCTCCGCTGTAACAGGCGGTCCCGTCAGAACTTATCGCATGCCACTTTTCTGCATCCGTTCAGCCCTGCCACTCCAAAGCCATGTTCCATGAAGCTTTCCTCATTCCCTCGCACCATGATATCCTGCGGATCTGATATTACTGAGTTAAAATCAGATCCGCAGGATATCCCGGGAACCTCTCTGCTAAGACCATCTGTACAGATGATCTGTTGAGTTCCATTTCATGTACTCTCTTTTTCATTGTGTTTTATATTAAAATAATCGTATGCATTATCACGTCCTCTTGCATCAGACGCTGAACGCCTATCACATAAAATAGCACGGAAATACTGAAAAGTCAATGAATACATTGGTTTTTCGGTGTTTCCGTGCTATTGCATTGAATTTTACATTTTCTGTGCATCGTTTCTCTGTAAACGAATGATATGCATTTCTTTATTCGTCGAATTTCTCATCATCGACAACTTCGCCTGTAAAATGCTCCGGCTCTGCCATTTTTGCTCCACAACTGCTGCAGAAAGATGCGCCCTGTGGCATTCTCGCTCCGCAGTTTGGACATTCTGCTGCGCCCTGAAGATTTAAGATCTCCGTTTTCATGCGCTCGATCTCTGCCAGTGCTTCTTTGATCACTTTGAACTGTTCATTTTCGGCATTTTCCTCATCATCTTTGTGTGCATCAAAATAGGTACGTCCCAGTTCTGCATACTGTTTTTCTACATAATCTTCTTTGGACTTTACGTCTAGTTTTAACTTGGCAACACCGGATACTTCCTTCGCTTTCTGGGATACATCTTTTCCTGCTGATACCAATGACTCTTTCATCTCATCAAAAAATGACATAATGACTACCTCCGTCCGTATATAATATCTTTCCATTTCGTGCTTTGTATTATACGCTTTTTCCACGGTGTACACAATACGGGGACGACATAATGCCTGAATTGTATTCGCCTGTTTTCACTCATGAATTATCGATCACATATCTCTCAAAAAGCGGCAGTGTAAAAAATACATACCCTCTGGTCTCGCCTGAGACAATCCCCTTTTTCATAAGTCTTTTGCGATACGGATTAAACTCATTTGTTTCCATGCCAAGATGTTCCCGGATTTCTTTGATTTTTCCGCTTTCTGTCTCGGCAATTCCCCTTGCCACAATGCGATCCTTCTGCGATAACTCTGACCATATTTTGTCGTATACAAACTCGCTCAAATACTGCTCATACTCTTCTAGTACTGCCTCATAATGACCACTGTGATTCCATGTCAGATAACCGAGTACCTGAAATGCGAATGGGTACCCCCTCGTCAGCTCTGCCATTTGTTTTGCCACATCCTGATCTATTTGAAAAATGTTTTTATACTTATTCATAACCGCCTGCTGATTCAATGGTTTTAACTGAATCTTTGGTGCCCGAAATAAAAAGGTTAGATTTTTTTCATTCTGTAATTCATCAATATTTTCATATAAACCCGTTGCCAGTAAAAATACAGGCAGATCCTGTCTTACAAAAATCTGGAATGAACCTGCAAACACCTTCATATAATCATTATTTGTAACTTCGTCGATTGTAATCAACAGTCTCTTGTCCTGCTTTTTCAGTTTTTCCAAAATAGTAATGATCGCCGTCTCCGTATCCGTGAGTGGCGGAACACCCTCTATCGCTACGCCAAACCCGAAAAAGGATAAATCAATTTTCGCAGACTTTATGATTGCTGCACAAACTTTATTGCTATTTAGTTTTGCTAACATTCCCTGTAATAAATCGGTAGCAGGATTCAGTTCTATCACTACCCAGTCTTCTCTTTCCCTCAGCCGTCTTGCAATCTCAGTCATCATCACTGTTTTTCCCGAACCTTGTACACCTGTGATAATGAACATCTGCTGATTTACCGTTTCCGCTGTAAACGTATCAACAATTTCCATTGTCTGTAATGGACGCTCTATCGGCTCTAACGGACTTTTCCCAAATGTAAGCGTAAATGGATTCTGCATAGGCTCTCCTTTAGTTTTACTGTTCTTTACTCTTGTTTACTGTTTTGGTGTTGTTTTATTGTTCTTTACTGTCTTTTACTGTTTTACATTTATTTTACTGTTCTTTACTGTTTGCATCAAGACGTTTTATGATGATTTATTTAAAAAGATGAATACTTGATCCGTAACAAAAGGCTCATACAAGAGAAACTCCAGAACCAGCATTTGCCAGAACCAGCGTTTCCTATCAATAACTTTTTTCTATGTTTTTACCGCATGCAGATATACACCATATATACCGCATACATAAGAAGCATAATAATTCCTTCTTTACGATTCACTTTCTTGGATGTCCATGCAAATCCCCATACAACTGCACTCATGATGATCAAAATGATAATGTCGATAATATTCTCCATAAGGAAGGTAACCGGACTGATCGCCGCTGCGACACCAAGAATCAGTAAAATATTAAAAATATTAGAACCGATCACATTTCCAAGTGCCATATCCACCTCATCTTTTTTTGCTGCCACAATGGAAGTCACTAACTCCGGAAGGCTGGTTCCGAGTGCCACGATCGTAAGACCGATCAGTGTCTGGCTTAAGCCGAATCCGGCTGCGATCGCAGATGCGCCATCGACTACAAAGTCACCGCCGAACTTTATTGCGATCATTCCACCAATAATAAAAACTATGCATTTCCACATCGGAAGGATTTTTATCTCTTCCTCGGCAAGTGCTTCCTCTTCTGCTTCCAGTTTATCACCGGCTGTTCTTGCTTTTTTCGCAGACTGTATCATCCAGAACAGGTATACGGCAAAAATCACAAGCAGGATCACACCATCCACACGACCTAATGACATTCCAAGATATCCCATAACTACAAGCAGGCCAGCACAGAGAATCGAGAACGGAAACTCTTTCATCAATGTATTCTTTTCAATGGTAAGTGGTGTAAACAGTGCACAGGCACCGCAGACTACCATCAGATTAAAAATATTTGATCCTGCCACATTACTGACTGCAAGTGTATTGTTTCCTGCCATGGATGCGGTAACACTGACTGCAAGCTCCGGTAAGCTTGTTCCCATTGCCACGATCGTCATACCGATGATCAAAGATGGAACTTTAAACTTTTTCGCCACGGAGGAACTTCCCTCTACGAAATAATCTGCTCCTTTGATAAGCAATACAAATCCGATCACTAAAATAACTGCTGACTTTAAAATCTCCATGTTTCTCTCCTCTTTTCTTTATAATTATTAGATATTTGCGAAACTCAATTTTACGTTATGAATATTACGAAAAGTTAACAAGATCAAC
>OOBM01001472.1_pt1 | contig 12705 bp, 9 predicted proteins | sample 1671581 | NCBI WGS metagenome assembly OOBM01 (sample SAMN06348171, study PRJEB24527) | human gut metagenome
GGAGCTGCTGGCCCGGGTGGAAGGCCTGCTGCGCCACACCGGCCGCCGGGCCGCTACACTGCAAGCTTTCGATGCCGTCATCGACCCGGACAACCACATCGTCACCCAAAACGGCACCCGCGTAGAGCTGACGCCCCGGGAGTTTGATCTGCTGCTGGCCCTTGTCCGTGCCCGGGGGCAGCTGCTCTACCGCGAGGCCCTGTATGAGCGAGTCTGGGGCCTGGACAGCAATGCCGGGCCGCGCACGGTAGACATTCACATCCACCGCCTGCGCAAAAAACTGCACTGGGATCATAAGATCGTGACCGTACCCAAAGTAGGGTACAAGTTATTGCCGTAACCCCTAAAAGGCGCCCTCCCAGAGGAGGCCGTCAAAACCCTCTACCACCTTAGAAAGGAGGCCCCCATGAAACGCTCCCTCGCCCTTGCTGTCTGCGGCTTTTCGCTGGTGCTGGCACTGGTGGGCGGGTGGCTGGCGGACCGCCAGTTCACCGCCGCGCTGGATACCCTGGCGGATCAGGCCGTACTGCAGCACCAGCGCAATCTGTTCGGCTATGCCGACACCCTGCAGGAAGTCAAGGCCGACGACTCGCCCCACATGATCCTGGCGGACGACAGCGGCACCCGCTATGTCAACGCCAGTGACAAAGCCTTTGCCGGGCAGCTGTATTTTGACCGCCAGCGGCTGATCGTGGGGTCGATCCCCTGCACCTTTGCCCTGCTGGACCAGACCGGCCGGGTCATCTACTCCAAGCTGCCCGACACCATCCCCGAAAGTGAATTGGCCGCACTGAAAGACGCCGACACCACCACGATGCGCCTTTGCGGGCAAACATTGCTGCTCTGCGATCAAGTCGCCGGGGCCAGCGGTCAGCGCGTCTGGGTCTGGATGGTCACAGCGCTGGATACCAGCTCGGCCTACGCTGTCCGCACCGCCGCACTGCGCCAGTGGTTCTTGTTGCAGGCCGTACTGACGCTGGCGGCACTGTTGATGGTCCACCACACCACTGCCCTGCAGCAGCTGAACGACCGCCAAAGCCGCTTTGTGGCCGACCTGACCCATGAGCTGAAAACGCCCCTGACCAGCATGATCGGCTACGCCGACTTACTGCGCGGCGGCGAACTGCCGCCCGAAAACCAGCGCCGCGCCGCCGATGCCATCTACCATGAATCCACCCGGCTGGAAAGCCTGAGCCAACAGCTGCTCAGCCTGCAAGACCTGCGGCAGGAAGCCCTGACCCTGACCGCCGTGCCGGTAGCCGCCGCCTTTGAGGATGTGGCCCGCAGCCTGCCCGATTGCCCCGTGAACCTCGAAAAGACCTGCCCAGAGGACGCCGCCGTGCGGGCCGACCGGGTACTGCTGGCGGACCTGCTGCGTAACCTTGTGTTGAACGCCGCCCACGCCAGCGCACCGGGCAGCACGGTTACGCTGCGTTGCCTGCCCGCCGAGGACCGCTGGCGGCTGGAGGTAGCCGACACCGGCTGCGGCATCCCGCCTGAGGCCCTGCCCCACCTGACCGAGCCGTTCTACCGGGTGGACAAGGCCCGGGCCCGGGCCAACGGCGGCAGCGGCGTGGGGCTGGCCCTTTGCGCCGACATTGCCGCCGCCTTTGGCGCCAAGCTGGAATTTACCAGCACCGTGGGCGAAGGCACCACCGTCGCCCTGACCCTGCCCAAGGAGGTGTACGCCCATGAAGAAGCTGACGATTGACCCCCGTTTTTGGCTGACGGCCGCCTTTTGCGCCGCCCTGTTGGCTGCGCCGCCGCTGCTGACCCAGGCGCGGGACCGGCAGGCCGACACCACGGCCCTCACCCGCCCTGCCGTAGCCGGTGTAATGACCGATGAAGAGCGGCTGGACCCCACCATAAGTGCCCTCTATAGTCAGAAGATTTTGAGTGCATCCAATAATTTTCTGGTTGGTGAGGAAAATTTCCAAAAGTATTCACGAATGTCTGGCAAGCTGCGGCAGGCGAACCGCCGTGGTCTGCTGAGCGATGAACAGCTGAACGCGCTTCTCGCCTTAGTCGATGTCACGGAAGCCGCTGAAACTGCTGAACGAGGCGACTATCATTATACTGGTCTGCATACCTGTATTTTTTACTCTGATGCGGCCGGTGTAGAGCAACTGCAACTGACCTATTGCAGTGCCACGCCGGAGGAAGTTGCCTCACCGGAGAACGCTCTTACACTGGACGCCACCATCTTTATCAGTTACCTGCCCAACAATGGCCCCATCCTGAGCATGACGATCTCCTACGATGACCTGCCCGAAAGCACCGTTGACCTCGAGACCCTGCAGGACCGCTTCTGCGACCAATTGAAGCTGACAGTTCCCGGTGAATGGACTGACATCGGCGGCGGCCAGCGCAATTATTCGTCCAGTAATCTGGTCACTCTCGTGGACGCCTGCACCGCCACCAATCGAAGTGTTATGATGTCGGCTTTTCTCAATCCCTTTGTCTAAGAGTAAAAGAATAAAGCAGATACAAAAAGGCCCGTCGTGTTTCCACGGCGGGCCTTTGAATTATGCGGTTTTACAGGTTATCAGACAATACCCTGGCTCATCATAGCGGAGGCGATCTTCTCGAAACCGGCGATGTTGGCACCGGCGACCAGGTTGCCCTTCATGCCGTACTTTTCGGCAGTGGCGGCAGCACTGTGATAGATGTTGACCATGATGTTGTGCAGGCGCTCGTCGACCTCCTCGAAAGTCCAGGACAGGCGCAGGCTGTTCTGGCTCATCTCGAGGCCGGATGTGGCAACACCGCCCGCGTTGGAAGCCTTCGCGGGGGCAAACAGGATGCCGTGGGCCTGCAGATAGGCGATGGCCTCGGGGGTGGAGGGCATGTTCGCGCCCTCGGCGACGGCGTAGCAGCCGTTGGCGACCAGAGCCTCGGCACCGGCCAGGGGCAGCTCGTTCTGGGTGGCGCAGGGCAGGGCGATGTCGCAGGGGACGGTCCAGATGCCCTGGCTGCCCTCGACGTACTTGGCAGTGGGGACGTAATCCAGATAGGTCTTGATGCGGGCGCGCTTGACCTCCTTGATCTCCTTCATGACCTTGTAGTCGATGCCATTCTCGTCGACGATGTAGCCGTTGGAGTCGGACATAGCGATGACCTTGCCGCCCAGCTGGGTAGCCTTCTGGTTGGCGTAGATAGCAACGTTGCCGGAGCCGGAGATCACGACGCGCTGGCCCTCAAAGCTCTTGCCGGCGTCGGCCAGCATCTCCTTGGCAAAGTAGCACAGGCCGTAGCCGGTAGCCTCGGTGCGGGCGAGGGAGCCGCCGAAGGGGATGCCCTTGCCGGTCAGAACGCCGGTGTACTCGTCGCGGATGCGCTTGTACTGGCCGAACAGGAAGCCGATCTCGCGGCCGCCGACGCCAATATCACCGGCGGGCACGTCGGTGTCGGGGCCGATGTGGCGGTACAGCTCGGTCATAAAGCTCTGGCAGAAACGCATGACCTCGGCATCAGACTTGCCGTGGGGGTCAAAGTCAGAGCCGCCCTTGCCGCCGCCCATGGGCAGGCTGGTCAGGCTGTTCTTGAAGCACTGCTCAAAGCCGAGGAACTTGATGATGGAAAGGTTGACAGAGGGATGGAAGCGCAGGCCGCCCTTGTAGGGACCGATGGCAGAGTTGAACTGCACACGGTAGCCGCGGTTGACCTGGACCTTGCCAGCGTCATCGACCCAGGGCACACGGAACATGATGATGCGCTCGGGCTCGACCAGGCGCTCGATCAGGCCGGCCTTCTCGTACTCGGGGTGGGCAGCCACAACGGGCTCCAGGCTCTCGAGGACTTCCTCAACAGCCTGCAGAAACTCCTTCTGCTCGGGGTTGCGCTTTGCAAGGCCCTCATATACGCCCTGCAGGTAAGCATTCTGAATTGCCATAAAACGACACTCCTTTATATAATTTCAAACACCGCTTTCATGTTACCACCATAAAAGCAATTTTTCAAGTAGTTTTGGTTTACTTTTCAAAATTTTGTTTGCAGTAGGCGTGCCGGTGTTCTTGTCCTGTGGACAAATCGGCATTTTTGCGCATAATTATACAACCGTTCATTCTGTCGCATACATCGTGACCCACGCGGCGGGCTGCCCGTCGGCCAAAAAGTCTGCCGGGTCCCAGAGGGCGTAGAGGCTGTACTGCGGGTCATAGCTGTCGCGGGGGTTGGCGGTTGTCAGCCATTGGCCCGACGCGGTGCAGGCCAGCAGCAACGCGGGGCGGCGCACGCCCTCCGCCGTGACCGCGGGGGCCGGGAGGACGTCGCCGGTCTCCATGTCCAGCAGGCAGTCCGCGTAGGCGTCCCCGGCGTTCAGCACGCGGAGATACCGCTGCGGCACGCCCGCAAACGCCGGGCTGAAGGGTACGCACACGTCGATGCCGTAGGTGTCAAGCGGGATGCCATCGAGCAGCGTTTTCTCGGTGCCGTCGGCGGTGTCAAAGTACAGCAGGGCGGCCTGCTGGCCGGGGGTGTCGGCATTGCGGAAATTGCCGGTGTAGTAGATCCTGCCATCGTAATAGTTGTGGAAATAGCCGTCCGCGTAGGGGCGCGTGCAGATTTTTTCCCGCGCGCCGGTGGCGGGGTCGAGCCAGGCGTAGACGTAGACGGCGTGCGCCAAAATGGCTTTTTCCTGCTCGGTGCTGCCGAAATTGGGGAACGGCTCGTTCGCCTCGATGCGGATCGTCAGGAAGCGGCTGCCCTCGCAGGCGATGATCTTCTCGTCGGCCAGCATCGGGATGGTCTGCACCGTGTCATTTTGCCAGTCCCAGCGGTAGAGGGTGCCGGGCTGATGACTGGCGGCGAGGGGGCAGCCGTACAGGGCGTACTCGTCGCACCATTGCAGCTGCATATGGTGGGGCAGGGCATCGGGCACCGCGGCCACGGGCGTTTTGCCGGCGGCGGGGTCGATGCGGTAAATCTGCGTTGGGGCGACGTTTGTCAGCTCGCCGGGATAGGTGTAGACCGTGCCGTCCACGGCCATGACGCCGACGCAGAAGTCGCTGGCCAGGTAGGCCGGGCAGGCGTCGGAGTCGTGGGTGCAGCCGGGAATATCGCAGTAGACGGACTGGGTCAGGGCCGCGTAGTCGGTTTTGAGGACGAGGGCCTCGGGGGTCATATTGCTGGCGTCCCGAAGCTCATAGAGCGCGTCGCCGGTGTTCCAGACGGGGCCGCTGTTTTGGTTCTGGGGGAGGGTGAGAAGATGGCCGACGGGGAATTTGGGGGTAAGCGGCGGGGCGGAGGTTTCGGCGGCGGGCTGTGATGGGGAGGACGCCGCGGCGTCAGGTTGTGCCGGGGAGGACGCTGCGGCGTCAGGGGAGGTCGTGGCGGCGGCGGGTTGTGCCGGTACGGCGGACGTGCAGGCGGTGAGCAGGAGGGCAGCGGTCAGGATGAGCGGAAGTGTGCGGTTCATGTGTGGGATCCTCCTTTTTGGGTGGTGTAGAACTGGTCGTTACGTTGCACGGTAGGGGCCGGGCATGCCCGGCCCGCAGGTTTGCGTGGGCGGATGTTTGCGGGTGGTTACCCGGGGGATGGCCGTTGGCGGGAGGTTTCGCGGGGCGTCGGGGACGCCGCCCCTACGGTTTGCCCGGGAATGGGCGGCAGCGGGGGCCTGCCCCTCATCCGGCCCTGCGGGGCCACCTTCCCCCAAGGGGGAAGGCAAGGGCTGTAGTGGAGGGATTCATCCCTCCCGGGGTGTTGGCGGCAACGGGAGGTCGCGGCGGGGCGTCGGGGACGCCGCCCCCTACGGTTTGCCCGGGGGAATGGGTGGCTCCCACGCCTCACCCTGCCCACATCTCCACCGGCGTATAGTCGGTGCTGCCGTCGGCAAAATCGTTGGGGGCGATCAGCCCATAGGCCAGATGCGCGTTTTCGTCGTTGGATTCGGTCCAGAAGAGCCAGCGGCCATCGGCGGTCTGGGCCAGACGGGACGGGGGTATGTCGTAGGCGTAATTTTTCAGCCGCTGGGTGATGGGCACCAGCTCGCGGGCGGCGGCGTTCAACAAATAGCAGCGGTTGCCGCCCACCGCGCCGTCGGTGCCGTACAGCCAGAGCCAGTCCTCGGCCCGGCTGCCCCGGGCGGGCAGGACGTTCGTGTCGGTGTCCCGGTAATCCCACAGGTTGCCGGTCGGGGGCACGTCCCACACCGTGGCGGTGCTGCCGTCAGCGGGGTCATACTCCTGCAAGGCGCCGCGGTTGTAGCCGCCGCCCTGCAGGGCCTCGCGCTCCTCAAAGTAGAGCTTGCCGTTGTGGGTGCCCAGATACCCGGAAAACCGCTCATCCGCGATGTTGTAGGGGCGCTCGATCAGCTTGCGGCGCTCGCCGGTGCGGGGGTCGTAGCGGTCAAATTCAACGGTGGCGCTCTGCACGGCGGCCCGGAACTGCTCAAAGTCGTCGGGCAGGGGCGCGTCGGTCACATAGCGCACCGTCAGCAGCGCGCCGTCGTAGCAGGTCACAAAGTACTCTGTGGGCTCCAGCGGCACGGACTGCAGCGCACCGGTGGTCAGGTCAACGCGGACGGCCTTTGTGTTCTGGCCGTTGTTGCCGGAGGTCATCACCCCGTACAGGGCCGCGTCGTCGCAAAAAACAAACTCGTAATCCACACTCTCGGCGGGCAGGTCGATGCAGGTCTTGCCGTCGTCGGTCAGCCTGTACACCTGCGGCGCGGCGCTTTGCTGCTGCCACAGGCCGTAGTAGTGGGCCTCCAGCTCCTCGGGCGTGAGGTCGGTGCTGTCCAGCTGAGGCGTGAGGTATTCTTCACGGTATTCCTCCCAGGTCCGATCCGTGTGGAATAACGTCGCGTTGAGCACATAGACCGCGCCGTCCGCCGTGAAGGGACAGTAGTACCTGTACCGCCCCGGGAACCAGGCCGGGCAGTCGGCGCTGTCGTGGGTGCAGCCGGGCACGGTGCAGGCGACGGTCTGTGCGGCGGTGGCGTAGTCGGTTTTGAGCAGCAGGCCGCCGTGGTTGCGGTAGACCATTTCATAGTAGGCGTCGCCGCTGTTGAAGCTGCTGTCGTGGCGGTTCAGCCAGGCGAAGTCCCCGGCGGCGGGGGTCGGGGTGGCGGTAGCGGTGGGTTCGGGCGTGGGGGTGGTCAGGGGTGTCGTATCCGTGGCGGACGCACAGGCGGTGAGCAGGAGTGCGGCGAGGGGAATGGCGGCAAGATGGCGGTTGCGCATGGTGGGAGCCTCCTTTTTAAGTAGTGTAGAGATGGGTGGGATTATTACGCGGTAGGGGCCGGGCATGCCCGGCCCGCAGGGTTACGCGGACACCCGTCAATGGTTCGGTCCGTAGGGAGGGGTCTTGACCCCTCCGCGGGTGTTGGCGGCAGCGGGAGTCTCCGCGGGTGGTAACCCGGGGAAGGACGTCGGCGCAAGCCTCCGCGGGGCATCGGGGACGCCGCCCCTACGGGTTGCCCGGGGACGGGCGGCAACGGGAGCCTGCCCCTCATCCGGCCCTGCGGGGCCACCTTCCCCCAAGGGGGAAGGCAAGGGCTGTAGTGGAGGGATTCATCCCTCCCGGGGTGTTGGCGGCAACGGGAGGTCGCGGCGGGGCGTCGGGGACGCCGCCCCCTACGGTTTGCCCGGGGGAATGGGTGGCTCCCACGCCTCACCCTGCCCACATCTCCACCGGCGTATAGTCGGTGCTGCCGTCGGCAAAATCGTTGGGGGCGATCAGCCCATAGGCCAGATGCGCGTTTTCGTCGTTGGATTCGGTCCAGAAGAGCCAGCGGCCATCGGCGGTCTGGGCCAGACGGGACGGGGGTATGTCGTAGGCGTAATTTTTCAGCCGCTGGGTGATGGGCACCAGCTCGCGGGCGGCGGCGTTCAACAAATAGCAGCGGTTGCCGCCCACCGCGCCGTCGGTGCCGTACAGCCAGAGCCAGTCCTCGGCCCGGCTGCCCCGGGCGGGCAGGACGTTCGTGTCGGTGTCCCGGTAATCCCACAGGTTGCCGGTCGGGGGCACGTCCCACACCGTGGCGGTGCTGCCGTCAGCGGGGTCATACTCCTGCAAGGCGCCGCGGTTGTAGCCGCCGCCCTGCAGGGCCTCGCGCTCCTCAAAGTAGAGCTTGCCGTTGTGGGTGCCCAGATACCCGGAAAACCGCTCATCCGCGATGTTGTAGGGGCGCTCGATCAGCTTGCGGCGCTCGCCGGTGCGGGGGTCGTAGCGGTCAAATTCAACGGTGGCGCTCTGCACGGCGGCCCGGAACTGCTCAAAGTCGTCGGGCAGGGGCGCGTCGGTCACATAGCGCACCGTCAGCAGCGCGCCGTCGTAGCAGGTCACAAAGTACTCTGTGGGCTCCAGCGGCACGGACTGCAGCGCACCGGTGGTCAGGTCAACGCGGACGGCCTTTGTGTTCTGGCCGTTGTTGCCGGAGGTCATCACCCCGTACAGGGCCGCGTCGTCGCAAAAAACAAACTCGTAATCCACACTCTCGGCGGGCAGGTCGATGCAGGTCTTGCCGTCGTCGGTCAGCCTGTACACCTGCGGCGCGGCGCTTTGCTGCTGCCACAGGCCGTAGTAGTGGGCCTCCAGCTCCTCGGGCGTGAGGTCGGTGCTGTCCAGCTGAGGCGTGAGGTATTCTTCACGGTATTCCTCCCAGGTCCGATCCGTGTGGAATAACGTCGCGTTGAGCACATAGACCGCGCCGTCCGCCGTGAAGGGACAGTAGTACCTGTACCGCCCCGGGAACCAGGCCGGGCAGTCGGCGCTGTCGTGGGTGCAGCCGGGCACGGTGCAGGCGACGGTCTGTGCGGCGGTGGCGTAGTCGGTTTTGAGCAGCAGGCCGCCGTGGTTGCGGTAGACCATTTCATAGTAGGCGTCGCCGCTGTTGAAGCTGCTGTCGTGGCGGTTCAGCCAGGCGAAGTCCCCGGCGGCGGGGGTCGGGGTGGCGGTAGCGGTGGGTTCGGGCGTGGGGGTGGTCAGGGGTGTCGTATCCGTGGCGGACGCACAGGCGGTGAGCAGGAGTGCGGCGAGGGGAATGGCGGCAAGATGGCGGTTGCGCATGGTGGGAGCCTCCTTTTTAAGTAGTGTAGAGATGGGTGGGATTATTACGCGGTAGGGGCCGGGCATGCCCGGCCCGCAGGGTTACGCGGACACCCGTCAATGGTTCGGTCCGTAGGGAGGGGTCTTGACCCCTCCGCGGGTGTTGGCGGCAGCGGGAGTCTCCGCGGGTGGTAACCCGGGGAAGGACGTCGGCGCAAGCCTCCGCGGGGCATCGGGGACGCCGCCCCTACGGGTTGCCCGGGGACGGGCGGCAACGGGAGCCTGCCCCTCATCCGGCCCTGCGGGGCCACCTTCCCCCAAGGGGGAAGGCAAGAGCTGTTGTTGGCGGCAGCGCAAGCCGCCCCCTATCCCGGCAGCTGGTCCTCGGTGCGGAGCTGGAGGGTCAGGCTGTAGTACCAGCGGTCTGACAAAACCGGCGCTGTACCGACGTAATCTTGGTAGGTGTAGGGGTGGGTCGAGGCGGTGATGAGCGCACCGCCGTTCGTGCTGTAGAGGGCGCAGCCGTAGGGGCTGTCGGCGGGGGCGGCCCAGTCGCCGAGGCTTTCCAGTCCGGCCTGGGCGGCAAAGCTGCGCAGGGCGGTCTCGGTGGGCAGCGGGGTGTTTTCCGCGTCGGTCCCGGCCATCGAGAGCCATGCCTCGACCACTGTGCCGGTGCGGCTGTCCATAGTGACGCTGTAGCGCGTAAAAAGTGCATTGTCCGTCATGCCGAACCGCCGCACCGTCACAAAGCCGAGGCTGTCGGTGACGCAGTAGGTCTCGTCCAGGTAGTAATATCTGCCGTCCCAGTCGGTGTAGCTTTCGCCGGTCTCAGCCGTGTCCAGCGCCTCGGCAGCCCAGGCGGCGGGCACGGCGCCGGTTTCGGCCAGCTGGCGCAGGGCGTTCTCGGCGGCCTCGGCGGCGGCGGAATCCGCATACTGCATGGATTGCAGGCTGGCGGACGCACCTATGTACATTTTCGGGGCTGTCAGAACCTCGGCGGGGCGCTGCTCCCGCTCGCTCTCGGCGTTCCGGCTGCGGGCGGCCAGCTGGCGCAGGATATAATAATCGTCCGCCGTGGGCGTCGGGGCAACGTAGGGGTCGGCCACGGTCTCGACGCGGCCAAGGCTGGCGGCGTCGGCTGCGGCCAGAAACACCGCGGGCGCGGCGGCGCAGCCCAGCACGGCCACGGTACAAAGCGCGGCAGTCAGCCGCGGATGGTTCCAAAGGCTCACGGTGCATCCTCCTTCCAGACGGGCAGCGTCACACTGACCCGGGTGCCCCTGCCGGGTTCGCTTTCGATGCGCAGCGCACTGCCGTGGGCGGCGGCAATGCGTTGGCAGAGCGCCAGCCCCAGGCCGCTGCCGCCCTGACGGCGGGCGCGGGATTTATCGACCATGAAGAACGGCTCGGTCACGCGGGGGATCAGCTCGGGCGGGATGCCGCAGCCGCGGTCCGCCACGGTCAGCGTGACGGCGTCCCCGGCCTGCGCACAGAGCACCAGCACCGGCGCACCGGGCGCACTGGCCTTGGCGGCGTTCTGCACCAGATTGCAGAGCAGATCCAGCAGCAGGTCGGCGTCCGGCTCGTCCCCGGCGTCCTGCAGGATATCCTTGGCCACGTCCATCAGCTGGCGCACCAGATACTTTTCCTGCACGATCTGGGCGTAGGCCTTCACGTTGGAGATGCTGGGCACCGTCTCGGCCAGACCGGTCAGGTACACCTTGGCTTCGTCCGCACTGGGGAACACTCCGTCCGAGATGACCGCATCCAGCAGGGTCACAAAGTCAATGGTCTGGTCGTTGGTGAACAGCCGCAGCATCTCGCTCCAGATCTGCGCGTTCTGCCGGGTATAGAACATTTCCGGCTTGATGATCTCCACCAGGTCGGTCAGGGTGTCGGGCTTGAGCAGCACCGCGCCCAGCACGCTCTGCTCCGCCTGCATGTTGAACGGCTGGTTGATGCCCACGCTCTCCAGATTCAGTTCGTTGTTATAATGTCGTTCGTTCGGCATGGTCCTTTATCCTTTTGCATTGTTGTCGTATCCGTCCAGAAACAGGCCGTCCACAATATTGCAGAACACCTCCGGCTGCCTGAGCGGATGTGCTCTGCCCTTCCACCACATGGTCGTGCGGCTGGCGGAAAGCACCCGGACTTCCCCGTTTTTCAGGGTATAGGTCACGGTCAGTTCCGGGTCTGTGGTGTCCGGCGCCCCCAGCTTATAGTTCAGCAGGTTGGCCGCTTTGACCAGCAGCTCAACATTCTCAGTGTCCGTGACCGTAACGGAACCGCTGTCCAGGCTCACCAGGGTGACGCTCTGCACATCCTCCGCCTTGGGCAGCCCCAGCAGCGGCACTCCATACCGGCCGATCCAGACCGCTGACGCGATCAGTACCGACAGCACCACGGTCAGCAGGGTCTGCAGCCACGCGGAATGCTTCTTTTGTACTTGCTTCATTTTCCGTTCCTCCCGGAAAAGCCAAAAAGCGCCCCCTGCTTTGAGGGGGCGCAGACAGCAGACAGATCAGGCCTGTTCCACTTCCACCTGGATCTTGAAGGAAGCCACAACGCCCACATGCAGGCGCACCTTGCCGTTGAACACACCGGCATCCTTGATGTCGCGGGTCTCCATCTCGATCTTCTTCTTGTCGATGGGAGCACCGGCCAGCTGTGCCAGAGCCTCGGCCACTTCCTTGCCGGTGACCTTGCCGTGCAGACGGCCGGAGGCACCGCCCTTGGCCTTGATGGTCACGGTCTTGCCTTCGATCTTGGCGGCCAGTGCCTTGGCAGCGGCCACATTCTCCGCTTCATGGAAATCGGCTGCGGCTTCCTTGCCGCGGGCCACGTTCACAGCGCTGGCATCGGCCACAGCCGCCAGCTTGCGCGGGAACAGGTAGTTGCGGGCGTAGCCGTCGGACACCTCATGGATCTCGTCCTTTTTGCCAATGCCCTTGATATCCTGCTTGAGAATCACTTTCATGTTTATCCCTCACTTTTCACCGGAACCCCGGTGCCGTTCTTGTGTTTATAGTATAGCGCATTTGTCGGCTTTGAGCAAGAGGGGCAGCCAACCATTTAAAATGGTCTCCGCTTCGCTCTGACCATATTCATCGGAAGTTTATGATTTATTTCGTGTTTGTCGCAGCCTGCGGGCTGCTCCAAACACCTTTTCACGCAAGGAGCTGCTGCCGTTGATAACTTCTCCCTGCAAAAAGTTGTGCAGAATGTTTTCTCTCCGGCCCCTCTTGTGAAAAATGCACTTCCGGAACGCCCGCAGGCGTTCCGGAAGTGCAAAAATCCAATTTATTTCCGCTATTTCTGGCCAGAGCACACGCGGCGGCCATTCTAAACGGTCAGGCTCTTATGCCAGTTCCTTCTGCACCACATCGAGTGCCGCCTCGATGACCTTGTCCATGTCGTAGTACTTGTATTCGCCCAGGCGGCCGCCGAAAATCACGCCCGGCTCGGCGTCGGCCAGCTGCTTGTATTCGGCGTACAGCGCACCGTTCTTGGCGTCGTTGACCGGGTAGTACGGCTCGTCGCCCTTGTTCCACTCGGCGCTGTACTCCCGGCTGATGACCGTTTTGGGCTGGGTGCCGAACTCGAAGTGCTTGTGCTCGATGATGCGGGTGTAGGGGGTCTCGGCATCGGTGTAGTTCACCACGGCGTTGCCCTGATAGTTGTCGGTGTCCAGCACCTCGGTCTCAAAGCGGACGCTGC
>OOBM01001475.1_pt1 | contig 12671 bp, 9 predicted proteins | sample 1671581 | NCBI WGS metagenome assembly OOBM01 (sample SAMN06348171, study PRJEB24527) | human gut metagenome
ACACGACGCTCTTCCGATCTGTAATCATCGATGCAGCACCTGCATCAGCTATTACAAAATCTATCAACGAGATGCAGTAATTCTCAAGTGATGGATTAGAAGAAGAGAGAGATTATGGGTAATTTTGATCAGAAAGTAAATAAGTTTATAGAGATTTTTGTGGAACAAAATGGTTATGCAAAAGTAATTCAGGGTCTGCAGAATACACTGTTAATTGCAGTGACAGGTTTGATCATTGGTATCATTGTTGGAACTTTGATTGCAACAGTGCGTGTACTTCCAAAGTATAAAACATTGCCAAAAGTATTGAATGGCATCTGCAGCTTTTATGTAGCACTGTTTCGTGGAACACCTATGGTAGTTCAGCTGTTGGTATTTTATTATGTACTTTTTCCGATCATCGGACTGAAAATTACAGGAGTACAGGTAGCCATGCTTGTATTCGGACTCAACAGTGGTGCATATATATCAGAGATTATGCGAAGTGGAATTCAGTCCGTAGATTCCGGACAGATGGAAGCAGGACGAAGCCTTGGCTTCAACTATGCACAGACCATGTGGTATGTGATCATGCCCCAGGCATTCAAAACCGTACTGCCAACTCTGTGTAACGAGTTCATTTCTCTGTTAAAAGAGACCTCTGTTTCCGGTTACATCGCAATCCAGGATCTTACCAAAGGCGGCGATATCATCCGAAGCAGAACCTACAGTGCGTTCATGCCATTGATCGCAGTTGCACTGGTTTATCTGGTTATTGTTATGATCTTCACAAAACTGATCCAGATTCTGGAAAGGAGGCTGCGTCAGAGTGAGCGGTAATGAAAAAAGAGAGCCTCTGATCCAGGTGCAGAACCTTGGAAAGAGCTTTGGAAACATCGAAGTATTAAAAGATATCACAGTGGATATCTACAAAGGTGATGTAGTATTTGTAGTAGGACCATCCGGTTCCGGTAAAAGTACCTTCTTACGCTGCTTAAACCGTCTGGAAGAGCCTACAAAAGGCCATATCTATTTTGAAGGTACCGATATTACAGATCCGAAAACCGATATTGACAAACACCGTCAGAAAATGGGAATGGTATTCCAGCAGTTCAACCTGTTCCCGCATATGGATATCATGAAAAACCTGACACTGGCGCCTATGAAGCTTCAGGGCAAGAGCCAGCAGGAGGCAGAAGCAGAGGCTATGCGCCTTTTAGAGCGTGTCGGCCTTGCTGACAGAGCCCATGCATATCCAAGCCAGTTATCCGGTGGTCAGAAACAGCGTATCGCCATTGTAAGAGCCCTCTGCATGAAGCCAGACGTAATGCTCTTCGATGAGCCGACTTCCGCTCTCGACCCGGAAATGGTAGGCGAGGTATTAAACGTAATGCGTGACCTGGCCGCTGAAAAAATGACCATGGTAGTGGTAACCCACGAAATGGGCTTCGCAAGAGAAGTTGCTACCAGAGTCATGTTCATGGACGGCGGTTACTTCATGGAAGAAGCCGCACCGGAAGAGTTCTTCTCAAATCCTAAAAATGAGCGCCTGAAGTCTTTCTTAAGTAAGGTGCTGTAAAAAATGAGTGTCAACAGATGAAGCTTTGTTGACACTCATTTTTTTATGTATGATTGAACCGCGCCTGGCGGCGCGGTGGGTGCAAGGCACATTATAAAAATAAAATCACATGCTCAAAAAGGTAAATTGGTTGCAATTTTGAGGTGGTTATATATATCTGTAGCCCAGCTTAAATTAGCAGTTTCCCCTGAATTTCTCCAACAACGGGATCAGCCTTTCAAGGCAATCCCCCAGCTGCTCCAGCTCATCCTCCGAAAAGTCCTTAAGCCCAGCCACCGTACACTCTAACATCGCCTGCTTTATTTCCTCAAATTCATTCCTGCCATCATCCGTCAAAGTCACATAAACCTGCCGCCGGTTCCTCTCATCATGAATCCTCTTCACCAGCCCCATGGCTTCCAGATCATTCACCAGCTTTGTCAGCTGCTGCTTTGTAATTCCCATTTCATCAGCCAGAAAACTCATAGTAGGCTGCGTATATTCGGGCATACTTAAAATAAAAAGGACCTGAAATCCCGCTTTATTCGCTTTCACCTGGTTCTGCTGTTGGTACTGGCATTTGGCCATATTAAAAAAACGGATGGCAAAATCCATAAACTTTAAGCCCGCAGAAGAAAGCTCCTGCTGATCAACCATAAAAAAGTCTCCTTCCTGTCCTGATGTGTTTTTTATATGGTTCCATATAACAAACGGTACCACAACAAATATGAAATGTCAATAATTATTAAAAGTAAATAAAAATTTACTATTTTCTATTGACAAAACCTGGAAGCGGGTTTATTTTATCATCAAGAAAGCGAAAAACACAGGCAATCGCGAAAAGATCAAAATCAAAATAAAACAAAATAGAAGGAGAAAACACAATGGGCGTAAAAAACGACAACAGCAGCAATAACAATAACAGAAAACCCTATTTATACTACTACTGTATCGTCCTTCTCATTGTAATGGTATTAAACGCATTAGTATTTCCATCTGTCATGGAGCGTTCCGTAGAAGTACCATTTAATGAGTTCACCACACAGTTAAGTTCAGGAAACGTAGAACAGGTCTACGTCAACAGTGACTATACAGAAATTTTGTATACATTAAATGAGGATAAAAACAAACCGTGGTCTGCGGTTACCTATAAAACAGGAAACATGACCACTGCAGATGACCTGGTAAACCGTCTGGAAAGCGCAGGAGTCCAGAATTACAGCAGAGAGATCCCCACTCAGGCATCCCCATTACTTAACTTCCTGACCACCTGGGTATTCCCGATCCTTATGTTTGTGATCATCGGTCAGATCATGGGCCGCATGATGGCTAAGAAAATGGGCGGCGGCAATGCCATGACTTTCGGCAAATCAAATGCCAAGATCTATGCAGAAAATGAAACAGGAGTTACTTTTAATGATGTAGCAGGTGAAGAAGAAGCCAAAGACGCCTTAAAAGAGATCGTAGACTTCTTGCATAACCCGGATAAATACGCACAGATCGGTGCAAGCCTTCCAAAGGGCGCTTTACTTGTAGGCCCTCCAGGAACCGGTAAAACTCTTTTAGCAAAAGCAGTAGCAGGCGAAGCCAAAGTACCATTCTTCTCCATTTCCGGATCCGAATTCGTAGAAATGTTCGTAGGAATGGGCGCAGCCAAAGTAAGAGACTTATTCAAGCAGGCCAACGAAAAAGCACCATGTATCGTCTTCATCGATGAAATCGATACCATTGGTAAAAAGCGTGACGGCGGCGGAATGGGCGGAAACGATGAGCGGGAACAGACCTTAAACCAGCTGCTTACAGAAATGGATGGTTTCGACGGAAAGAAAGGCGTTGTTATCTTAGCAGCTACCAACCGTCCTGAGTCCCTTGATCCGGCGCTTCTCCGCCCGGGACGTTTTGACCGCCGTGTGCCGGTAGAACTTCCGGATCTTCAGGGGCGTGAAGCTATCTTAAAGGTCCATGGCCGCAAGGTAAAAATGGATGAGTCTGTTGATTACAACGTGATCGCCAGATCTACAGCAGGTGCCAGCGGTGCTGAACTTGCAAATATCATTAACGAAGCAGCTTTAAGAGCCGTCCGTCAGGGCAGAAACCTGGTATCCCAGGAAGATCTTCAGGAAAGCGTAGAAACCGTTATTGCAGGTTACCAGAAGAAAAATGCTGTGATCCCTGCAGACGAGCGAAAGATCGTAGCTTACCACGAAGTAGGACATGCATTGGTAGCTGCCTGCCAGACCCACAGTGCTCCGGTACAGAAGATCACGATTATCCCAAGAACCTCTGGTGCTTTAGGCTATACCATGCAGGTAGACGCTGGTGAAAAATACCTGATGAGCAAAGAAGAAGCATTAAATAAGATCGCAACCTTTACCGGCGGTCGTGCAGCCGAAGAGCTGATCTTCCATTCCATTACCACAGGCGCGTCCAATGATATTGAACAGGCTACCAAGATCGCCAGAGCCATGGTCACCCGTTACGGCATGACCGATGAATTTGATATGGTAGCAATGGAAACGGTAAACAACCAGTATTTAGGCGGAGACACCTCTTTAACCTGTTCCCCTGAAACAGCCAGAATGATCGATGAGCAGGTAGTAAAGATCGTCCGTACCCAGCATGAAAAGGCATTAAATATCCTGAAAGAAAACGAAGATAAGCTTCATGAGATTGCAAAATATCTTCTGGATAAGGAGACCATCACAGGAGAAGAATTTATGGAGATTTATGAAAAAAATGACGCAGATGTAAATTAGGATTTAATCGACTAAGGTCTGAAAGATTTCCGAAGGGTCCGAAAGCCGTCGGTACGCATTACAGATGCGCATTTGGGAGAAAATCCTTTGTTCGTGGGCTTGCGTCGCCTATTGTCAGAACTGCGAACCAAACTCGCACGCTTTGCGTGCTCAAACAGTGGTTCTCCGTTCTGACGCTATGCGCGCCCACTCACGGATTTTCAAACAAATGCTTATTCTGTCATGTGCACCGGCGGCTTTCTACGTTATTGGCAATAAAAAATGTAGGAGCAAACCAATAAGCAGTTTTCATGTAGGAGGGGGATTGTACATAAGTACGGCATTTTTTATGTGACATATCCAATACAGTAGAAAGGGCTCCTCCATGTATAATAAGCATTCGGTAGGCAATTTTGTCCATTTTGTGAGCATAGCTGGCAGGTTGGAGGCACTGTTTGAGCGAACGCAGTGAGCGAGTTTGCCGGAGACCTGCCTAATCGGCGGCGGAGCAAAATGGACAAAATTGCCGTGAATGCGTTTATACATGGAGGAGCCCTTTCGGACCCTATTGAACTAAATCCTAATTTCGAAAACGATGTACTAGCTTATCTTACTTATCCTTCCAGGCTCTCCGCGATCTTACGTGCTACATACACACCACTTGCAGATGCATGGGAAAGAGAATGTGTCACGCCGCTGCCATCGCCGATGATATAAAGTCCTTTGTGACGGCTTTCCAGGTTCTCGTCTACATCTACTTCCATGTTGTAGAACTTAACTTCTACACCATAAAGCAAAGTGTCATCATTTGCAGTTCCCGGTGCGATCTTATCCAGGGCATAGATCATTTCAATGATGCCATCTAAGATACGTTTTGGAAGAACAAGGCTTAAGTCGCCAGGTGTTGCAGAAAGAGTAGGCACAAAGGTATTTTCCTCAATACGCTTTGGAGTGCTTCGTCTTCCGCGGATCAGGTCACCGAAACGCTGTACGATAACACCACCGCCTAACATATTAGATAGACGGGCAATGCTTTCGCCATAGCCGTTGCTGTCCTTAAACGGCTCTGAGAAGTGCTTGGAAACTAACAGTGCAAAGTTGGTGCATTCTGTCTGCTTTTCCGGATCCTCGTAGCTGTGGCCGTTTACAGTAACGATGCCATTGGTATTTTCATTTACAACAATGCCCTTAGGGTTCATACAGAAAGTACGTACATTATCCTCAAACTTCTCTGTACGGTATACGATCTTGCTTTCGTACAGTTCGTCTGTTAAATGGGAGAACAGCACTGCAGGAAGCTCTACGCGCACGCCCAGATCCACACGGTTGGACTTGGTTGGGATATCCAGTTCCTTACAGATATGTTCCATCCACTTGCTGCCGCTTCGTCCTACAGATACGATACACTTCTCGCAGTCATAAGACTTGTCATTGCTCCATACTCTGTATCCGCCATTTTCCAGGCACTCAATATGACTTACAGGAGACTCAAAATAGAAGTCCACATGCTCTTTTAACTCATCATATAACTGGCCTAATACAACCAGGTTGATATCGGTTCCCAGATGACGTACAGAAGCATTTAACAGCTTCAGACGGTTCTGTAAACAGACTTTCTTTAAATTAGTTCCGGCTGTAGAATACATCTTGGTGCCTTCGCCGCCGTGTGCCATGTTGATGTCATCTACATACTGCATCAGCTCAGTAGCAGCCTTCTTACCAATATATTCGTACAAAGTACCGCCAAAATCATTGGTAATGTTATATTTACCATCAGAGAATGCGCCAGCGCCGCCGAAACCGCTCATAATAGAGCAGGACTTACACTTAATGCAGGCTTTCACCTTTTCACCGTCGATTGGGCAGTGACGCTTCTTTAATGAATATCCGGAATCAAATACAGCAATCTTCTTATCGCTGCACTTCTTCATCAGCTCATAAGCAGAATAAATTCCGCCAGGACCGGCCCCCACAATAATTACATCATATTTCATTCTCAAAACTCCTTTTTACGGTAAACATATTGATTTATAACGTTTCGCTCCCATTCCCATAAAAATGGGCTACCTTTCCATTTTACCGTGTTTTGAGAAAAACTACAATAACAAAATCCCCTTAAAACCGCTTAAAAACAGGAAATACACTCAGGAACCAGGGCTTCCCCGCAGTGTTCCCTTACATAAGCCCTTAAGCGCTCTGTATCAGCTTCAGAAACGCCCCATACATCTGCCTGGAGTACCAGTTTATTGCCTTCGCCGTAGCGGACATAGGCCTCTGCCTTTGTAACACCGTCTGCGCTCTCTAAAGTCTGCTCCAGCTTATAAAGATCTAAGAACTTTCTGCCGGTAAGACCTTCCCGCATCACAGTGCGTCCGCCCTGTTCCATAAATTCCAGGCGGCCGTCCGGCATGATACGTGCTTCCCTTCCTGTCTGGTACAGCATTCCCGGTCCATAAGGATTGGTGATCTTATCACTCCATCCAAGGGTAGGATGATCCATGATATACAGCTTGCCCCAGGCTCCAAATGGCTGTTTGCGGCAGCTTTCATCCAGTACATATGCCTTTACCTGTTCATTTTCACCCACTCCCGGGATCAGCTCACAGCCGGCTGCTTCGTTGACTTTTCCTGCTTCTATATGATAATGCAGCGGGAACAGATCTACAGAAAGACGGTTTTTCAGGTTTGCCGCCTGTCCTTCCTCTTCCATAGCTGCCACGATCTGCTCCATAACTTTCATAAACAGCTTCAAAAGTTGTGTGTCAAACCGATTCTTCCAGTAACGCAGCTCATAATAATATCCCTTTTCATCCCACATAACCTGTAAATGGAATGGCAGAGCATCTAACTGCACCTTTTCACGTTTCACCGGCCAGCCGCCGATCTGATCGATATTTAAAATATCTCCCTGGTACTGGAAGAACATTTCATCTGCATGAAGGTTGGAAATATAGCAGCCCATGGTCTTCATGATCTGCTTTCCGGAGGTCTGGAGCAGTTCCTTTACACTTTCATCCGGCTTCTGGGTACAGCGGAAATAGTAGGTAAGGAATAATGGTCCTGCCAGTCGGTTCCAGCGGCTGTCAGTTCTTCCGCTGTGGATGCTGGTGCCTACCGTATCTTTTTCATTGCTGAACAGACCAATGCAGTAATTGAATGCAGTTAAGAACACTACATTTTCAGAAATGCCGTTTCTGCGGCAGAAGGATAACAGTCTGCCCCGGTTAATCCCCTTAAAATGTTCCTTTAAAACGCCGTCTTCTCCCTGTTCCAGGTCATGACTGTCACATCTTGCAAGGATACTCTTTCCGATCTTAAAGCCCTTCATCAGATCTGCAAAATAAGCTTCATTTTCCTGTCTGAGCCCTTTGGCATCCCGCTCTTTTTCATCTAAAATATACTCGTAAAATGTATATTTCTCCTTTTCCACCTGCTTTCCTGCATAAATAGCATTGATATCCTCAAACAGCACATTCATAGTCATGCCGTCTCCCATAATATGGGCAATATCTAAAAACAGGTAATTGGCGGACTCTGTCATATAAATGCCCGCATGGTAAAGAGGCTCATTTTCTGTATACATATATGGGCGTAAAAGTCCCTTTCTGGTCTCTTCCCACTGGGCATCGCTTAAGGTGATCAGAGGAATATCTACCTTGCGGTCATCCTTTCTAAAATTCTTGTATGCCCCTTCATGAAGCTGGATCACGCATTTTAATTCCGGATGCACATCAAACATTCTCTCTACTGCTGTCTTTAACAGGTACACATTTACATGTGGATCCAGTTTAAATAAAAATGGCAGGTTGGCTGTTGTATTTCCCCGCATTACATAGGCAAAATACAGCTGTAAATTGGTCAGTGGATAAATGTCACGGACCTCAAACTCTTTCTTTCCCTCAGCAGCACGCTCTTTATAAAGAGCTTCCAGTTTTAAAACAGAACCATGCTCTAACAGGTCATTTAAGGTCATGGAAAGCTGCAGTTTTTCATACAGGTCTGTAAGAAGCAGCACACTTCCCAAAGAATCCAGTCCTGCGCTGTAAAGGTCGGTATCAATGCCAAAACGGCTGTGGCCTAACACGGCAGATACTGCATCATAGATCTTCTGCTGGAGATCATTTTCCGGTTTATGTACATTGACCTGCTCCTCTGCCTCCTGCTTCTTCTGGCTGAAATACTGGCTGCGGATAATCTTTTTGGAAGAAGTTTTCGCAAATGGAATGTCACGCAGATGGAAACGGGCAATCTTCTTATAGGAAGGAAGTCCTTCATTGTGCTTTTTAATGATCTGAGCCACTGTTTCCTCAATGTGGTCAATGCCTGCAGCGTCTGCATACTTAAAGTTTGGATAAATCTCCGCTGCGATCATGTCATCTTCCCCATATACCAGGATATCCTCAATCAGCCGGTCGTCCACAAACAGGTTCTCCAACTGCTCCGGTGCCACATTTTCACCATTGCTTAAGATGATCAGGTTTTTCTTTCTGCCGGTAAGATACAGGAAATTCTCCTCATCTACATAGCCCAGGTCACCTGTACAAAGCCAGCCGTCCTCTGTGATCGCCTCTGCTGTCTTATCCGGCTCCTTATAATATCCCATCATAACAGAAGGGCTTTTTACCTGGATCTCTCCATCTACGATACGCACCTGGCACCGGTCTACGATCTTTCCTACAGATGCCACTTTATCCGGTCTGCTCCAGTCCGGGGATGATATTTTTGGAGAGCACTCCGACATGCCGTATCCCTGTGCAATGGAAATACCCAGACGGTTGAAATTAGCAGCCAGCTCCGGCGCCAGATAACCGCCGCCGCTGATGATCTTGTGCAGGCGCTTTCCCAGCACCTCCTGTTTAATGGAATTCATAGAACGACCTGTGTCCTGTCTGGAAAGAATAGCGATCTTATTGTAAAGGGCTTTTGCCACCATAGGCACCATACGGATCACAGTAGGCTGGAACAGCTGGATATGGGCTGCCAGACGGGCCATGTCCCGGTTCAGACACAAAACGCTTCCATAACGCATGACCGTAAATACATCACCGTTGATGCAGAATACATGGTGGATGGGAAGGATATTTAAGTAAACTTCTTTTTCAGGATGGTCTTTATCTGTGGTGCAGAAGTTATTATCCATCAGGTTGCGGTTGGAAAGCATAACGCCCTTTCCTCTGCCTGTTGTTCCTGATGTAAACAGCACCATAGCACAGTCTTCCTCAGAAACCACCGGATCGACACTGATCCCTGCATATCCCTTTAAGATCTGGTCCGAACATGGCACATGTTTTCCGTGCTGTAAGGAAATGCAGGCCCGAAGGCGTGGACATTTCTCCTTTACTGCTTCTACCAGGCCATAATGATCCCAGTCGTAAAATAAAATATCCAGGTCAGAACGGTTTACATTATCTGCAAAGGTCTCTTCATTTAACTGTACATCTAAGGGAACCACTACATTTCCGCTGGCCATAACGCCTAATAAAAATACCAGGTAATGGTGACTGCTGCTTCCCATTAATCCTACTCTTACCTTGTGGCCCGCTGCCGCGTCCTGCTCCCGCAGCCAGGCAGCTACCCCGCGGCACTGAGTTGCAAACTCATCATAAGTTACTTCATATACTACGTCATTTTCCTCATAGCGTAAAAATACCCGTCCGGCATACTCTCTTCCCGTATTCCAGACCAGGTCTCTTACTGTCTTTGTATTCTCGTATGAAATCATTGCTTTTCTCCTCATAAAACCACTTGAAAGATCTGCCAGCGGCAGCTCCCTTTCAACACATAACAACGGATCGACCCGCTCTGGCGGGTGATCGTTCATTTTATTGTACACAATGTCTATTAATGTCTATTAATAAACATTTACGCCCTAACTATAGCACAGAGACTCCCCACATGCAATGCTAATATTTTGAATTTCAAACTATTTGGCAACCAAGCCTGCATGAGTAAGCAGGGCAATAGCCCGGATTACGAATGCGGGCGGCAGTTGTGGGAGTGCCAAAGGCATGTAACAACTGGCTTTCATTTATAGCGACATAAAAATACCCCGGACCAGTCATGGCATCTGCCATATTTTCTGGTCCAGGGTATCCCTGCTGCAGCTGTCGCTGCCTTTTATCTTTTGTTTAAGGTGATCACATGATTGTGCCTGTTGTCACCAGTGGTCCGCCGCTTATGCAAGCGCTTCTTCTTCATTCTCCAGCAAAGTACTTTCATACTTATCCAGGATGATGCTTTGTATCATTTCCCTAGTACCGGAATTGATCGGATGGGCGATGTCGCGGTATTCGCCATCTGCTGCCTTGCGGCTTGGCATGGCGATGAACAATCCCTTTTCTCCCTCAATGACTTTGATATCGTGGATCACGAATTCATTGTCTAAGGTGATGGAGACGATTGCTTTCATCTTCCCTTCTTTCTCCACCCGTCTTACTCTCACATCTGTTACCTGCATGCTTTAATACTCCTTCCGCTTCCTCCGTCAGCCCCCGTGCTGCACCCCTTCTGAAGGAATCAGAAAAAAACGGGCCGCACTATTTACTACTTATCTACAGTGTGTAGCGTTCATTCTTCTCAATAACGATCTTGATGTTATCAGGTGTTCCGATATAGGTTGTATTGGCGCGGATGGTATCCCGGCTCTCTACGATACAGTTCTCGATCACTGTATTATCACCAATATAAACATCATTTAAGATAATAGAATTCTTGATGATACAGTTATTTCCAACGTATGCCTTCTTAAAGAGGATAGAGTTTTCTACCGTACCATTTAAAATACATCCACTGGAAACAAGGCTGTTCCTAACAACTGCTCCTGGATTGTATTTTGCCGGTGGAAGATCATCGATCTTGGTATAAACATCCGGATACTGTTTGAAGAAATAATCTCTTACTTCCGGCTTTAAGAAATCCATGTTGGTCTTATAGTAAGAATCAACGGTTGCAATATTGCTCCAGTAGCTGTCTAACTTATAAGCATAGATCCTCTTTAAGTTCTTATAACGTACCAGGATATCATTTACCAGGTCGTATCTGTCTTCTGCTGCGCAGCGCTCTAACAGCTCGATCAGCTGTCTTCTGCGGATAACATAGATACCACAGGAAATGGTGGTAGCATCAGAGGCCATAGGCTTTTCTTCAAAATCAGTGATGCGTCCGTCATCATTTAACTTAACGCATCCGAAACGGGTAACATCCGTTCCCTCTTCCATATCTTTGCAGACAACGGTAATATCCGCTTTCTTCTCAATATGGTATTCCAGAACCTTGTTGTAATCCAGCTTATAAACGCCGTCACCAGAGGTGATAACTACATATGGCTCATGGCTGTTCTTTAAGAAGGTCAGGTTCTGGTAAAGAGCATCTGCTGTACCACGGTACCAGTCTCCGTTTTCAGGAGTAATGGATGGTGTAAATACATACAGTCCGCCCTGCTTACGTCCGAAATCCCACCACTTGGAGGAACTCAGATGAAGGTTTAAGGATCTGGAGTTATACTGTGTAAATACAGCCACATTCTGAATGTGGGAGTTTGTCATATTGCTTAATGCAAAGTCAATACTGCGGTAGCTTCCTGCAACCGGCATAGCAGCCACTGCTCTTTTACTGGACAGTTCCCGCATCCTCTTGCTGTTACCACCTGCTAATACGATACCGATTGCTCTCATTTCACGCCACCTGCCTTTATAATGTAATTTCCGCTTGCCAGTAATCCATCAGGATAGTCGCCTACGGTGGTCTCGCCTGCTATGGCGGTATTCTTTCCGATCTTTACGCCGTCCGGGATAATGGAGTTCTCGCCGATGGTAGCCAGGTCAAACTGATATACCTTCTGGTCATATGTACTTGGTGCGTATTCGCCAACACCGATCTGAACATCGGAACCAACTTTTACATTTTCTGCGATAATGGCCTTTTCAACGGATGTGCCTGCGCCGATGACGCTTCCCTGCATAACAATAGAGTCCTTAACAACAGCACCCTTTGCAATGGTAACGCCTGCTCCGATAACGGAGTTGATAACATCACCGTAAACTTCTGTACCTTCGCCAACGATACTGCGCTCAATGTGAGCATCGGAAGCAATGTACTGAGGCGGGATCACATCACTCTTGGTGTAGATCTTCCAGTATTCTTCATACAGGTTGAACTCCGGAATGATATCGATCAGCTCCATGTTTGCTTCCCAGTAAGAGCCAAGAGTACCTACATCCTTCCAGTAGCCATTGTACTCATATGCGAAGCTGCGGTCGCCCTTTGCGTGGCAGTATGGAATGATATGTTTACCAAAGTCACATCCAGGCTCGTCCTTCATCTTGATCAGAGCCTCTTTCAGAACCGGCCAGCTGAAGATATAGATACCCATAGAAGCCAGGTTGCTTCTTGGAACAGCT
>OOBM01001478.1_pt1 | contig 12647 bp, 18 predicted proteins | sample 1671581 | NCBI WGS metagenome assembly OOBM01 (sample SAMN06348171, study PRJEB24527) | human gut metagenome
ATTTATAATAAAGCTCAAATATAAATGAAAACATATTTTGAATAGGAACATCTCTAACTTCATATAAAGTAACAATATCTTTACTCATAAAGAGTATAACATTAAAAGAAAGTAATAATAATCTTTCTTTTAATGTTATACACGTTAGCAAGACAATCCACAAATAAAATAATATATTCTCCCAATATCCTATTTGAGACTCTTTTATACCTAAAGGATAAAAGACACCAGTATTAAATTTTATATATTCATTTATAAATAAAATTCCTTCTATTATAAGGCATAAAATAAATACAAAAATATTATATTTGAAGGACAATTTTATAAGTGCTGTGCTTCTTATGAATTCTTTCAAGATATCACCTCACTTAAAAACTGTTCCACCATTGTTCCAGTTCTTCAACTGGAGAAGTAGCATTTAATTTATTCCAACCATTACCGTTAGGATACTCTGTAACTTCAACTAATATATTATCTGTACCATCATAAGTACTAGTACTTTTTATTAATTTAAAAAGTGCAATATCTTCTCTGCCAACATCAATACATCCAGCTGAACCAATAGTTTTTCCTCCATGTAGGTAAAATTCTGAACGATGTCCATCCCTATTTGGGTACATTAGTTTTTGAGGATGCAATTTTATTTATTATTTGAAAAAATTACTATTTGTATCTATCAATATTAATAAAACTTATTTTTTTATTTTATTTACAAACATAATAATATATCCTTTTATCAAAAAAAGTATCACTTGTATTATTATCGTTAATACAAGCATAAATAATGTAAAAAAAATCAAACCAATACAATTTGTAAAAATTCTTCCTATATATATAAATGGATATTCAAAAATATTCTCTATAAAATAAAAATAATTTGCACTCAATATTTTGATAATTACATCTTGTATAGGAATAGGACTAGATATATACAATGTAATTATATCTTGTTCCATAAAAATAAAAATATAAACTAATAATAAAAATAACCGTTTTCCCCAAGGAAGAAATGTTATTAATATTATCCATGAAATAAATAATATATTATCCCAAACTCCAATCTGATTTGGAAGATTTCCTAATGGATAAAAATTGCCATTTGTAAAATTCATATAACTATTCATATATAATAAAATTTGCACAATAAAACAATATATGAATATATAATTCAATCGTTTAGGCGATATATTAATTATTATTAAATCATTCAAATAATTTTTCAAAATAATACCTCTAACTTTATAAATCATTCCACCATCGTTGAAGTTCTTCTATTGGTGAATTTGCTTTTAAATATTCCCAACCTGGCTTATTTGGAGTATCCGTAACTTCAACTAAAATATTATCTGTTCCATCATAAGTACTAGTTTTTTGAATTAAATTAAAAAGCTCAACATCTTTTCTACCAACATCAATACATCCAGCAGAACCTATATTTTTTCCACCATGAAGAAAAAAATCTGATCTATGTCCATCTCTCCCTGGATATTTAAATATATATGGATGTAATTTTACACGATATGAACCCCAATCACCTTGTATAGCATTTCTAACAACATAATGCGCATATGTTTTGGCATAATTAACAACATTTTCTTTTTTATTCCAATAATATACATCACTAATTTCTGAAGGATATATAATATACCAACCTGGTGGTATTGGTCCCATATTTTCAATAGATGGGTCAGATATACCAGGTCTTCCTGTTGAAGCTCTGAAATTTGCAATTCCTGTTCCATAATTAAATATTAGCCAACCATTTTTTAATACCATATATCGATATCACTTGCGCACCTTGATACATTCCGGGCATGTTGCTGCTGCCTGCTGCGTTTTCAGCCTTAGCGTTTTGTGCTTCTGTTGCAGCCGCTATACCGCTTTCCACAAAGTCAGTCATCATTTCGGATAATTTTGAAGTTATATTTACATCTTCTGCCGGCATTATAATAGATATTGTTCCACCTTCTTTCGGCGTATCAAGTGAAGCCGTTACCATCTGTACAATATTTTCACCATAAAAAAGCGATTCATTTCCTTCGATTTTTAAAGTAAAGCCCATAATAAATAAATCCTTTCTTTGAAATATAAAATAATATTTTTATAATTAATAATATAAGAAACAAAATGAGGAAAATAAATATGATACTGTATATCGGTTCATATTTATTTTCTAAGAAATAACTGAATATAGCCGATAACTTTTCATTATAGTATTGTAATAAATTATTCCCGCAATTATTAAGCAGTGCCTGTATGGGAAAATATTCAATATCAAGAGTAATGTCTTCTTTCGGATATTGAAATGTTCTGTCTGCAGGATAATCATTAAACAAAGAAAAACCTGTAGCACAAAGAAATATCGGTATCGACATTTTCACAAATGAAAGTTTTGATAACAGTACCAGCCATATAAAAATAAATATGCCGCCTATCCAGCCGGTTTCATTTGTCCCCGATGGATATATATGCAGAAACATTTTCTCATCCAAATACGGAATAGGTTCAAAAAAAGTCTGTATGCATAAACATATATAAAACAATTGTGCATAAACCAATTTAAAGAACTTCTTTACAAGGATAGCATAATCCATAGGCATATCTTCCTGCTTTGCATTTTTTCTTAAAAGTTTTATAAAGGCAAATGTTCCTTCAAAAAACAGATAAAGACAATATATAAATAAAATATTTTCCAATATCTGCATACCAACGATATATACACTTTGCCAAAACATAGGCTCTAATAGACTATCACCAAAAGAAAATAACAGACAACCTAATATTCCGTTATAAAATAATTCAGAAAGAGCAAATTGGTTTACTCCTTCGCTAAGTGCCCTGACAAACATGAGTAATTTTAACTCCATACCGAAAGCACAAAAAAACATAAGAAAAAATTTTTTTACTTTAGGAACAAATATCAATAATATAAACCAAATAAGCCATAAGAAAAGAGTACATATTGCCAGTTGTCCCTTCCCTAATGAAGAATGTGCTGATACATAATATATTCCAGTAAAAATGTCTAATCCCGATAAAATCCATGCTAATAACTGTAGACATAAACAAATCCACCAAGCATTTTTACACAATATACACAGCATTTGTTCAAGTTTATTCGTCATCACATATTTTCCCAACCTAATCTATTCGGAGTATCCGTAACCTCTACTAAAATATCATCTGTGCCATCATATTTGTTGGTTTTTATTATTAATTGAAAAAAGTCTCTTTCATTTCCATCAACGTCAATACAACCAGCAGAGCCTTCCCTTATTCCTCCATGAATGAAAAACCCAAAACGTTGTTGTTGAGCAGGTACATTATATTTTAACTTTAATTTGTGTAATTCGACATTATAATGTCCCCAATCGCCTTTTTGGTTAAGATTTCTATAACGGTTTTCTTTATATAAATAAGCTCCATATCTGCTCAAAAGTCCAGCTTTTATATAAAAAGATGAAGGGTCTTTTAAAGTATATTCATAGTCATAATCATTAATTTCGTTTGGTTTTAGTATATACCATCCTGGTGGTATAGGACCTTGATTTGCAATATTGGGGTCAGTAACTCCAGGTAAACCTGTTGTTGCTGGAAAAGATTTTATTAATTCACCATTGATATAAAAATATAATATACCTCTATCTAAAATAATTTCTCGACGATACATAAAATCCCTTTCTTTACTTATCTTTAATTACCTGTGCGCCTTGATACATTCCAGGCATAAGACTGCTGCATTTTCTGCATGGGCATTTTCTGCTTCCGTTGCAGCCGCGATGCCACTTTCCACAAAATCAGTCATCATTTCGGATAATTTTGAAGTTATATTTACATCTTCTGCCGGCATTATAATAGATATTGTTCCACCTTCTTTACAAGGAAGAATACTATCCTGCATAAGTGCCTGTGCTCCGTCAATAATATGTTTTTTATTAACATTTTGCCACGCTTTATCTGCCGTGTTGGGTTTACATTTCCCTTTTATAGCACATTTCCCATATAAAGGAATATTAACTTCCGGATAATGGTCATTAGCATTCAATAATGGCTGTTCATGATAAATTACTCCATGATCAGGATTTATAGTAAGCGGTTTTTCCTCGCTGCCTTTATCACATTTGGACATTTAAGATATGGTACGTAAGAAAAAGCGACTCATTTCCTTCGATTTTTAAAGTAAAGCCCATAATAAATCATCCTCTTGTTTTCTTCTATTTCATAGCGTAGACCTTCAGCGTCATAACGGTTGATTTGAACCTGCCCAGTGATAGTTTCAACTCTTGTTACCCTATTGAATGCGTCGTTTTTATATATTCTCTCGCTGTCGTTCATCAGGTTTCCGGCATTATCGTAGATATAATGCTTTGCTGTTGTGCCTGTAGGCTGCTGGGATACCTGCCGTATTAAGCGGTTCCACTTGTCATAAAGGTAATGCTCTGTTACATCGTTGACTATTCGTTTGCTTCTGTTACCAGCTTTATCGTAGAAGAGCTGTTCCTCGTAGTCAGGATATTTTACATTGGTAAGCTGGTTTATGCTGTCATACGTATAATACGTTATACCCCGTAACTGCTGTTTTTCAGTGCGGTTGCCGTTACGGTCGTAAGCATATTTATTTTGAGCAAGAACTTCTCCGTTGAAATTGATATCTAATTCTATGAGGTTCTTATCCGTATCATAGCCGTATAAATTCTTCATGCCGTTGGCACTTACAGCTTCTTTTATCGTGCCGTCATCGTTGTATTTAAAGGCGGTGATACATTTTCCACCATCATGAATTTATAAAAGCTGGTCAAGTTCGTCGTAGATATACTCCGTCGTTTTGCCTGTTACATCTGTCTGCTTTATTTTGTTGCCGTTTAAATCATATTCATAACTTAACAAGCGTTTGCCGCTGGCAGATTTTTCTTTTAGATTGTAAAGATGTTATTCTTATTTCTGTCTGGATGATACTTCAAAACAAGCTTGCGATATGCCTTTTTTATTTCCGCATCTGTAGCATTTTCCGAAACACCCAATACTTCATAAGGATTTTTCATGCTCATTCTCCTTCCTCATTTCTATACTTATATGCAAATTTCCTCTATTTTAAAATTTGTTATGTATTAGGCTCTCCAAAGAGAGCCTTAATTTTATGCTTATATTTATCATCATCCATTATAGTTTTAGTATTATCATAGATATAATATTGTGTCATTATTTTTGCCAATTATTTAAATCCTTATTACCTGTTTTAATTGCTATCAGCTATTACTCTAAAACACTATTTATCCATTTTTTATAAAAATTATTTTGTACATTAATACTTACAAATTCTAATGTATTATCACAATCAAAAATATTTACAATATCTTTTTTTTGAGCTGTCTTTTTCAAATATATTTTATATGCGTATAAACAATCTCCCATAGACATTTGCATATTAGATGGATAAACATTTTTAGCTGCTCCATTACAACAAATTTGTATATTACTTTTCTCTAAAATTTTTCTTAAATCTATTAATGCTAAAAAAAAATTTTCTTGTAAAATTTTATAACAATTATTTTCAAATTTTAATTCTAACATTACATAATTTTCATTGTTTGGAGCTTCTTCCCAAATAGTCAAAACACCTTTTATATAATTTTTATTATTTTTTTTTAATTTTATTATTTTATTATCCATAGAAACACCGTTCTCCTACATTTATTGTATTAAGTTATTTTGTATTTTTAAAATTAGGATTATTGATATATTCTCCAGTAAAGACTCCTTTTTTCTTTATATAAACGCCTTTTATTTCTTCAGCTTTTATTCCTCCAGGAATAGAAAATTCTTTCTGTTCTGGATATAACGATTTATTACCCAGTGTTTATTTACATCTATATAATTTGTTGTTTTTATTTCATATACATATCCATTTTTTCCAGCAAAATCTTTAGCTATATTTATATCTAATGAAGTTGATACAAAATTTCCAGGAGTTGTATTACTTCTTATATGTGCCACAATATCATTTCCAATACCTTTAGACTTAATACCTTCAGAAAAAACTTCATCAGGACGAACAGATGACCGTTCTCCTCTATATAATATCAATTCTGAATTTTGCTGACTTATTTTTTTATAAAGATTTTCTTTTTCTGTACATGTATATCCACTAGGGTCATAATAAATTACAGGGTTATTATCACAGTAGGTATAGAGATTTAAGCTATCGCCACGGTAGACATCTTCCTGCGTAAATCTAGCAATTACTGGATTATAATATCTTGCTCTTAGATAATACTGCTGAGTTATCTGGTCAAACTGCTGTCCTGTATAGAGATATCTATTTGGAATTATTTCTTCACAGGTAGTGAGATTGCCCATGCGTCATAATCGTATTTATTACAGATTTTATCTTCATCTGTAATAAATATAGTACTTCCCTGTTCGTCGCTTGCATAGTGATACCAGGTTTTTTCTGGTTCACTTTCACTTGCCCAAAGGTCATAGCTTCTTATTAATCGCTTGATATTGCTATTAGATTGTTCTACAACGACTTCTCTATTTTCATTGAAGATAAATTGAACAAGCTTTTTGTTCATTTCATAACTCTATTTTAAAATTTGTTATGTATCAGGCTCTCCAAAGAGAGCCTTAATTTTATTTTTTTAATACATCTAAAGCAGTTCTATGGTTAGGATTTTTTTTTAATATTTCCTTAGCTATAGATATTGCTTCATTTTTAGGTAATAAAGGTTCTGGTATACCAGAATAAAAAAATAACATATATTCTTTAAGTTCTATATTATCAGGATCTAATTCTATAGCTTTTTTAGCATGATAATATCCTGCCCCATAGGCACCTTCCAAATGAGAAAATGCTATTGTTAATACTACTGAGGCTACACAATGTATATCTGCACTTTCTTTTTCATTTAAGATATCACATAAAAATACATAAACCATAATATTACATGTATCATAGCCTATTTCTACTAAATAATTTTCTAATTCATCTGCTTCTAAAGATTTACTTATTTCTTTAGCTTTTTTAAAGTTTCCAGATAAAATATATTCTTTTAATATCTTACAGATATTAGGATCATATTTATTATTCATTTTTATAGCTCCTATTTAATAGTTTTTTCAATCCAAGCATCTGAAATTTTTATTTGACCATCTGGTAATTTTCTAAAAGTAACTCTTACTTTATTATTATTTATATTTAAAATTTTTGAGGAAACGGTTTTATATGGGCCTTCTACTCCGTTTTTCATAGTTTTTTCAATAATATCGGCTACTTGGTTCCAATCATTTGGATCATCTACAACTTTATGCCAATCATGTTTACTTTGTAATATATGATGTTTTTTATTATCATTTAAAGATTTAATATGTTTTGATATTAAATCTTCTTGTTTATCAAATACATCTTTATTACAAGCAGCGTATCCACTAGGGTCATAATAGATTACAGGGTTATTATCACAGTAGGTATAGAGATTTAAGCTATCGCCACGGTAGATATCTTCTTGAGTAAATCTGGCAATTACTGGATTATAATACCTTGCTCTTAGATAATACTGCTGAGTTATCTGGTCAAATTGTTGTCCTGTATAGAGATATCTATTTGGTATTATTTCTTCACAGGTAGTGAGGTTACCCCAAGCATCATAGTCATATCTATTACATATTTTTTCTTCATCTGTAATAAATATGGTGCTTCCCTGTTCGTCGCTGGCATAGTGATACCATGTTTTTTCAGGCTCACTTTCGCTTGCCCACAAGTCGTAGCTTCTTATCCAGTAAAGTTATCTTCTTTAAACGGTTTGTGCTCTATTACATTTTTCTTTTCTATATTTGTATATAAATTTCCTTTTTTATATGAGTTTTGTAGTATTATTTCTGATTAGTATCCGTTCCTTTTTCACGTATACTTTTTAAAAACTGCTCTGCCAGCGGATTTCCCTAGCTTCGAGCCTTCTCAAATAGAAAAATAGCTTCATTTTTATTATCTATATCGTTTTTGCGGTATTTTTCAATGCCTAGTATAATCGCACCATAAGATGAGCCACGCTCTACCGCTCTTTCATAACGCCTATCTGCTGATACCTGATTTTGTGGAGAACCTCCAAAACCTTTAGCAAAAGAAAGACCAATCCACGCATCAGCGTCGGGATAAAGAGCATCTGCTGCCTTTTTCCACCAGTTTACAGCAAGTACATCATTTTCTTCTACCTGCTGTCCTGTATAATACGCATGAGCTAGAATATACATAGATTGCACTTCACCTGCATTTGCCATATTTTCTAGCTTAGTAAAAGCTTCCTTTTTTTGAGCTTCCTGCAAGGCTTTCTCCTCTTTGGCTGCCTCTTTTTGTTGCTCTTTCATCATCTTTGCCTCTTCTTTGGTCTTTGGTAAATCCACTTTAATACCATGAAGATTAATATTCGGTTTTAAATTAATATCTTCAGCAAAACATATATTGCCTGAAACCATACAAGCAATTAAAGCCAAAGATATAGACTTTCTTATGTTCATCAATTATTCCTCCTCAATTAATGAAGATTGATTATGTATAAGGCTCTCAATAGAGAGCCTTTAATTTAATGTTTATTAATATATACATTTATATAACTCTTCATCCATTGGACAACCATTTAAAAACCATTTTTCTATATGAATTATGGTTATATCTTCTTCTCCAGGAAATAAAGCACCTGGATCATATATATATATTTTTTCACTATCTTTTTTTTGTTCAACAACAAGAATCTCATCACCTCCAGTATTTCCGATTACTAATAAATTAGGAGCAAATATTGTTGTTTCATATATTTTTTTATTAGCTTCTAATATATAACTTGTACTAAATAAAAAGATAAAAGTTTCTTCATTATCTAATTCTAATCCATTAGAAAAGTTTAATATTTCCTTATAAAAATCGGGCAAAATCCAATGATAATTCTTTTCTAATTTTAATATTTCTTCTTTTGTGGCTCCGTTTTTTCGTTTATAATAAAAATTTTTTAGCATATTTTCAATATTCATTGCGTAATTATTCCTTTCATTTTACTAAAAAGCTTTTATTGAATCAAAATATTTATATGCTTTTTTTATAGCTTTTTGTGCCACTTTTTTATCTACACCGCTAGATATTAAATCATTATAACTAAATTTAAACATTTCTTTTATTGTTCCGTATTCAAAAGATTTTCCATTAGCATTATATCGACGTCGTTGTTTCCCAGTAATAATTGTATGTGTCATACCTGCATTAGATGGTAATAATATAGCCGGAGCAGCTTTCTTCGAATATCCTGGTATATTTTTTTTCGCCCATGCATCTTGAATTATATGATGAGCTTGAATTTGACCGTCTTCAATAGATGTTGTATGACCTGAAGCTCTATTTTTACCAGGACGTATATTTCTATATTCATCTATTTCATAGGTTTTATATCCTCCATGCTCTAATTTTTTTCTTAAAGCATCTTTTGTATCACAAGTATATCCACTAGGGTCATAATAAATTACAGGGTTATTATCACAGTAGGTATAAAGATTTAAGCCATCGCCACGGTAGACATCTTCTTTGGTAAATCTAGCAATTACAGGATTATAATATCTTGCCCTTAGATAATATTGCTGAGTTATCTGGTCAAATTGTTGTCCTGTATAGAGATATCTATTTGATATTATTTCTTCACAGGTAGTGAGATTACCCCAAGCGTCATAGTCGTATTTATTACAGATTTTTTCTTCATCTGTAATAAATATAGTGCTTCCCTGTTCGTCGCTTGCATAGTGATACCATGTTTTTTCTGGTTCACTTTCACTTGCCCACAGGTCATAACTACGAATTAATCGCTTGATATCGCTATTAGATTGTTCTACAACGACTTCTCTATTTTCATTGAAGATGAATTGAACGAGCTTTTTGTTTTCTTCCATTTCATAACGCAGACCTTCAGCATCATAACGGTTAATCTGAACTTGTCCTGTAGTAGTTTCAACCCTTGTTGCTCTATTGAATGCGTCATTTTTATATATTTTTTCGCCATCGTTCATCAGATTTCCAGCATTATCATAGATATAATGCTTTGCCGTTGTGCCTGTTGGCTGCTTAAATACCTGTCGTATCAGACGATTTCTTTTGTCATAGAGATAATGCTCTGTTACGTCATTGACTATTCGCTTACTTCTGTTGCCCGCTTTATCGTAGAATAATTGCTCTTCATAATCAGGATATTTTACGTTAGTAAGCTGACTTATACTGTCGTAGGTATAATACGTTGTACCTTGTAATTGTTGTTTTTCGGTGCGGTTACCATTATGGTCATAGGTATATCTATTTTGAGCAAGAATTTCTCCATTGAAATCAATATCCAATTTTATGAGGTTTTTGTCTGTATCATAGCCATATAAATTCTTCATACCGTTGGCACTTACAGCTTCTTTTATCGTGCCGTCATCATTATATTTAAAGGCTGTGATACATTTTCCACCATCATGAATTTCTTGAAGTTGGTCAAGTTCATTGTAGATATACTCCGTCGTTTTGCCTGTTACATCGGTCTGCTTTATTTTGTTACCGTTTAGGTCATATTCATAGCTTAATAAACGCTTGCCACTGGCAGATTTTTCTTTTAGATTGCCATTGGCGTAATAACTGTAGCTATAACGCATTCCTTCAGCGATAGCGGATTTTATACTGCCGTCAGGATAGTATTCATAACTTTCACGTAGACCACTTTTTCTTTCCAGTTTTTCAGTTAAACTGTCATAGAAATTATATGAATACTGCACTTCGTTGTCGCGGCGGTCTGTGTGCTGTCTTACTCTGCCTTCAATATCATAGGTGAAATAGTCTTTTTCACCTGTTTGGTCGGTAATTTCTTGCAGTTTGTTTAACAGATTATATTTATAACGGATTTTATTGCCGTTGCCGTCAACTGTTTCAATGATATTGCCGGCATAATCATAGGAGAAATATTCACTTGTACCGTTCGGCTTAATAATTTCGGTAATCCTGCCCCATTTATCGAGCCTGTATTCTGTCTTATTTTTATTGCCGTCAACAATTCCCGTTATATTGCCCTGCGCATCGTAGGTAAATTCCTGTTTTGCTCCGCCTTGCGTGGTGATGTTTTTTCGCCTTCCCGCAAGGTCATATTCGCAGTTTATACCTGATTTAACGCCGTCAAGTCTTTGCAGCAGATTTCCTTCATCGTCGTAAATATTCGTTTCAAGTATCGTGCCGTTCGGCGCAATTATACTTATGATGTTACCCTGTTTATCGTAGGTATAAGAATAGCCTGTAGCTTTTTCACCTTTTGAGTTATATTCATTAGGCAGTATTTTTCGGATAAGATTCCAGATACTTTCTGTTGCCGTTTCTGTCTTCAATAATGATTAAATTACCGAAGCTGTTATAAATATACGTTATTTTCTGCTGAATGTCTTTTAAAAGATAGCTGCCTTCTTTTTCCGTTAAGATAAGCGCACGGTCTTTGCCGCGTTTATTCTCCCATCTGCCGTTTTCCCTGATAAATTCTTCTTTTTTATGGTCTTCCCGCAAAATAGTTATCTTATCTTCCTGCCGGACAAGGTGACTGCTCAAATTTAAAAGCCATTTTGTGCCGAGTAGCTGTTCAGTGTTTTCGTAGATTGATTCATAATTGCGCTAGATCACAAAATCCTCTCCGATATCTTTGGCGATATAATCCGTCATTGTTATGAAAAAACTGCCCGTAATAAGGTCTACAGGGTCAAGTCCGCTGTCTTTCATCTTTACGACATTAGCATTAGTATCTCTAATCTTTTTCGGAGCAATTTCTTTTGATGGTAAAATATTTTGTTTAGTTGTTGAAGGCATTACAGGTGGTTCTTTTTTACTTTATTTAATTTGTCCTTTAAACTGTTTCTAACTAAATGAATATCTTTAAACAAAGCGGAATTATTGCTAAAATTCCGTTTAAGTAAATCCGTTATGGCAGAGCCGGAATTTTTTAACAGATTTGTAGCAAACTCCTTGACGCCGTTTACTAAAACCTGCGTTATATTTAATATATACCTTTTTTATATAAAGTATCATTCATTGGACAACCATTTAAAAACCATTTTTCCAGGTGAACTATAATCATATTTTCATCATTTGGTAATAAGGCACCTGCTTCATAAAGATATATTTTTTTACTATATTTATTTTGTTCTACAACTAATACTTCTTCACCACCAGTATTACCGATAACTAAAAAATTAGGTAAATATTTCATGGTTTCATATATATCTATATTTATTTCATAAAGTTCTTCTAATTTAAACAAGTTTATACTATTTTCTTCACCTACTATACTATCCATTTCAATTCCATTTGAAAACATTAATATATCTTTGTAGAAATTAGGTAAGATAAAATTATATTTGTTTTCTATCAAATGAATTTTTTCTTTTGTTGTACCTTCATTTTGTATAAAAATAAAATTTTTAAAAATTTCTTGTATATTCATTTAAAATACCTCAAAATTATTTATAATATCTTTTAAATTAATATATTAAATACATATTGTGATTGTTAATTTTTAATAACTAAATAATATAAAAATATTGTTCTAATTATAATTGAATTTTAATTATATATTGTACTATAAAAGATTAAATTTACGTTAGCA
>OOBM01001496.1_pt1 | contig 12434 bp, 10 predicted proteins | sample 1671581 | NCBI WGS metagenome assembly OOBM01 (sample SAMN06348171, study PRJEB24527) | human gut metagenome
TTTTGTCTTAACTGTTTTATATTCGTATAAAAGGGAAATTCCCGGTAGATCCAGCTCTCACTGAACCTCCGGGAATTCCTCAAGGCGTTCCTATATATTATTTTATTATATCAGGGATGTGATTTTTCATCCCGTCAGGTAATGCGGAATATCCGCAGTACTTCCATTTATCTGTCTGCAGGCAATCTGCAAACCTTCAATTTACTCGTCTACACTGTAGTTCGGAGCTTCTTTTGTAATATGAATGTCATGTGGATGACTTTCTTTCAGTGATGCCGCAGAGATCTTCACAAATCTTCCGTTCTCTTTAAGCTCTTCAACTGTATGTGTTCCACAATATCCCATTCCTGAACGAAGTCCACCCATGAGCTGGAATACTGTATCTTCTACAGATCCCTTATATGCAACACGTCCTTCGACTCCTTCCGGAACAAGTTTCTTTGCATTCTCCTGGAAATAACGGTCTTTACTTCCGTTCTCCATCGCTGAGATGGATCCCATTCCACGATATACTTTATATTTTCTTCCCTGATAAAGTTCGAAGTCTCCCGGGCTCTCATCGCAGCCCGCGAACATGGATCCCATCATGCAGACATTACCGCCGGCTGCGAGAGCCTTTGTAACATCTCCGGAATACTTGATACCGCCGTCGGCGATGATCGGAATACCGTACTCCTTCGCAACTGCATAGCAGTCCATAACCGCAGTGATCTGCGGATTTTGTAAGGTGACCGTAATGCTCGTTATGGCGGTTTTCTTATCAATGGATGCACTAATCTTCTTTTTAAGAAAATTAATCTTCTCATTTACTTCTTTCGTCAATTCGATAGTTCCTTGCCGCCCTCCACTGGCAGGAACCGTATCTTCTCCGAATAATGATTTAACTCCTCCTATTACTATGCCCGGAAAACCTATAAGATAATCCCACCAAGGAGATGACTCTTCATCGAGATAAGACCCCAAAGTCATTTTATCATCCTTTTTAGAAACGGAGACTTCCATTTCTAAAAGTTCCAATAAAAAAGGAGTTGAAGAAACAATATCTGCTGAAAGAGAAGCGTTCAAGGCATCTGTGCTTTCCCCTATTAGAGCCCCATCTCCCAAAAACGAGGCAGCAAGTCCGGCTAAACCATTACTTCCCTTCGCATTACCCATTTCAGGAGAAAGGGTAACCTTTACTGTATATTGCTTGGGAATGCTCAATGCCACCACTATAGCAATTATTACTCCCACTCCAGCAGCTTTGCATAGTACTCCACGAACAGTAATAATCTTATAAAAAATAGCCATCAAGTCTATTTCCATTTCATCATCTTTCCTTTTATCCACTTCAGAAAACGGTTCTTGATAAGATTGCTTTTCAATCATAATAGGTCATTTATTTCTTTATCAAATTAGCAATAGAAGCAATCATCATTCCCAAAGAACTGAAGGAAGTAGCATAACCTAAAATATTAGCTATGTTCCCTTTCTTCTTAGCCTTACTAGGTACAATAATCTCACATCCCGGCTCAATCTGTTTCTTACCACTACCCTTAACCTTCGTCACCTGACCATTCATGTAAACAATGAACTTCTTACTCTTCCTTGCATTATCAGAACAGCCACCGGCCTGATTCAGGTAATAATCCACATTCTTTCCCTTCATATAAGAAACCGTATTCGGAACCATGACAGCACCATTGATAGTTACAGTATTAGTATTCTTAGGTATGGAGATCACATCACCTTCACGTAAGACAAGATCGGCATTACTTTTAGGATTGCTCAAGGCTTTTTCCAAATCTATTCCAACCGTAAAAGTATCTTCAACACGAATACCCAAAGAGTCAATCATGGCTTCGCCCAATTGCCTGCTCATCAGGCGAATCACATCACCCATACGTTTCTTCTCACCGGCACTTGCCACACGGGTCAGCTTTGCACCACGAAGATAGGCAAGACTGGTAGGACCACCCGCTTTATTCACCAGATCGGAAAGACGTTCCTCACGGCTGGTCATGGCATAATTTCCTCCAAAAAGGATTTCACCATCAATGACTACATTCTGTTGTGCCTGATAACCCGGACTGCGACGGACATAAACTTCGTCATAAGGCTGAAGGATAAAACCGGGCTGACCGTCGATGACAAAACCATCCTTTAAAGAGAAGGTATACATCTGACCGATCGTATCATTATCCGCGGTACTACGGGGATTCTTGATTCGTCTCGACACATCAATACGGACAGTAGAGGCGGCTTCTTTCAAGCCACCGGCCTGGATGATCAGATCCTCAAGTGTCATGTTATCAGCATAAGGATAGGAATCGGGGTGCGCGACTTCACCGTGAACTGTGACATTACCCCGGTCTTCCAGGTCATGGATACTTGGAATGTAGAGGATGTCATTCTTCATCAGGGCGAGGTTCGGGGAAGTACCGTTCATGATAGACCTGATGTCTATCTGAACAACTTCACTGGTCAGGTCTTCACGCTGGCGATAGAGGACGGCACGATTCAGGAAAGCGTCACCGGTCAGACCCTGAGCTTCATGGACAAGTTCGCGGATCGTGTTCAGTTTACCGCTGAGCTGGTAGATACCGGGACGATAGACAGCGCCACGGATTTCCAGTTTGTTTGTGAAGCGGTTAAGGATGGCTTCGGCTGTTACAACGTCACCGTTACGCATTGTGTAGATGCTGTAGTCCATATCCTTGACCGTGTTGACCTCATATTCCTCACCATTCTGACGGACAACACGCAATGAACGGGTGTAGGCATCGGCTTCAAAGCCGCCGGCATATTTGATTAAAGTGGCAAGGTTCTCGTCTTTCTTCATTTCGAAACGCATAGGGCGTTTTACCTTGCCGCTGATCTTTACCAAGACATCGTAGGCGGGGACGATAACCACGTCACCTTCCTGAAGGCGGATGTCATCCTGTGTGTTGCCTTTCATGATAAATTCGTAAACATCGATGGTGGCGATATTCTTTCCGTTGCGTACCAACTGAACGTTTCGGAGGCTGCCGATATCACTCACGCCGCCTGCACGGTAAAGCGCATGGAAGACGGTAGAGAAGGAAGAAAGGGCGTAGGTACCCGGCTGCACGACCTCTCCCATCACATTGATCTGGATAGTACGGATATTACCCAAAGTCAGACGGATGTCGGAAGTAGGGTCGGTAGTATTGTTCAGACCGTTATAAATCTTATTCAGGGCGCCCTTCAGATAGTCGTTGGCGGCGGAGACTGTCATACCGCTAAGGTTGACAGGCCCGATCTTCTGAATATTGATGGTGCCTTCAGGAGAGATCTGCTGGCGGATCGTATTCTGGCTAGCACCCCAGATATCGATGATGACTTCATCACCGGGACCCAGGCGGTAGTTGGCAGGAGTAGCAAGGTTGACACTCGGCTCGAACGTCAGGTTGCGTGTATTGAAGATGTTACGTCCGAAAACCTGATCACCACGGGCAAGGTCCTGAGTGGTGGGATGGTCGTCCAGCATGTCGGAAGTATTTTCCTTAGTCTCTTCACGCAGGCGGGATTCGTTGATGTCCGTGCCCGTTGATTTGGAAGTGTTTACGTTATTCTGCTGCTCGTATAGCTGCTTCACACGCATTGCCTGTTCCTTGGTTACACCTTTACGTGCTAGTTCGGAAGCAAGCTGCTTCTGTTCCTTGCCTTGGCGGATGCCGTCCTTCACATATTCCAGTACTTGTGAATCACTCATGGACTGAGCCATAAGCGAGCCACTTCCCAGCATCAAACAGAAGAGTAGAATGCTAAAAAGTCGTTGTATTTTCATTGACAAATAAAAAAGTTTCAGTTGATTTCGCACAGCTCCTGCAGCTCGTGACAAACGGCAGATAACTGTTGCTTAAGAAGAGAAGGGGGAAGAACATCGAGAAGAGACAGAGAATAGGTCAAAACAGCCTGTTTTCTTTCTTCGTCTTCCGGATTGGCGTACATCGACACATTATATCCCTGAAGGATGGCCAAACACAGGGTAGCATCCTGCTCCGGTGTCTCCCCCCGTTGAGAATATAAATCGTTAATCTTTTCGTGGATGGATCGTTGTAATGCTGAAAGATCATCCAGATACACGCAGCCTGCACTCCCCCCACCAGGAAGCAGCATACGTACCAAACTTAATAAACCCTCTATGTTTTCCTGTAAAATAACAGCATCCATATCCCTCGCCTTAAACAGCCGCCATAATAGGCTCTACATAACCGACAGGCATATCCACACAGGCACATCCCAGCATATTCAGGCGAACGGCGATCTTACTCTTGCCATCCACATGAACCAGTTCGCCAACAAGACCCGTCAGGGGGCCTTTAATCACGCGGACCTTTTCGCCACGGGCCAAAGGGGCACTGTTCATGCTGATCGATTCTTCAGAATAATCAAGCATGAAACGGAAACGGGCCATCTGCTCGTCAGGAATTACGGCAGGACTACTCTCGCCGCGCATCACCATGTAACGGCTCACAGTAGAAAAACTCAGGACTTCCATGCGTTCCCTAGGGTCAACGTGTACGAAGACCATCATAGGAAGCAAGACGGAGGTGACCAGCTTACGACGGTCGCTCCATTGGTGAAGTTCCTGTTGAACGGGAACGAAATTCTCAATTCCCATCTTGTCCAAATGCTCGGAAACCTTCTTTTCATGGTGCATCCGAACCAAAGCAACATACCAGCGTTTTGAGTGTGCTACGCCTTCCCCTGTCCCATAAATAGGCCCAGCATTGAGTGATTTCTTTTTTCTTAAAATCATGTTTTTTTACCCCATGTTTATCCGTTACTTCTTAGGTAACTCACAAACAAAGGACAAGCGAAACAGGGAACTTTTTTCAACGAAAACATCGGAAGAGGACTGGTATTCAGGAAATAAGGCAGAAGTGAAGGGGTTTTTCATAAATTGGAATAAAAAAAAGACATAACACGGATATTGTCATTTTCCGTATGTTATGCCGACTTTTGATTCATTTTAAGAAATTAATTTCATTTTTGTTTGCGTATTTTCATAAATATGTCCATCTTTGCGCCATGAATCATTCCGTTACCTAAGAAGTAACACACACCGATAAACACTGTATATCAGGATTCTAAATCAAACATACAGGCCAGAACCGCACCTCTTAACGTAAGACAAATTCATCCGGTTTACCTCCGTACGCTCTTTCAGCTCAAAGCCTTTCAGATAAATCTGCGTGGTCTTGATCGACTTATGCCCAAGGGACTCGCTGATCATCTCGATAGGGACACCACGGTACTTGGCGGTGGTAGCCCAAGAATGGCGAAGCGTGTAGGAAGTCACGGGGAAGTTGAGACGCAGCCGCTTTGCCAGGGATTTCAGGCAGTAGTTGAATCTCCGGAGAGCGGACTGGTATTCACGGTAAGCTTTCTCATCCTTCCTTTTCTTATCTCCCTGAAGGATGCCGAAAAGGTAGTCGGGACAGCCGGGACGGGGAGACCGCCGGTTACGGAGCTGCTCGAGCATCTCCTGTGCGCTGTCCAGAACCTCAACGCTCATGGGAGTCTTCGTCTTGACACGATTGTAGCGCAGCACGTTGCTATCAAGAGCGGATTTCTCCAAATGGCTCAGATCGGCGAAAGACATCCCGCAGAACTGGAACATCAGAGCGGCGATAGCCTGGGTACGGCGGAGACGGTCAGAATGGGGGTCTTCATAAAGAAGCCTGCGAAGAGCGACGACGGGAAGCGCCTTTTTCTGACGAACGTCCACTCCCGTATAGACCTCATGAAACAGGCGGTGGACATAAGGAGCGCTACCCGCTTCCACACCACGATTGTAGATACTACGAAGCATACGCATATACGTGGAAATCGTATTGGGCTTCAGACCACATGCGTAAAGATGCTGTTCGTAACGGCGAAGGCGGTCACGGGTGACTTGACGGAAGGACACACTATGGACACCACAAAACTTGCTAAAAGAAAGAAGGGCATTCTGATAGACGTGCGCTGTAGAATAGCGGCCCTCCTCTCGCAAACGGCCGATATAGATATCGGCACATCGACTAAATCCATTTTTATTCATTATTTACATCACTAGTTAGATTACACGATACAAATTAAGATGAATAAACGAGAAGTCTTAGTTTTATGTTGTTTGACATTATTAAAATAACTAAAAAAGGCTTCTAACATACATTTATGTCAGAAGCCTCTATCAATATAACTTTGAAGAAAACTTAGTTTCTCAAATCCAATTATCCATTTACCTTTTTATAATCTTCCAAAAACTTCTTCAATCCCGAATCAGTCAGCGGATGATTCAACAGCCCTTTGATAGCACTCAACGGACAGGTAGCCACATCTGCTCCCACTTCCACACACTCGATGATGTGCTTCGTATTGCGGATAGAAGCCGCCAATACCTGAGTCTTGTAATCATAGGTGCGATACATACGTACAATATCACCGACAAGTCCTACCCCGTCTTCGCAAATATCATCCAGACGTCCGACAAAAGGCGAAACGTAAGTCGCTCCGGCTTTTGCAGCCAGCAATGCCTGTCCGACGGAAAATACCAATGTACAATTGGTCCGGATTCCTTTTTCTGTAAAGTACTTGATAGCTTTGATACCATCGGCAATGCAAGGCACCTTGACAACGATATGCGGATTGAGTGCGGCAAGCTCTTCCCCTTCGCGGATCATCCCTTCATAATCCGTTGCTATTACTTCCGCACTTACATCAGCATTGACAATCTTACATATTTTAATGTAATGTTCACGCTGATTCTCCGTACCTTTAATGCCTTCTTTCGCCATCAGCGAAGGATTGGTAGTCACTCCGTCAAGTACTCCGAGGTCATACGCCTCCTGAATCTGCTCCAAATTGGCTGTGTCAATAAAAAACTTCATAATTCTATTTTTTAATGGTTAACTATCTGGTAGTCAAAGATAAGAATTATTTCTCATCTTTCCTAGATCAGGCAATGGTTATTGCCGGATCGAGGTAGACATCCTGAATAGCGTTTAATAATTCGACACCCTTATTCATCGGCTTTTGGAAAGCTTTACGTCCGCTGATCAATCCCATGCCACCGGCACGCTTATTGACAACTGCTGTAATGACCGCATCACGCAAATCGGAAGCTCCATGAGACTCTCCACCGGAATTGATCAATCCGACACGTCCCATATAACCATTTGCCACCTGATAGCGACAGAGATCAATCGGGTGTTCCGAAGCGAGTTCCGTGTACATTCGTTCGTCTACCTTGCCGAAACCAATCGCTTTGAAACCACCATTATTGGTAGGAAGTTTCTGTTTCACAATGTCCGCTTTGATGGTAACTCCCAAACGGTCAGCCTGTCCGGTAAGGTCGGCAGCAGCATGATAATCGATAGCTCCTTTCTTGAAATCGCTATTGCGCAAATAACACCACAGAATAGTAGCCATACCGAGTTCATGGGCATATTCGAAAGCCTCAGCAATCTCTACCAACTGGCGGCGACTCTGTTCCGAACCGAAATAAATGGTTGCTCCTACTGCTACGGCTCCCATATTCCATGCCTCTTTCACCGTGCCGAACAATACCTGGTCGTATGTATTCGGATAGGTCAGCAGCTCATTGTGATTCAACTTTACCACGAAAGGTATTTTGTGCGCATATTTACGTGCGACTGATCCCAAAATACCAAATGTGGAAGCTACTGCATTACAGCCTCCTTCGATAGCCAGCTTCACAATATTCTCCGGATCGAAATAAATGGGATTCGGTGCAAAGGATGCGCCGGCTGTATGCTCGATATCCTGATCGACAGGAAGAATGGACACATAACCCGTATTTGCCAGACGTCCATGCCCTAAAAGGGTTTGCAGACTGTTCAATACTTTAATGTTTCGGTCCGAATCAATCCAGACTTTATCAATGGTATCCGGTGAGGGTATATAAATCAACGACTTATCAATGGTCTTACAGGTATGATCCAGATAATAACTGGTCTTATCTCCTAATAAATCAACTACTTTACTCATAACTTTATTTTTTTAATGTATAACAATTTATATACAGGCGATGAAGCCTGCTATTTTTTCTTCCCCTGATTGGCTACCGCTTCCATCAGCTTACGAATTTCTTCCGGATTGCCCAGGAAGTAATCATTGGCAACATTCAGGTTCTCGTCGAACTCGAATACATAAGGAACGGCAGTAGGAAGATTCAGTTTGATGATATCTTCATCAGAAATATGCTTCAAATGCTTGATGATACCTCGCAGACTATTGCCATGCGCGACAACCAGCAAAGTATGCGCATCTTTTAAAGCCGGGAATATATCCGACTCCCAGTACGGCATAATACGGTCGATGGTATCTTTTAATGATTCGGTACGCGGCAGTTCCGCATCGGGTACTTCGTGATAGCGGTAATCGAAACGCGGATTTCTCAAATCGCTTTCGGAAAGCGGATTGGGAGCTATATCATAACTGCGACGCCAGATCAGCACTTGTTCTTCTCCGTATTTCTCGGCTGTTTCCGCCTTATTGAGTCCTTGCAGGTCGCCGTAATGCTTCTCATTCAGACGCCAGCTCTTCTCGACGGGAATCCAGTCCAGATTCATTTTATCAAGCACGCAGTTCAAGGTTTTGACTGCCCTTTTCAGATAAGAAGTATAGGCTTTATCAAAGTTGAAGCCATATTCCCTCAACGTGACGCCTGCCTTTTCTGCTTCGGCAACTCCCTTTTCCGTCAGGTCTACATCCGTCCAACCTGTGAAACGGTTTTCTTTGTTCCAAGCACTCTCTCCATGACGAAGTAATACTATCTTTTTCATTCTTAATGGTCTCCTTTCTTCTTTTTATATATACAACATTTTGTTTCTCTACAAAGTTCACGAAAGAATCAGCAGGTATCAATACCTAAAAGTGATGGTTTATTGAAAAGAATTCAATAGAAATGACTATTTTTACGGACTAAATGAATATTCAACCGCCAACTTAAAACAAGTCAGACATTGGAAACGAGCAAACAGAAAGAATACACATTCCTGCAAAAACTGCTGAATAAAGCAAATATGGGATGGTGGGAAGCGGACTTAAAAACAGAAAGTTACATATGTTCCGAGTTTATTTCCCGACTACTTGGGATAGGCGAAGACGGAGTGATCAGTTTTGAAGATTTCAATAAACGTATCCTAAGGGAGGATCAGCACCATACTACCAGCTACTCTTTCGATAAATTGCAACAGAGCATTGAGGAGGTGTACCTGCTCGATACTCCCCACGGGGAAGTATGGATTCGCAGTAAAATATGCTTTCAGGAAACTGATGGGGAAGGAAACACCAAAATATACGGAATAGCAGAAACTCAAGATGGTCCACGCATGGCTTCCGCCTATCAGGCACTGCAAAACAGTGAACGTATCCTGCACAATATCTATAAAAACCTTCCCGTCGGCATTGAACTGTATAATAAAGACGGTTATCTGCTTGACTTGAATAAAAAGGAACTGGAAATGTTCCATATCACCCATAAAGAAAAGGTTATTGGTATCAATATCTTTGAGAATCCGGCACTACCCGAAGAAATAAAGCTAAAGATCAGAGATAATGAAGAGGTTGAATTCACCTTCCAATATGATTTTTCAAAAATCAAAGGATATTATGAATCGGAAAAAACATCCGGTTTCATTAATCTGACAACAAGAATAACAACACTTTATGATCATGACCGGCAGCCCATCAATTATCTGTTGATAAACGTAGATAAGACGGAAAACACCATCGCCTACAACAAAATTCAGGAATTTAAAAATTTCTTTGAACTGGTAGGAGATTATGCCAAGGTTGGATACGCTCATTTTGATGCGTTAAGCCGCAATGGTTATGCCTTAAGCAGCTGGTATAAAAATGTAGGAGAAGAGGAAGGCACGCCCCTACCGGAAATTATCGGTATCCATTCTCACTTTCATCCGGAGGACCGGGCTGTTATGCTCGACTTTCTGGCGAAAGTGGTCAAAGGCGAAAGTACGAAATTATGCAGGGATGTACGTATCCGCAGAGCCGACGGAAGTTATACGTGGACACGGGTGAATGTGTTGGTCCGCAACTACCGACCGCAGGATAATGTCATCGAAATGCTGTGTATCAACTTTGATATTACCCAACTAAAAGAAACCGAACAAATGCTTATCAAAGCCAAAGAGAAAGCCGAAGAAGCGGATCGTTTAAAATCTGCCTTCCTTGCCAACATGAGTCACGAGATACGTACTCCGCTCAATGCGATCGTCGGTTTCTCAAGTATGCTGGAAGAGGCGGAGGATCAGGAAGAAAAGCATCAGTATATCACGATCATAGAAGATAATAACAAGTTGTTGCTTCAGCTCATTTCCGATATCCTCGACTTATCGAAAATCGAAGCGGGAACTTTCGACATTATTCCTGAAAGAGTAAATGCGAAACAGCTTTGCAACGATCTGTTTCAGGCTATGCAAATGAAAACTAGTCCGCAAGTAGAACTCCGCCTGAAAGATAATTTACCCGAACTGACGTTCATCAGTGACAAGAACAGACTGTATCAGGTATTGCTGAACTTTGTGACTAACGCATTAAAATTCACTTCCGAAGGAAGCATCACCATCGACTACAAGATAGACGGAAACGAAGTAAAATTCTCCGTTCAAGATACGGGAATGGGGGTAGAGCCGGAAAAACAGGAAGCTATCTTCACCCGATTTGTAAAACTCAACAGTTTTATTCCCGGTACGGGACTCGGACTGCCTATCTGCCAAAGTATCGTCACGCAACTGGGAGGGAAAATCGGTGTGGAATCGGAACCGGGAAGAGGGTCTTGCTTTTGGTTCACCCATCCAATTAATTAAAGAAAAATCTCTTTTAAATTGCTCTGTCATCCCTCACTAAGTTCGGAATGGCAGAGCTAAACATTATTTTTCAGACAACAGTCCATTTTCATCGGTTTCTCTTCAGGAAAATACGGTCTGTAATAGTGCCCGGCAACTCTGATTCGTAGTGAGTCACCATAATCATCGTCTTGTCTTTGCGATGACAGAAAGCCTCAATAATCTTCTTTACCCGACGACGGTTGTAAGTATCCAAACCGTGAAGCGGTTCATCCAGAATCAGCAGCTCAGGGTCCTTCACAAAAGCACGTGCCAGCAATGCCAGCCGTTGTTCTCCACTGGAAAGTTGCAGAAAAGGTTTGTCTTTCAATTCCGCAATACCAAATATATCCATCCACCACTCGCAGATGGCCATTTGTTCCGGCTGGGGACGTTTGTAAAGCCCGATGCTGTCATGAAGCCCACTGGCCACGATTTCAATAGCCGGCAGATTTTTGAGATAGGCACGATGCATCTCCGGACTTACATAGCCAATATGCTTTTTAATCTCCCAAATACTCTCCCCTGTACCCCGCTTCCGCCCGAAAAGGCTGATGTCACAAGCATATGATTGCGGATTATCCGCACAGACAAGGCTTAACAAAGTAGATTTTCCGGCCCCGTTTTCACCGCTCAATGCCCATTTCTCACCACGCCGCACCGTCCAGTCGAGATCTTTCAGAATAGTGCGGTCATCATAGCGAATGCTGACTTTATTCAGTTTGACCACTTCATCAGAATCGTAATTATTGCCATCATAGGGCAAATTGACGATACGCTGCTGTAACTCATCAAAAGAAACGGCTGCATCTCTGGAACGAAAAGCTTCCAGATAGGCCTCACGTTCCATTTTGGGGTACACCGTCATTTTATCCACAGGAATTACATGGGTAATAAATGAAGGAATATCATCCAGCATTGACAATACCAGAATAATCTGTACGGACGACATTTTTGTCAAGCGATCGAGTAAAGAAAACAGCAACTCGCGGGTAGGTGCATCCAGACCAATAAACGGATTGTCCATAATCAATACACGGGGAGCTGTCAGCAGAGTTTTGACCAGCTGGAATTTACGCAGTTCGCCACTGGAGAGAAGAATTATTTTCTTATCGAGCATCGGCTCAATGCGAAAAAGCTCAAACAGTTCTTGTTTCAGTTGTTCGTCCTTAATTTCTCCCAGCATTTCACGAACATCGGGTGCTTCGTCCTGATCGTGGGCGTTCCAGCGTTGCTGATAGTAATAATTAGCATCGGCAGCCCCGTAAGTGTCACGGAAAGCGATGTACTTCACATTATCATAGACGGTCTGGGTGGCAGCAGGAGAAAAGTCATATTGCAGCGTCCCTTCACGCAATGGGTATTTACCGATCAGCGTATCGACAAAAAGACTTTTTCCTCCTCCGTTGGGACCTACAATCGCAATGTGTTCTCCGGCTGAAATCGTTGCCGTGATGGGAGCAGCTAAACGCACAAGCGGGTTGCGTGCTACGCCCCCCGCTATGTTGAATGTATTTTGAATCATATTCTTCTATTCTGTTTGATTATCAAAAGACTGAATTTACTTATATA
>OOBM01001498.1_pt1 | contig 12424 bp, 9 predicted proteins | sample 1671581 | NCBI WGS metagenome assembly OOBM01 (sample SAMN06348171, study PRJEB24527) | human gut metagenome
CTGTGGACCCGCTGGCTTCCACCTCCCGCATTCTGGAAGCCGACATCGTGGGCGAAGAGCACTACCGCGTGGCTCGCAAGGTGCAGGCAACGCTGCAGCGCTATCAGGAGCTGCAGGACATCATCGCCATCCTGGGCATGGATGAGCTGAGCGAGGAAGACAAGCTTACCGTCACCCGCGCCCGTAAATTGCAGAAGTTCCTGTCCCAGCCGTTCTCGGTGGCCGAGAACTTCACCGGCCTGCAGGGCAAGTATGTGCCTCTGGCCGAGACCGTCAAGGGCTTTGCCGCCATCGTGGACGGTCAGTGCGATGATCTGCCGGAGTGGGCCTTCTTCAACGTGGGCACCCTGGACGATGCCCGCCAGAAGGCCGCTGAGAAGCTCGCGGAGGAAAAGGGCGGTGCCGTCTGATGCAGAAGTTCATGCTGAACATCACCGCTTCCAGCGGCGAGTTTTATCAGGGCGATTGTGAGAGCCTGACCCTGCCCACCGGCGACGGTGTGTATGGTGTGCAGGCCGGCCACAGCCCGGTGCTGGTGGCCCTGCACATGGGGATGCTGCAATTCACCGTGAACGGGGAGACCCGCGATGTGCTGGTGGGCGACGGCATTGCCGAAGTGACCCCCACCTTCGTTCTGCTGCTGGTGGACAGCGCCGAGCGTCCGGAGGACATTGACCGCAACCGCGCCGAGGCCGCCCGCATCCGCGCCGAAGAGCGCTTGCAGCACAAGCAGAGCATGCACGAATATTACCAGAGCAAGATCGCCCTCGACCGTGCCATGCAGCGCCTGCAGACCGCCGCAAAGTACAAGCGGTAAACCAGGCCATTCCGTTTTTCCCTTCCAAGATACAACAAACACCGAACGCCCCTCTGCCCGGTTCCGGAGCCTATGCCTCCGGACGGACAGGGGGCGTTTGTTTCATGCACCTTCCGACTCCTTGCCGAATACGCTGTGGGTGAACCAAGCGAATATTTCGGCAAAGGAGTTTTTGTTTATGGCGACTGGAATTCTGCGCATTCAGGCATTTGCGGCCCGGCAGTCGGCACCGGTGGAGGGGGTCACGGTGAACATCGTCGGCGACGGCTTCACCGCGGCCCGGATGACCGACGCCGAGGGCAATGCCGCGGACGTGACCATGACCGCCCCGGACTGTGCCCTCTCGCTGGAGGAGAACAATACCACCCATCTGCCCTATGCAGTGTGCAGCCTGACGGCTTCGAAGGCGGGGTACCGCACCGTCCGCATCCAGGGCATCCAGGTCTTTGCGGGGCAGGTGACGCTGGCCCAGCCGGAGATGATCCCCGAAACGGAGGAGGACCGGGACGTGGAGAACCCGCCCATCGTCATCCCGCCCCACCCGCTGTTTGCGGGCGGCGGGGGCAGCGGCAGAGCGCCTGCCGATCCGTGCGCGCCCCGTGTGCTGGACCGGGTCATCATCCCGAAGAATATCACGGTCCATCTGGGCAAACCGGCGGCCTCGGCCCGGAACGTGACCGTCTCGTTCCGCAGGTATATCGCCAACGTGGCGTCCAGCGAAGTCTACCCGACCTGGCCGGAGAGCGCCTTGCGGGCGAACATCCACTGCCAGATCTCGCTGGCGCTGAACCGCATCTACACCGAATGGTACCCCAGCAAGGGCTACACCTTCAACATCACCAACTCCACCAGCTACGACCAGTATTACGTCCACGGGCGCACTGTGTTCGAGGTGATGGTGCGCATCACCGATGACATTTTCAACACCTATCTGCGCAAGCGCGGCACCGTGAACCCCTATTACTCCGAATACTGCGACGGCAAGTCGGTCACCTGCCCGGGGCTCAAGCAGTGGGGCACGGTGACGCTGGCCAACAACGGGCGCAGCGCTTTACAGATCCTGCGCTACTACTACGGCAGCGATATCGAGATTGTGCGTACCAGCAACATCCAGTCCATCCCCCAGAGCTACCCCGGTTCGCCCCTCCGGCAGGGAGACAGCGGCACGGCGGTGTTCACCCTGCAGCGGCAGCTGAACCGCATCACCAAGGATTACCCCTTCCTTGGCAAACTGACTGTGGACGGGGTATTCGGCAGCCGGATGGCCGCCACGGTACGGGCGTTCCAGAAGCAGTTCAATCTGACCGCCGACGGCGTGGTGGGCCGCCAGACCTGGTATAAGATCAGCTATATCTATGTGTCGGTCAAGGATCTGGCCGAGCTGACCAGCGAGGGCGAGACTTCCAGCGGCACCCTCTCGGACGGCACCTGGGGCGGCACCACCCTGCGCACCGGCTCCACCGGCAGCGCCGTGGAGCAGCTGCAATTCTGGCTGAACACCCTGGCGCAGTACGAAAGCGCCATCCCCTCGGTGACAGTGGATGGCGTGTTCGGCAGCGGCACCGCCGCAGCGGTGCGGGCCTTCCAGCGCAAATACGGCCTGACCGTGGACGGCGTGGTGGGCCGTACCACCTGGACCGAGGTATACGACCAGTTCCGCAGCATCCAGTCCGACAATGGAACCCCCAACGCCTACCCCGGCACGCCGCTGCGGGAGGGTTCCAGCGGCCAGAACGTGCGGCTGGTACAGTTCTGGCTCAAGATCGCCCGCACCGTGTACACCAGCCTTGCCAACGTGACGGTGGACGGAAAATTCGGCGCTGGCACGGCAGCGGCTGTGCAGCGGTTCCAGCGGTACTTCGGGCTAACGGCAGACGGGGTAGTGGGGCGCACCACATGGCAAAAGCTGTACGAGGTGTACAACGACATCGCCAACCGGCTGCTTTCCCCTTCCCTGCGCCCCGGCGAGTACCCGGGTGTGCTGCGCACCGGCTCTTCCGGCACAGCGGTGCGGGAGCTGCAATTTTACCTCTACCTCATGAGCGCCTACGAGAGCAGCATCCCGCCGGTAAGCATTGACGGCAAATTTGGCGCGGATACTGAGCGCGCGGTGCGGGCGTACCAGCGGTTTGCGGGGCTTACCGTGGACGGCGTGGTAGGGCGCACCACATGGAATTCCCTCTATGGCCGCGCCAGCCAGCTGCGTAGTTCCGGGCCGGTGGTCACGCTGAAGCGTCTGCCCTACCCTGGCACCCCGCTCACGGTCGGCAGCAGCGGCAGTGCCGTGCTGTACTACGCCCTTCTGCTGCAGCGCATTGCCTACTACTTTGACAGCGTGGAAAGCCCGCCCCTCTCCGACCAGTACACCGACGAGACAGCCGCCGCCACCCGCAGCGCCCAGCAACTGCTTGGGCTGGAGCAGACCGGCATTGCCGATGCCGACACCTGGACGGCGGTAGAAGCGCTGAGTTTGCAGCTGGCCGCCCACGCCCCGAACCCCGATAGAGACACCCCACCCAGCACCGCTTACCCGGGGCGCGCCATCGCCGAGGGCAGCGCCGGGCAGGAGGTTGGACAGGTGGAGCGCTGGCTCAACCGCCGGGCGCAGCTTTCCTGCGGTGAGGACTATGTGGCCGACAATAACCGCTTTGGCGCGGCAGACGCCGCTGCCGTGCGGGCTGTCCAGCAGCAGGCGGGGCTGCTGGTGACCGGCATCGTGAACCGCGAGACCTGGGCCGCCCTGCAGGCCCAGAGCTGCAATTACGACAAGGAGGAGTGAGCCATGGCACGGCTTCTGATCTACGACGCCTACGAAAACAAGGTGTACACCTACGCCAACCTCAACGAGAACGACCCCATGCCCTACAGCACCGGCACCACCCTGCGGGTGCGGGAGTTCCGGGGCAAATCGGCCAGTCCCACCCTGTGGACCACCATTGCCGCCATGGAAGCCTGGAACCTGACCCGCCGCAAATACGGCAAGAGCATCCCGGTGGGGTATGCTTTCCGGCGCATCTGGGAGGGCGGCCACGGCACCCGGAGCCAGCACTATGCAGGCGTGGCACTCGACGTGGGCCAGAGCCTGACCCAGACCAAGCGCACCGCCATTTACAACGCGGCCCGGAACACCGGGGCCTGGGGTTATGTGGAGCCTTTGAGCCAGACCCCCACCTGGGTGCACATGGACCGCCGCTACGGCACCCCCGCCTGCAGCGGCACCACGGCAGGCTACCCCACCCTGCGGCGGGGCAGCCGGGGCTGCTATGTGATGATCCTGCAGGACGCTCTTTCCACCCTGGGCTACCAGACCGGCAGCCGCATCGACGGCGTATTCGGTGCCCGCACCGAGGAAGCTCTGCGCGGTTACCAGCGGCGCACCAGTCTCTCGGTGGACGGGGTGTGCGGCTGCAACAGCTGGAAAAAGATCAGCACCGCCGTGCTGGGCGTGGGTCGTACCAAGACCACCATCGACTGATTTTTTGCGCAAAGAAGCCCGGAAGCACCAGACGCCTCCGGGCTTCTCATTTTTCGGGATAAAATTCAGCCGTTCACAATGTGCTCCCCGCTGCCCTCCAGCCAGGTGCGCAGGTCGCGGGTGGTGATGTCCATCAGCCGCTGCAGGGCCTCTTTGGTGGTCCAGGCGATGTGCGGCGTGAGGATGGCATTGGGCAGACTGCGCAGGCGGCTGTCCTGCGGGAGCGGCTCGGTGCCAAAGGCATCGGCCCCATAATAGGCCAGCTGCCCGCTCTGCAGGGCATCGGCCACGGCTTCCTCGTCCACCAGCGCACCGCGGGCGGTGTTCAGCAGGATCATGCCGGGCTTTGCCTTGGCCAGTGCCCCGGCATTGATGAGCCCCCGGGTAGCGGGCGTGGCCGGACAATGCAGGCTGAGCACATCGCTGCGGGCCAGCAGGGTGTCAACGTCCACAAACTCCACCCCGTCCTCTGCGTACTCCGGGCGCACGGTGCGGGTGCACACCAGCACCTTCATGCCAAAGGCGCGGGCGATGCGGGCAGTCTGGCGGCCGATGTTGCCGTAGCCGTACACGCCAAAGGTTTTGTCCAGCAGCTCCATCTGGGGCAGCAGGCCATATTCCGCCGGGATGTCCAACTGCCAATGACCCGCTTTCATGGCGCGGTTGTAGCGCTCAGCGCACTGGCAGATGGCCAGCAGCAGGCTGAAAGTCATCTGCGCCACACTGTAGGTGGAGTAGCCCGGCACGTTGGCCACGGCCACGCCATGGCGGCGGCAGGCTTCCAGGTCCAGATTGTCGGTGCCTGTGGCGATGATGCCCACCCATTTCAGGTTGGGGCACTGGGCCAGAATGCTTTCGTCGATGCAGCACTTGTTCAACAGCACCAGATCGGCGTCCCCGATGCGGGGCGCGATCTCCTCATAGGCGGTGCGCACATAGCTCACGGTGTCGGGCACCAGCGCCTTCACACCGGACCAGTCCAGATCGCCCGGCTCCATCACATAGCTTTCCAGAATGACTGCTTTCATGGTTCTTCCTCTTTTTTTCACACTCTTGTTGTTATGCCGGGTACATGGCCAGCAAGGTCTCCTGCCCGGCGGTCTGTCGGCTGTCCAGCGCCGCATACCCGCTTGCCAGCAGACGGGCCAGCCGGGCACGGTCCTGCAGCGGCACCCACACCGGCACCGGGTCCCGGGCCGCGCACCCGGCGGCCAGCACAAAGCAGGGTGCCAGACTGTTCAGCGGGCGCAGGGCCCGCAGCGCCAGCCCCTGCCGGATGTACAACGGCAGCAGGGCGTCGGACTGCGCGGTACATTCCAGTACCGCCAGCACCCGCCCGCCCCGGGCAAGGCGCTCCGCCCGGGCAAAGGCCGCCCGGAGCAGCGGTTCTGCAGCATCGGGCTGATGCAGCACCGGCGGCGTGAGGAACTGCCCGCCCTCCACACCGCGCCAGCCTGCCCAGGCCCGCAGGGCAGCGGCAAGGGCCGTGTCAGCGTTCAGCGGTTGGAGCAGTACGGCTCCGGCCGGAGCCCCGACGGCATCGCACACGCCGCACGCCTCGCCTACGGTAAGCATCCGCAGCACCTCGCTGCGGGGGCGGTAAAGACTGCCTGCCTCGCCCCGGAGCAGAAAACAGAATTCCTCGGCGGAAAACCGCCGCACCGGCCGCACCCGCGGCGGGTCACAAACCTGGATCATTTTGGGTCCCCCATTCTTTTCTGGAATGCTCTCAGCATACCGAAAAGCGGGTGCGAACCGGCTCGAAACCGCGCTGCCTTATTCCAGCACAACGTCCTCGCTCAGGACCTGCCCGATGGGCTTGGCAATGCACAGGTCTGCTTCGGCGTCGGCCCCGGTGGGCTGCATGTTGATCACCACCAGATGGTCGCCCCGGAAATACCGGATGAGCCCGGCCGCCGGGTACACCACCAGACTGGTGCCGCCGATGATGAGGGTGTCCGCGTGGCGGATGGCGTTCACCGCACCGGACAGCACTTCCTCGTCCAGACCTTCCTCATACAGCACCACATCCGGCTTGACGATGCCGCCGCATTTTTCGCAGCGGGGCACCCCGGTGCTGTTGGCGATGTAGTCCACATCATAAAAGGCCCCGCAGCGGGTGCAGTAGTTGCGCAGGGTGCTGCCGTGCAGCTCGTACACGGTCTTGCTGCCCGCGGCCTGATGCAGCCCGTCGATGTTCTGGGTGACCACGGCCTTCAGCTTGCCCTGCTTTTCCAGCTTTGCCAGACGCAGGTGTGCGGCGTTGGGCTTGGCTCCCTTTACAATGAGCTTATCGCGGTAAAACCGGTAGAACTCTTCCGGGTTCTGTTCCCAGAAGGTGTGGCTGAGAATGGTCTCCGGCGGGTAGTCGTATTTCTGGTGATACAACCCATCCACACTGCGGAAATCCGGGATGCCGCTCTCGGTGGACACTCCCGCCCCGCCAAAAAAGACGATGCGGCTGCTCTTTGCCAGAATCTCTTCCAATGCCTGTACCATAAACGCAAACGCCCCTTTCCTCATGGCTGATTTTGTGTTAAGATACCATCAGTATAGCACATTCTGACCAGAAAGGAAGCGTTGGTTTTTGAACGTCTGGTACATCAACAGCATGCTGGGCACCCTGCGGCTGGAGGAAGAGGACGACGCCCTGTGCGGAGTACAGCTGTGCCCGGACGGCGTGCCGGACCTGGAGCCACTGCCCCGCAAAGTCTGCGAGACGCCCCTGCTGCAGGAAACCGAAGAGCAGCTCAACGAATACTTTGCTGGGGCACGGCGGGAGTTCGACCTGCCGCTGGCCCCCAAAGGCACCGCCTTCCAGAAAGCGGTCTGGGCCGAGATGAACAAGATTCCCTACGGCGAGGTGCGCACCTACGGTCAGCTGGCCGCGGCCCTCGGCAAACCAAAGGCCGCCCGCGCCGTGGGCGGGGCCTGCCACTGCAACCCCATTGCCATCATCCAGCCCTGCCACCGGGTAGTGGGTGCCAACGGCTCCCTCACCGGCTACGCCTACGGGCTGGAAGTAAAGGAGTATCTGCTGGAGCTGGAGCAGGATTAAGTGCACAAAAGCCTCCCCACCACAGTGGGGAGGCTTTTTTATCGCTGATGTTCCGCAAACATCCTGCCCAGTTCCGGCAGGATGTCATGGGGCAGCATGCCGTATTCGCCGTGGACGGCGGCAGCACGGTCGGCGGCGGCACCATGCAGGTACACCGCACAGGCGGCAGCCTCATAGGCGGGCAGGCGGCAGGCCAGCAGGGCGGCGGTTATGCCCGCCAGCACGTCCCCGCTGCCGCCACGGGAAAGGCCGGGGTTGCCGGTGGGGTTCACGCGCACCCGGCCGTCCGGGGCCGCTACCACCGTGCGGGCGCCTTTGAGCACCACCACGGTGTTCCACGCCTGCGCACACCGCAGGGCCGTGCCCTCCCGGTCGGCGTTGATCTGCGCCGCCGACAGGCCGGTGAGCCGGGCCATCTCGCCGGGGTGGGGCGTGACGATCAGCTCCCCCGCCGGGTGCGGGAAAGCTCCCCCTTCTGCCAGCAGCTGGGCTGCGGCGTTCAGGCCGTCAGCGTCCAGCACGGCACTGCCCGCAAAACCGGGCAAAAGCTGCTGCACAAGGGCCTGGGTCTCGGCGGCGCGGGCCGCACTCTGGGCGGTGCCGCCAAGGCCGGGGCCAAGCAGCAGAACGGTTGCTTTCTGCCGCCGGAGCAGCGGCACGTTTTCCGGGGAAATACCGCCCTCGGCTCCTGCCCTGCAGGGGCACAGGCAGCACTCCGGCAGGCGGGCTGCGGCGGCGCTCACCACCGGTTCCACACTGGCAAGGGTCACGATGCCCGCCCCGGTGCGCAATGCGCCCTCTGCGGCCAGCAGTGCAGCGCCCCGGTAGAATGCGCTGCCCGCCACGGCCAGCACACTGCCAAAGGTGCCCTTATGGCTGTCCCGCGGGCGGCGGGGGATATTCTGCCAGACAAATTCTTCGGTAATTTCAACAGCCATCATTCCACCTCCGGCCGGACGATTTGAAATGCCCTCCGTTTCACTCTGGGCATTCTCAGCGGAAAAATTATTATTTATCGCAACGAGAGCAGCCTGCGGGCTGCTCTCATTGCTTTTTCACGGGTGGGTCGTAACGGAAAATTGCAGCATCACGCTTCCCCCTGCACCAGGGCGCGGATCTGCTTTTCCACGTTCTGCACTTCTTCGTGGAACATGCGGGCGGAAACGCGCAGGGCACCGTGGCCCAGGATGATGATCTGCTCCATGCCGTCGGAGGTGGCCACCCGGACACGGCGGTTCCGGCCGATCTCATGGGTGACCCGCTCGATGAACATGTCCGCCGTTTCGGCCTCCTTGGTGTAGACCACATGGATATTGTGGTACTGCTCAATGCTGCCGGGGCTGCCGGGCACCCGGTAGGCATCGAACACCAGGATGAGCACGCACTTCTGGAAGCCCTGATAGTTGCACAGGATGTCCATCAGCTTGTGGCGGGCGGCGTCCAGGCTCTCTTTGGAAAGGGCGTTCAGCTCGTCCCACGCAAAGATGATGTTGTAGCCGTCCACCAGCAGGTATTCCGGCGCGATCTCCCACTGCTCGGCGGCAAAGTCGGGGCGCTCCCGCTTCTGCACCGGGCGGAAGGCTGCCAGCGGGTCCCGCTTGATGGGGCCGTAGGTGCGCTCGAAAATTTTGAGCAGCTCGGCGTCCTCTTCCAGCGTGGCGCGGTAGGCCATGGCCCGACGCTGAGGCACAGCTGCTTCCTGCTCCGGACGGGTGCTTTTGCCCCAGCCGCTGTCCACATGCATGTGGCTGCGTACCTGATCCCAGGGCACCACAAATCCGGCCCCGTGGGCGCAGAACACTGAATCTGCCGGGTTGTCGAGATCGTGCTCCGGCTCATAGCCGATGGCCGCGATCACCTCCTGCGCGTTGTGGCAGGGGCGGTAGCCGTCCAGTGTCAGGCTCAGATGGCCCCGGCCGCGGGTGTAGCTCACCACCTCCATGGGGTAGCTGCGCATGGTGGACACCGGCGCAAACCCGGTGAGCACCGCCGTCTCCTCCCCGCTTTCCGGCGGGTCAAAGGTGCCCTCCATGCGCTGGATATCGCTCATGGCGCGGCCGATGTTCTCGGCGGGCACCTCCAGCCGAAAAGCATACCACGGCTCCAGCAGCTGGCTTTTGGCCAGCATCAGGCCCTGCCGTACTGCGCGGTAGGTGGCCTGCCGGAAGTCGCCGCCCTCGGTGTGCTTGAGGTGGGCCCGGCCCGCAATGAGGGTGATCTTCACATCGGTGAGGGGCGACCCGGTCAGCACGCCAAGATGCTGTTTTTCTTCCAGATGGGTCAGCACCAGCCGCTGCCAGTTTTTGTCCAGCACCTCTTCCCGGCAGTCGGCGGCAAACTGCATGCCGCTGCCGCGGGGCAGGGGTTCCAGCTTCAGGTGCACTTCCGCGTAATGGCGCAGCGGCTCATAGTGGCCCACGCCCTCCATGGGCTCGGTGATGGTCTCCTTGTACAGGATGCCGCCGGGGCCGAACTCCACTGCCAGGCCAAACCGCTCGGCCAGCAGGCTGCGCAGCACCTCCAGCTGGATCTCGCCCATCAGCTGGACATGGATCTCGCCCAGCGTCTCGTTCCACACCACATGGAGCTGGGGTTCCTCTTCTTCCAGCCGGTGCAGCTTGCCCAGTGCCGCATGCACGTCGGCCCCCTCCGGCAGCAGCACCTGATAGCTCAGCACCGGTTCCAGCACCGGCAGGTCACTGTCCCGCTCCGCGCCCAGTCCCTCGCCGGGGCGGGCCTTGGTCAGGCCGGTCACGGCACACACCTGCCCGGGACCGATGGCCTCTGTCAGTGTGTATTTGGCACCGGAATACAGCCGCAGCTGGTTGGCTTTTTCGGCCCAGGGTTCGCCGTCCGCTTCGCCGGTAAGCTGGGCTTTCACCTTCAGTTCCCCGCCGGTGACCCGCAGCCAGGTCAAGCGCGCGCCCTGCTCGTCCTGCGACACCTTGAACACTTTGGCACCAAAGGCTTCCAGCGCCGGAGCCAGGCGGGTGTAACGGTCCAGCCCGTCCAGCAGGGCATCCACACCCTCCAGCTTGAGGGCCGCCCCGAACCAGCACGGAAACACATGCCGCCGCGCAATGGCAGGGATGAGGTCGGCGTCCTGCAACTGTCCGGCATCCAGCATCCGGTCCATCAGGTTTTCGTCGCACAGGGCCAGCGCCTCGTCCCGGTCGGCCTGTTCTGCCCCGAAATCCACAAAGCCCTCGCCCAAGCGCCGGTTCAGCTGGGCAAGAAGCTCCTGCCGCTCCATGCCGGGCAGGTCCATCTTGTTCACGAACACAAAAGTGGGCACATGGTAGCGCCGCAGCAGCCGCCAGAGCGTCTCGGTATGGCTCTGCACGCCATCGGTGCCTCTGACCACCAGCACCGCGTAATCCAGCACCTGCAGGGTGCGCTCCGTCTCGGTGGAAAAATCCACATGGCCCGGTGTGTCCAGCAGGGTGATGTCGGTATCACCCGCTGTGAGCAGGGCCTGTTTGGAAAAGATGGTGATGCCACGCGCTTTTTCCAGCGCGTCGGTGTCCAGAAAAGCGTCCTTGTGATCCACCCGGCCCAGGCGGCGGGTCACACCGGCGCGGTAGAGCATGGCTTCCGACAGGGTGGTCTTGCCGGAGTCCACATGGGCCAGAATGCCCAGTACGATTTGTTTGCGCGTTGATTCCATCCGCTCAGTCTCCCTCAATGCATATTCCTATTTATTGTATCACGGGCGGGGCAAAAAGAAAAGCGGAGCGACCGCAGTCACTCCGCTTTTTAAAAGGATTTGATTTACTCCACGATGATGCTCTTGCCAGTCATCTCTGCCGGGACAGGCAGGCCGATGTAGGGCAGCATGGTGGGTGCGATGTCGGCCAGGCAGCCGCCCTCGCGCAGCTTCACGTCGCCGCAGCCAACGGCCACGAAGGGCACCACGTTGGTGGTGTGGGCGGTGAAGGGGGTGCCGTCCGGGTTCATCATCTTTTCGGCATTGCCGTGGTCCGCGGTGATAAAGGCGCAGCCGCCGGCGTTCAGCACGGCAGAGACCACCTGGTCCACAGCAGTGTCCACAGCCTCGACGGCCTTGACGGCAGCGTCGAACACGCCGGTGTGGCCGACCATGTCGCAGTTGGCGAAGTTCAGGATGACCACGTCATACTTGCCGCTCTCAATGCGCTTAACGCATTCGGCAGCCACTTCGGGGGCGCTCATCTCCGGCTTCAGGTCGTAGGTAGCCACCTTCGGGCTGGGGATGACGCAGCGGTCCTCGCCCTCGTAGGGAGCCTCGACGCCGCCGTTGAAGAAGAAGGTGACGTGTGCGTACTTCTCGGTCTCGGCAATGCGCAGCTGGGTCTTGCCGTTCTCAGACAGGTACTGGCCCAGAACGTTCTTCAGCTCCACCGGCGGGTAAGCCACTTCGCAGTTGGGCATGGTGGCGTCGTACTCGGCCATGCAGACGTAGTGCACCTGCTTGCGGCCGCCGCGGCGCTCGAAGCCCTTGAAGTCATCGTCGCAGAAGATGCGGGTCATCTGACGGGCACGGTCGGGGCGGAAGTTCATGAAGATGACGGTGTCGCCGTCCTGCACGCGGCCGCCCTCGCAGGTGACGCAGGGCAGAACGAATTCGTCGGTCTTGTCGGCAGCGTAGGAAGCCTCGATGGCCTCGGCGGCATTGGCGGCGTGGTTGCCCTCGCCGTAGACAAAGGCAGCATAGGCCTTCTCTTCACGGTCCCAGTTGTTGTCGCGGTCCATGGCGTAGTAACGACCGGAAACGCTGGCGATCTTGCCGATGCCCAGTTCGTCCAGCTTGGCCTGCAGGTCGGCCAGGAAGCGCTTGCCGTCATGGGGGTCGGTGTCGCGGCCGTCGGTGATGCAGTGCAGGTAGACGTCCTTGGCACCCATGTGCTTGGCCATTTCCAGCACACCGAACCAGTGGTCAGCGTGGCTGTGCACGCCGCCGGTGCCCACCAGGCCCATCAGATGGATGGCCTTGCCGGCGTCGATGGCAGCCTGCATGTTCTTGACCAGAACAGGGTTCTTGAGCATCTCACCGTCCTTGATGGACTTGGTGATCAGGGTCAGCTGCTGGTACACG
>OOBM01001503.1_pt1 | contig 12386 bp, 11 predicted proteins | sample 1671581 | NCBI WGS metagenome assembly OOBM01 (sample SAMN06348171, study PRJEB24527) | human gut metagenome
GCATATTTCATTTTGTATATATCGTCCAGATGCAGTTGGTTTTCATCCATATAATTCAGATAGTAGGATAAGGCAAATGCACTTCTCCGGATCGTATTCGGTGATATCTTCGACCGTTTCTTATGCATTAGATATTTGGAAGGTAAAAGGACAATATCCATGCTTTCTTTCTCCCGGATAAAATAGAATTTTTCCTGTTTTTCCGTCTGCATACCTACTACATATTGTGCCATTTTACTCACTTCCTCTCTTTCTAATGCTATACACAGTATACCCACTTCATGCGAATAAAGCTATCACAAATACCACCAATCCGGCAAAAAACGCCCGGAAAACTCCAACAAACTTTCGGCTCCGAAACGTCCTGTTTTTTAAGCAGAACCAACAATGCCGGAGACTGGTTTCTACATATAATATTCTTCCTGCTTCCGCCTGCGGATAAAAGCCTCCACATCCTCAATGGACTCTTCCATCTGGCAGGCCGGAAGCGCACACAGCACATCCTCATGGTACCGGCCTCCGGCCACTGCCCGGTGGTCCAGGATGGACACCACGCAGGTGTCGCTCTCCGTCCGGATCGCCCGTCCAAACCCCTGCCGCAGCTTCTTCTGCATTTCGGGGATGACTTCGGCGTTTATGTAGTCGCGCAGATTCGGGTACTGCTGGCGCTCATAATCGCTGACCGGGTCGGGTATCGGAAACGGCAGCTTTGCGATAATCAGCAGTGACACCATATCGCCGGGAAAGTCAATGCCCTCCCAGCAGGAACCGGCCGCGAACAGAACGCCGTTTCCGGATTCTTTGAACTGCTGAATCACCCTGCCGCCGTTGCGCCATGCCTGAAAGGTAGGGTACGGCCAACGCCTGTCTGTCATGGCTTTTACCTCTGCCATCTGGCGATAGGACGTGAACAACACCAGCGCATGGCCGCAGCAGGCATGGACAAGCCGAACAATTTCATCTGCAAGCTGCCGGTTATCCGTGCGTTCCTTGCGGCGCTGTGGGAGGTATAACAGACATTTTTTCTTGTAATTAAACGGAGAGTCCGCGCTGAAATGGCGCAGCGGTTTGTACGCTGCAAGGCCTAAAAGCTGCTCAGTGTGGTCAAAGTTTCCCGCTGCGGCCAGCGTGCCGGAGGTTAAAATAGCCGGTTCGCCGGTGTTCCAAAGCGCACTGCGCAAAAGCTGTGGCACACGATTGCTGGCCGCACAACATGTCAGCTGACCTTGCATATCGGTTTCGATGTAGAGAATGCGTGTGGGAACCTCCAAGAGAAAAAGACGCAGTGTGCTTTCCGCCTCTCCCAGCCGGTTCCGCAAGTACCGAGGCATATCTGCCCGGCAGCCTGCAAATTGTAGCTGTGCAATACAATCGGCCAATGCCTTGCTGCGAAACGGAGTAAGCCCAAAAGGACTGCAGACGGTTTTTTCTTTCCAAGTCCGGCTATGCTGACAGGCTAAAACCAGTGTCCGGAACGCCGTGCGCAAGTTCTGGGCAATGTGAGAATAGTGCGCTTGCCGCAGAAGTGTGCAAAGCTCTTGCATTTCGCGTTCTGACAAGGATTCCGTGTACATCTGGCGGGCCGCGTCCGGCAGCTTGTGCGCCTCGTCCACGACCAGCGCCTGATAACTGCGCAATAATAACGGTCTGTCCTGCTGGCGGTGTGCTGCATCTGCCAGCAAATAATTGTGGTTGCAAATCTGAATATCTGGTTTCATGGAATCCCGCAGATATTGCTGGAAACGGCAACTTTCATGCCAAACACAATCCCGTGGGCAGGACTGCGGCACACAGATACGGTTGCGATCAAATCGGGAAAGCTCCGGGATATGGTCCATATCTAGCGTTCGTTCCGCCATATGCAGACTGTTTCGCTGACGTTTTCTGGTGGCGGGAATTTGTGATTCGCGTTCTATAAGCCGAGCATCGCAGACAAAGCGTTCTTTTCCCTTGCGGATAACCGCTGTAAGCGGCACTTGGATAATTCTTTCTTCCAGCAAAATGGCAGACAGATTCGGTAAATAGTCGTTAATAATGGCGTCCTGCAGGGCCACACTGGAAGTTGAGATAACAACAGGCAGCTTGAGCCTGTCAGGCCGGTTCATTTGCCACAGGACACAAGCCACAAGATAGGCCAGCGTCTTGCCGATGCCGACACCGGCCTCACACATGGAAATTTCCTTATTATATAGGGTATCCAGAATTTCGTGGCAGAGTGCGATTTGCTCCTCGCGCACTGCCATGCCCCGCTGGGGTAGTATATCCCGGAAGATATGCTCGGCCATGCGGTGGGATTGCGCATAGCCGGTGGGATAGGTTTGCATTATGTTCACCCCTATTGTTCCGTTTAACGCAAAATAATGGGCCGCAGGTGCTTGGGAACCTGCGGCCCACGATTTGCCCTAAACGGCAAAGTTCATGGTTCGTTGTTGTGCCACATTTGCCGCCCGCACCCCTGACACCGGGAACACAACAGGCAGGCCGCTGGCGGCGGCCGTTCGCTGACTCTGCCGGAATCTTACTGCTTACAATTCCGGCTCGGTCACCCCCTCTGACGCGGGAGGCAGCTGGCGTATCATTGTGGCCTTTCCCTTGGCAGCTTATGGTTATGCCAAAACCACCCAATGGGCCTGCCAGGAAAGGAACGTACCTGTTATGCTGGGTATTCAGTTGTCAAGGTGCTGGGTAATCATAATTGACTACCAAGCAAAATCGGTCAAAATTGTCTCAAGGATTTTCTTGATTTCATCAGGGACATACAGCAACGCTCTATGTAATGCGAGTGCCTGAACAGGGGTCATGTACATTTTCTTGAACAAGTGGTATCCGTCTGGTAAGGAAAGGCCTCCATTTCGGCCCCGGACTATTTTTATTGGATAGTCCTCGTTTAATGTTGCTATGTCCCTGCTGATAGTATCTGTTGAAACATGGAATTCTATTGAAAGATGCTCCATCGTATCTTTCCGGCGCTTATCTAACAAGCGAATTATTTTCTTTTGTCGCTCGTTAGATGTCATCTTTGAAATTCCTTCCGAATTTGCTTTGCACTTATAATATCGCAAATACCCCGCAACTTTTGCGGAGTTAAACTTTAAATCCGTTCGAATTTTATCTAGATCACTATAATTTATAAATATATGAATTTCTGCTTGTTGGTTCAGGAGTTTGTTCGTCAGCGTTTTCTGCTGGCATTCGGATGCCACCTCACGATGGATGTCCTTGCCTTCGGCTAGCGCTTCCTACTGCTAAGCGCGTAGCATCCTTTCGCCAGTTGTTGCCCAACCGAGCGCACAAAAAAGCCCGCCGCATTTTGAGATGCGACGGGCTTAAAACAACAGGGATGTTTTACTTTCTATTCTGCGGCTGCGGCAGGGGCTTTTCGGGACGATGCGGCTGGTAAGTCCAACACACATGGCAAGGCTCGTTGGCTTCTCTACGCAAGGTTGATTGGACAATAGCTCGCATCCCTTTGTGCAGAAGGCTTTCATTTGTTTTCATAGAAATCCTCACTTTCTGATTATATGGTTTTTACTACATTTATTGAATTCCAACTCCTAATCTTGGCAAAGCAACTAGCACAGCAACTGCAAATTCGGCTATAATCAATGTATTTGCAAGAATTGGTTTCAGTATAATAAAAATCACTATAAGTAAACTGTACAATGCAAGACGCTTATGTACAGATTTTTTTATGGATTGCAATTCCAACGAGTTGCAGTGAATTTCCGCATTATTACAGGGTGCAAGTACTATAATTTCCCCTGTCGATATGACTAGCAGAACGATTGATACAACCGATACATTGGCCTGTAACTGGTGAAGTATAGTCAAGCAACTATATTCACAAATCAGCGAGAATACAAAGCAAGACAACTTCGTTGGCATATGCAGCCCATTTGTCTTTTCCCTCAAAAATGCTAAGCCAAGATTTAAAAGTAACACTTGCTGGAAAGGCGCTATAAGAACGCCCAAAAGGATAAGGAACAGAAAGCCTCCAATGTTCATAAAGCGCCGCTGTAATGAATAGAGAAGCCAATCACTTTGGTCTTCCTCTATAAGATTCGTCTGAATGCATTTTTGAACAATTTTTTCTGCAAACCGTTCCATTAATAGGCTCCCATTACTTAATAGCTACATATATTAAAGCAGGAAGTCCCATATTTTCCACTATTTTTGTAGTAAAATCAAAGTCTTCTGTCATGAAATGAGAGTATTTGGCAAATCTGTTGCAAATTCAAACCATCCATCTGCGTAATCCATAGCATAGACAGAATGATATTTTGCCAGAGTGGTTTGCACATTCTGTAGGCCATATCCATGAAAAGACGGATTTTCTTTAGTTGTGACTGGGAGTCTATCCGATGATACATCTACCGGTAAGGAGCGATTGCGGACAGCATAGAACAGTTCATTATCATCCAAAACAACTTGTATATAGATTTGCCTGTCATTCACAGGGAGTTTTTCACACGCCTCAATCGCGTTGTCCAGCGTATTGCTGATGATAACCGTTAAGTCAACCAGATCAATTTTCACAGCAGATAGGTCATTCACCCTAAATTGAACATCGATACTTCTATTTCGTGCGACAAGAGCCTTTTGATTCAAGAGCGCATCTAATGCTGAATGATGTGTATTAACGAGCAAAATACGGCTGGTCTGTGCGGATTGAAGGCTGCGTACATAAGATTTAATTGCATCTATGTCAAATGGTTGCTGCGCCAACATAGCTGACAGTGTATCCAAATGTGCGCGGAAATCGTGCGCCAGTTTCCGTTGCTGGGTATAAGCGGCGCTTAATGCCTCAATACTTTCCCGCTGTGCCGTTGATTTTGTTTGTAGGCTGAGCGCTTCTTCACGAAAATGAGAGGTTTGCTCCATCCAACTGACCAAAAGTAATGCTGCTATTTGCATACAGGTAATAGAGGATGCACACACGCACAAGGGGAGAATTGATATCCAGTCTTTCTCAAAGCAAGAGCCAAAGAAGAAAATCAGCAAAACACTCACAGTGGAAAGTATTGTCGGTACCGTGTACCAGCTATAGCTAGTCGTTTGATTTTGATTGTGTTTTCGTATAAATAGTTGCAAATAGCAACTTGCGAGTATTAAGCAGTGCATTAAGAATCCGGAAACAAACGTTTGACTAAAACTAGAACCGTTTTGTATTCCTAATATCAGAGCCCAAAAGGCAAACCAAATATTATCTATACAACATATTGTCGCATAGAAAATCACTGCAATATATAGGCTAAATACCCGTCTGCCAATATAGAGGATTCTATGAAAGGAATAATAAACAACTAAGGAAGTCGCTATTTTCCAAAAGTTCGCCGCACTCGGATTCATTAGATTTAGAAACGTAGAATCCAAAAAAGTAAAACAGGCCACTGTAATCCAATGAACAATTCGTTTTTTCTTCCTCTGAGAGAATGCATCAAACAGTAAAACAGCTGCCACACATTCCATGCCTACCCATAAATAGGTCAATAGATATTCGCTCAAAGTGCGGACCCCCATTGTTTATTTTTCCAGCCCAAATACTGAATTTTAATCTGTGCGTAGCGCTTTTGACTGACGGGCAGTTCCTCTCCATTGCTTAGAGCGACTTTATCATAATTTAGCTTTTTTATATGTGCCATATTAACAAGATAGCTCTTCTGGATCCGCAAAAATCCGTCTGGTTCTAACTCGTTTTCCAAATCCTCAAGTTTTCCGTAAAATTGATCTCCGCCTTGCAGAGGATTTTCAGTATGCAAAACCACAATGCGCTGTTGACTTTCCAGATAAAGGATGTCCTTATAGGCAACTCGATAAGGTTCAGCGTTTACGGAGAATCGCAGTTCTTTTTTATCGTGGGGGATTTCAGCCAAAGCGTCACGAAAATAAAGTGGTAGCTTCTGCTGCATTTCTTGTTTCAAAAGGTAGCGAAACGCCCGGACTTCATACCCTTCCATCGAAAATTCCGGGTAATTTGTCACAAAAATAATTACCGTATCCAGATGTAATTCCCGCACACGGCGTGCAATGTCCATGCCGCTGCGTTCATCCATGTCGATGTCCAAGAACATGATGTGATACTGTGATAATTGCCGGTCCGTTATCTCGGCGGGATTCGAGCTTTTTGTTATGCAAATGGACGCTCCGGGCGGTACCGGCTGGCCAGCAACCGCGTCTGATATTCTCTGCAAAAAATCCTTGTCGTCATCGCAAAGTAAAGTATTAATCTTCATGCGTGTATCCTTATCGTTGTTTCGCCGTAGTAGACGTCCCTCTTTGCCATTCAACATACGTTTAATTCTCCCGAAAGTCAAGTATTTTCTTAAAATAACACTTATAGTGTAATATTATATTGCTTTTACACCGTTTGGCAAGCCAAATCATTTAAAATTGAATTACCCTAAGAAGAAAATTCATTGATAAAGCAAGCTGGACAAAGACATGAAAGATACCGAGCGTCACAACTATATTGGAGATCACATTCGTAAACTGCGAGAAGAAAAAGGCTGGACACAACAAGTATTAGGCAAAAAGTTGGGCAAGAAGACTTCCACTATCAGTGCCTATGAAACGAATGCCAAACTTCCGTCTGTCGATTGCCTTATTGAAATGGCCGAATTGTTCGATGTATCGCTTGACACACTGGTTTATGGGGATCGTTCAAATTTGATTTCTATTCGTGCCTTGCGACCAGAGCAAAAAGAACTGATTTCGGAGCTTACGCAAGTTTTTTCGGCAAGGCACACAACCGCTGAACAAAGGCTTGGCTTGCTCAGCAAGATTGTTAGCCACTTATCGCAATAATTTAGAATTCCCATTTTGGACCTATAGATTTTCTACTGCCCCGGCTTAGCAGCCAGTGCGGTTTGTTTTACTCGTGTTTTATGACAAGCGACTCGGATTTTGTGTCAATTTTGTGGAAATGAAGATTTTCTTGTGGTATCTTGAAGTCAAGATAAATAGGCGCTCCCGTTACCTAGATTGAAAAGTTCTATATGTATGTAAGCGTCGGTGCACAGGCGCTTGTAATTGTCCGAATATCAACCCTATTAAATCCATTAGATTGGAGGCTTATCAAATGTCAACGATGAAGAAACGCATCCCCATGTTCCTGCTTGCTCTCGCTATGATGGTGGCTATGGCACTCCCCACCTTTGCAGCCAGCTATCGTCCCAACGCACAATTTGGCTATCTGCTGAACATCAACGGTTCGACAGGGTCCGCTTACCAGGGGCGTGCATTGAACCTGATGAAAACCGACACGATGGGAACAGATCAGAATTTCATCATCGGAACTCGCAAGGGCTACACCGGTTACTACATGATGGTTACCGCAAATGTCAATTATGCCGTAAATCGTTCTGATAATGGTGGCCGTGCAATTATTTGGCCTCTTTCTACGGGCTCTGCTGATTCGCGCCTGGCTGACAATAGCGAATCCGTAATTCGTTTGTACACTTCTCGGGAGCTTTTAACCGCCCGTGAGCCTGTTGGCAACTGGAGTACCGTCTATTTCGGTGGCAGCGGCATTTCTGTTTGGGTGCGCGTCCACTAACCTTCCGGCGCAATTTCAGATTCCCCTATGATAGACATTCAAAAGTAAGTTCATATGGGATTTGATTGCTATTAGACCAGCGCAAGTGAAACACTAATGACCTGTCAAAGACATCGTCTCAAAGCACAGTGTTGCACTTGCGTTGGTTTATTTGCATTTTTCAACTTTTGTAAAGAAAGGTTTTAAGGAAACATGAAATTTACTTATAAGTTGTTGTCTTTAGGTTTGGCCATCGTCTGTCTTAGTGGATGCAACGCGGCCAACACTGAAATCGCATCCTCGTCAGCCGCCACTGCCACAGTGGACCCCGCTACTGACTCTACAGAAGTTCCTGCTTCCAACAATGTTTTCACATCCGCAGGAGACGGTTTATATGTTACCACTGACTCCGGAATCTATGAACTGCAAACAGTGTTTCCGGACTCTGCAAACATATTTTATACTGATGCCAATACAAAGGAACGCATTTTTCTATGTGCGAACCCCAATTGTACACATGCAGATGAAAGCTGCCCCAGTTACATAGCTACACCTTCAGCGATGTTTCCGCCCATGCTTTTGCGTGTTGGCGATCAGCTTTTGGTCGTCTTTACTGAAACCACCGACTCCAGTAACCCGCATGGGATGCTGATGAATATGGATGGTTCCAATCGTCGAACCGTATTTGAACTCGCATCCAATCAATATATGCAAGGCGGCTTTTGTACCTCTGGAAATGATCTCTATTTTGATCTTTACGAGATTGATGATAGCGGGAACGTCACATATCAGCTGTGGTATGTGAGCTTCGAGAATGGAACTTCTGAAAAAGTGATGGACTTGGGATCCGATAGCGACCACTATTCTTTGTGCGATGGTGTAAACAATGAACTGTGCTTTAATCATCTTTCTTCCGACGGAATCAGTTATTGCATGTATGATCCGCAAAGCAAAACAATGTCCGATCCGTTTTTTGTTGACAGTAGCTCGAGCGGGAATTCGATGATTCAAGACGGATACCTCTTTGTCCTCGACGAGCAGGCGAACTCTGTCCAAAGAATCCGTTTATCTGATAAAGAGCAAGCAAGTGCTTCTTTTACAGTAAAAGAAGGCTTCGGCGCCCCAAGTATGCGGTATCTATTTGATGGGAATTTAATGATTACCGAAGCACAAACGCTGGCAGCAGATATACCGACCGATGGCTCGTATGATATGTGTTCTTATATTCTGGATTTTGACACACGTAATTGTACAGAATTTACATTGCAAACCCCATACAATAATCGTCCGGTATATGTGTTGACAACCATTGGTGACACTTGTTATGTTGCCACAGATTATAAAACGTATACTCCTACCTCTGTCTCTGAAGACGGTACAGTTTCAAACTTCGATTATGTTGCTAACATATACGCCTTCATTACAAAGCAGGATTATATAAATTCAAATCAAAACGGTTACTTAATGGTTAAAGACGCATTCGAATAATTCTACCTATTGTTAAAACTTCATGGGTAAATTGGGATTGTAATTATGAGCCGTACATTTACACTTGATTCAATTCACAAGACATATATTTCGCAAATTTCCCTGTTTACATTTAAGAAAAATGCACAGCCACAAGTGAAAAAAGCCTTGTCAGGGGTATCAATTACACTAACGCCGGGGCTTTACGGATTGCTTGGGCCAAATGGGGCGGGAAAGTCTACTTTGATTCACATTATCACAGGCACACTTGCTCCTGACTCTGGCGAGGTCCTCTGGTGCGGCAAGCCTGCAATGGGTATCGCCTTCCGCCGCATTCTTGGTTATATGCCGCAGCAGCAAGGACTGTATGATAGCTACACCGGCCGCCGGTTCCTTGCCTACATGGCTGCCCTGAAAGAAATTCCTCGAAAAGCTGTTGCAGCCGAGGTAGATCGCGTAGCAGCCGCCGTAAATTTGACCGCCGAGTTGGACAAGCGTCTTTCTGCTTATTCCGGCGGCATGAAGCAACGCCTGCTGTTGGCATCCGCCCTGCTTGGAGATCCGAAGCTGTTAATTTTAGACGAACCAACGGCAGGTCTTGACCCAAAGGAGCGCGTCCGTCTGCGTGAATTGCTGGCAGATATGGCGAAAGACCGCATTATTCTTGTGGCAACGCACGTTGTTTCGGATGTAGAAACAGTAGCAACCAAGGTTATTCTTTTGCGCGCCGGCAAGATCGTGGATGCCGCGCCCGTGCCGGAGTTGATTGAAAAATACGCACCCGGCCAAGGTCTTGAGGATGTCTACCTGAATGTGTTCGGTGAGGGGGACGGCAAATGAGCCTGTTTTTTGCTGAACTCCGCAAAATTTGGGGCGGCAGGGTGTTTCCTGTCCTGTTGGCGATACTGGCATCCGCCAATCTCTTGCTGCTGTGGATGGGCACCCGCCCCACCGCCAAACAGCCGCCCGCCTCTGCGTACCGGGTTGTAGGCGCAGAACTGACAGGCAAGACCATGGAGGAAAAAGGCAGCTATCTGCATGACAAATACACCGAGATAGAAAGCCTTGTAAAAATCGGACAGTATTACCGTGAAATGGCATACGGTGGCTATGGCCTTTCCCAGTATCGGCAGGACAATGCCGCCATGTTCGATGCCTATGAACAAGAGTACACGGATAAGACCTATACTCTGTTTACGGATAACTTGAACACAGAGTACCGCCTGTTCAGCCAGCTGCAAAGCGAGTATGACACCGTGGCTGCTTACAACGACTTCTTGGATGGTGTTCAAACCAAAGCCGCCCAACTGTCCGGCATCTCAATTTTTCAAAATGACCGTACCGGGTACGATTTAAAAAACATAGAACTGACCGCGCAGGTTTATGCCGGGCTGACAGATACGCCTATAGAGTATTACCCGCAAAAGGGCTTGTACACGGCCATCAGCTATGCATTCACGGATCTTATCCTGTTGGCGGCTATGCTGCTGCTTGCGCTGATTCTTGTACGCCAAGAGCGCGACAGCGGCTTGTTGAGTTTAATTCGCAGTCTTCCCGGTGGGCGGCTGAAAACGGCCATTGCAAAGCTGGCGGCATTTGCTGCCAGCTTATTGGTCGTTCTGATGGTGCTGTATGGGGTCAATCTTGCATACTGTTCGGCATTGTTCAGCCTTGGCCCCATGAGCCGCACGATTCAAAGTGTTCCCGCATTGATGCGCTGCACCATGCAGATTACAGTTGGGCAATACCTACTTCGGTTTTTACTCGCAAAGTGGGCCGGTGCGTTTGTGATGGGGCTGTGGGTCATGCTGGCCGCCCTTATTGCCAAACGCGCTGCGACCGGCTGGATCGGCGCATTGACACTGCCTTTGGCGATGTATGGCATCCGTGCTGCGATTCCTGCTACGAGCCATTTGAATGTCATAAAGTATGCCAATATGGTAAGCCTGCTGCAGACCAACGAGCTGCTGGGAAACTACCGGAATCTTTTCTGGTTTGGTAATCCTGTCAGCCTGCCGCTGGTCGAATGGTTGACGGCAACCGTTTTGGGTGGTGCGCTATTTGCGGCATTCTGTACGGTATTTGCCAAGGCACAGCTACTGCCGGCTGCCAAGCACAGCTTTGCACTTACGTTTTCCCGCAAAACGCGTGCGACCTCTGTTACCCATGAAGAGGGCAGGAAGTTATTGTTGATGAATGGGGCCGCAGTATTCTTGGCAGCGTTTCTGGCGTTTGGCATCTATCAGGGCGTGACGGCGGAGAGCTACATAGACGCGGACGAAATTTACTATGCCTATTATATGAAGCACATTTCCGGCCCGTGGAGCGAAGAAAGCCGCGACTGGATACGAAATCAGCGCAACGAGTTTATTCCCATGCTGGAGACCCAGAAGCGCGTCAACAGCGGTAAATTGAGCAGTGATGCGCTGCTGGCCTACAGCTCACTGCAGCAGAAATATTCTGTCTATCAGCGTGTAGTGGAGTCCAACATCAATTACTATCTGAAAGAAAATCCCGGTGCATGGCTTGTCTATGAAACCGGCTATAAAAAGCTGTTCGGATTTACCGGCACCGGCGATGTGCAGGATACACTTCTGGCGGGGCTGTTGTGTGCGCTGTGCTTCAGCGGGCTGTTTGCAATGGAACGCAAAGGCGGCATGGATGAGATTCTGGCCTGCACACCATTGGGGCGCAAATACACTGTAAAGGCAAAGCTGCGGCAAAGTACAGCCATGGCAGCGGTTATCGCATTCGGAACCGTTCTGCCTCACCTGTGGCAAGTTCTGCGTGACTATGGCCTTCCCTCTTTGCTGGGACCCGCGATGAGTATTTCCGACTTGCAGGCCGTACCCAAGTTTATAACCCTGTCGGATTTGCTGATTTTCTGGTTAATCTGTCGTTTCGCGGCCTGCCTCTGCATGAGCCGGATCACCTTATGGCTTGGACAGAAATTGGGGAATTTGCTGACTGCGCTCTTTATCAGTGCAGTTACCTATTGCCTGCCCGCGCTGTTGAGCCTTTCCGGCATGAAAAACGGTATCGAGTGGCTGGGATTCTATCCCTTATTCCATGCTGCAGCGCTCTGGCAAAATCAAGGCTATAACGCCAACGGAGAAAGCTACAATGCAATGTGGATTCCGATTTTTCTGGTATGCGCAGCATTCTTTCTCGCATGGGCAATCGGGCAAGCTCTTATGGATGACTATGATATGATAGGGGTTCCGGATGAGGTACTATAAAAATCTTTCCATCGATGAAACCAACTGCATGGTTGAAAAGGAAGGTCACCCGATTCACCTGACCGCCATGGAGTATCAGCTATTCCTTGCGTTGCTCGACCATTCCGGGCGTGTCTGCTCCCGGAATCTTCTGCTGTCATCCGCTT
>OOBM01001513.1_pt1 | contig 12314 bp, 8 predicted proteins | sample 1671581 | NCBI WGS metagenome assembly OOBM01 (sample SAMN06348171, study PRJEB24527) | human gut metagenome
TGATGTATGCACACCTGCTTTTCTCATATATGCTGTCGTCCGTACGTTAAGAATGCGTGCTAAACAACAATACTACTTCTCATTCACAACCGCATTATCCATAACTATATTCTGTGCTTTCTTTACAAGCATTGCCTTTACTATTGTATTCTTGTCAAACTTATCTGTGAATGTTGTTACCTGTGAATAACCGCTGTCCTTTGCAAACTGTTCAAGGTCATCTTTATATTCATATTCTGTTATATCAAGTCCTTCTTTTTCTGCTATTGCCTGATATATAAGCTGCTGGCCTGCTGATGCCTTTACGAACTCATCAAAGGTTTTACCATAAAGATTCTGGCAGTATTCATCATTAGTCTTTCCCTGAAGAGTACTATAAAAACTGATTGATTCTTCAAGCTTTGATGTCTGCTGTGCAAGGAATTCTTCAGGGTATCCTGTTACCTTACATACATCAAGAAGCTGTGTAAGAATAGCCTCATTCTTTGCTTCACTCACCTTTGTATCTATAGTTGATTTAACATCGTTCTTAACATATTCCTTATATGAATCTACTGATTCAAGACCAAAGTTCTCTTTTACAAACGAATCTGTGAGCATAGGAACATTTGGCTGCTGTACGTAGCTCATGGTTAGTTCAAACACCACTCTCTTACCTGCATAATCAGTATACTTAGAGTTATCTGGCATAGTTACTGTTATAACCTTTGTCTGACCTGCTGACATACCATATAATTCATCTGCAAGACTCGTTCCTGCAACTGGAAAAGCATCCTTTCCAAGAACCATACTATAATCAGAACCCGTGAAATCATCTATTGCAAGTCCACCTGCTGTTCCTGAGTAACTAAATGTTACCTTATCTGACTTCTGAGCCCCACGGTTAACATCTGTATATGTAGTTACATCATTCATCTGCTCAGCTATCTTGTCATCTATAACCTTGTTAGTTATGGATGTGACATCAACATCGGCTACTATTCCCTTGTAGTTTCCAAGCTCAACATAATCTGTAGGACTATATCCATAATCAACCTTTATTTTACTATTACATGCTGTAGTCATAAGCATAGAAACAACCATAGCTGCTGCTACTGCATATTTAACGCACTTTCCTTTTAATACTTTTCTCATAACCTGTCTCCATAAATATATATTATGCCGGATTGCCGACTTATAAACTATACCATAATACAGCCTCTAAAGCCAGTATTACATAAATGTTTCACAATATTATCACAAAAGCCGCCATACAGGATATAAAGAGTTATCTCATCCTATATAGCGGCTTAAATGCTACTAATCAGAAGATATCCAGAATCTGACAGATATAAATCTGATATATAACATTATATTTATCTTTACACTAATTAATCTAATGATTAAGCAATCTTAGACTTAGCAACTTCTGCTAACTTAGCAAATCCTTCTGCATCATTTACAGCCATCTCAGCTAATACCTTTCTGTTAAGGTCGATGTTAGCTAACTTTAAACCATACATGAACTTGCTGTATGAAAGACCATTCATTCTTGCAGCAGCATTGATTCTTGCGATCCATAACTGTCTGAACTGTCTCTTCTTCTGCTTTCTACCCTTGTAGCTCTCTGTAAGAGCTCTCATTACAGACTGCTTAGCAACTCTGTACTGCTTAGATCTAGCTCCTCTATAACCCTTAGCGAGCTTTAATACTCTATTATGCTTCTTCTTTGCGTTCATACCGCCTTTAATTCTTGCCATTTCTTAATTTCCTCCTAAAATAATCAATCACAGACACCCATATCTTATAAATATGGCATAATCTTCTTCATTGTCTTTACATTAGTTGCATCTGTCATAGCTGCATGTCTAAGATTTCTCTTTCTCTTAGTAGTCTTCTTTGTAAGAATATGGCTCTTGTAAGCTTTCATTCTCTTTAATTTACCTGTTCCAGTTACTTTAAAACGCTTTGCAGCTGCTCTTTTTGTCTTTACCTTTGGCATAATAATCCTCCTAATTTAATTCTCATATGGAATAATATTTTAACGTTTTTCAGTTAAAAACATAGTCATGCTCCTGCCTTCTAACTTTGGAGCCTTATCTACTACTGCTATATCACTTAACTTCTCTGCAAAATCTTCAAGTATATGCTTGCTTGAATCAACATGAGCCATCTCACGTCCTCTGAATCTGAGTGATACTTTAACCTTATCGCCTTTCTCTATGAACTTCCTTGCTGCGTTACACTTAGTGTTAAGGTCATTCACATCTATGTTAGGTGATAAACGAACTTCTTTGACTTCTATTGTTCTCTGTTTTTTCTTAGCTTCCTTTTCTTTTCTGACAAGCTCATACTTATACTTGCCATAATCCACAAGCTTACATACAGGTGGCTTTGCGGATGGAGCTATCTTTACAAGATCAACCTCTGCCTCTCTTGCTAACTTCATAGCATCCTTAGGAGACATAACTCCAAGCTGCTGTCCTTCTTGTCCAATAACACGAACTTCCTTATCGCGGATCTGCTCGTTAATCATTAATTCGCTAATAGTAGTGCACCTCCAAAATCAAAAAAAGTGGATAGTCAGACTATCCACTTTTTAATCATAATGCATCTTAATTGCTGTTTATCATGCATATTCTTAAAAATATAAACCCGAGTCGCCTTCATGCGCTAAGGTGAGAGTGGATACTCTGCTTCGTTTAACAACTATTAGAGTTTAACACTAATAGTTATAGCTGTCAACTATATTTTTAAACATTTCAAACAAACATTTCAAATATTTCAAATTTCTGCAATACAAAAATGATACATTATTTTATTTTTTATCTTACAACTGACTTTCTTCTTAATACTACGAATGCAAGACCTGCACATGATACAACTGCGAATAATACATAGAGTGCTATATTATACACATCACCTGTATTTATTGTGTTATCTGATGCCTGTCCGTTTCCTGTTGCTGCTACATCTTCATAGCATATAGCGTATGTAGAGAACTTATCTGTTGTAAATGTAATAACTCCGTTTTCGCAGCTTGTTTCAAGTGCCTCTGCTACACCATCATGAATTCTTACAACTGTATATTTTCTTTCTACAGATGAATCTGTATTCTTAAGACTTTCAGGAATATCAAGCTTAACAACAACTCCAGCAGCTGTTTCTGTTACTGATACTTCTTTGAGACTTCCAACTTTCTTTAATAATGTAAGATCAAGATATGCTCCAACTACACCATTGTTAAGAACTTCCTTAACCTTATCCTCCACAAGCTTCTTATCGCTTTCTGATACTGTAGCTGTTACATCTTTGACCTCCATAGATACCGAAACTGTACTTCCGTTTTCTATTTCTTTCTTTTCCTCTTCTGTGAATGTGATTCCGCTCACTGGTACTTCGGCCTTTATATTGATGCCAGCATCAGCCTTAATTACTGCATTTACCTTATCTGAATCTGGTGTGCTTGGTGTATCACTTGGTGTGCTTGGTGTATCGCTTGGTGTGCTTGGTGTATCGCTTGGTGTGTTTGGTGTATCGCTTGGTGTGCTTGGTGTGTTATCTCCTGGTTTATTATCATCAGGTTTATTATCTCCTGGCTTATTATCTCCTGGCTTATTATCTCCCGGCTTATTATCTCCCGGTTTATTATCTCCCGGCTTATTATCATCTGGATTAACATCTGAACCAGTTATCACCTTACCATCTACAACAAGCTTTATATCTGAGAATGTTACATCTGCCTGTCTTGCTACAAATAAACCTACATATACATAATCTGCATCTATTGATGTAAGCTTGAAATCAAAACCACCTGATATAGCAGCATTATCGCCAAATGTACATGCGTATCCATCACTGTTACTCTCAATCTTAAGTGCATATGTCTTACCAGCCTCTACCGGATTCTCTAATTTACCACCATAGCCTAATGCGCCATCTTTTCTCTTAAAGCAGTTAGCTGTTCCCTGCTGGATACTTCCTGCTGCAACATAATCTCCAAGAGCTGACTTATCATTAACATCAATATACATAGCATCTCTTGCCATAAGACCAAATGCCACCTGATTGTGTTTATTAATGCTGTTTACTGTTGCATTAGCTGTTATTACAAAGTTACTATCTGCTGGTACTTTATAATAATACATTGCCATTCCATCTGTTGTTGATGATATCTTTCCCTTACCATTAACAGCAATGTGAATGCTTCCATCTTCATTGCCCTCAAGTATAAACTTATCCTTAATAAGATTTGGGTCTCCGCCTATATCTCCAAATATTGAACCCTTGAAAACGCCTGCATCTTTCCATAATTCACTCTGCTTAAGTTCTCCTGAATATTCAGCTTCCTTATAATCAGGATTAGACTTAAGTACATCAGCCTTAACAGGTGCTTCCTTAGCTGTTATATGTTCTGATATTCCAGCCACACCAAGTTCCTTAATTGTCTTAGTTACAAGATAAGCATTATATGTTCCACCATAAATGTTTGTATGTGTATTATCAACGCTTGTAGCCTTAGATGATGTCCATGCATGAAGGTTGACTGTCTCATCTGGTCCTAATGTATCATATAACTCTTTTGTCATCTTAGTCATATCAACAACTGGTATATTAAGTTCCTTACCAAGATTCCTTATAGACTGGGCATAATCTCCACCCTTGAAATCACCACTATCCTTTGTGATATGAAGATTACTGTCAGACCATTCTGCTGTAGCAGTTCTTCTTACTATAGGTGTACAGAGAATAACTGTTGTACCAGCTGCCTGCGCAGGCTTAATATAGTTTTCATATAATGAGTTAGCAAATGAGCCAGCTGTCTTATAATCACCATTAGGGTCTGTATATCTGTCTGCTTCTGCCTTTTCATCATTATGACCAAAGCCTATAAGAAGATAATCACCCTGCTTCATACCGGCTGTAAGTTCTTTATACTCCTTATCATTAACATAGCTCTTAGAACTTCTTCCTGATAAAGCTATATTCTTCACTTCATATGTTCCATCAAGATACTTATCAATCTGTGTACCCCATCCATATCTTGGATAATAATAATTATCAGCAAAAGAACTTACTGTAGAATCACCTATTATCCATACTGTAGGCTTGCTGCTGTCTTTATTAACTGCATCATCAGCCATAGCCATAACGCTCCAGCCTATGCTCATAACAAGCAGAAGCAAAGCACTAAGCAGACAACTTATACGTTTTCTGTTTCTTTTCTTCATCATAAATAACCTTCCCTTTCTTTTTTGGACAATCTGTCCTTTTTATGGAATTATAAAGTATGAACCAATGTCAAGGTCAATATCTTTTTGCACATTTAATAATGTATTGTACATAAATCCATACATTATTATATTTCAAAAAACATTCAGGCAAATAATATTCAAGTAAATAATATTCGAACGAATAATATTCAAGTATTCAAAAACCAGACACACAACAACCTAAGTCATTGTGTATCTGGCTTTATTCAATGCCAATCAATACTAATCAATTCTAATCATCACTAACACTAGTATCTATAACTATTATATTATTTATTAATCAGCCTTTTCTTTTTTCTATCTTCATTCACAAGAAGTACTATTCCAGCTAATGCCATTGTAAATGCCACACTATATCCCATCACGTGATATACATCTGCTGTTTTTACATCATCTTTAGAAGCATCTGGATTTTTATCGTCAGATGATATAGCATTGTCATCTTTCTTACTGTCACTACCTGACGTAGCTCCATCATCTTTCTTATCGCTGCCACCCTGTTCTGGTGCTGGCGTTGGATCTGGTGCCGGAGTTGGGTCTGGCGATGGCGTTGGGTCTGGCGATGGTGTTGGGTCTGGTGCTGGTGTTGGGTCTGGCGATGGTGTTGGATCCGGCGCTGGTTTCTCACTCTTATTAAGTTCTTCATTCTTAGCACTTATTACACCTAAAAGGCTCTGGCCTTTTGTTGTCCAGTACACTGCATCTTCTGTGAAGCTGCCATTTGCATCTGCTGCTTTAGCAGTAAGCACTCCATTCTTATCAACAACAAACACCTGCTGTCCATCCGGATTAACACCCGCTACTCTGGATGGTGATTTAACAGCCTTTGAAAGTGATATATTCATATTCTGGATCTGCTGTGCAAAGAGTTCTGCTGTTATAAAACCACCAAGCTTATTGCTATGTGTGCTGTCTCCTGCTGACATAACCTGTGTACCATTAACAGACTTGCCATTAGCTGCCTTTTCATCTGCTTTGTATGCTTCCTCATACATATTCTTTGTTATCTCAAAACCATCAATAAGTAATACATCCTGTTCCTTTGCAAGCTGTTTAACTGCTTCAACATATGCATTATTTTTAGTTACAAGTGTTCCTGTTTCCGTATCTGTTGAATCATGATGTGGTTTGATAGTACCATCACTAGTATAATAAAGTCTTGATACTGGTGTTACAAGAACTGGTATTGCACCTGCTTCCTTTGCCGCATCAACATATTGCTTAAGATACCATTTATAAGTACCACCACAATCATATGAATAGAATGTATCTCCATACTTTGAAGTAAGTGATGATGGTGTTGCCACTTTAGTTCCTGCTGTTACCGGATATATTCCGTTGGCATCTGGCTGTCCAAGTGGTACATATCTATCTTCAATATATCCTTTTCCATTGGCACAGTCATTGTGTCCAAACTGTATAAACAGATAATCACCTGCTTTAATATTGGCTTTTATCTTATCTAATGAGCCCTCATTGATAAAGTTTCTGCTGCTTCGTCCTCCATTGGCATAGTTCTGCACCTTAACCTTTGAAGCATCAAAGAACGCCTGTAAATATTCGCCCCATGAACCTTCAGCCTGGGCCTTACCGCTCATATACATACCTGATGCTGAATAATCCTTAACAGTTGAATCACCTGCTAAAAATACATTTACTCCATCACCAAGTTCTATATCTGTTGAACCTGTAGGATCTTCATATCCATCTCTTACATATGCCTCTGCCTTATATTTTACTGCTTCTGACTTAACACCACTTAAGTTCTCTGGCACAACTTCAACTTCAATATGCTTTCCAATAGCATCCTTAGAAATCTTATATGTATTATCCGCATTGGCAGTTGACGATTTTACAAGTGTTCTGCTGCCATCCTCATTAACAATATACCAGTGGATTACTGATGCATCATTTTTATCATTCTTCTCTCCAAGCGAGTATATAACAGTAAGAGTATGTCCTGGATATGGTGCATTGATATCTCCATTATCAACAAGATATGGTTTCTTTACAAATGCTACTGTGCTCTCACCAGCCACATAAGCATCAGGTGTCCAGCCTGAAAGATAATCATTCACAACATCTTTCTTTGCAACACTGTCATCTGTTGTAACTCCTGTTACTCTCTTGGAAACATCTACTTCTGTTCCATCTGTATAAACTGAATTATATTCTGTATAACCAGCCTTCTCCGGCTTATTGCCAGACATTTCAAACCAGCCTTCATCCTTAATGTAACTACCATTTATCTTAGTATTAAGGAAGGTTACTTTTGCATCCTGACCCCAAGGTCTTCCAAGATATCCTGCACTTACCTCAAGTTTATCACTGCCTGTTATTGTACAGTTTCTAAATACATAGCCAATCTTAGTTGCTGCAACAGAGGTTGGCTTATGTGCTGTAATATAACCACCTGTAGAGCCAGCACTGTAACCTGCGAATCTAAGCTCACATCCATCAAACACTGCGTTTCCATCACCAAATATGTAATCTGTATTACCCTCTATACGGCAGTTTTTAAAGTACATATTAGTTGCTGAATTGCCAGTATATAATGTATCCTGGCTTCCAAGAAATGCGCAGTCTGTGAATTCAACCTTATCAGCTTCTATAGCCATGGCTGTTGCTCTTTCTGTTGCTGCCTTTGATGTAACATCTGTTGCGTAGTTTCTGTCTGGATTCTTATTTTCTGTAGGTGTCACACCATCTTCTATTTCTTCATCTGTTAAATAACGGTTAAACGAAGCTTCAAATGTGATTCCATCAGCACTAAATCCTGTTGCTGTATTTTTAAGCAGTACTGAACAGCCCCATTTTGCTGCAGCTGCCTTCTCGTACTTATCATATGCATTTTCAGCATTATAATAACCTTTAGCATCTATGCTGTAATACTTATATCCTATTCCATAATACCATGTAAGAAGCACTTCTTTGCCTGATGACTTTTCATCATTAACAAGTCTTACATATGGAGTTGATATAATAACCTGTTCTCTATATGTACCAGGAGCAATATGAATAGTAACTCCATTATTCTCATCAGGAGCAGGTGTCATTAATGATACTGCTGATACTGCTTCTTTTACTGTATTATAGTTTGCATTTCCTTTTTCTTTATATCCGACATATATATCAGATACTCTTTCAATCTGTTCCTTATCTTTGGTTGACACCATTAAGATGTCTTTAGTTACATCCGCATCATTGACTACTATATGTGTTGTTGTTCTATATCCATCAACTGCTGCTTCAACTTCATATGAACCATTTCTTAAAGAAACTTCATATCCATCTGATGTAACCTTTCCTGTATACACATACTTGTCATCAACATTGATAAACTTAATATCTGTAACTGCTGCTTTAGCATCTATATCTGTAAATCTACCTGTTACCTTATATAACTTCTTAGCAGAAACGCTTATATCTTTAGAGTAATCTGTCTGGCCTGTAACCTCTTTACCATCAGCTACTTCATAATCATTAACTCCACTAAGCTCAACTGTATACTTAACATCAGGCTCAAGTGTTGCTTTGAAAGCTTTGTTATCATCAAGCTTAAGAACCACATCATCTGCTAATGAAGATGGGTCTGCTACGAGCTTAACTGATAATCCCGATGTATCATAATCTGCTGCAAAGCCTGTAACCTTTCCTGTATATGTATATACTTTCTTTTCTTCTACCTTTAATGTAACTCCTGTCTTGCCTGTCAGAGCTTCATCTACAGTTGTTGTAACATTCTTTGTATCAACAGAAAATCCATATCCTGCTACTCCGGATAAAACTGCTGTATAATCACAACCTGCTGCAAGTGTAGCTGTAAATGTATTGCCTTTTACATCTGCATCATATGTGATATCGTTAACATCATCCTTAAACAAAACCTTCAGACCGCTTACCTGTACGCCTTCTATTGTTCCACTGACTTTTACTCCCGGAATTCTTACCACCCTGTTATATATAGGTTTTCCTGCTGCTGCATCTGTATACACCTTATATGAACCACTATACTTAGCTACGAATTCATATTTAGCTCCCTTGTTAGTAAAGCTTGCTTTTTCTACCTGTTCATTATCTTCACCAAGATACTTAAAAAGAAGTGTTCCATTAGCAGCATTGCTTGATGCCATGTATACAACTATCTTATCTCCGGCTTCTACATTGTTAATAGCAATGTATCTTCTTCCTTCTCCTCCTGTACCATTACAGTAGTACATACCGGATGCTGTATATCCATCATCATATGCTGTTGTTGCTAACGCATTGCTTCCATAGTTTTTGCCTGATGCCGAGAACAATCTGTCATTGGCATTATGATTGATTGTAAGATCACCAAATGTTGTTTCTCCGGCAACGAATTTACCATCCTTTGAAACATTGTCACAATTCTCCCAGTCAGCAGCAGTAATATGATTATTATACTTATCTGTATCTGCTTCCTGTACTGTGCCCATGTCCCATACGTCAATCTTTCTTTTTGACGCTTTTGATTCTGCTGCAAATGCAGTTACATCTATGCTTGTAACAAGCATAAGTACTGCACACAAAAGACTGCTAAGACGTCTTTTAGTTGTTTTGCGCATATTGACCTCCCTTTCTGCCTTTAAAGGCATTATAACATTATATATCTGCATGGATACTGTCAGGGTCTGTTTATAAAACCTTTTTGATATCCATAATACAAACTATAAAGTATGAACCAATGTCAAGGTCAATATCTTTTACATATTTAATAAAGAATTGTTTTTATATGCGAACATAACATCTCATAATTCACTGTTTTTCATGCCGTACAGGAACACTCATAAGAATATACATCACATGATCATCACTATCATCATCCTTAACCTTTGTTATAACTATACCTGTTATATCACCATCAAGGACAAGATTATGCTCTTTCATATACGCAAGATGACGCCCTATCATAATCTCCTTAATCTCATCCTGTGAATAATCATATATACTGCTTAACCTTGCCGGCACCTTTGATATACCCATAACTGACGGCTTAGGAATATACTTCTGTGCATATTGGTTAATATGAAGATGATACTTTTCAAGATGCTCTTCCTTAATCGAATAACCACAGCTTACAGTAAAACGTCCTGCTTTCATCTCACTCTCAGGAATTATGTATATATGCTGTATTTCTGGTGAATTGTATAAAAACTCGCTTAGCTGCTCCAGTCTTTCTGGCTCCTGAAGCAGCTTTCCGCCATTCTTATATAAAACATAATACATAGGAAGACTTTGTTTTTCATATATATCTGTATTAGCTGCCGCCTTATTCATAAGCACACAGTCATCCTTAAGCCTGTGTCTTAAATACGTCATATAGGCTATCTGCCTATCCATCTGCTGCATGTGTTCCTGACACGCCTCTATAGTTTCACCAAGCGTATAATCCTGCATTTTACTTATCTGCTCATGCGTAAAACCATACTTTATATGCATTTTAGCATTGAGCACACCAAACACTCCATCATCATCGTAATACCTGTATCCGCTGTTCTCATCCCTTACAGCAGATATATAACCCATATCCTCATATCTTCTCACCGTATTTGTAGATACGCCAAGAAGCTTTGCAAGATCACTTATCTTATACCTCATATATCTTTCGCCTCTTTCATTTGTACACATTACTTTATATCATCATAATATCAGTACTATAATACTATTTCAATACTGTTTAAAGACAACATTTCCATAATCCAGACTATATCATGCCCGCTTACATAAGCTCAGCTATGCCTGACAGTCTCACATATCTGTCTGATATACGGTACCATGTCGGAAAATCAACGACTCCTGTCTGTGGCATATTGTTAATCCTCTGAAACTGTCTTACCGCTTCTGCTGTCTGCTCTCCATATATTCCATCAACTGACAATGGTGGTATAGCCTTGTAATAATCTCCTATGAGATTCAGCTGCTCCTGAAGCTGTCTTACTTTCTGACCCGATGACCCTATATCAAGATTGGCACCAGGCCATGATGAAGGAATACCCTGTATCTGCTCTGCTGTATTTATATACATATCATCGCCATAATAATATCTTAATATATCGATTGATGAATATCCCTGGTCACCAAGATACTTACTTCCCCACTGTGTCATCCAGTTCGGACAGCTTGATTTTTTTCCATCACAGTACTGTGTAAGTATTGGCTGCTTAACATTCGGACGTGAAAGATAATTATCAAATATTTCATCTACTACATTTGATATACTCTCAAATATATTTCTGCCATTCACCCATTTATGATCAAATGCTGTTGAAGATGTTATAGTAAAATTATAACTCTGGTTTCTATACCATTCTGTATACACCCTGTTCAATGTAAATGACATGATTGCAAGTATATTAGCCTCTAACGTCTGCCTTGGCCATGTTGAATATATCTCGCTGCTTGCAACATTTTTAATATAATCCTTATACCTGACATAATAATCAAGCGCCGTTGAATCAGTAGGAACACCATCATGCACAACTATAGTTTCAGGAATAACAACACGGCTTAGTACTATCTCACCAGACTGGTTAAGTGGCTTTATCTCACTCTCTGGTATCTTGGCTGGATAGTTTCCATACAGGGTATTAACCGGAATAACTATATTATCTTCCGCAACTGCATACTCATTTTCATTAAGATATACATCCTGTATACTCGTTTCCCCTGAAAAGACATCTATTCCGGATATGTTAGTCTCCTCATATCCGTTGGCACTGACATCAATCGTATATTCTGCAAATGGCTGTTTTTCCCCTGGCTCCATGCTGTACTCTATCGGTGGTGCTAAAAGTTCATCAAGATTAACCGCCCCCTCTGAATCCGTTACAAGTTCATTTATTATCGAATCCGGATTACCTGTGTATGACAGAGTGATTCTTGCATTTGCAAGCGGTGCTCCCTGCTGTTTATCATATACATTTATGTGCATCTTCCCTTTATCTATCATATCCTGTGGTGTTTCCATAGTATGAACATACACCATTATACCCCCATTCTGTATACACCTATATACAAAAAATTAATATTTTTTCATTATTA
>OOBM01001532.1_pt1 | contig 12138 bp, 9 predicted proteins | sample 1671581 | NCBI WGS metagenome assembly OOBM01 (sample SAMN06348171, study PRJEB24527) | human gut metagenome
ACGGCAAGGGCCACTACGAGCGTCTGGCACGCCCCAACATTGATACCGGCATGGGTCTGGAGCGTCTGGCCTGCGTGATGCAGGGTGTGGGCAATCTGTTCGAGGTCGATACCGTCCAGAGCGTGCTGCACCATGTGGAGCACATCGCCGGCAAGACCTACGGTGCTGACCCCAGGGAGGACATCTCCATCCGCGTCATCACCGACCACATCCGCAGCTGCACCTTCATGGTGTCTGACGGCATCCTGCCCTCCAACGAGGGCCGCGGCTACGTGCTGCGCCGTCTGCTCCGCCGCGCTGCCCGCCATGGCCGTATGCTGGGCATCAGCCGTCCCTTCCTCGTAGAGCTGGTGGAGACGGTCATTCAGTCCAGCGAGTCCGCTTACCCCGAGCTGCGTGAGCACGACGCCTATATCAAGAAAGTCATCGGCACCGAGGAGGCAAACTTTGCCCGCACCATCGACGCCGGCATGAACATCCTGAACAACATGATTGACGGTCTGGAAAAGGCTCACGAGCACCTGCTGAAGGGTCTGGACGTCTTCAAGCTGAACGATACCTTCGGCTTCCCCCTCGACCTGACCAAGGAGATCGCAGCGGAGCAGGGCATCGACATCGACGAGGAAGGCTTCCACACGGAGATGAAGAAGCAGAAGGAGCGCGCCCGCGCCGAGCGTCTGAAGAAGAACATCTCCGGCTGGAGCGAGGACCTGTTCGGCAGCCTGAACACGGAGCCGACCGTCTTCACCGGCTACGAGACCCTGAACGACACCGGCGTCGTGGTCGCCCTGAGCGACGAGGAGACCCTGACCGATGCCATCGCTACCGATGAGCAGGCCAAGGAAGACGTTCTGGTCGTGCTGGACAAGACCCCGTTCTACGCCGAGATGGGCGGCCAGGTGGCCGACCAGGGTGTGCTGACCAGTGCAGACTGCTCCCTGCGTGTGCTGGACGTCAAGAAGACCCCCAAGGGCTACTACGTCCACACCTGTGTACTGGAGAGCGGCATCGTCAAGGTCGGCGACCATCTGACCGCCAAGGTCGACAAGGAATACCGCATGGCTGTCTGCCGCAACCACACGGCTACCCACCTGCTGCAGGCTGCTCTGCGCGAAGTGCTGGGCGACCATGTGCACCAGGCTGGTTCTTATCAGGACGGCGAGATTACCCACTTCGACTTCACCCACTTCAGCGCAGTCACCGCAGAGGAGCTGGCCCGCGTGGAGAAGATCGTCAACGACCGCATCTTTGATGCCATGGATGTCACCGTGAAGGAGATGCCCATCGACGAGGCAAAGAAGCTGGGCGCAATGGCTCTGTTCGGCGAGAAGTACGGCAAGGTCGTGCGCGTCGTCGATATCGAGGGCTGGTCCACCGAGTTCTGCGGCGGCACCCATGTCCGGAACACTGCCCAGATCGGATGCTTCAAGATCGTCAGCGAGTCCTCTGTGGCGGCCGGTATCCGCCGCATCGAGGCCGTGACCGGCAAGAACCTGCTGCTGCGCGCCAACAAGCAGGAAACGATGCTGCACACCGTGGCGGCTGCCCTCAAGGCCAACAATGTGGCCGGTCTGCCTGCCCGCGCCGAGGCTGTCATGGCCGAGAACAAGGCCATGAGCAAGGAGCTGGACGATATGAAGGCGAAGATCGCTGCCTCCAAGGTCACCAGCCTGTTCGACGACGCAGAGGAAGTGGGCGGCGTGAAGATCGCTTCCGCTTACTTCACCGGCACCTCCGGCGACACCCTGCGCGGCATGTGCGATACTGTCCGCGACAAGGCCGTCAACCCTGTGGTGGCCGTTCTGGTCGGCAAGGCCGAGGATAAGATCACCATGGCCGTCACCGTCAACAAGATGGCACAGGAAAAGGGCCTGAAGGCGGGCGTTCTGGTCAAGGAGATCAGCGCCATCGCCGGAGGCAAGGGCGGCGGCAAGCCCGACTTTGCAATGGCCGGTCTGAAGGACGAGAACAAGATCGACGAAGCTCTGGCAGCCGTCAAGGGTATCGTCGAGAAGCAGCTGGGCTGAACATGAAAAAAGAACCTCTCCGTCAGCGTCCCTGAAAAGGGGAGCTGTGCAGAGGAATAAAAAAGATCCGAAAGGAGCAATTCCCATGGAAGATTGTCTGTTTTGCATGATCGCTGAGGGCAAGATCCCCTCGAAAAAGCTGTACGAGGACGATCAGGTCGTTGCTTTCTACGACATCAACCCGCAGGCGAAGGTGCATTTCCTGGTCGTGCCCAAAAAGCACATCGTTTCCGCCGCTGCGCTGACCGAAGAAGATGGTGCCCTGCTGGGCCACATCTTTGCCGTCATCGCAAAGCTCGCCAGGGAGCAGGGCCTCGACAACGGCTACCGCGTCATCTCCAATGTCGGCGAGGACGCCGGTCAGACCGTGAAGCACCTGCACTTCCATGTGCTGGGCGGCGAAAAACTGCCCGTCTGAGCCAAAACCAAACGGAACTACAAAGAGAAGGGGAATTGTTATGGCTGAAACCTATACGCTGAACGTCGCGGGCCTGACCCGTGAACTGACCATCTGCAAAGTCAATGACCACATGGACATCGCTGCTTTCATCATGCTGGGCGACACCGAGCTGACCGTGGCCGCTGCCGCCGAGCTGCTGAAGAAGTGCCCGGAGTTTGACATCCTGCTCACCGCCGAGGCCAAGGGCATCCCGCTGGCCCACGAGATGAGCCGTCAGAGCGGCAAGCCCTACGTCTGCGCACGCAAGGGCATCAAGCTCTATATGAAGGAGCCGGTCGTCGTCGAGGACCAGTCCATCACCACTGCGGGCAAGCAGAAGCTCGTCATCGACCGCAAGGAGCTGGACAAGATGAACGGCAAGCGGGTGCTGGTCGTGGACGATGTCATCTCCACCGGCGGTTCGCTGAAAGCGCTGGATGCGCTGGCCGAGCAGACCAAATGCACCATCGTGGGTCAGGCTGCTGTTCTGGCCGAGGGTGATGCGGCGGAGCGCAAGGATATCATCTTCCTGGAGCCGCTGCCCCTCTTCCTGCACTAAATCATGAGACGCCCGCTCTGCCTCTTTTGCGCCGGTGCGCTGGGGGTGGAGTTGGTGTGCGCCTTTTTGCCGCAAGCATGGCTTTTGCCGCTGCTTGCGGCAATTTTTGTTTGCGGGCTCCTTGCCGCCGTGCTGGGCCGAATGCCCCTGAAACTGGGCGGCGTTCTGCTGCTGGCAGGGGCCGTGTTGGGCCTTGGGGCGGTGCTGCGCACCCACGCCCGGCTGAACGCTCTGCAGGCCGCCTATGACGGCACCTCTGTCACGCTGACCGCCGAGGTGGAGCAGGTCCGCACCTCCTTTTATCCGGGCGTCGTGGATGCCGTTCTTCGTGTGGAAACGGTGGACGGCGAAGCGGCGGACTTCCGGGTGGAATGCGCCGCCTTGCCGAGATGCAGCGCCGGGGAGCGGGTGCGCGGGACCTTTGCGCTGGAAGCACTGCCGGAAGGAGAACGGCGTTCCGCCTATGCCGACGGCATTGCGCTGAATGCGGAGCTTGCCGGGGGCACCAAGCTGGAACGTCTGGGAGAAAGCCGCTCGTTCCGCGCCCGGACGGCCCGCCTGCAAAGCCGGTTGAGCGTTGCGCTGCGGCGCGGCATGGCGGAGGGCCCGGCGGGTGTTCTGGCTGCAATGGTCACGGGTGACCGCACCCATCTCTCCACCCGCCTCCGGAATGCGTACCGCGGGGCCGGGCTTTCCCATGTGCTGGTCGTCAGCGGGATGCACGTCTCCATCCTCTGTGGAAGTGTGCTGGCCCGGTTCCGACTGAAACACAGAAAACTGCGCAGCTACGCCAGCTGCCGCCGGAATGCTCTGCTTCGGGCCGGGATGGCAGTGCTGCTGGTGGGGGTGACCGGCTTCACGCCGTCCGTCCTCCGGGCCGGGGCGGCCGTGTGGATCAGCGCGCTGGGCGTCTGGGTCTACGGCCCGGCGGATGCGCTGACCTCCCTTGGCGTAGCAGGTGTGCTGATGACCGCAGGCAACAGCTACGCGGTCTGCGACATCGGGTTTGAGCTTTCCTATGCGGCGGTGCTGGGGACGCTGGCGGGTGCCGCACTGGCCCGCCGCAGTGCAGAGCGGCGGGAAGAAAAACGCCGCCGCAACAAAAAAACCGCCGGCAAACGCGGCGGAGTCCTTGCAAACTGTCTGCGGCAGCAGGGGGCAGCGGTGTGGGAGACGCTCTGCGTCTCCGGCTGTGCCTGTATGGCGACCTTTCCGGTGCTGGTGCTGCGGGGCCTGAGCACCAGTCTGTATGCGCTGGTCTCCAGCGTGGTCGTGCTCTGGCTGGTCGAACCGATCCTCTTGCTGGGGCTGGCGGCAGCACTCACCGGGCTGGCCCCGGCGCTGGAGCCGCTGCACCGGGCCACGGCGTTCGGGGCAGAAGTTCTGGTGGACTTGCTCGACCGCTGGGCCCTGTGGGTGTCCGGCTGGCCGGGTGCGCAGATCTATTTTGATACGGCCTACGCGGCGCTTGTCTGCCTGCTGCTGGCCGCGCTGCTGGGGCTGGCCTGGCACTGGAACATCCGGCTGCGGGCGGCGGTGCCCGCTGTGCTGCTCACGGCGGCGCTTGCCATCGGGGCCGGAAATGCCTTCAGCCGGGACGTGGTCCGCGTGGAACTGGTGGGCAGTAAAATGGCTCCGGCGGTCATCCTCTCGCAGAACGACCGGGCCGTCGTGCTCTACCGGGGTGGGCAGACCACCCGGAAGGCCGTGGAGACGGCGCTGGAACGCCGGAGCATCCGGACGGTGGAAGCGCTCATCGACCTGCGGATGGACCCGCAGGAGCCTTGCACCCTCCGTGCAGAGCAGACCGTCCGGGCAGCCCGGCTGGCCGCGAATACGACCCAAACGCTCCGGACCGACACGGCGTCGCTGGAAGTCCTGCGCACACAGACCGGCTGTGCAGTGCGGTTCACCATTGAGGGGCAGTCGTTTGTGACCTTAAGCGGCACGGTGCGGTTTGCCCAGCCGCTGGAAGTGGACTGGCTGCTGGCGTCGATGGCCAGACCGGATGACGTGCGCTATCAGGGCCTTCTCACCCGCAGCACAGACTATCGCTGGATGGACGAGGACGGCGGCGGGCAGGAGAAAACGCGGCTGTCCTTCCGGCCTGCATCGGCCTGGAAGAGCAGCCGCTCGCCCAGCGCAGGCAGGGCGAAACAGGCGGCGGGGTCCAGCTGACGCAGGGCCGCAGCGAACCGCAGCGGGTCCACGGTGTTGCCCTGCACCATGTCGTAATGGGTGGGGATGGTGCAGGCCGCGCCCAGCCGGACGGCCAGCTGAGCGGCCTCCTCGGCTTCCAGATTGCCGATGCAGTTGCGCTGGGTGCGGAAGAAGTCCTGCCCGTTGATGGGGGCCAGCAGCAGGTCGGGGCGGGGGAGCGCCTGCAGCGTTTCGTACAGATGGGGCGTCAGGTAGGTGTCGCCCAGGTGCACGACCGTAAAGCCGCCGAAGGTGAGCTGATACCCCAGCGCCATGCCGGGGTCGCCCGCATCCAGAATGTGCTCCGGGTGGGCGGCGGAAAAGGCCCGGACGGTGACCCCGCCCAGCGGCAGGATGGAACCTTCCTGCACCGTTGTGATGCGGTCTGCCGGGATGCCGTATTCGGCGGCGAGGGCAGAGCACCCGGCGGGCAGAACGAACCGGGCGGCGGGATGCCGGGCCAGCCCGCGCAGGGTATCTTTTGCCATGTGGTCGGCGTGGCCGTGGGTGCAGAGCACGAGGTCTGCCCGCAGTGCCTCCGGTGCAAAGGGGGCCGGGTAGCAGCGGCGGGAGCCGCTGGGGCCGGTCAGGTCGCTGAGCACCGGGTCGATGCAGACGACGGTGTCCTCGTACTTGAAAATGAACCCGCACTGGCCGATAGACCAGACGGCCAGCTGGCTGGCGGGGAGCCGGGTGGATGAAATTTCGTTGAGCAGGGCCTGCCCGCTGCGGTGCCAATGTTCCATGGTACTTCTCCTTTTTTGAAATCGACAGCTTGAGATTTCATTATAGAGGAGCGGACGGCACTTTGCAAGGAAAACAGAGCAGGCCCCGCCCCAAAAAGAACATCCGGCGGGGGCAGCATCTTGCAAAGAGGCGCGGCTTCGTGCTAGAATGAAAGCGCAATACAAAACGAGGGGGAACGAAGAATGAAGATGCAAACTGTGGCGGTGCTGGGAGCCGGTGCCGTGGGTTCGTATATGATCTGGGGTCTGGCGGGCAAGCCGGGCATCCGGCTGGGGGTGCTGGCCGAGGGCGAACGCGCCGCGCGGCTGAAGGCAAACGGCATCGGCATCAACGGCAGGACCTACCGCCCGGAGGTCTGGGCACCGGAGGAGGCCCACGGGGTGGACTTTCTCGTGGTCTGCCTGAAATACGGTGCGCTGCCCGGCGCAATGGACAGCATCCGGAAGGCTGTGGGAGCGCACACGGTGGTCATGAGCCTGATGAACGGCGTGGACAGCGAGGAGCGCATCGCTGCTGAGGTGGGGGATGCGCATGTCATCCGCTCGCTCATCAAGGTGGCGTCTCATAAGGAGGCCGACGGCTTCCACTTTGACCCGGACGCCACGCTGGGCATCATCTTCGGCGAACAGGAGGCACCGTTCCAGAGCGAGCGGGTGCAGGCCATCGTGGAACTGTTCGAGGGGAGCGGCATCCATTACCGGGTCACGGAGCACATCCGGGAAGAGATGTGGGCCAAGTTCCGCCTGAACGTCTGCAACAACCTGCCCCAGGCCATCCTGGGCGCGGGCGTGGGCTGCTACCGGGACAGCGTACACATGCAGGCCATCAGCGACGGTCTGCGCCGGGAGCTGGAAGCCATTGCAGCGGCCAAAGGCATCGACCTGCGCATCGCCGATGCCGCTGCCGGGCGGGGCAGTGCCGTGCCGCCCACGGCCCGTTACTCTACATTGCAGGATCTGGATGCCGGACGCCACACCGAGATCGACATGTTCTCCGGTGCCCTGATGCGGATGGGCGCAGAGTTGGGCATCCCGACGCCTTACAACGAATACACCTACCACATGATCAAGGCGCTGGAAGAAAAGAACGACGGCCGGTTCGACTATACCGGCAGCGAAGCGGTCACCTGGGCAAAATAACGCAGACCGAAGCCCCCATCCCTGTGGCGCAGAGATGGGGGCTTCGTGCCGTTTAATCGAGGAAGAGCTTGTGCATGTGGTTCATGGGGCCGGAACCGCGGCCGAGGTCCAGCATGGCGGACAGACAGCCGGAAATGTATTCCTTGGCCCGCTCGACCGAGGCGTCCAGGTCATAGCCTTTGGCCAGATTGGAGGCGATGGCGCTGGACAGGGTGCAGCCGGTGCCGTGGGTGTTGGGGTTGTTGATGCGCTCCCCACGGAACCACTTCCCGCTGCCGTTCCGCCAGAGCAGGTCGTCGGCATCGTTGACCTTGTGCCCGCCCTTGCAGAGGACGGAACAGCCGTACTGCTCGCTGACCTTCCGGGCGGCGGCCTCCATCCCGGCGGCGTCGGTGATGGGCAGGCCGGAAAGGATCTCGGCCTCCGGGATGTTGGGCGTGACGACCTCTGCCAGCGGGAGCAGCTGCTCCGTGAGGGCCTGCATGGCGTCGTCCCGCAGCAGCCGGGAGCCGGAGGTGGCCACCATCACCGGGTCCACCACGATGTGCTTTGCCTCATAGAAGCGCAGCCGCTCGGCGATGGTGCGGATGAGCGGTGCCGAGGAGACCATGCCGATCTTCACGGCGTCGGGGTAGATGTCGGTGAACACGGCGTCCAGCTGAGCGGCCAGAAACTCCGGCGTCGTCTCAAAGATGCCGGTCACACCGGTGGTGTTCTGTGCGGTCAGGGCCGTGATGGCACTCATGGCAAAGACGCCGTTGGCCGCCATGGTCTTGATGTCGGCCTGGATGCCGGCACCGCCACTGGAATCACTGCCCGCAATGGTCAATGCGGTTTTCATGAATAAGACCTCTTTTCTGTAACATCGGGTGTCTGTGTTCAGTATACCATGTCACGCGGAGAAAGAGAAGAGCTGCGCCGCTTTCTGCACGGAGATCTACTCTCTGCGGGCGGGGCGATTCTTGACAGGCGGGCGGCAGGGCGATATAGTAAGGAGGCATGGAACAGACAAACGATTTGTTTTTGGGAGGGAACCGGAATGAAAAAAGTTTCGACCCTGTTCTGGACATTCCTGAAGATCGGCGCGTTCACCTTTGGCGGCGGCTATGCCATGGTCGCCCTGCTGGAGCACGAATTCGTCGAGGAAAAGCAGTGGGTGTCCAGAGAGGAATTTCTGGATATGGTCGCCATCGCCGAGTCTACGCCCGGCCCCGTGGCGGTGAACAGCGCCACCTACATCGGCTATAAGATCGACGGCACCGCCGGAGCGGCAGCTTCCACGGTGGCCGTCTGCATCCCGTCCTTTGTGGTCATCTACTGCATCTCGCTGTTTTTTGACCGCTTTCTGAGCCTGACGGTGGTGGCCCATGCGTTCCGGGGCATCCAGGTCTGCGTCATCTATCTCATCCTCTCGGCGGGGCTGAAGATGCTGCGCCAGCTGGAACGGAATGCGTTCAACGTCTGCATCCTGGCGGCGGTCATCGCGGCCATGGTGGGCTGTTCGGTGGCGGCGGTGTCGTTTTCGTCCATCTACTACATCCTGCTCAGCGGGGCGGCGGGGGTGCTGCTCTATCTTGTGAAGAAAGCGGGTGCGGGAAGATGATCTATGTGCAGCTGTTCCTGAACTTTCTCATGATCGGGGCGCTCTCCTTTGGCGGCGGCTACGGGATGATCTCGCTGGTGCGGGAGACTGTGCTTTCGTATGGCTGGCTGACAGAGAGCGAGTTTTTGAGCTTCATCGCAGTGTCGGAGTCCACCCCCGGCCCGCTGGCCGTCAACATGGCGACCTTCATCGGCTCCTCGCAAGGAGGGCTGCTGGGTGCGTTTTTCGCCACGCTGGGCGTGGTGCTGCCTTCGTTCGTCATCATTCTGCTCATCGCAGCGGTGCTGCAAAACCTGATGAAGTATGCGGGGGTGGAAGCGTTCCTCTCCGGGGTGCGGCCCTGCGTCGTGGCGATGATCCTGGCCACGGCTCTGACCATGGCGCTCTCCACGCTGGCGGGCTTCACGACCGTGGGCGGCGGGCTCTCCGTTTCGGCCCGGTCGGCGGCGGTGTTTGCCCTTTTGTGGGCGGTGCACTTCGCCTACAAAAAGGTAATAAAAAAAGCCCCCTCGCCGATCGGAATGATCGTTCTGGCGGCAGGGCTGGGCATCCTGTTCTGGGGCGTCTGACCCATTCGGGAAAAGTGTCAGTAAAAAAACAGAATGCCGCCCCACAGGTGAGAGCCTGCAGGGCGGCATTCCGCTATTTGCAACGGGACAAGATCAGAACTTAGGCGGCAGTGGAAGAAGCAGCCACAGAGGAAGCAGCCTCGCTGGAAGCTGCCTCAGAAGAAGCTGCCTCAGAAGATGCAGCTTCAGAGGATGCGGCTTCGCTGGAAGCTGCCTCAGAGGAAGCAGAGACCGAAGCAACGGAAGAAGCCGCAGACTCTGCGGTAGAAGAAGCGGCAGTGGAAGAAGAGCCGCCGCAGGCAGTCATACCAACAGCCAGAACCAGAGCAGCAACGACAACAGCAACATTCTTGAGTTTCATATTCCAAAATCTCCTTACGATCCAAAAAATTCACAGCCGACCTCTCACAGGCGGGGTCGTTCTGCAAAATGATATTCTAGTCCGTTTGTCAAAAAAATCAAGGGTTTTTCGGCAAAGATTGCGTTCACAAAGGAAAATCCACACATTTGTTAGAAATATTGCCCAAAAGTCAAGGCTTTTTTAGCAGACTGTTATTTTCACAAAATCTGCAAAACCAGGCAAAAGAAGGAAGCACAAAAGCCGCTGCGCCAATGGTGCAGAATCATAGTTTGAATATCCGGTTTATGGGACGGTAAAAGTGTATAATGGGAAGCAGAACAGGGAAGACCGTTCACCACATTCCTCTTTCCTGCATAGAACGGCGGGAAGGGGGAATGCGTTTTGAACGGGATCTTTTTTCTGTTGGCGGCGGTCCTGCTGCTGCCAGCCTGCTGCACGACGGTGGGGGCGGCCGGTGTCTTTCTAATGCGGCCGACGCAGGAGCCGAAGACGCGGCGGATGCTCTGCGGCATGGCGGCGGGCATCATGCTGGCGGCCAGTGTGTGGAGCCTGTTGCTGCCGGCCATCCAGCGGGCGGAGGAAGGGCTGCTGCCTGCGTGGCTCCCGCCCACGGCGGGGCTGGTCATCGGAGCAGTGGGCCTGCTGCGGCTGGAACAGGCGGCGGGGACGCTGCTGACAGGTGCCGGGGCCGGGCACTGCGGCCGGATGGTGCTGGCCGTGACTCTGCACAACCTGCCGGAAGGCATGGTGGTGGGTCTGGCGGCTGCGCTGGCGCTGTCCGGGGAGGCGGACGCCATGAGCGGTGCGCTGGCTCTGGCACTGGGCATCGGGCTGCAGAACATTCCGGAGGGCGCGGCGGTCAGCCTGCCGCTGCTGCAAAACGGGGAGAGCCGGAAGCGGGCGTTCGGGGCCGGGCTGGCCTCCGGGCTGGTGGAGCCGCTGGGAGCGTTGCTGGCGCTGGCTCTGGCGGGCTGGGTGCAGGCCGCTCTGCCCTGGCTGATGAGCGCTGCCGCCGGGTGCATGGTCTGCGTGACGGCGCAGGAGATGATCCCCGAAGCCGTGGAGGCTGATGAGCCTGCCGGGGTCATCAGCGTGGTGCTGGGCTTTGCGCTGATGATGGCGCTGGATGTGGCCTTGTGAGTGCAATGCACGAAAACTCCATCTGCCTGCAAACAAAAAACTCCCTCGTGAGAGGGAGCGGAGGAGTGCAGCTCAGGAGCCGGATTTTTCGATGTAGACGCTGGTGGAGGGGAAGGCGAAGTCCACGCCGTCGGCCTGCATGATGTCCATGATGTTCAGGTTCAGGTCGTTCTGCTCTTCGAGGAAGACGGCATAGGCGTTCGTCTGAAGATAGGCGGAAACCAGAATGTTGATGCTGGAATCGCCAAAGCTGGTCAGCCGGACGATGTTGCTGCCCTTCTGGGTGTAGGGGCTTTCGTCCAGCATGGTCTTGAGGTCGGCCATCAGCTTTTCCAGCTGGGGGCGGGTGGTGTTGTAGGTGACGCCCAGCGTGAACCGGTAGGGCCGCATGGTGCGCATCGCAGCGTTCTGCACCGTGGAAGAACAGATCTTGCTGTTGGTGACGATGCTGACCGTTTTGTCCATGGCGCGGATGCGGGTGGAGCGGAAGTTGATGTCGATGACTTCGCCCTCGATCTCGCCCACAGTGATCCAGTCGCCCACCGAGAAGGGCTTGTCGAGCAGGATGACCAGACCGCCGAACAGGTTGCTGGCACTCTCCTGTGCGGCCAGCGAAATGGTCAGGCCGACAAGGCCGGCACCGGCGACGATGCTGCCGATGGGGAAGCCGATGACCTGCGCGATGGTGGCAACGCCGAGCACGACCACCAGCACCTTGTAGGTCGTGTTCAGCAGGGCGAGCAGGGTCTTGTTGGAGCGGATCTCCAGGCTGCAGGAGGCCAGCAGCAGGTCAGCCACATCCGAGGCCTGATACAGACCCTCGCAGAACAGAAAGCTCATCACGACCTTGTAGGCCACGAGCAGGAATTTGGGCAGGCCGGTGATGGCCCATGGCAGGCTGGTCAGCGCAAGGTAGAGGCCGGTGAAGACGGCCATCCGTTCCAGCGGGCGATCCAGACTGCGCAGCAGGATGGGGGTGGCGGCAAAATGCCAGCTGCGGGCCTGCAGGATGGGGAAGAGCTTCCTGCGCAGCAGCAGGGAGACCAGCGCCCCGGCGGCAAAAAGCAGCAGCGCACAGACGCAGCGCGCCGCCAGGGCAAGCCAGCTTTCCAGATAGAGGGAACCGATCTCGAACGCGAGATCGCGGATGGAAAAGATCATGGCAAAAACTCCTCGGAAATAAAATATTACGCCTCAGTATACCATAAAGCGCGCGGAAAGGGCAACCGAAATTGGGGGTTGACAAGTGCCGCCCGGCGCGTTATACTCTGCCCAGAAAGTTCGTTTCAGGGCGGGGTGCGATTCCCCACTGGCGGTACAGCCCGCGACCACTCCCAAAGAGTGCTGACCCGGTG
>OOBM01001539.1_pt1 | contig 12089 bp, 9 predicted proteins | sample 1671581 | NCBI WGS metagenome assembly OOBM01 (sample SAMN06348171, study PRJEB24527) | human gut metagenome
TGCGCACCATCTGCACATGGGGGTAGCAGACCGTGCCTTCGGGCAGAGCGTACATATCGCCCTTCCAGCGGTACGTGCGCAGATACTCGCAGAACTCCTCACTCATGCCCTTGGTGCGCAGCCAGTGGACATCCTGCTCATTGAAGTGGTAGTTCAGCAGGAAACGGGTCAGCTTGCGCTGGCCGGCGCTGATGGAGTAGCCCTGGTTATCCGGGTTCTTGCGGAAGAACATATCAAACACAAGGGTCGTATCCTTAAAGCCGTTCAGAAACAGGCAGTTGGCCATAGTGAATTCGTAAAAATCAACGACCATTGCCGGATTGTCGTAGTCCTCATCCGGGATATACGGCACAACTTTGATCTCGCTCATGAAAAGTTTCCTCTCTTTTTCCGCGCACCCCTGCGGCGGGTGCAGCCAAACAAACTCTGCGCTGCCGCGCGTTTTTCCCTGTCATGACAGGATGTTTGTACCACTATAGCATCTTTGGCGGGCAGACGCAAGAGGTTTTGGTAAAAAATGACGACAGAAAGAAAAAATGTTTTTTACGAAATCTTTACCAGCACCTCCGGCAGTGCTCTTCTGTCCTCGGATAAATCACGGGCATCGATGCCGCCCGGATATGCAAAAACACCCGCAGCGCCTTTTCGTGCTGTGGGTGTTTTGATATTTCAGATTCAGCCGTTCATGATGCTGGGGGTAGCATTCTTCAGCACGACGTCGTGGCTGCCGCCCTCAACGATGGAGGTGGAGGAAACGACGGTCAGCTTGGCCTTCTGCTGCAGTTCGGGGATGGAGAGTGCGCCGCAGTTGCACATGGTGCTCTTGACCTTGTACAGGGTGGTCTGGACGCCGTCGGCCAGCGGACCGGCGTAAGGAACATAGCTGTCCACGCCTTCCTCGAAGCTCAGCTTGGTGGAACCGCCGAGGTCGTAGCGCTGCCAGTTGCGGGCGCGGTTGGAGCCTTCGCCCCAATACTCCTTCATATACTGGCCATTGATACGCACCTTGTTCGTGGGGCTCTCGTCGAAGCGGGCGAAGTAGCGGCCCAGCATGACGAAGTCAGCGCCCATGGCCAGTGCAAGGGTGATGTGATAATCGTGAACAATGCCGCCGTCAGAGCAGATAGGCACATAGATGCCGGTCTCCTTGAAGTACTCGTCACGGGCCTTGGCGACCTCGATGACAGCAGTAGCCTGACCACGGCCAATGCCCTTGGTCTCACGAGTGATACAGATGGAGCCGCCGCCGATGCCGATCTTCACGAAGTCAGCGCCAGCCTTTGCGAGGAAGCGGAAGCCCTCGGCATCCACGACATTACCTGCGCCCACCTTCACGGTGTCGCCGTAGTGCTCACGGATCCAGCCGATGGTGCGGCTCTGCCACTCGGAATAGCCCTCGGAAGAGTCGATGCAGAGGACGTCCACACCGGCCTCCACCAGAGCGGGAACACGCTCGGCGTAGTCACGGGTGTTGATGCCGGCACCCACGACATAGCTCTTGTTGGCGTCCAACAGCTCGTTGGCGTTCTTCTTGTGGGAGTCGTAGTCCTTGCGGAAGACGAAATACTTCAGGTTTCCCTCGGCATCCACCAGAGGCAGCGTGTTGATCTTGTTGTCCCAGATGATGTTGTTGCAGTCATGCAGGGAGGTGTTTTCCGGGGCCGTGACCAGCTTTTCGATGGGGGTCATGAAGGTGGTGACGGAAGCGTCATCGGGGGTGTGGTTGACGCGGTAATCGCGGGAGGCCACGATGCCCAGCAGCTTGCCGTTGGGGGTGCCGTCGGCGGTGACGGCAATGGTGGAGTGGCCGGTGCGGGCCTTCAGCTCCAGCACATCGTGCAGGGTGGCCGTCGGGGCCAGATTGGAGTCGGAGACGACATAGCCGGCCTTATAGCTCTTGACGCGGCGGACCATCGCTGCCTCGTTCTCAATGCTCTGGGAGCCATAGATAAAGGAAACGCCGCCCTCGCGTGCCAGCGCGATCGCCAGCTTGTCGCCGGAGACTGCCTGCATGATGGCACTGATCATGGGAATGTTCATTTCCAGCGGGCATTCTTCCTCGCCCTTGCGGTACTTGACCAGCGGGGTCTTCAGGCTGACCGCCGTGGGGACATTCTCCGAAGAAGAATAGCCGGGGATCAGCAAGTACTCACCAAAGGTGCGGGAAGGTTCTTCATAGAAATATGCCATACTCAAACTCCTTTTCTCTCGTGCAGCCCGTAGAAACGGCGGCAAATTCATTTCACTTATCGTGCCTGGAAGATGCTAAAAATGCTTGCACCTATTGTAACACAAACCGGCACAAACGCAAGCATTTCGCAAAACAAACTTTCCAAAACTGTCCTTGCGAAAACCAGACACTTTGTCTAAGAAAACGGTGGAAAGTAACACTTTATTCCCGAAAATGCGGGCCGTTCTCCCCTGCTGCGGGCCTGAGGGCGCAAAAAAGCCCGCCCCCGAACGGGAGCGAGCTCTTTTGCACACGAAGCGAGGATACCGCCTGTGCGGTGCACACCAACAGCTGCGAAGGAGAACAGCCGGAGGAGGAGCGGTGCGCACCCGATATCCACGGATAACAAGAAGAAAAAGATTTCACGCAGAAGAGCTTTCGCTCTTCTTGTAACTATATTGTAACTCTTTTGAAACCATTTTGCAAGGGGTTTTGCGAAAGTTTTTGTAATTTTTTTGTAATTTTTTCTCAGGCGTTCTCAGCCGCTTCGCTGGAAAATTCCAGATAGCACTCAAAGGCTATGTGCCCGTCCCGGCGGCCCACCACATACCAGCCGTCGGCCGACGGCGCATAGGCCACCGCCACCTGCGCCCCCATCGGGATCTCGCGGTGGTACTTGATGGAGGCGAAGCGCAGCGGGCCCTTCCGGAGGGCATCCAGCGGCAGGGCGTCGCAGGCGATGTCCAGATAAAACGAGTTATTCACATGGCCGTTCAGGTCGCACAGCGAGTAGCTGGCCGTCCAGCTGCCCGCCGGGGTCAACTCCTTGCATTTGTGCACCAGCTGAGGCAGCTCCTCTTCCACATCCTCGTTTTCGTAGTTGGGGGTGCACCAGCTGGGCTGCCGCATGATGTGCCCCATTTCGGTGTTCACTACGATCCAGCGGCAGTCCACGAGGGCCAGCTCTTTCCCGGCCTCGTCGAGGATGTGGGTGATCCGCTTCATCGAGCCTTTTTTGCAAGGCTCACAGGCGGTATCCAGCGTGATCTTCTCGCCGCGGGTGGGCATCCGGTAGACCTCCACGGCCTGCTTGCCCACCAGAAACGCCGTGTGGCGGGCGGCAAAGAAATCGTCGTCCATACCGTAGGCGCGGGCGTGATCCGCCGCAGCCTGCTCCACATAACGGAACAGGGCGCTGGGTTTGAGCTTCCGGTGAAAATCACAGTCGGCGTTCAGAACGGTCGCAGTTTCGGTAAAGTGGTTCAGTTCCATGGTAAAAATATCCTCTCTATCAAAAACAGGCCGCACCGTTTGCGGCGCAGCCTGCATGGATCAATACATGTTCCGCGATTTTTTGCGCAGCTTGCGCCAGATGTTGAAGCAGGCCAGCGCGACCATGGCCAGAAGCAGCATCAGGAAGACGATGCCGCTGCCGCTCTCGTCGTAGCTCTTCATCTCGCTCCACTTGACGTCCAGCTCACTGTTGACCTCATCGCTCAGGGCAGTGAAGACCTTTTCCTTCGCTTCGATCTCCTCCGAGGGGAAGGCGATCTCGCTGTACTTCAGGTCCTCGTCCAGCACCTCCCACACGGCCTGCATGGGGGTGGTGTAGCCGATGTATTCGGCATTGGCCTTGCCGATGTCCACTTCGCACATGAAGTTGATGAACATCTCAGCGGCTTCCTGTTTCTCGCTGGTGGCGGGGATGCACATGCTGTCCACCGAAAGGACGCTGCCCTCCTCCGGGAAGACCCAGGCCAGGTCGGGGTTGTCGTCGATCATGGTGATAGCGTCGCCGGAATAATAGACGCCGATGGCCGCTTCGCCGCCGATCATCTTATCGAAGATCTCGTCCATAACGTAGGCCTGGACCAGCGGTTTCTGCGCTTTGAGGTGATTGACCACCTCGTCCACTTCCTCGGTGGACTGGGGGTTGATGCTGTGGCTGGTGGCAAATGCCGCGATGGCGTACGCATCCCGGCTGTTGTTGAACATCAGGATGTTTCCGGCGTACTGTTCATCCCACAGGTCGGCCCAGCTGGCGGGCGCTTTGTCCACCATGGTGGTGTTGTAGATGATGCCAGTGGTGCAGAGCATATACGGCACCGTGTATTCATTGGCGGGGTCGTAGTCGGCGTTGCGGTAGACTTCGTCGATGTTCTGGAAGTTGGGGATGTTGTCAAAGTTCAGCTTTGCGAGCATCCCTTCCGAGATCATCTTGGCGACCATATAGTCCGACGGGATGATGACATCGTAATCCGCCGCGCCGGATTTCAGCTTGGCGTAGAGCGACTCGTTGGAATCAAAGGTGGTGTAGTTGACGTGGATGCCGGTCAGCTTTTGGAAGGCATCCACCACGTCTACGCTGTCGTCCGAGCCGTTGGAGATATACTCACCCCAGTTGTAGACATTCAAGGTGACGTTCTGGCCCTTGAAGCGGGTCCAGTCGTAATCATCTGAAACGGAAACATCTTCCGTGACCTCGATGGTCCCGGCGGCAAACGCCGAAAGCGGCAGACTGACGGCAAACACCACCGTCAGCAGTAAAAGCACCATGCGCTTCATCTGTTTCATGCGGCATCCTCCCCTCTCAGTGCCTTCTGGTCCCGGCGGTAGCCGCGGCTCTCCATGGCGTTGGAGATCAGGATGATGGTCAGAATGACCACGAACATGATGGTGGACAGAGCGTAGATCTCCGGGCTGACCTTTTTGCGGGTCATGGAGTAGATGGCGATGGGCAGGGTCTCCACCGTGCCGCAGTTGAAGTAGGAGATCATGAAGTCATCAATGGAGTAGGTCAGGCAGATGAGGAAAGCCGATAGAATGGCGGGGCTGATCTCCGGCAGGATGACTTTGAAGAACGCCTGCCTGGGGTCACAGCCGAGGTCCAGAGCCGCCTCATACAGTTTGACGTCCAGCTGCTTGAGCTTGGGCGTGACGTTGAAGATGACATACGGCACGTTGAACGCGATGTGCGCGATGAGCAGCGTGGGCAGGCCCATGATGGTATCGGGCAGGAACTCCACCCGGCCCGCAAAACGCTGGTAGGCCACGAAGAGCAGCATCAGCGAGATGCCGGTAATGATCTCCGGGTTGACGACCGGGATATAGGTGATGTTCGTCACCACAAGGCGGCTCTTGCGGCCCATGGAGGCGATGCCCAGCGAAGCCGCCGTGCCCAGGATCGTGGCGATGACGGCCGAGATGAGGGCCACTTCCACCGAGACGGCCAGCGCCCGCAGGATGGAGGCGTTGTGGAACAGGCTGGTGTACCACTTGAGCGTAAACCCGGTGAACAGCGCATAGCCCTTGCTCTGGTTGAAGCTGAACACGATCATATACGCGATGGGCAGATACATGAAGCAGAAAAACAGGATGATATAGACCCGCTGCATCAGGCGGAGATGTTTCGTTTTCATCAGGACACCCCCTCCATTTCATCCTCGTCGAAGCTCGAAGTAAAGCTCATGCACAGCAGAACGATGATCATCAGCACCAGGCTCATGGCCGAGCCGACGTTCAGGTTGTAGCTGTTGCCGAGGAACTGCATCTCGATCAGGTCGCCGATCAGCAGGTTGGAACCGCCGCCCAGCATCCGGCTGATGACGAAGGTGGACACTGCCGGCACGAATACCATGGTGATGCCGGTGCTGATGCCGGGCACGCTCATGGGGATGAGCACCCGCAGCAGGGTCTGGGTGGTGGAAGCGCCCAGATCCTGCGCCGCTTCCACGATGCTCTGGTCGATCTTGGTCATGCTGGTGTAGAGCGGCAGGATCATATAGGGCACGTAGTTGTACACCATGCCCAGCACCACTGCACCGGAGGTGTTCAGCATGGTGTAGGGGCCAAGGCCGAAGGCACCCAGCACCGCGTTGACCGGGCCGTTGACACTGAGCAGGCCCATCCACGCATAGGTGCGAAGCAGAAAGTTCATCCACATGGGCAGCATGACCAGCATCAGCATGATGTGCTGCTTGTTCACCCGCAGGCGGGAGAGAAAATAGCCGACGGGGAACGCGATGATCAGACAGATGACCGTAGCGATGAGGGCCAGCAGCAGGCTGCGCGCGAACACCGAGCCGTAGCCGCTGATGGAGAGCAGGTTGTTCAGGGTAAAATTGCCGTCGCTGTCCGTCAGGGCATAATACACCACGATGATGAGGGGCACCACCGTGAAAAGCGTCATCCATACAAAGTAGGGATACGCGAGCTTTCGATCGTAAATCTTCATCATTTCGGCTCACCCCTCACGAACGCGCCATGATGTGGATCTCGTTGGGGCCGATGCGCATCCCGATGGTCTCGCCGGGGGTGCAGGCACGGGTGGAATGGATGAGCCACTCGCGGCCCTCCACATCGACGTGCATCTCGAAGTGGACGCCCTTGAAGATGACGTCGTTGACAACGCCCACCAGCTGGCCTTCCATCGGCGAAACGACCTCGATGTCCTCCGGGCGGACGACGACCTGCACACTCTGCTCACGGGCAAAGCCGCGGTCCACGCACGGGAACTGGACACCGGAGAAGGAGACGAGGAAATCTTTGTGCATCACGCCATCCACGATGTTGGAGTCGCCGATGAAGTCCGCCACGAAGGCATTCTTCGGCTCGTTGTAGATATCCTCCGGGGTGCCGATCTGCTGCACCTTGCCGCCATTCATGACGACGACGGTGTCGGACATGGTCAGGGCCTCTTCCTGATCGTGCGTGACATAGATGAACGTGATGTTCATCTCGCGCTGCAGGCGCTTGAGCTCCAGCTGCATCTCCTTGCGCAGCTTGAGGTCCAGTGCGCCCAGAGGCTCGTCCAGCAGCAGGATCTCCGGTTCGTTGACCAGGCTGCGAGCGATGGCCACGCGCTGCTGCTGACCGCCGGACATCTGGCCGATGCTGCGGCGCTCAAAGCCTTTCAGGCCCACGACTTCCAGCATATCGCGCACCTTGCGGCGGATGGTCTCTTCGTCCATCTTTTTCAGCCGCAGGCCGAAGGCCACGTTCTCGAACACGTTCAGATGCGGGAACAGCGCATACTTCTGGAACACCGTGTTCACCGGGCGCTTGTAGGGCGGCACACCGGTGATATCCTCTCCCTTGAGCAGAACTTTGCCGGAATTCGGCTCCAAAAAGCCTGCGATCAGCCGCAGGGTCGTGGTCTTGCCGCAGCCGGAAGAACCCAGCAGCGTAACGAACTCTTTGTCATGGATATCGAGATTCAATCCGTCCAGAATGCGCTGGCCGTCAAACTCCACTACGATGTCCCGCAGTGAAACGATCACCGAGTTGTCCATATGATACCAAATCCTCCTTAAACTCAGATACGAAAAAAGACAGGGCTCGTGTCCCCATCCCTCGTACCAGGGCGATCGGTTCCCACGCGCCGTGCCTTGGGTGACAAATTGCGCAGTCTCTCCCCCTGTTCGTGTCTATCTTATACAATTTCCGTACAAAAGTCAATCGCTCTGACACAGTTTGCCCAAACTTTACGCACCGGACAAAAACCGGGCCGGAACATCAAAAAGCCCGGAGGCTCCCCTGCGGGAAACTTCCGGGCTCAAAAAGGACTTCCAGATGAACTTTTGTTTCACGAAGCCGCTTTGTAACGGTCCTTTGCGGTGCACACTGTTTGCACGGTGGCGGCATCCACCGTGTAGAGAGACGTGTCCCCCGACACGGTCAGATAATAGCCGTCCGTGCCCTCGTAATAGGTCAGTGTCCGTTCGCCGTCCGCTGTGCGGACCGTGGCTGCAGCCAGCTGCTTCATGCCGGACGCATCGCCGTGGGGATCCTGCGCCGTGACATAGCTGCTGAGGGCCGAAAGCAGGCTGCTGACCTGCGTTTCGTCCAGCTCCGCATCCGGTGCATCCGCCAGCCTCCAGACCGTGGTGTACGCCGTGCTGTCGCTGTCGCTTTCGGAGTCGGCCGAACGGTCGGACTCTGCGGCTTCCGAAACCGCCGTCAGGGTGAACGGCTCGTCTCCGCAGACAAGGGTGACGGATTCGATGGCCGAACGGGTCAGCCCTGCCGGGTTGAAGGCACCGAACAGCTCAGCGCGGCTCAGCGCAAAGCAGGCCACCTTGGACGCCGCCACCGTATACAGGGCATCGTCCCCGGCCTTTTTCAGGTAGATATCCCCCGTGGCGGCATTCTCTGCCCCAAAGGTGAAGGTGTTCGTCTCCCCTGCCGCTGTGACCGTGACGGTCAGGCTCGCATCCGTAAAGCCGTAGTCCTCGCCGGGTTCTTCGGTCAGCTGGCGTTTGGCGTTCAGAGCCGACAGGGCGGTGACCATCGTATTGCAGGCGGTGGCGTCCAGATGATAGGCCGGGTCTTCGGCCAGCGTCCAGCTGCCGTCTGCAGCCGTCAGAGTATTCGTCTCGCCGTTGTATGTGACCGCGAGTTCGGTCAGGTCGTTCGCTACAAAGGAGGACAGCGGAATGGTGCCCTCCACCGCAGCGCTTTCGGCCTGTGCGGCCTGCTTGTTCTTCGCCGTCAGGGCTGCGAAGGCTCCACCCGCCAGAAAGACCAGAACCAGCAGAACGATGAGGGTGCGCTGTTTCGTTTTCATGCGGGCCTCACTTTCTGCGCCGCAGGATGACCACGACGGCACCCGCCGCCAGCAGCGCTGCCGGAAGGATCAGGATGAACACCAGACCCAGCACCGCCGCTTGTGCACTGGAAACGCTGATGGGGGCAGCTTCCAGCGCCTTGGAGTCGATCAGCACACTGCCGACCTGCCCCGCCAGCGAGGATGCACAGCCCTGCAGGAAGGTGCAGTTACCGGGCACGACCTGATACGCGCTCTCGTTGTCCATGTTGCCGCAGTTGATCCAGATGACCTCCGCCTCGGTGGCTGTATTGCGGGCGTAGGCTGCCAGCGTGAAGGGGCCATCCGTGTCGCCGTCCTCTTTCTCCACCGTGGCCATCTCGTACCCGGCCGCCTTGCTGTAGGCCGCATCGGAGGTGGTGAGCAGCGCTTCTGCGGTCACATTCTCCGTCTCCGTCAGGGTGATGCCCTGCGCCATCTGGAGCAGAACATGGCGGCTGGTATCCACCCCCTCCAGCGCCGTGGTCTCGGTGGGGCTGGCGTAGTCCGGCAGCAGATAGTAGGGGTAGCCGTTCATGAAGTGGCCGGAATCGCCCTCGACCACCAGCCCCTCGGCGCGGGTCAGGCCGAATTCGGCCATCACAGCGTCCAGATTGGGCGTATTATAATAGGTATCGGTCGTGAGCAGAACCTTGCCGCCTGCGCTCAGGTAGCTGCGCAGAAGGCTCATCTCATCCACCAGAGCGCCCGCCGAGGCAAAGTCCTGTGCAGGGACGTTGATGATGAGCAGGTCGCAGTCCTCCGGGACGCTGCCGCTGGAAAGCAGGTCCAGCGCCGTGAGGGAGAGGTTCTGATTTTCCAGTGCATCGGTCAGCGTGTCGGTCAGGGCCTGCTCCCCGTGGTTGGTGGTGTAGTAGGCGTGTTTCTGTTCCCCACTGGTCAGGCGGTAGATGGCCGAGGTGATCTTACTCTCGCCGGAGAACGTCACACGATAGCTGCCGGTGGTGTAGTAGTCGGAGTAGTCATAATCGTAGAGGTCGGAGGCGTCCAGCACGACACTCTGCTCCCCGGAGACCAGGATCAGACTTCCAGACGCAGCATCCTGTGCGCCGTACTGGGCTGCAAAGGTCGGGTAAATGGCCGGGTCCTTGATTTCCCAGGTAATATGGCTGCTCTCGGAAGCGTATTTGTCCAGGAGCTTGGAGATGATCTGGTCCTCATTGCCGGTCTCGCAGAGGTAGTAGATGGTCACATCCTGCGTCAGGCCCTGCGCCACCTGCGCGGAACTGTCGCTGAGGGTATACAGCCCGGCCTCCGAGAGGTCGAACGTGGTGTATTTGGTCGGGAGGGCCCGCACCAGCAGGTTCACCAGCACGGCCAGAACCAGGACGGCAGCCGTGATGGCAGCGGAATAGAGGCCGCTGCGGAATACCCGCCCATTCAGGGCCGTCTTATCTTTGGGGAAGAACTTCATCGCTGCGCACCTCCTTTAATTCCAGCGGCGCTTCTCGATGCCCTGCGCCGTGAGGAACAGGAACACCGCCGTCACGGTCAGGTAATAGACCAGCGTCGGGATGGAAAAGCTGTTGTTGACAAAATCTTCAAAGGGTGTGAAGAGGCACAGAGCGCTCAGCACCGCACTGAACGCCTCGGTCAGCCAGGCGCTCTTCACGAGGAAAAGGCCCGTCAGCCCCAGGCAGCACACTGCAAAGGCCAGACACCCCAGAACAAAGCTCCGGGTGCGCAGCCCGGCAAGGAGCGATGCCGCACCCGCGATTCCCACAAAGACGACCAGCGCCACCGCGCTGCCCGCATTGAACAGGCTGCGCAGGCTGGGCATCATATAGGCCAGCAGCAGCACCGAGAAGCCCGCCACCGCTGCAATGATGGGGTTTTCGGTCAGGCCGGAGAGGAACTCGCCGATGGCAATGGCCGCACAGCCCAGCAGAAAATAACACAGCAGACCCGCGAAGTTTGCGGCCAGCGCGGTGACTGTTCCGCCCAGTGCCCAGAGGATGAGGATCATCACGGCATCCACAAGGCACGGCAGCGCGAATACGGCGCACATCGCGAAGAACTTGCCCAGCACTACGCCCCAGACGGAGACCGGGCTGGTCAGCAACAGCTGGTCGGTGCGGCTGCGGCGCTCTTCGGCCAGCGACCGCATGGTCAGGACCGGAATGTAGAGCAGCAGCATGAAGATCGTGCGGTAAAGCGTATAGTAGCTGAAATCCGTCAGGCCGTAGCCGAGGTTCAGCGCCAGAAAATAGATGCCCGACGACGCCAGCAGAAAGGCTGTGAGCAGATAGCCGAGCATCCCGTGGAAATAGCTGCGGAGTTCCCGCTTGAAAATGGCGTTCATTCGTCTTCCTCCCCTGTGCTCTCCTCGGTCTCGCCGCCGGTCAGTTCCAGGAAGACTTCTTCCAGACTCCTGCCGTTCGCCGTCAGCTCCTGCAGACTGCCCGATGCCGCCAGCCTGCCTTTGGACAGGATCAGCACCTGCTGGCAGACCGCCTGCACCTCGCTCAGAATATGGCTGGACAGGATGACCGTGTGGGCCTGCCCCAGCTCCCGGATGAGTTTGCGGATCTCGATGACCTGCGCCGGGTCCAGGCCGACGGTAGGCTCATCGAGGATGATGAGCTTCGGGCTGCCCAGCAGCGCCTGCGCGATGCCCACCCGCTGCCGGTAGCCCTTGGAGAGGCTGCGGATGAGCCGGGGCAGGACCTTTTCCAGCCCGGTGCGGCGGGCTGCGCTGCGCACCTGCTCTTTCCGCTCGGCCTTCTTGACGCCCTTGAGCTCGGCCGCAAAGTCCAGATATTCCTGCACCGTCATCTCCGGGTAGAGGGGCGGCTGCTCCGGCAGATAGCCGACGCACTTCTTTGCCGCATCGGCCTCCTCCGGCAGCGGGTGCCCCGCCACCGTGACCTGCCCGCTGGTAGCGGACAGATACCCGGTCAGGATGTTCATAATGGTGGACTTGCCCGCACCGTTCGGCCCCAACAGGCCGCAGATGCCGCCGTCTGCCACTGCAAAGGAAACATCTTCTACCGCCAGACGGTGCCCGTATTTTTTGGTAAGATGAGAAACTTCGATCACAAATAACGCTCCTCTCAAAGGCCGCGCAGAACGCGATGGATTTCGTTGCTGGTTTATTTTAGTCTGCAAATGTGATGAAAATAAGATAAAGTCGTGTAAGTTCCGAAAGGTTCCACCGTTCGCGCTTTTCTGCCCCAACACGCAAAAAAGCGCCGCCTCCACAAGGGAGACGGCGCTTTGGAAAAGACCAGTAAAATTACTTACGGCCGAAGCGCTTGTTGAAGCGCTCAACACGTCCGCCGGTGTCGACCAGCTTCTGCTTACCAGTGTAGAAAG
>OOBM01001559.1_pt1 | contig 11942 bp, 6 predicted proteins | sample 1671581 | NCBI WGS metagenome assembly OOBM01 (sample SAMN06348171, study PRJEB24527) | human gut metagenome
AAAGAGCGCGATAGCGCGGGTTCGTGAGTATAGGGGCAGATAAAGAGTAAATTATAATATAATAAAACAGTCATATACAGGCTGTGCACCCGGATTATAGATACACGAGGGGGAGAGATTATATGCCAGAGAGCAATATAGAATTAGCAGGAAACAAGAATATTAAGACAAGCAAAGTAGAAAAATCAGTGGATACGCCGGCAGATTTTACAAGCCCGGAGGAGCTTTATAATGACCTTATAGAAAAAGTCAAAATGTACCATCCATCATCTGACCTTTCAGATATAGAACGTGCATATAAGGTTGCAAAAAAGGCTCATGAAGGCCAGTTTAGAAAGTCAGGTGAGCCATATATTATACATCCACTTTGTGTTGCTATTATATTAGCAGAGCTTGAACTTGATAAAGAGTCTATTATAGCTGGTCTTTTACATGATGTTGTTGAAGATACTGTTATGACAAGTGAAGATGTGGCAAAAGAATTCGGCGATGAGGTTGCACTTTTGGTAGATGGTGTTACAAAGCTTACACAGCTTAACTATCAGCATGACAAGATAGAAGTGCAGGCAGAAAACTTAAGAAAAATGTTTCTTGCTATGGCTAAGGATATAAGAGTTATCCTTATAAAGCTTGCCGACAGACTTCACAATATGCGTACAATGCAGTACCAGTCACCAGCAAAGCAGGTGGAAAAGTCCAGAGAGACTATGGATATATATGCTCCTATAGCACATAGGCTTGGTATATCTAAGATTAAGGTAGAATTAGATGATCTTTCCATGAAATATCTTATGCCTGATACTTACAATGACCTTGTAAAGCAGGTGGATATCAACAGACCGGGCAGAGAAGCATTTATAAAGAGTATAATCAAGGAAGTCGGTATGCATATAAGCAATGCCGGCATAGAAGCAGAGATAGATGGAAGAGTTAAGCATTTCTTCTCAATCTATCGAAAGATGGTTAACCAGAATAAGACACTTGATCAGATATATGACATATTTGCAGTGCGTATTAAGGTTGATACAGTTAAAGACTGTTATGCAGCTTTAGGTGTAATACATGAGATGTACAAGCCTATTCCAGGAAGATTCAAGGATTATATAGCTATGCCTAAGCCTAACATGTATCAGTCACTTCATACAACGCTTATAGCATCCAATGGCCAGCCTTTTGAAGTACAGATAAGAACATATGAAATGCATAGAATAGCAGAATATGGTATTGCAGCTCACTGGAAGTATAAAGAAGGCAAAACAGGTGAGACAAACAAGAGTGAAGAAGCCAAGCTTAGCTGGTTAAGACAGATACTTGAATGGCAGAGAGATATGTCAGATAACAAGGAATTCTTATCATCGATTAAGAATGACCTTAACCTGTTCTCTGATTCAGTATACTGCTTTACGCCTACAGGAGATGTAAAGACACTTCCAGCAGGTTCTAACCCTATAGACTTTGCTTACAGTATTCATAGTGCTGTAGGCAATAAGATGGTAGGTGCAAGAGTTAACGGAAAGCTTGTTAATATTGATTATGAGATAAAAAATGGTGACAGAATCGAGATTATAACTTCACAGAACTCAAAGGGACCAAGCCGTGACTGGTTATCTATGGTTAAGTCCACACAGGCACGTAACAAGATTAACCAGTGGTTTAAGCAGGAGCTTAAGGAAGACAATATAATAAAGGGTAAGGAGCTTATATCCAACTATTGTAAGGGAAAGGGCATAGTTCTTTCAGAGATAAATAAGCCTGAATTCGTAGAAAAGGCCTTAAGAAAATATGGCTATAAGGACTGGGATTCTATTATGGCTGCCGTCGGACATGGAGCTTTAAAAGAAGGGCAGATAGTCAATAAGCTTAATGAAGAATACTTAAAGACAAAGAAGTCTGAGATTACAGACAAGCAGGCACTTGAACAGATAGCAGCAAGTGAAAGCAAGGAAAAGGAGAAGGACAATAAAAAGGGCAAGGGTGGAATCGTTGTTAAAGGAATCCACGATGTTGCTGTCAGATTCTCAAGATGCTGTAATCCTGTTCCAGGTGATGAAATAGTAGGCTTTGTTACAAGAGGAAGAGGTATCTCAATCCACAGAACAGACTGTATCAACATACTAAACTTCCCAGCAAGTGAGCGTGCAAGACTCATAGAAGCAGAGTGGGAACAGACAGAGAACAAAGATGAAAAATACAGTGCCGAGATTAACATATTTGCAGGAAACAGAAAAGGTCTTATTGTTGATATATCAAGATTGTTTACAGAAGCTAACATAGATGTAAGATTCATGAACAGCCGTGTCAACAAGAAGAATATTGCAACTATTAACTTAGGATTTGTGGTATCAGGTAAGGAAGAGCTTAACAGACTTATCGACAAGCTAAGAAAAATAGATGGTGTCACAGATATTGAGAGAGCTACGGGCTGATAAAGACAAGTATCGGCAGAAAAGGTATTATCTGAATTCTGATAATGTAGAAGCTTGTGTGCGATGGATATAGCAATAGAGAATGTAAATAACAAACATAATGTGTAAAATATAGCATATAAATGTTACAGTTTAGAGCCGTTGTCGGGATTATTCTTGATAACGGCTTTTTGATAGCATATAATGATATTACGATGATATATAGATTCTTATAAATTGCGAAGCAATGGGTCCGAATGTATGCATCAATCGGTGGCAAATATTAAAAATAATAATATAAAGAAAAGGAAAAGTTATGTATAAAATAGATTCAAGAATATTAGGAATGGTAGGCACTAACTGCTATCTGTTATGTAATATGGATATTAAAGAGTGTGTTCTTATAGATCCAGCAGACAGCCAGGATGAGATAAGCAGAATGATAGATGAATCAGGATGCAGCCTTAAGGGAATATTGTTAACACATGGACATTTTGACCATATTATGGCAGCAGATGCTATAAGAGATAAATATGATGTTAAAGTATATGCATCATGTGATGAGAAGAATACACTTGAACAGCCACATATTAATCTTGGTGAAGCATATGGGCTTAAGCTTTCAGTAAAAGCAGATGTATGGCATAAAGATGGCGAAATACTTAAACTTGCAGGCTTTGATATAGAAGCACTTCATACACCGGGACATACAGAAGGTGGAAGTTGTTATTATATAAGAGAAATAGGAGTGCTTTTTTCAGGAGATACATTATTCTGTGGCTCAGTTGGAAGAACGGATTTTCCTGGAGGTAGCATGAGTGAAATAGTGCGTTCAATAAAAGAAAAAGTAATGGTACTTCCTGATGATACGAAGGTATATCCGGGACACGGAGAAGGCACAAGCGTTGGTTATGAAAGAGAGAATAATCCGTTTCTGTGATGAAGAATTATCAATTTAGAATCGATTGATAAAATTTATATTTTATGTATATATAGACTAGACAGAATATTTAATATTGTGTGCAGGTAGTGTTTTTTGGGGAAGCTGTATACAGAGAGGAATAATGATGATATATATTAAAATAGACGATAATACATTTTATGATGATGCCATAGTGCTGGTGCGTTCATTCTATCCAAGAACAGAGGTTACAGCATATAAAGAAAATGATAATTCAAGAAATAATCCTAAAGATAATCATAAAGACAGTACAGAAGAGAATCTAAAAGATAATCATAAAGACAGTATAGAAGACGATTCAAAATATACATCAGTGGATATTATTGATACGATTATAGATATAAAGGTACCAGATGTTACAGGCCTTAATAAGAGCCAGATGCATGATAAGTTCAAGTCATACCTGTATGATTATCTTAGTAAAAAGACTGGAAAGACACTTCCATGGGGATATCTTACGGGAGTGCGTCCAAGTAAGATAGCATATATGATGCTTGAAGATGGTGAAAGCGAAGAAACGATAAAAAGACATTTTATGGATAAGCATAAGGCAAGTGAGCAGAAAGCGGAACTTGCACTTAATGTGGCCAGAAAAGAAATGGATATATTGAATCGTATAGATTATAAAAATGGTTATAGTCTGTATATAGGAATTCCATTCTGCCCAAGTATATGCTTGTATTGTTCATTTTCATCATATGCACTAGGAGCCTATAAAGATTATGTTGACAGTTATCTTGATGCACTCATCAAGGAAATGACCTTTGTATCGGAAGCTATGAAGGGGAGAAGACTTGATACAGTATATTTTGGTGGTGGTACACCAACAACACTTAGTGCAGTGCAGCTTGACAGACTGATAACGGAGCTTAAAAGACTGTTTGATATAGATGGATGCCATGAATTCACAGTAGAAGCAGGTCGTCCTGATAGCATAACCTTAGATAAGCTAAAGGTTCTTAAGAAGCATAACGTTGGAAGAATATCGATTAATCCACAGACTATGAACCAGAAAACACTTGACCTGATAGGCAGGAAGCATACTGTAGAACAGATAAAGAATGTATACAATATGGCAAGAGAAGAAGGCTTCGATAATATTAACATGGATATAATTCTGGGCCTTGTAGGTGAGGATGTTGACGAAGTAAAGCATACGCTTAGCGAGATACAGGCTATGGATCCAGAAAGTCTTACAGTACATTCACTTGCCATAAAGAGAGCAGCCGAGCTTAATATATGGAGAGATAAGTACAAGCAGCTGTCAACAAAAAATACGGATGAGATCATAAGAATGACAGAGGAAACAGCAAAAAAGCTTGATATGGAACCATATTATATGTACAGGCAGAAGAATATGGCTGGAAACTTTGAAAATGTAGGATATTCAAAGGAAGGTAAGGAGTGTATATATAACATACTTATTATGGAAGAGAAACAGACTATAATAGCATGTGGAGCCGGAGCAAGCAGCAAGGTTGTATTCCATAATGAGTCGGATGATAATCATTCAGTAAGGATTGAGAGAATAGAGAATGTCAAGGATGTAAGGAATTATATCAGCAGAATAGATGAGATGATTGAAAGAAAGCGGGAATTCTTTAAAGATAACCAGTTCTAGGAAGATATAAAATATAACAGTTGTGAGTTTGTCAGATAAAGTACATAAGTGGGGCGAAGCATTAAGAAATATGTTCTTAATGTTTACGCCCCACTTATTGTTTAATATTTAATCGGGTAAATAACTATTGCAGCTTTTTTTTAATGGCCTCTCTTTTATCAATATCGATATCAAGTATGTCCATAGCTTCATCAGCAGATTTGCCAAGCTTTGTCATGATATTTTTAATGGCATCGATAGCTGCGGTTATACGTCCTTCTTCAAGCCCAGCGGAACGTCCTTCCTCAAGTCCAGCAGTGCGGGCTTCTTCACGGAGAATCTCCATAACGCCTTCTTCATCGTATTCAAATATACTCACATCAATCACCTCTTCTCTATGCTTTATAAAGAAATCTGATAGAATATCCTCTTTGATACATTCATCTACAGCTTCGATAACTGATGTCCTGACATCTAGACCGGATAAATCCATTTTATTACGTACTTTAGTGACAAAAGTCATATAATCTCTGAGTGACTTGCAGCGGTTTAATATGTTATCCGTGAATAATCCGTTTATGGCTGGTCTGATATTATTATCAAAAAAGTTGTCATCAGTAGTGCTATGTATAATATCAGTTGCCTCTTCAGCAGGATTAAGATTAATAACCGTAACGATTAACTCAAGCTCTGGATGCTTTGTAGGATGTTCAAACATATCTGACAGCTTAAGAATTTTAATACGCTCTTTCATACGTTCTCTTCCATTATAGAATGTAATAAAATGTGGAGTTGGAATCTTAAGCATACTTCTTTTATGAAGCATATTATTAGGAAATATATTCCTGTATACTTCTGAGCCATAGTGTAAGAACCTTAATGGCATATTAAAATTAAGTGATGACTGCTGTTCAAACATATATAACTCATAGCTGAATACAAATGAGGCATCATTCTTATACTTCATATACACGCCACCTTTTAGCGTTGTTATGCTAAGATTATCAGTGTCTGTATGAGATGAGTTATTCAGGGCATTGTATAAATCCAGTAAATTCTTCTTATCTGAATATAATAGACAAAATACGTTATCACTATATCGTTTGGTTGTAGTAGAGGAGCTACTATCATTTTTAATAATTATATTGTTATCAGTGTTTTTGTTGTAATAATTATTATCTTTATCGTTAATTTTCATAAGCAAAATCTCCTTAAAATTTCATTTATTCAATAAGTAAAATTAACAACAGGCAATTCTGCTATGAAATCATATATATTCTAACATGTGGTCAAATATATAACAAGTGAGTTGTTACATCAGGTACATCATATGATAAAATGATCATAATATAGAATCATGCCTTGTTGTGTATATATGGGTAAAATCTGATTATAAAATGCTGTACTGAATCCAGTGTGATACATAAGAAATGCGTAATATAGAACTTTAATATAAGCGTATAATACACATTCAAGACTTAATTAAGTATAGCTATACTATACAATGCTTGATTTGCAATGTCAATAGATAATAAATAAAAATCTTTTATTTATTATTAAATGATGATACAATATGAATATATTTGTATTGGAGATATAGAGTGTTAAAAGTTTCTGGAATGAGGAAAAACACATGATTAAAAAGAGAAGAAGGCTGGGAAAATGAATTCGGAAATATAAGCAGTATATACATTCCTGCAAAAGAATTCTATTTAACAGATACAATTAAGTTATGGTAGGTTTTTGTTAAAACCAGTATAAAAAATATACCCACCAGTGTTTATGTATCAATATACATAGTTCACTGGTGGGTATTGTGCAAGGCATGTATATGATAGGTGATAGAAAATAGGAGAGAAGTATGCCGTTAGAAAAAGGTGGAAGAGCAGATAAACAGGGGAATAGTTATGAGATTAACTGTGTGATATACGAACTGCTTAAAGTTCTTGATGATGTGAATTACAGTGTTGTGATAGAAGCACTAGGGGAAGATGAAGCAGGGACAGACATACTTGTAACAAATATGTCTGGACACAGGGAACATCAGCAGTGCAAGTCAAGAAATGCAAGTAAAGAAAGCTGGAATATGTCAGACCTAAAGGCAAGAGGTATATTAGAAGCATGGAGAAAACAGCTTAACAGAGATAATAAGAGAAGAGTTGCGCTTGTAAGTCCGTTGGCATGTACATTTTTATATGATATGCATAAAAGAGCTGCCAATACAAGTGGCAGAGCAGAGGATTTTTATAAGATACAGATAGCAAAAAGCAGTACAGAGTTCAACAAATTTTATAAAAGCTTCTGTGAGGAGATGGGATTAAGAATAGAGCAGAAAAATACAGAAGCTGACAGGAAAGAAACAGATAAATGTCAGGACGAATGTAAAGAGGATAATATTAATTATAAAAATGTTCTTAAAAGTATAGAGTATTTGAAAAGAATATCATATAAACAAATGTCTGAATATCAACTTAATGAGTTTATAAGCATGAATATACGTTACCGCTTTAGCAGCGATGAAAACAAAGTGTATAATGCCTTGGTTTCCTATGTCGTTATGGGGGATATATTAGGGCAGGAGCTTACGCAGCAGAAAATAACGGATTATCTTAATGAACAGGGGATGATATTCAGTCTTAGGGATGGAGATAAGAGAATTGCACCAAGAATAAAGGAGCTGAATGAAGAATATAAGGAAAAATTTATACCTTTAAAAAGTGGTTTCGTGCATAGAGAAGAAGCTGACGAATGTATACAGGCTATAGAGGCTGATAAACATATAATCATATCAGGAAGTGCCGGCTGTGGTAAGAGTGGCTGTGCAGAGGCAGTTCTTAAATACTGTGAACAAAAAGGAATTGTACATATTGCTATAAAGCTTGATGTAAGAATTCCTAATAGGAGCTGTGAAAAATGGGGTCAGGAACTGGGATTTCAGAATTCTATAGTTGATGCAATCCATAATATATCACAGAATGAAAAAGCAGTTATTATACTTGACCAGTTAGATGCACTCCGATGGACACAGGCTAATTCAGCGGAAGCTGTAACAGTGTGTATGGAATTAATCAGACAGGTGAAGTTCTTTAATGAAATACGTGATAAAAAGATAACAATAGTATTTGTGTGCAGAAGTTACGACCTTGAAAATGATAACAACATAAAGGGATTATTCAGAAAGCAGAATAATTCAGGTGCAGAAGCTTCACAGGATGATGAATGGAAAGTAATAAAGGTAGATTGTTTTAAAGAAGATACTGTAAAGAAAGTTGTTGGCAATGAATATAATAAAATGTCTGCCAGGCTGAAAAATCTATTGAAAATACCTAGTAATCTATATATATGGCAGCATCTGGATAAAGAAAGCTCATATGATGGATGTCTGACAACAAGCCATCTTATAGATAAATGGTTTGAGCAGATATGCATGAAGAGCAGATTATGTGGTATAGCAGAACAATCCGTTTCTGAGGCGAAAACAGATATTATAAACAGACTTGATAAAATGGGACGTTTATATGTGCCAAAACAGATACTTAAAATAGATGTAGCAACACTTGATTATCTTATATCGTCAGAACTTATAGTTGTTCAGGGGAACAAAGTCGGTTTCGTACATCAGTCGATACTTGATTACTTTATATCACAGAATATGCTGGAAAAATATTATGACGGGGCATCAATAGATGAGATTATTGGAGAGAAAAGCAGGCAGACTCCGACTAAAAGATATCAGGTACAGATGTTTTTACAGAACATTTTAGAGCTTGACAGTGCAGAATTTATTGATGCAGGCGGAAATATGCTTGCTTCAGATAACATAAGATATTATATAAAGTATCTTTTTTATGAAATATTAGGACAGATAAATAATCCAGATGATAGTATAACAACATTTATTATTGATAACTGCGACAGCGAAGAGTATGGAAGTTACCTTATCATAAATACAATATATGGCAGGAAAGACTATGTGAATATATTACTTACTAATGAAATTATGGAGAAATGGTATAATATTCCTGATAAAAAAGAGATTGTTTTTAATCTGCTAATCAGTATGAGCATAGACCTTACAGAGGAGGCAGTGGAGTTTATCAGAAAGCACGCATTTGTAAGTAAAGAAGATGATGCGATGTTTATGAGGTGCTTCCATTATGATATAACACAGGAAAGTGATGCTGTGTTTGAACTTAGAATGATGTTTTATAAGCATTATCCACAATTTGCAAAAGATGTCTATATAGACATAAAAAAGATGATGGATGGCTTTGAGAAAAGAACAGTAAGACTTATAGCCTTCTGGTTAAAGAGAAAGATAAATAGTAAGGGAAAATTATTGTATCATTATGAAGAAGACCTGATAAGTTCAGATGGTGAATATATTATAAAAAATGCAGATTATATTCTTGATGAGCTGCTTGGATGTCTTTCTAAGGAGAAAGGAAGATATATCAAATATGGTGACTGGTCATATAATCATTCATATATGGGGAATATTGAGAGGGTGAGTGTGGAGCTGGTGAAAAAGGCAGCAGTTGCACTTGCAGATAATTCGCTGGACACTTTCTGGCAGTACTTTGAGCCATATATGGGAATGGGATATGCTGTATACAATGAAATAATATTAACAGGACTTGCACACCTTCCGGTTAGATACAGCGATAGAATTATAGATTATATAACAGAAAGCTTTAATGATAATGTATTTGACTATACGAGCGGCGCAGATAATGAGCTGGAACTTGTTAAAAAAGTGCTGATAAAGCATACGTCGGAATGTAGTGATGAAACATTTGCCAGACTTGAAAGCATAATATATTATTATGTGTCACCAGATGCACTGCAAAAGTATAAAAACAGAATAGAATACAATAAGGATAAAGAAATACGCCCTGTTTACTGGAGTTACTGGGGCGACCTGCAATATGAATTATTACCTTGTCTGCCAGAAGAAAGAATAAGTAAAAAGAGCAGAGAATTAATACAAGTTCTTTGCAGGCGGTTTGATACAGTAAAAACCTGTTATGTAAATGATAATGACCATTCAGGCTGGGTAAAATCTCCGGTAGCAGGTAAAAAAATAAGCACAAAACAATGGATAAGAATAATAACTAATGAGAAATTAAAAAATAGACAACATTCTAAATGGATATCTGTTAAAGGTGGTTTTATAGAAAGTTCATATGACACATTCATTCAAGACTTTGAACTGGAAGTAAAGCAAAATCCTGTTGAAATGATAGAACTTGTATTAAGTCATAAAGATGATATTCCGCAGGCATTTGTAGATGCATTATTTATGGGTGTAAATATGTCAGAGCAGCTTTCGGATGTAGACAGCAGTATTGTTGAAAGAATGCTGCTTGAATGTTCATGTGATATGGAAAGCCAGAGAGCTTCATATTTCTGTGGAATAATTGAGACATTAAGCAGTGTAAAGTGGTCAGAAGAAGTCCTTTGTGAACTTAAAAATATTGCAGTAAATCATCATAATCCTGGCAATGATAAGCCTTGTGTTACAAGTCAGGATGATAAGGAGATGAAAAGCTGCCATATGCTTCAGAGTAATGCGCTTAACTGTGTCAGAGGAAGAGCGGTAAGAACTATAGGAAAACTTCTTGAAGATAATAAATCATTATACGAAGAATTTGCAGATATTATTGATAAGGCAGTAAGGGATGATAATGCCGCAGTGCGTTACGCTGCATTATATGCTTTATGTCCGGCATATAATATTGACAGACAGTGGGCAGAAGAAAGGATATTATATATATTGGAAAGGGATGTCCGTACATTAAGCTTCTCAGGCTCAAAGAATGTGTTATTCTATCTTTATCCTAAATACAAGGAAAGAGTTATTGATATAATAAGTAAGGCTTATGAGTCAGATGATAAAAAACTGACTGATACAGCGAGCTATATGGTATGTGAATTCTATATAAGATATGGTGAATTCACAGATATTATGAGCGCACCAACGGATAAAAACGAGGAGCAGGTAAAAGCTATATTAGATATGGCGATAATGTATCTTGAAGTTGATAAATACCGAGAAACTGCCAAGAAGATTATACTTGATTATAGGAACACAGATATAAATGTTGAATTCCCACTATCAAAAATGTTCTATGACAAGTATATAGATGTAAAACGTGACAGACAATTCCTGCAGGAATTCATAAAGACCAATCTTAGCAGAAGAATAGTCGACTCATTTATGCATTTTCTGACAGAAAGCGCCGTATCGCTTGTGGATTACTCAGACATAATAATAGAATTATGTGAAAATGTTTTATCTATGGATAATGATGAACTGCAAAAACAGTGTGGCTTAACAGCTTCAATTTCCGAGCTTATCATAACACTATACGATGAAACCTCTAACTCCAACATAACATCACAAAAAAAGACTGCCCAGAAATGTATTGACATGTGGGATGTAATGTTTGAAAGACAAATCGGGGCAGTGAGAAGGATTAGTGAGGCGATGATGGAGAGGTGAGGACGATAAAAGGCTTGTATCAATATGCATTATAAAACTTGATAAATTTTAAGCGAAGGCGGTAGATAATTATTTTATCTGCCGCCTTTGTGTTTGTGGACTATTCTTATAAGAGTTTTTTCAACTGTTCTCTTTTCTCAATATCAATTTTTAATATATCCATAGCCTTATCTACGGATACATGATGACTATCCATTATATTTTTGATTGCGTTCAGGGTTGCTTCATTACGTTCATTTTCAAAACATTTTTAAGGCCTTCCGTAAGTGCTTGAGCACGAGATTTCTTACAAGCTTCTTTACGTAAAATATCTATAATCACTTTCTTATCATATTCAAATATATTCACATTAATCCTCTTATTCCTATGCTTTATAAAGAATGACAGAACATCCTATTTAATAAGAAAAACTGTTATTGGTTTTAATTGTTTAGTTACTATTGGAATGAAAACGGGAAATAAATTTGCATT
>OOBM01001561.1_pt1 | contig 11920 bp, 14 predicted proteins | sample 1671581 | NCBI WGS metagenome assembly OOBM01 (sample SAMN06348171, study PRJEB24527) | human gut metagenome
TTCCCTACACGACGCTCTTCCGATCTAAATCTGTTTTACATAGTTCTTTTATGCGGATTAATATTTTCGCGACTGAAAGAAGATACACAAAAGACGATAGAAATAATTAATGCATATACACAAAATGTTATGATACCATTAGAAAAAAAGCCGGAATTATTAAGCTTTGGAGACGTTCAAAAGCCAGTAATTGTATGGAATGTAAAAAAGGTAATGATAATATTAATGGGTTTGTTGGCAATGATAACATGTATTGCTTTGTCAGAACAATTCAAAGATAGTAAGGTATTTCAGGTTATTGCTGTTCTTACGCTTGTATTTGTAGTGATACGAGAATCAAGCATTATCTCCTCCAAAAACAATATAGATGTCGGTGAAGGAATTTATACAGAGGGTTATATTTTAGATAGTGTTAAAGAGGACATAGAAAATATGTGTGTACAATTAGGGATAAAATCTCTAGAGTGTAAAATCATAGCAACGGGGGAGAGATACGCAGAAAGTAAAATAAGTGAACAGGGCATACCACAGATAGATATTTCTAATGGTTTTATAACACAAATTTATAGAAATAAAGCAGCGAGAGACATATTGTTGATGACGATTGCACATGAACTGGGACATATATACTATAATGATTTTACGAATATAAGCAAAAGAGTAAGAATTTCAAATTTTGTGTATTTGATATTAATGGTATTGAATATGTTAGGATTTATAGCAACAATGATTACACCGATGTTTTTAATTATCGCATTGCTATTTATGGGTATCGAGACTGTTTTTGGAAAAGTAATGTGTGATGCAAGATTTTGGAAACAGATTGCTGAACTCCGTGCAGATAGGCTTGCTATAAATGTATGCAAAAACGATAAAATGCTATTTGTTGAATTTTGGAAAGGGTATTTAAAAAATCAAAACAAAGAGGAGACGAATATAATTGACCAATTTTACAGAAGGTATATAAAGGTTGAAGGTCATCCATCTATGGAATACAGAATGAAACTAATTGAAAAAAGAGAAAAGTGGAGTTGGTGGGAATATTTTGAGCATGCATTGGTAATTATGAAATGGCGTATAACTAATAAAGGTTGGAATGGAATATAATAAATCAACATTGCGGATGGCTCTTTTGAGCCATCCGATTGCAACAATATGGAGTTAAAATGTCTCCAAACTATCCTTCGCATCCACCCATACCTGTATTTCGCCATCCAGCGCAAGCAGGGCATATTCCAGCGGATTATCAATCGCCATAGCATTCAGGCATCTCTGGGAATTTGGAGTAGTCCGTATCTCGGATTCTGTCTGATTGCAATCAATACGGAGGATGTAGCCGTCATAGTGGTTAATGTTGATGCTGTTGTGCATCGGGTTATATTCTGCGTGTATCAATTTCATAATTATCAGTCCTTTCATTTGAAGTGGATGTAAAAAGTCCATAGGCTTATTTTGGACTTGAAAAACTTTTGAAATAGATAGAATAATCACAAAAAGTACCATTTTATAAAATAAAACATTACTAGAAATATTTAAAACAATACAATTCGTGATATTAACAGTAGTGTTGTGTCCTCCATATCTTTCGACTTAGGAGTTTCGTTGCGTCTGAGTGACTTGCACACTCGGTTTTCCCTACTATCTATTACAGAGGATGAAAAGATAAATGCTGCAAAAATGGCTTATGCAGATGAATTTATTCGAACACTTCTACAGGAATATGATACGCCATTAGTTGTGGGGGGAAAATAATCTTTTAGTTGGGCAGAAACAGCTAATTGCTATAGCGAGAGCATTTTTGAAAGATTCACCAATTCTTTTATTGGATGAACCATCATCATCGTTAGATGTTCATAGTGAAAAAAAGATTAATCAAGCATTGAGAGAATTAATAAAAGACAAGGTGGCGATTATGGTCAGTCATAGGAGGGATGGTTTTGATACATTTGACCGTGTGATATATATGTAAATGATAGTTTCAAAAGTTAATTTATGATAGGGCGTTGCTCCTGTGTCATCACTTGAAAATAAGCTATCGTGCTGGTTGACATTTAGCTAGTACGGTAGCTGTTTTTGTAATGGCACCACAATGGATTAGTCTCATATACGTGTAAAATAGGTTTATGCGTTGGCTTAAAATAGGTAAAAATAGGGTTATAAATCAAATAAAGAACCTATAAGTGCAACATATAATGTATTCGTCATTATGATGGAGGATAACATTTTTAAAAACTATTATTCACATATTACAGAATATTTAAAGTGATAATGACTGTCACATTCTATGTGCTTACCATTTGTATATAGATTATTAAATAAAATGATATGAGATAAAATTAAGTAATGGAAACAGATAATTATTATGTTATACTATATATGAATATGTATACTATGTAAGCATATGATATGTATTTATATATAGGGAAAGAGAGGATATAATGTTGGCAAAGGCTACAGATGAACAGAAAGATAGCTTGAAAAAATACATGAAAAAAATTAAAGACATAAAATTGAGAGTGCCAGAGGAATATCTTGAACCTATTAAGGAATATGCAGAATAAGCAAAATGAGGGTGAATAATTTGTAATTTTGAAACATGCGTTTCATTCGAAATTTTAAAGGAGGTATGACCTATGACAGCGTTAAGACAGAGTGCAATGATGGAACTGGAAAAGATACCAGAAGATAAATTATCCTTCGTGATTCAGATAATGCAAGGGGTAAACGGATTATATAACGATACCAATAGCGAAAGGAAAGAAGCATTTGCCAGATTAGAACAGTTACGCAAAAAGGGAACTGTTACAGATGATGCTGCAGAATTAGCTTCTTATAGGGAAGATAAGTATGGCAGGTAAAATTCTGATAGATACTAATGTACTGCTTGATTATCTTCTGGAAAGAGAGCCATTCTTTGAGGATGCAAAGAAAGTAATTATGTTATGTACAGAAGGAAATACAAAAGGCTGTATTGCAGCACACTCAATATCTAATATGTTCTTCATATTAAGAAAAGATTATACAGCAAAGGAACGCAGAGAAATATTGTCAAGTCTATGTACAATTTTTGATGTTGAAGGCATAGACAAAGCAAAATTATTATCTGGTCTTGCAAACGAAGATTTTTCTGATTTTGAGGACTGCTTACAGATGGAGTGTGCAAAGAGTTATGGTGCAGATTATATTGTGACAAGAAATGTGCCAGATTATTCTATATCAGACATAAAGGCAATTTTACCAAGTGAATATTTAGGATTATAACAAACAAAGCACCAACGGACATGGGAATCGAAAAAAAACAGTTAATTACCAATGGCTTTTTCTCTAAAAAAAGGGAACGTATAGAAGAAGTGGTTACGATGCTTGAGAAAAGCGGGGTAAATAGCTTATTGCTGTCTGTTGATGCATTTCATCAGGAAACAATTCCTCTTGAACCGGTAAAATATTTTGCTGAATGTGTTGTGAAATCAAAGATTCCCGTTAAATTAAGTCCAGCATGGCTTGTTAGTGAAGAAGATAATAATCCATATAATCTTAAAACGAAAGAAGTATTGGGGAAATTTAAGGACTTGCATATTCCTATAGGAAGTGGGAATATTGTTTTTCCGAGTGGAAATGCTTTGAAATATCTTAGTGAGTATTTTGAGGATGGTGTCGCATATTCGTCTCCTTATGAAGAAGATATATTTGATGTTCGGGCGATTAGTTTTTCTCCTAATGGTGATGTGTTGAACGGAAACATTAATAATAATGATATACAGGATATTTTAGAATCATATCGACCATAAAATTGAACATAACAGGTCATCAGTATCCAGATTATTAAATAAAATGATATGAAAATGATATGAGATAAAATTAAGTAATGGAAACAGATAATAATTATGTTATTCTATATCAGAAAGATTATATTTTATACTAGGAGGATTATTTATGTCAGAGATTAATATAAGTTATTTTAAAAGTATCATAGATCAGGATAGAGCCGCAGTCGTTATATGCAATCTTAATCATGAAATAATATATATGAATCCAGCTGCAGTTGTTAATTATGCAAAGCGTGGCGGAGACAAGCTGATTGGCAGAAGCCTGCTGGAATGTCATAATAAGGAATCACAGGAAAAGATAAGACAGGTGACAGAATGGTTTGCACAGGACGAAAGCCATAATATTGTGTATACATTTTATAATGAGAAGCAGAATAAAGATGTATATATGGTGGCACTTAGAGATAGTGGCAAGCTGATTGGATACTATGAGAAGCATGAATATCGAGATAGAGAAACAATGAAAATGTATGATTTATGGTGAGTTCCACCTAAGAGAAAGTTGTATAAGGTAAGAACCACCATAGGCTAAGAATCCTGCTTTGCAGGATTCTTTTTTACATTGAGAAGACAGATAATAAAAATATGAGTAGACTGTAAATAAGATAACATCTAAAAAATAATCATGAGAAATTTTTGAAAAGTATATGTCGAAAGAAGAATATTATAATATTTAGTTATTTACGAAACAATGTATTGGAATTTAATAAATATACGTATGCAAAAAATAAAAAATATTGTAGAATTGAGATTAATATGATAGATGTTAATGCTTTAAGTGAAAATAAAGTATATAATACTATGTTAGAAAGTATAGGGAGGGATAAGGTAAAGATATATGAATAATAAAGATTTTGTAGAGCATTTAAAGCAACGTTTATTTATAGAATTTAAAAAACAGGATAGAAGTGGTGTGTATGGATATACACAACGCAGTATGGCATATAATTCTAATAAAATAGAGGGAAGCACACTTACAGAAAAACAGACTGCATCTATGTTTGAAACAGGAACATTATATACAGATGATCCAGATATTATATTCCGGACTAAGGATATTGAGGAAATGAATGGCCATTTTAAAATGTTTAATTATATAATGAAGAATATGGACGAGCCATTGTCAGAGGATTTAATAAAAGGAATGCATAAAAATCTTAAAGAAGGTGTTTTTGAAGATTTTGCTAATGGTTATGCAGTAGGAGAATGGAAGAAAAGAGAAAACAGGGTAAGTGATATTCATGTAGCATTACCACAGGAAGTGCCAGAAAAAATACGTCAGTTATTGAATGCGTATACAAGTAAAGAACGCATAGAATTAAAAGATGTAGCTGTATTTCATGCAAAATTTGAAAATATACATCCATTTCAGGATGGCAATGGAAGAGTTGGAAGGATGATTATATTAAAACAATGTTTAGACAATGATATAGTTCCTGTTATTATAAGGGATTCAAATAAAGCAGAGTATTATAGATTCCTTAATAAAGCACAGCATGAAGAAGATTACAATGGACTTGTAAGATATTTTGAAAAAGAACAACAATATTATATTGAGAATACTATACAAATGTTATATACACTAGAAGAATTAAATATCATTAATAATGATATTATTGATGATGTAACGTTTGAGATGCAAAACTAAATGGTCCGTAAAATGGCAGTGAGCCAAATATAAAAAACGAAAAGCATAGTTAGGAATAGACGGAAAATGAAAGGAAAAAGAGTTATTGCAGGTATTCTGCTTGCGGGGATTTTAGCAGTTAGCCTGGCAGGGTGTAAAAACACAGATAACACTAAGGAAGAATCAGAAAAGCTTGTTATTACCCTCGGCAGCGACAGTTATCCCCCATATAATTATCTGAATGAGGATGGTATACCGACTGGTATAGACGTAGAACTAGCTACAGAAGCCTTCAAAAGAATGGGATATCAGGTGAATGTTGTCCAGATTAACTGGGAGAAGAAAAAAGAACTGGTAGAAAGTAGCGAGATAGATTGTATCATGGGCTGTTTTTCTATGGAAGGACGTCTTGACGATTACCGCTGGGCGGGACCATACATAGCAAGCCGTCAGGTGGTCGCTGTAAATGAGGATAGTGAAATCTATAAGCTGAGTGACCTGGAGGGAAAGAATCTGGCTGTCCAGTCCACAACCAAACCGGAAAGTATTTTTCTTAACCGGTTGGATAATAGAATCCATAAACTGGGAAATCTGATCAGTCTTGGACACAGGGAGCTGATATATACATTTCTTGGGAAAGGATATGTAGATGCAGTTGCCGCACATGAGGAGTCAATCGTCCAGTATATGAAGGATTATGACATAGACTTTCGTATTCTGGAAGAATCGCTGATGATTACTGGAATAGGTGTTGCTTTTGCAAAAGATGATGACAGAGGAATCTGTGAGCAGATGGACCAGACTCTTGAAGAAATGCGCAAGGATGGCACATCCTTGAAAATTATTGAAAAATACCTGGATGATCCCCAGAAGTATCTGGAGGTGGATGAACTTGGATATTAAGAGAAAGAAAAAAGAAAAACGAATCCAGCTGCTTGGAGGTCTGATGGGAATCTGTGTGGCTGTAGTCTCTCTGTTTTATTTCTTCCATGCAGAAAAATCGGAAGCAGAGAAAAGAATGGTGGAGATTGTAAACTATGTTAAGGTGCAGTGCTCAACCTACACACATTATAATGAATCTTCAGAATCTAAAAGTCTTCTACGTACCATTGAAAGTGCCAGACAGATGAGTACAAATATTCACATGGAAATAGGAAACGGTGGTTGGCTGAGCCAGAATTTTCTGAAAGAAAATCTGCAGACTCTCTGGGTGGATGGTATTATTATACTGGATAAAGAAGGAAAGACGGACTGTGAATACAGCACGGATGAATCTTTGACCAATGAGATTACGGAGTATCTGCAAAAAGATATTATCATGGATTTTGCCGGATATGAAGAAAGATCTTATTCAGAACGGTTTACAAGGGAAGATGGTTCCTATATTGATATTGCAGCCTGCGCCAGAAAAGATGCACCGGGCATTGTGGCAATCTACTATTACACATCTCCTGAATTTGCCAGAAATTATACCCTGACGATACAGGGGCTTTTAAACGGATATAGTGTCCAGAAAGATGGAACGATTATTATCGCAGACGATGGAATAGTTGTTGCCAGTAATGATGAGAGCCTTCTGGGACAGAATACAACTGGCAGCGGGGTTATTCAGGAAATGAAAAAGCATACAGACAGTCAGCACATTTATCATTTGAAGAATGAAGGAACCGGATGTTACGGAATCATGCTTAAGCAGAGGGATTATTATATTTATGCATATCTTCCGGATACAGAAGTATTTCACAACCTTCCATTAAGTGTAGCAGGTGTTATTTTCCTTTATTGCCTGCTGTTTAGTACATTTTGGTTCTGGACATATAGAACTAATCTGATGCATCAGAAAGTAGAACAGGAAAAAGATGAAAAATATAAGGCAGAACTCCTGATAGCTGCAAAAAAGGCAGAAGCTGCCAATGAGGCAAAAACCGAGTTCCTTCAGCGAATGAGCCATGATATACGGACTCCAATCAATGGAATATGTGGACTGGTCAATATGGCAGACCATTATGCGGATGATATAAAGAAACAGACGGAATACAGAATAAAGGTTAAAGAGGCCTCTAATCTGTTGCTGGAACTGGTAAATGATGTTCTGGACATGAGCAAGCTTGAGTCAGGTGAAATTGTTCTGGAAGAGATTCCATTTAATCTGGGCAGTATTTCCAGGGAAGTATTTGTTGTGATTGAGCAGATGGCTGCGGAACAGAATATCCAGATAGAGTGGGAGAAAAAAGAAATCACACACCAGGATTTTATTGGAAGTCCAGGGTATGTGAAACGTGTGATGATGAATATACTGTCGAATGCGGTGAAATATAACAGAGAAAACGGACATATTTATATCAGCTGTATGGAAATCCCATCAAAACAACCAGAAATGACGACAATAGAATTCGTTTGTCGTGATACTGGAATCGGAATGACTGATGAGTTCCAGAAATGTGTGTTTGAACCATTTGCACAGGAACACACAGGAAGCCGCACAAAATTTGCAGGAACAGGTCTGGGAATGCCGATTTCAAAGAAGCTGGTCGAAAAAATGGGCGGAACGATTACCTTTGAAAGTGAAGAAGGTGCAGGAACCACATTTGTGATCCGGATTCCGTTTAAAATAGATCTGGATGTGGATAAATCTAAAGAACAGAAAGATTTATCAGAAAAAACGATAAAGGGGCTGCACATTCTTCTGGCGGAAGATAATGAGCTGAACATGGAAATTGCAGAATTTATGTTTCAGAATGAAGGCGCTGAAGTGACCAAAGCATGGAATGGACTGGAGGCTGTTGAAATATTTGAAAAAAGCAGACCTGGTGAATTTGATGTGATTTTGATGGATATCATGATGCCAGTCATGAATGGTTATAATGCCACAAAGAGGATCCGTTCTATGGACAGAGAGGATGCTAAGGAAATACCGATCATTGCAATGACAGCAAATGCATTCACGGAGGACAGAATAAGAGCAAAAGAAGCAGGGATGGATGAACATGTTGCTAAGCCTGTTGATGTGGAATTACTGATGAAAGTAATTTATAGCGGGAGTGCTATGAAGCATTAATAGTACATGAGAAAACAAGGAGGAATTCAGTTGTTGGAGAAAGCGGTTCAGGCTGCAATATATGAAAAAGCTCTTAAAAATCATTATATAGAAATCCTGTACATTGATTTTGAAGATACTCATGCGTTATGCATCTGGCAATATAGATGATCTTAATCGGATAAAACAGCAGATGACGATGGAAGCAATCACACAGGGAACAGCAGAACACATCATGCATCATGTTATGATCAATTTTATACTGAATGGTGAGATGCGTTTCATGCAGTTTGACTTTACAAGAGAAAGTGCAGATACAAAAAATGTTTTCCTGTTTGTGGAGGACTATACAGTTCCACAGCAGCAGATGATGCTGCTGCTGGAAAAAAGCTGGTTCTATAACAGAACCAGCTTTTTTGTGTATTCATGGACGAACTGTGTCCCTGTTTTGTGAGAACGGACAGTCTCGTAAAAAAGAGAGGCCTGTATATCGCTCTCAAAGGCGGCAAGTGCATCGCCGGTAAGAAGCCGCGGGGCGTCGGCTGCCTTGGCAATGAGCGGCAGAGAAGAACGTCTTCTAATCTCTTTTAACAATGCACCGGCACTTTTTCGGAAACCGAGAACACGGTTATAGCCGGCCGGGTACAATGTTTTCTGGTTCAGAAGCAGATGCATCAGGGCACGGCTGATGCGGGTGTAGGTCATCTCTTTTGTTTTGAGCTGCAGGGCGAACTCCGAGAATGAGGAGCATGCGTGGCGCTGGCGGAGGATGCGGTTGGCAAGATCCGGCGAAAGATCAAGATAAGAGGAAAGGGATTCCTTCGTTTCTGTGAGGAGCCGCGCGGCGAGGAGCAGGCTGAAATCATCGCTGGAAAGCAGGCCGTGTGCGGTGACGGCGTCCTGGAAAGCGGGATAGACTGCTTCCGGCATGCAGGAGGCGAGCGCGGACAGTTCCGGATCCTTATGCGGATTGGAAAAAAGAAGATTCCGCATTGCTGTAGCAGAAGGGAGTGCCTGTGTGAAAAGCGCTCCTTCGTGGTAGCCGCTGCCCTCCCGGCGGATCGTTACCGGCCGAATGCGGCTTTGTGACAGCAGAAGTGCCTGGACATATTCAATGCCTAAAATATTGTTTGGTTCTTTTAAAAAGGTATCAAGTTCTTCTTTTGAAAGCGAAGAGAAGGAAGCGCTGTCAGAAAAATAAGCGGAAAGTGCCTGTGCGCGCGCCGTCGGGAAGGAAAGTCCGTTCCGAAGCAGACCGGAGAGCAGCTCGCGGTATTCCTCCGGCTCGTGGAGCAGAACATCAGCGAGTTCCAGAAACGGCGCCGTGTCTCCATATTCACTGCCAAAGCAGAGAAAATCGACGCAGCCAAGCGCAGTAAGAAGCGATACCGCCCCGCGTGCGAAATGCTGTGCACTGCCGAGTGCAAAGTGACACGGAAGCTGTAAGATAAGGTCCGCGCCGCCAAGAAGCGCCAGCTCCGCACGGTCATGTTGGTCAAGAATCGCAGGTGCGCCGCGCTGGACGAAATCGCCGCTCATAATCACGACAAGATAGTCCGCCCCGGTCAGTTCCCTGGCTTTTGCCAGCTGATAAGCATGGCCGTTATGAAAAGGATTATATTCTGCAATGACTGCGGTAATGGTCATAAAACGTACCTTCTTTCGAAAAAAATAGCACGATTCCAAACAGAGAGGAACCGCGGATCACATAGCCCTATCGTAACAAAAACAGAAAAGGAATGCAAGAATTCCTCCGTTTTGGATTTTTTGTCCAGTTGTTTTGAATTTTATACTTGCGAAAGGGCAAAAAGCGTACTACAATGAGAATATCGAGTAAATTTATCGAAAGGAGTCAAAAGATCATGGGATTTATTGACACAATTAAAGCAAGAGCAAAAGCAGACAAAAAAACAATTGTACTGCCAGAGTCAGAAGACAGAAGAACATATGAGGCTGCTGCACAGATCCTGAAAGAGGACCTTGCAAATCTGATCATCATCGGAAGCGAAGAGGCAGTAAAGAAAGGCAGCGAGGGACTGGATGTCTCCAAAGCTACTATTGTAGATCCAGAGAAAAACGAGAAAACACAGGCTTATGTAGATAAGCTGGTAGAGCTTCGTGCAAAGAAAGGCATGACTCCGGAGAAAGCAAGAGAGACCATCCTGAATGACTATACATATTATGGCGTTATGATGGTTAAAATGGGAGATGCAGACGGACTTGTTTCCGGTGCCTGCCATTCTACCGCAAATACCCTTCGTCCATGCCTGCAGATCTTAAAGACCAAACCGGGCACAAAACTCGTATCCGCATTCTTCCTGATGGTAGTTCCGGACTGCGAGTACGGCGATGACGGTGTATTCGTATTCGGTGACTGCGGTCTGAACCAGAACCCGAATCCGGAAGAGCTGGCTGCAATCGCAGAGTCTTCCGCAGAGTCCTACCGCATGCTGACCGGAAACGAGCCAAGAGTTGCCATGCTTTCCCACTCCTCCAAAGGAAGTGCAAAACATGCTGATGTAGACAAAGTTGTTGAGGCTACCAGAATTGCAAAAGAAGCAAACCCGGATCTCGCTCTCGACGGCGAGCTGCAGCTTGATGCCGCTATCGTTCCAAGCGTAGGTGCATCCAAAGCTCCGGACAGCAAAGTAGCAGGAAAAGCAAACGTTCTGATCTTCCCGGATCTGGATGCCGGAAACATCGGATACAAACTGGTACAGAGACTGGCAAAAGCAGAAGCTTACGGACCAATCACACAGGGTATCGCAGCACCGGTCAATGACCTGTCCAGAGGATGTTCTGCAGAAGACATCGTAGGTGTTGTAGCGATCACAGCCGTACAGTGTCTGGCTAAATAATAAGATTTACATATCAGGAGGATGTTAAAATGAACGTATTAGTTATCAACTGCGGAAGTTCATCTCTGAAGTATCAGCTGATCAATTCGGATACAGAAGATGTTCTGGCAAAAGGTCTCTGCGAGAGAATCGGTATTGACGGAAGACTGGTTTACCAGAAAGCCGGATGCGACAAGGAGATCACAGAGGCAGCCATGCCAACACATAAAGAAGCGATCCAGATGGTGCTGGATGCACTGGTAAATGACAAAACAGGTGCGGTTAAGAGCCTGTCAGAAGTAAATGCAGTCGGTCACCGTATTGTACACGGCGGCGAAAAATTTGCTTCTTCCGTTGTGATCACAGACGAGGTTCTGGAAGCAGTTGCACAGTGTAACGACCTTGCACCGCTGCACAACCCGGCAAACCTGATCGGTATCAATGCATGTAAAGAGCTGATGCCGGGCGTACCGATGGTAGCTGTATTTGATACCGCTTTTCATCAGACCATGCCAGATGTCGCTTACACCTACGGTATTCCGTATGAATACTATGAGAAATACAAAGTTAGACGTTACGGCTTCCATGGTAC
>OOBM01001564.1_pt1 | contig 11902 bp, 10 predicted proteins | sample 1671581 | NCBI WGS metagenome assembly OOBM01 (sample SAMN06348171, study PRJEB24527) | human gut metagenome
AGCACTCCTGCTCCAACCACTGCATGTTCTGCTTCATCGACCAGCTGCCCCCCGGCATGCGCGAGAGCCTGTATTTCAAGGATGATGACGAGCGCCTGAGCTTTTTGTTCGGCAACTACATCACCATGACCAACATGCAGGACCATGAGATCGACCGCATCATCAAGATGCACATCTCGCCCATCAACATTTCGGTGCACACCACCAACCCCCAGCTCCGCGTGCGGATGCTGGCCAACAAGCGCGGCGGCGAGGTGCTCAAGTACCTGCCCCGGTTGGTGCAGGGCGGCATTGCCGTGAACTGCCAGCTGGTGCTGTGCCGCGGCATCAACGACGGCGACGAGCTGCGCCGCACCCTGACCGATCTGCTGGAGCTGACCCCCATGGTGCAGAGCGTGGCGGCGGTGCCCTGCGGTGTGACGGATTACCGTCAGAATCTGTTCAAACAGATCCCCTACGACGCCGAGACCAGCGCCGCTGTCATCGACATTCTGGAAGAATTCGGCGACGAGTGCAAGCGCCGCCACGGCAAGCGCATCATCTACCCCAGCGATGAGTGGTATCTCAAGGCCGGGCGTCCCATCCCGGACCCGGAATTCTACGAGGACTACGACCAGCTGGAAAACGGCGTGGGCATGATGAGCCTGTTCCGGCAGGAATTTCTGGCCGAACTGGACAAGCCCCACCGCATTTACGGCACCAAAAAGCTGGATGTGGTCACCGGCACCATGGCAGCCCCCCTCATCATTGAGATGATGGAAGAGCTGCACCGCCAGTACCCCATGATCGAGGTGACCGTGCACCCCATCCAGAACAAGTTCTTTGGCGGCAACGTGGGCGTGGCGGGCCTTGTAACGGCCACCGACATCATCGCCCAGTGTGAGGGCAAACTGACCAGCGGTACGCTGGGCGTGCCCGCTGTGATGCTGCGCGAAGAGAAAGATACCTTTTTGGACGATGTGACGATCACCCAGCTGGGCGAGCGTCTGGGCGTGAAGGTCGAGGTGCTGCCCGTGGGCGGCGGCGACGAGGCCCGCGCCCTGCTGCGCAGCGGACTGCACATCGCAAGAAGAAAGCGATAAAAAAGAACCCTCTCCGTCATCGCTGCGCAATGCCGCCTCTCCCGAAGGGCGAGGTCTGAGCTGCTTTCCCGCAACGCATCAAAAAGCTCTCCCTTTCGGGAGAGCTGGCACGGCGTGAGCCGTGACTGAGAGGGTCTTGCTACAAGAAAGGAGGAACCCCCATGAGCAAACCGATCGTAGCAGTGGTGGGCCGCCCCAACGTGGGCAAGTCTACCCTGTTCAACAAACTGTGCGGCCAGCGTCTGGCCATCGTGGAAGATACCCCGGGCATCACCCGCGACCGTATCTTTGCCAACTGCGAGTGGAACGGCCACGAATTTTTGCTGGTGGACACCGGCGGCATTGAGCCCAAGGCCACCGAGGGCATTCTGGCCCATATGCGCGAGCAGGCCCAGATCGCCATTGACACTGCCGACTGCATCATCATGGTAGTGGATGTGCGCGACGGCCTGACCGCTGCCGACGAGGATGTGGCCCACATGCTGCGCCGCAGCCACAAGCCCATCATCCTGGCCGTGAACAAGTGCGACAAGGTGGGCGAGGCCCCCATGGAGCTGTACGAGTTCTACAACCTGGGCTTTGACGAGGTGATGCCCATCTCGTCCGTGCACGGTCACGGCACCGGCGACCTGCTGGATGCCGTGTGCGCACACCTGGACTTCAGCGAGACGGTGGTGGAAGAGGACCGCATCCCGGTGGCCATCATCGGCCGCCCCAACGTGGGCAAGTCCAGCCTGACCAACCGCATCCTGGGCGAGAACCGTATGATCGTGGCCAATGAGGCCGGCACCACCCGCGATGCCATCGACACCCCGGTGGACAATGCCTACGGCAAGTTCATCTTTACCGACACCGCCGGTCTGCGCAAGCGCAGCAACATCACCGACGGTCTGGAGCGGTATATGGTGGTGCGCGCCCTGGCTGCCGTGGAGCGCAGCCGTGTGGCCCTGATCCTGGTGGATGCCACCGTCGGCTTTACCGAGCAGGACAGCAAGGTGGCCGGTTATGCCCATGACCAGGGCAAGGCCTGCATCATCGTGGTGAACAAGTGGGACGCCGTGGAAGGCAAGGAGACCAACACCATGGAGCAGCAGCGCCGCGGCTATGCCGAGGACTTCAGCTTCATGGGCTACGCCCCCATCATCTTCATTTCGGCCCAGACTGGCTACAACGTGAACAAGCTGATGCAGCTGATCCGCGACGTGGACGCACAGAACGGTGCCCGCGTGCCCACCGGCGTGCTGAACGAGATGCTGGCCCGTGCCACGGCCCGCATGCAGCCGCCCAGTGACAAGGGCCGCCGCCTGAAGATCTTCTACCTGACCCAGGCTTCCACCCGCCCGCCCACGTTTGTGGCCTTTGTGAACGCAAAACACCTGTTCCACTTCAGCTATCAGCGGTATCTCATCAACCAGATCCGCGAGAACTTTGGCCTGGAACACACCCCCATCCGTCTGGTCGTGCGGGAGCGCGGCTCCGGCGAAGTGGGTGCCAAGGACGTGTAAGCGCCCCAAAGGAGGCATCCGGGTTCCGTTATGATGCAAACCATCCTCATCGCCGTGCTCACGGCTGCGCAGGCTTACCTGCTGGGCAGTGTGGACACCGGCATCCTCATCAGCAAATTCGTGTATCACGATGACGTGCGCAACCACGGCAGCGGCGCTGCCGGTATGACCAACATGCTGCGCACCTTTGGCAAGAAAGCCGCGGCCCTCACGGCCGCCGGTGATGTGCTCAAGGGGGTAGCTGCCGTGTGCATCGGCCGCTGGCTGTTCCACTTCCTGCCCGCCGACACCGGCCTCTCGGCCTGGCTGGGCGTGTATCTGGCCGCCATCCTGGCGGTGGTGGGCCACCTTAAGCCCCTGTATTTCGGCTTCAAGGGCGGCAAGGGCGTGCTGGTGGCCGGTGGAGCCATTCTGGCCATCCAGCCGGTGCTGCTGCCGTTCCTGGCTCTGATCTTTCTGGCCTGCCTGCTGCCCACCGGTATGGTGTCGCTGGGCAGTGTGACCATGGCGGCGGCTTATCCGTTGTTGACGCTGGGCTACTGCCTGCTGCGTGGCTATGCCGTACAGGACCTGCTCATCTGTCTGGTGGGCTCGGTCATCATGGCTGCCATGGTCATCTATATGCATCGCTCCAACATCCAGCGCATCCGCGACGGCAAGGAATACCGCTTTGGCCGCCACGGCAAACAGTAAAATCAAACAATGAAACAGGCGGTGCCTGCACACAATGCTGTGCGGCACCGCCTGTTTTTTTGTAAGGTTATTCGTCGTCCTCGCTCGGTTCTGTTTCCGGTTCGGGGTGCAGCCAGTGGATGCCGCTTTGCGCGGGCGAAAGGTCCGGAGCGAGGTGGCCGTCTGGCAGATGGGCACCAAAGGCGGGCACAAAGAAGTATTTGCGCACGATGAAGATGAGGGCGATGGCACCCACACTGAGCAGGTTTTCCAGCGCCGAGTCATGGCCCACCACCAGATGGCGGGCAATGGCATAGAGCAGTACTTCCAGACTGCTGCCGGGGCTGTGCTTGGCCAGCATCTTGATGAACTCGATACCGATCACGATGTCCAGACTGCGCTCCAGAAAGGTGCGAATCTCCACCTCGTTGCCGTCGATCAGCAGGCCGGGCATCCATCGGATGAGCGGCACGGCGCTGAGCAGCAGACCAATGAGCACCAGCCCGGAGAGCAGGATCTCCAGCAGGCTGGACGCCTGAATGATGTGGTTGCGCAGCTGGGTGCGCCAGTGGCTTTCCACATGCGAAGCGGGATGTTCCATAACAAGACCGTCCTTTCGGCATTCTGCTGTAGAAGATTCGACAAATCTTTGACATTATTGTAGCAGAAGAACGAAAGCGTGTCAATTCAAACGGTGCAGGTTATGGCAGGGATTCAGCCGTTGGCGGCTGCACTGCCGGCAGGCACATAGCCGGCCTTTTTGATGCAGGCCTGCCCGGCCTCGGTGTCCAGCCAGTCGTAGAGCTGGCGCTCCGGGCTGTCGGCGGCGGCATCCGGGCGGATGACGGCGTAGAAGTCGTTGCAGAGGGGATAGCTGCCGTCGGCCAGTGTGTCGTTGGAGGGCATCACGCCGTCCACACTCAGCAGCCGCAGACCGGGCTGGGAGTACATCTGGTCGATGTAGTAGTACACCGAAAAGCCGATGGCGTTGGCGGAGTTGTTGTAGGCGGCAAGGCTGTCCACCAGTTCGCCCATGGCGGTGGGGGCCAGCTCGGTGGGCGGGTCCATCAGTTCGCCGCCCTGAATGAGCAGCTTCTGGAACAGGGTCTGGCTGCCGGAGTCAGACCGGCGCTGGAAGGCCACGATGTCCAGATCCTGGCCACCCACGTCCTTCCAGTTGGTGATCTTTCCGGCGTAGATGTCCCGCAGCTGCTGCTGGGTCAGGTCGGTCACGGGGTTGTCCTCGTTCACGATGAACACCAGTGCGTCCACGCCGATGGGCTTCTGCTCCAGCTGGACGTTGGCGGCCTCCAGCTCTTCCTTGACGGAATCCGGGGCTTCGTACACCACCAGCATTTTGGTGTCGGTGTTGTACAGACCAAAGCTCTCCCAGGCATAAGCGGTGGTGCTGACCGAAATGATGCTCTGGGCTTCTTCCAGGTCCATGCCGGTGGTGTCGGCCAGCATTTGTGCCATCAGGGGGATGCAGGCCGTGCTGCCGTCCAGGGCAGGGAAGTCCTCCACGGTCAGGAACGGTGCGGCGGTCACCTCACTGGCAGCCGAGGAAGCAGGGGGTTCTGGGGCGGTGGAAGCAGACGAAGCAGGCTCGCTGCTGCCGGAGCAGGCCGTCAGGACCCCGGCGGCAGAGCAGGCGGCAAGACCCAGCAGAAAGCTGCGGCGGGAAATTTTCGTGTTTTTCATCAGAAAAAACCTCCTGTCATGGTTCAGTAACCGAGTTCGTCATCGGCATTGACGGACGAGAAGATGCTCTGGCAGTAAAGCCAGTTGCCGTCGGTGTCCATCCAGCCGTAATAGAAGCCACGCCGTGCCACGAATACATGGTCCGGCAGGGCGTTCAGGCTGTTGTCGTAGTAGCTGTAGCAGCTGCCAAGGCCCTGCATCACCACGTTGCCGGTTTCGTCCAGTACATCGCATCCAGTGGCGTAACTGCTGCCGGGAACGCTGCGGGTGCCGTAGTACAGCGGCCTGCCGTTGGCATCGGTGGTGAGGTAGCCCAGATAATTGTAGGTCTCATTCAGGCTGCTCAGGTCGGAGACGAGGCCTTCGGGGCCGTACACCCGGATGGCAGCGATCTCATAGCTGTCGGCATCCCGCAGTTCCATCCAGACAAAGCCGTCCTCTTCACAGTCCAGCGTCACGCGCTGATCGTCCCCAATGGTCCCGGCGTTCACGTCGGTGAGCAGTGCTCCGGTGTCGGTGTCGTAGACCTTCAGGCTGCCGTCCTGCGCATACAGGGCGATGCGGTTCCCGGCAAGGCTGACAGCATACAGCGGTGTGACCGCCCCGGTGGAAAGGTCGTGCAGGGAATAACGATAGTCACTGTCCACGTTCCAGGTGACCACATACCCCGGGAAATAGTTGCTGGGCAGGGCGTCGAATTCGGCAATCACGCCCCGGTCCTCGGTGGTCAGGTCCCGCAGCTGATAGGTGCCGCTTGGGGTCAGGAAAGCTGCCGTACCGTGGCCGCAGGTCTGCCGGTAGCCGCGCAGGCCCTCCCCGGTGGCGGGGTTGTGCAGGACCTGGTCGACCGGGCTGCCGTCTGCATGGAAGATGTCCAGTTCCACCCAGTTGTCCAGTTCATCCGGCTCATAGGAAATGCGGCTGGCCGTGGAGGTGGAGGACCCATAGGTCTGGGTGCCGTCCTTCTGCTGGACAGTGACCCAGCTGTGCAGGCTGGGGTCGTCGTCCCATTCGTCTGCGGCAAGGTCTGCCGGGCGGGCGTAGCAGTTGAATACCAGTGCGTCCCCGCAGACGATGCAGCTGTAGGCACCCTCCGGCACCGGCAGGCTCTCGCCGGTGGCAAGGTCGATGACACTGCAGGTGCCGTAGCTGTCATAGTCGACATCGTAGCTGTCACCGACCATCCTGCTCTCCTGCAGCACCAGCAGACCGTTCTGGATGGTGGCGCTCTGCTCGCCGTCAAAGGCCAGCACCTCGCTGCCGTCCTTGTCATACAGGGCACTGCGGCGGCCGCCCCGGCCGGTGGAGTCCGACCAGGTGCGGAACCAGTAGTTCGTTTCGCCGGTCACGATATCCTGCAGCAGGCTCACGTTTTCGCTGCGGGCAGACTGGTACAGCACTTTGCTGCCGCACAGGACGGTGCGGCTGTCGCCGGAGTTGTCGTAGCCGTACAGGATGCGCAGGCGGCCGTCGTCCAGCCGGGTGGCATCGTACAGGGGCTTGCCCTCGGCGTCGGTGGGAACGGACACTGCCGAGGAAGCGGGTTTCTCGGAGGAGGCAGGCGGCATTACCGCGCAGCCGCAGCCCAGCGCAAGGCTCAGGGTCACGCACAGGGCAGCACTGCCCAGACGGGAAACGGTCTTTTTCATGGGATCACTCCTCTTAAAACAATACAAAAAGCAATGCAAAATGCAGATGCTACTGTCTGGAATGGAAAAACGCACCCGGAAGAAAGTTCCGGTTCATCTGGAACACGAAACAGCCGCGCATTCCATTGCAGAAAATGCGCGGCTGATGGTTACAGATTTATGACAGAATTTCAGGACGCGGTTTTGCTCTGTTCGGCGTCATCCATCCGGCCCAGCTGCTGCAGAAATGCAATCAGGAAGGGCAGGGACACCAGGAAGGTGAGCACATCCGCGATGGGCTGGCAGATCTCCACGCCGAACAGCCCGTGGGTGCGGGGCAGGATGAGGATGAGCGGGATGAAGAACACGCCCTGTCGGCAGCAGGCCAGGAAGGTGGCCCGGCCGGACGCGCCCACGCTCTGGAAGGTCATATTGGCCACCACGATGATGGGCTGCAGCAGCATGGCCAGGCACTGGTAGTGGAAAGCGGGCAGCGCCACGGCGGTGACGGCGGGGTCATCGCGGAACAGACGGACGAGGGCATCGCCGTTCACCCAGCACAGGCCCACCAGCACCACCAGCATGCAGAAGGCCGCTTCGATGGTGAAGATGGCGGCCTGCCGCACCCGGCGGTATTTGCGGGCACCGTAGTTGAAGGATGCCACCGGCTGCAGGCCCTGTCCCACGCCGATGGCCACCGAGATGATGAACATGAAGATGCGGGACACGATGCTCATACCGGCCACGGCGGCGTCGCCGTAGCTGCGGGCGGCAAGGTTCAGCAGCATGCCGCCGATGCTGTTCAGGCCCTGACGGCCAAAGCTGGGCGCGCCGCCCAGCAGGATGCGGCCGAAATCGCGGGCTTCGCGGGTGACGGCCGAAAGGCGGAACTGGCTGACCGTTTTGCCCCGCAGGAACATGGACAGCAGGATGCAGAAGCTGATGCTCTGGCTCAGGGCGGTGGCAATGCCGGCCCCGGCGGTGCCCAGCCCGAACACGAACATGAACAGCGGGTCCAGCGCGATGTTCAGCACGCCGCCGGTGACCAGACCGATCATGGCAAAGCTGGCTTTGCCCTCATAGCGCAGGATGTTGTTCATCACCAGGCTGGAGATCATCAGCGGGGCGGCAATGAGGATGGGCCGCGCGTAGGCGCAGGCGTGGGGCAGGATGGTCTCGGTGCTGCCCAGCAGCATCATGAAGTGGGGCAGGGTGCCAAGGCCCGCCACGGCCAGCACCACGCCAAACACCAGAGCCGTGAAAAAGCTGGTGGACGCAAACCGGGTGGCGGCGGTGGTGTCGCGGCTGCCCAGGCTGCGGCTGATGATGGTGCCGGCCCCGTGGCCCAGCATAAAGCCCAGCGCCTGGATGATGGCCATCAGGCTGGAAACAACGCCCACGGCACCGGACGCGCTGGTGGAGATCTGGCCTACAAAAAAGGTGTCGGCCAGATTGTAAATGCTGGTGATCAGCATACTTAAAATGGTGGGAGCAGCAAGGCTGAGGACCAGTTGCGGGATGGGCGTCTCGGTCATCCGGCGAAACTGCAGCGCACTGCGGTCATCGCTTGTCATAAAAAGCCTCCTTGAATGGGATGGAGTAGGGAAAGCCGCCGCCAAAAGCGGACGGCGGAAATCAGCAACATCATAGTATAACGCAAGTACGGCAAAAAGTCGAGAGGGGAACCGTGTGAAAAAACGGCTCGCAAACCGGTGCGAAGGGGCAAAAATGACGCCGAAAGAACCGGCGATTCTGTATGATTTGCTAAAGAAAGGTCGAATTGCTTGTGGAAAATCACGATATGTGGTATCATTTAGGCAGGAAGATGTTGGCAGACCCTGCCCGGCATCGTGACAGATGGAGGAACTGAAGCATGAAAACCGTAGCACAGACCGTGATCGAAGCCGATCGTTTTTATACCATTGCCGCCCACACCGGCAATGTGATCCAGGCCGTGGAAGCAAGCAAAGACGGCGGCACCGTTCGTCTGGGCAAGTATGAACACAAGCCCGAACAGGAGTGGAGCTTTGTCCGGGTGGGCGAGGGCGTGTACCGCATCCGCAACCGCGCCTCCGGCAAGCTGCTGGACCTGACCATGACCGGCACCGCCAACGGCACCTGGCTGCACCTGTGGGAGGATGTGGGCGGCACCTCCCAGATGTGGGAGCTCTGCCCCACGCCGGAAGGCACCGTGCGCCTGCGCTCGTCCTGGGCCGGCGGCAAGTGCGTGGACACCGTGGGCATGGGTGCCGAAGCAGGTGCCGTGCTGCAGATCTGGCAGGAAGTGCCCGGTGCCGACCAGCTGTGGACCATCGCTGAGGTGAAGGACCGCGCAAAGCGCACCGCTAAAAAGACTGCCGAGCCTGCTGTGGAAGCCGCACCCGCCGCTGAGGCTGTTGCCCCGGCAGAGGAGAAGAAGGCACCGGTCAAAAAGCCTGCCGCCCGCAAGCCCCGTACCATCAAAAAGGCCGCTGCGGAACCGGCTGTGACCGTCCAGCCCGCTGCCGAAAAGGCAGAAGAGCCGAAGGCGGAGCCCGCCGCAAAGGCGGAAGCAGCAGAGAAGCCCGCCAAGGCTCCCCGCAAGACCACTGCCCGGAAGAAGGCTGCACCCAAGGCAGAAGCTGCCGCCCCGGCCGAAAAGCCCAAGCGCACCCGTAAGGCCCCTGCCAAAAAGGCAGATTGAGCAAGGTTGAACCCGTAAAAACCAGAAGCACCCGTCGGATCGTGGGACCCGGCGGGTGCTTCTTGCGTTTGCGGGAGGTTCACTCCGGCAGTTCGTTCAGGGCAAAGCGGTTCTTTTCAAAGGTCAGCAGGCCCTCTTCCCGCATCTTGCACAGCTCCTTGGAGAGGGCGCTGCGGTCCAGATTGAGGTAGTCGGCCAGTTGCTGCCGGTTGAACGGGATCTCGAACTGCAGACTGCCGCTGCGGGCGGCCTGTGCGGAAAAGTAGGTCAGCAGACGGCCCCGCACGGTCTTGGGGGTGGTGCAGAAGATGCGCTGCGAAAGGCTCAGGTTTTTGCGCATGGACACCGTGAGCAGGTTGCGCAGCAGCTTTTCGTGCACTGTGCCGGGTGCGCCGCCGGAAAAGGCGGAAATGTTCACGAACAGCACTTCGCACTCTTCGGCGGCCACGGCGTCCACCATCATCACGTCGCCGCACAGCGCGTAGGTCTCGGCAAAGGCCTGCCCGGCAGAAATGCTGCTCAGGATGCTCTTACTGCCCCACAGGTCGAGATTTTCGATGTGGACGGTGCCGCGCAGCACCACGCCCAGAGCATGCACTTGCTCTCCGGCATGAAAAATGACGGCATGCCGGGGGTAGCTCTTCGTGCGCAGGCAGCCGGACTGCTCCAGTGCAGCCCACTCCTCTGCCGACAGGCCCTGAAACAGCGGGGATGCAACGGGTCTCATAAAAAAAGCCTCACTTTCGTGGTTATAACAACCGAAGGTCTGCCCTGATTATAGTATACTCAAAGCACAAACACAAGGAGGTTTTTTCTATGATCCGGAAAATCATTCATATAGACGAAGAAAAATGCAACGGCTGCGGGGCCTGCGTCACCGCCTGCCACGAGGGTGCCATCGGTCTGGTGAACGGCAAGGCAAAGCTCATGCGGGACGACTACTGCGACGGCTTTGGCGACTGCCTGCCCGGCTGCCCCACCGGTGCCATCACCTTTGAAGAGCGCGAGGCAGCCGCCTACGACGAGCAGGCCGTGCTGGAAAACAAGCAGAAAAAGGCCGCACAGGCCGCAAAACCGGCCTTCCACGGCTGCCCGGGCAGCGCCATGCGCCAGTTCCGCCGGGAGGAAAGCGCACCTGCTGCCCCCACCGCAGCACAGCCGTCGCAGCTGCGCCAGTGGCCCTGCCAGATCAAGCTGGTGCCGGTGAACGCCCCCTATTTTGACGGGGCAAAGCTCCTGATCGCAGCCGACTGCACCGCCTACGCCTACGCCAATGTGCACGAAGAGTTCATGAAGGGCAAGATCACCCTCATCGGCTGCCCCAAGCTGGATGCTGTGGACTACAGCGAAAAGCTGACCGAGATCTTCCGCAGCAACGACATCCGGAGCGTGACGGTGCTGCGCATGGAGGTGCCCTGCTGCGGCGGGCTGGAACATGCCGCCGTGACCGCCCTGAAAAACAGCGGCAAGTTCGTGCCGTGGCAGGTGGTGACCATCTCCACCGACGGCCGCATCCTGGACCGATAAACGCATCAAAAAACGGCAGACGCCCTGCAAAGCGTCTGCCGTTTTTGCATAGCAAGGAGGTTCAGGAGGCGCTCTGCGTGCCGGACGCAACGCCCTGCACGAACTGTACCACGCTCTCGACAGTCTGGCGCAGCTGTACCAGCGAAGCAATGTCGCTGTCTTGCATGCGGGAGGTGGGAGTGGTCAGAGTCGGAGCTGCCGGGGTCACGGTGCCGGTGAGCTCGGTGTGGATGCCGTGGGCCGGGATGTCCAGCAGGATGTGCACGGCGGGGGAGACAGCCCGCAGCAGGCCGCTCTTTTCCACGCCCAGCGTCAAAACGGGGGAATCGGCGGCAGTGTCGTCGGTTTCCAGCCGGAAGTAGAGGTAGCCCGCTTTGGCATTTTCCGGCTGCACCTTTTTGATCTTTTTCAGGTCCAGCTGGAAGTCGTTCATGGACTGCAGACTGGTGGCGGTATCATCCACGCCCAGCAGGCTGGCCAGCTGGGTCTGGGAGATGTAGCTGCCCATATTCCATTCCGGGATCAGCACACCGGCCAGCGGATAGTTGTCGGTGATGCTGCTGCGCAGGGTGCGGTAAAGCTGCCCGGCATCGTACAGCGTCTCGTCCTTGCTGATGTACAGGCGGGTGAGGGGCTGGCTGCTGCCGCTGGCCTGCGGGTACAGCTCCAGCTGCAGGGCTTCCGGCGTATATTGGCCGTTCACCCGGCCGGAGGTGCCGCCGAACTGCGCTAGCACCTTATATAAAGCGGGCTCTTCGGCAGCGGTGGAAGTGATCTGGTAGTCCAGCGAAAAGCTGGCTCCGCCGGCAAAGCTCTTCACGCGGCGGCTCACCAGCCCCAGCGCGACGGCGGCGGCCACTACGCACACCAGCACAAGGCACAGCACCACCACGACCGCAGCGCGGGCACCTGTGCGTTTCTTTTTGGATGCAGCCATAAAATGTTCCTCCTTCAGGAAAATCTTTTTTTCAGCATAGCGGAACGCAGGGCGATTGTCAAGGACAGCGTTTTGGAATAAAACAAAAAACCTGAAACATCTCTGTTTCAGGTTTCTGGCGGAAAGATGGGGATTCGAACCCCAGAACGCTTTTGACACGTTACACG
>OOBM01001575.1_pt1 | contig 11849 bp, 8 predicted proteins | sample 1671581 | NCBI WGS metagenome assembly OOBM01 (sample SAMN06348171, study PRJEB24527) | human gut metagenome
CGACCACCGAGATCTACACTCTTTCCCTACACGACGCTCTTCCGATCTGGAGGAGTTAGCAACGATCGTCGCCTGCGGCGCCGGAACCACCACAAAAGTGGTGTTCCCGTCTGAAAACCGCAGAGAGCGCTGCGAGAATGTAAAGGAAGTAGAACAGTATATCAGCCGGATCGATGAGATGATCGGGCGGAAAGAGAAGATTCTTTACTAAAATGCTTGCAAAATCAGGAAAGTTCATTACAATAAAAAAGGAATAGTACAGATAGAGAACAGATAGAAAACAGGGAGAAAAATATGGCATTAACAAAGAAGCCGGTTACCGGCATGAAAGATATCACTCCTGCAGAGATGCAGATCCGCGAATATGTTATGAACCAGATCCGCGAGACCTACAAGGGTTTTGGTTTTTCACAGATCGAAACTCCTTGCGTGGAGCATATTGAGAACCTGACCAGCAAGCAGGGCGGTGATAATGAAAAGCTGATCTTTAAGATCTTAAAGAGAGGCGATAAGCTGAATTTAGAGACAGCAAAGGAAGAAAATGACCTGGCAGACAGCGGTCTTCGTTATGACCTGACACTGCCTCTGTCCCGTTATTATGCAAATAATGCGGCAAACCTTCCAAGTCCTTTTAAGGCATTACAGATGGGAAGCGTATGGAGAGCAGACCGTCCCCAGAAGGGCCGTTTCCGTCAGTTTACCCAGTGCGATATTGATATTTTAGGCGATCCTACCAATCTGGCTGAGATCGAGCTGATCCTGGCAACTACTACTGCATTAAGCAAGATCTGCCCGGACAATGCATTTACTGTAAGAATTAACGATAGAGGCATCCTTTTTGGCATGGCACGTTACTGCGGTTTTGCAGAAGAAGCTATGGACAGCGTTCTGATCACTCTGGACAAGATGGACAAGATCGGTTTTGAGGGTGTTGAGAAAGAACTTCTGGAAAATGGAAACGCTCCTGAAAGCGTAAGCCGTTATATGGAGATCCTTCGCACTGTTACCAATGATGCAGAAGGTGTTAAGAAGTTAGGAGAGACTTTAAAGGATGTAATGGATCCATCTGTATGCCAGGGACTGGTACACATTATGGAGACTGTAAAAGACGTAGCAGAGGCTGAATTTGGCCTTGTATTTGACCCGACTCTGGTACGTGGAATGTCCTACTATACAGGAACTATTTTCGAGGTTTCCATGGAAGGCTTCGGCGGTTCTGTAGCAGGCGGCGGAAGATATGACAAGATGATCGGCAAGTTTACCGGTATGGAGACACCTGCATGCGGCTTCTCCATTGGTTTTGAGCGTATCGTTACCATTCTCTTAGACAATGGATTTACGGTTCCTGGTGCTGGTGAGAAGAAAGCATTCCTCTTTGAAAAGGGAATTGACTCCGCTTCTTTAGCAGCTGTGATCCGTGAAGCAATGGAAGAGAGAAAGAAAGGCGTTCGCGTACTGGTAGCCCAGATGAACAAGAACAAGAAGTTCCAGAAGGAACAGCTTGGAAAAGAAGGCTATCAGGAGTTTAAGGAATTCTATAAAGAAAGCCTGAAACATTAATCGTACTTATATACAGTAGGGTAATTTATTAGTTAATAGCTATAAAGGAGAAAAATCATGGCAGAATCAATGGTAGGACTGAAGCGGTCCCACAGATGTACAGAAGTAACTTCTGCCCAGATCGGCGAGAAAGTAACCGTTATGGGCTGGGTTCAGAAGAGCAGAAACAAAGGCGGAATTATTTTCGTTGATTTAAGAGACCGTTCTGGTATCCTTCAGATCATTTTCGAGGAAAACGACTGCGGAACCGAAAACTTTGAGAAAGCTGAGAAATTAAGAAGTGAGTTCGTTATTGCAGTAGAAGGCCGTGTAGAGGCACGTTCCGGCGCTGTAAATGAAAACCTGGCTACAGGTGCCATCGAAGTAAGAGCAGAGTCCTTACGTATCCTGGCTGAGTCTGAGACTCCTCCTTTCCCAATTGAAGAAAAGAGCAAGACAAAAGAAGATCTGCGTCTGGAATACCGTTTCCTGGATCTTCGCCGTCCTGACATCCAGAGAAACCTGATGCTGCGCAGCCGCGTTGCTACTCTGACCCGTGCATTCCTGGCAGAAGAAGGATTTTTAGAGATCGAAACTCCAACTCTGATCAAGAGTACACCAGAAGGCGCAAGAGATTACCTGGTACCAAGCCGTGTACATCCAGGTTCTTTCTACGCACTGCCACAGTCTCCACAGCTGTTTAAGCAGTTACTGATGGTTTCCGGTTATGACCGTTACTTCCAGTTAGCACGCTGCTACCGTGATGAGGACCTTCGTGCAGACCGTCAGCCTGAGTTTACCCAGATCGATATGGAGCTTTCTTTCGTAGACGTAGATGACGTTTTAGACGTAAATGAGCGTCTGTTAAAGAAGCTGTTCAAAGAAGTCTGCAACTATGATCTGCAGCTGCCGATCCAGCGTATGACCTGGAGAGAAGCTATGGACCGTTTTGGTTCTGATAAGCCAGACCTTCGTTTCGGAATGGAATTAAAGAACGTTTCTGAAGTTGTTAAGGACTGCGAGTTCGTTGTATTTAAGAGCGCTTTAGAGAATGGTGGTTCTGTCCGCGGTATCAACGCAGAGGGACAGGGACATATGCCAAGAAAGAAGATCGATGCCTTAGTAGAGTACGCAAAGGGCTTCGGCGCAAAGGGCCTTGCTTATATTGCTATTAATGAAGATGGCACCTACAAGTCTTCCTTCGCTAAATTCATGAAGGATGAGGAAATGGCTGCTTTAGTTGCTGCTATGGATGGTAAGCCAGGTGACTTATTACTCTTTGCAGCTGACAGGGACAAGGTAGTATTTGATGTACTTGGCAACCTGCGTCTGGAACTGGCAAGACAGTTAGACCTGTTAAAGAAAGATGACTTTAAGTTCCTCTGGGTAACAGAGTTCCCGTTATTAGAGTACTCCGAAGAAGAAGGACGTTTCGTAGCAATGCATCATCCATTTACCATGCCTATGGATGAAGACCTTCAGTACATTGACTCCGATCCGGGCGCAGTCCGCGCGAAAGCCTACGATATCGTATTAAACGGTACGGAGCTCGGCGGCGGATCCGTCCGTATCCATCAGGATGATATCCAGGAGAAGATGTTCGAAGTTCTTGGCTTCACAAAAGAGAGAGCAAGAGAGCAGTTCGGCTTCCTGCTTGACGCATTCAAGTACGGAGTACCGCCGCACGCTGGTCTCGCATACGGCCTCGACCGTGTCGTTATGCTTATGGTAGGTGCAGACAGCATCCGTGACGTAATTGCCTTCCCGAAGGTAAAAGATGCCTCCTGTCTTATGACAAAGGCACCAACTCCTGTAGATCCAAAGCAGTTAGAGGATCTGGGAATTGAAGTAATTCCGGAAGAAAAAGAAGAGTAAAAAGTTTGTGTCCATAAAACTCATGGATTATAAGTAAAGAAAAATGCTGTACCCGGAACAATGATTTTCGTGTTGGAAAAAGAAGTTTTGGGATGCTATAATCCGTTTCAGAAAAAGAATCCAGAAAACATGAAACGGCAAAGAAGCCTCTGAAGAGTTAGATCTTCGGGGGCTTTTTCTGTTCTGTGGGGTCCATATATTATGGAAAACAAATCAGGATCAGATCAAAGGGAGGCAGCAGATCATGAGCGATCAGAAACAGACAAAAGAAAATGAAACAATGAATGCAGCACAGGTGTTAGTAAGATGCCTGGAAAATGAAGGAGTAGAATATGTTTTCGGTATTCCGGGAGAAGAAAATCTGGAGGTAATGCGGGCGTTAAAGGACTCTAAGATCAAATTTATCACAGTCCGCCATGAGCAGGGCGCAGCTTTTATGGCAGATGTTTACGGTAAATTAAAAGGCAAAGCTGGTGTGTGCCTGGCGACCTTAGGCCCTGGTGCTACCAACCTGGTAACAGGTGTGGCAGATGCCAATACAGACGGCGCACCGCTGATCGCCATTACCGGTCAGGTAGGAACGGAGCGTATGCACCTTACATCCCACCAGTATCTGGATCTTGTAACCATGTTTACACCGATCACAAAGCGCAGCAAACAGGTGGTAAATCCGGATACCGTAAACGAGGTAGTCCGCATTGCCTTTAAATACGCAGAAAGTGAGAAACCAGGCGCCTGCCACATTGACCTGCCCTGTAATATTGCAGCTATGCCTGTAGAAAGTGAAGTGGGACGCCAGCCTTTAAAGCATCACAAGCCAAATCTGGAAATGGCAAGTGTAGAAAGTCTGGAAGAGGCAGCAGGACTGCTTTTCCAGGCAAAACGTCCAGTGATCCTTGCAGGACATTCTGCTATCCGGAATAAAGCATCTAAGGCTTTGACGGAATTTGCGGAGAAACTGCATATTCCGGTGATCAATACTATGATGGCAAAGGGCATTATCCCCTGCGATAACCTATATTCTTTATGGACTATCGGTATTCCACAGAAAGACTACCAGAATATTGCTATTGAAGAGGCAGATCTGGTGATCGCAGTAGGCTATGATATTGTAGAATATGCACCTAATAAATGGAACAGCAAGGGAAATCACACCATTCTCCATATTGACGCAAGACCATGCCACATTAACAAGCTGTATCAGCCGGATGTAGAGGTCATCGGAGATCTGTCCTATTCTTTAAATCATATTGCCATGCGTTGTCATAGAAATGATAAACCTGAGTGGGCATTTAAGCTTCGTGATGAAATGCGTAAGGAGCATGAGGCTTATGCCAAAGATATGGAATTTCCTATGAAGCCCCAGAAAATCTTAAATGATGTGCGCAAGGTAATGGGAAAAGAAGATATCGTTATTTCTGATGTAGGTGCCCATAAAATGTGGATCGCAAGGCATTATAACTGTTATGAGCCAAATACCTGTATTATTTCCAATGGCTTTGCCACCATGGGAATTGCTGTTCCGGGTGCATTGGCAGCCAAGCTGATCAACCCGGATAAAAAGGTACTGGCGATTACTGGTGATGGCGGTTTTATGATGAACTGCCAGGAATTTGAGACTGCCCTGCGCACCGGAACTCCTTTTGTAACCCTGGTCTTTAATGATTGCAGCTATGGCCTGATCAAATGGAAAGAGGAAGACCGGTATGGGGAAAACTTCTATGTAGACTTTACAAATCCGGATTTTGTAAAGTTTGCAGAAAGTATGCATGCTATTGGATACCGGATTAACAGCGCCCAGGAACTGATCCCGACTCTGGAAAAAGCATTTGAACAGAAAGTACCGGTTATCATCGACTGCCCGGTAGATTACCGGGAAAATACAAAGCTTACGGAGCATTTAAAGGAATTAATAAAATCATATCAGGCGCAGCAGCCTGAGGCATGATTCCAGAAGATATAAAGAATCATGGTCATTTAAACTCAGGCCTGTTAGTTCTTCAATTTTCTTTAAACGGTATATAAGGGACTGCCGGTGGAGATTTAACTCCCGGGCAGTCTCGTTTTTGTTGTAATTACAACGGATGTATTGGGATAAAGTCAGCAGCAGTTCCTAGACAGAAATACTTTTGATCATTATGCTGTTTAAAGCAATAAATCTTGCCATTCTTTCGGATAATTAAGTATAATACATGACAGAAGATAAAAAAATTTCAGCACACAGGAGACATGATCATGAATCTGAAGGAACAGGAATACGTCTGTGCACTGGCAGAAAACGGAACGATTACAGCAGCGGCAAAGGAGCTTTTTATTTCCCAGCCAGCATTAAGCATATACATTAACAATCTGGAAAAATCCCTGGGAGTCCGTTTATTTGAACGGGTGGGAAAGCAGTTTATCCTTACCTATGCGGGGGAGCAGTATGTGGAAAAGGCGAAGCTTATTTTACAGCTGAGCCATGAACTGGATGAAAAATTAAAGGATATTACAGGAAATTACAGCGGACGCATCCGCATCGGGGTCCAGCTGCGCCGGGCAACCGGATTTTTGCCCCCTGTTATTGCCTCTTACGAAAAGGAGTTTCCGGGAGTGGAAGTGATCCTTTGTGAGGGAACCATGAAAGAATTAAAAGAAAGTATACAGAATTTTAAAGCAGATCTGCTTTTATGCAACAGTGTAGACCTGCCTCCCTATATGAATAGTTTTGTGGTATTTAAAGAACATCTTCTTATTGCTGTCCCAAAAGATCATCCCATCAATGAAAAGGCAGTCTGGGAAGAAGGAAAAGCCCTTCCAAGTCTGGAGCTTTTCTGGCTGAACGGGGAAAAGCTTATACTGGCAAAACAGAACCAGAGTATCCGCAGGGATTCAGAACGTATATTAAATAAAAATGGAGTAAGGCCGGGAAAAATACGGGAGATACGCAGCATAGAAACTGCCATGCAGATGGTAGGAGAAGGACTGGGGATCGGATTTAACCGGGAAAGCTATGTGATGTATATGAAAAAGCAGGAAAATGTGCGGTATTATTGTATGCGTAATATTGACAGTGCCACTGATTTTGTGCTGGCATACAGGAAAGAAATGCTAGTGACCGGCTATATGCAGCGTATGATCGATATGCTTATGGAACACGGAAGAGAATGCGAGAAAATTTTTCCACAGGTGATCCGGCAGCATGGATGTCAAAATGCCTTTTGATGCCAATATTATTATTTATTAAATTTATATAAAGAATAAATAAAATTAAATGTACTTCCACGCTTTAGCGTGATAAAATAATAAAAAAGTACGGAAGGAGTATTAAAAATGGCAGAAAAAAACAAAAAGACATTTAAAATGCCTCACACATTTGTGATCATGATGGTCATCATCCTGTTCGCAACCTTACTGACCTGGATCATTCCGGCAGGACAGTATGTGCGTGTGGAAAACGCAGACGGAGTAAAGGTAGTAGACCCGAACCAGTTCTCCTTTATTGACCGCTGTCCAGTTAACCCACTTCTGATCCCTCTTTACATTGTAAATTCCATGTGTAAGAGAGTGGATTTGATGTTAGTCATCATCTTCTCAGGCGGTGCGTTTGACCTGATCAGCAAATCCGGCGCTCTTCATTCTGCAGTAGCCCGTGTTGCAAAGGTATTCCAGAACCGTCTGTATATCTTTATCCCGATCATGACTACCATCTTTGCGTTGATCTGTACCACTCAGGGTGTAAACCAGTTCATCGCATTTGCTCCTGTAGTTGTAATGATCACTCTGGCAATGGGACTTGACTCCATCGTTGGTGCGGCGATCATCCTGTTAGGCGGCGCAGTTGGTTTTGCAACTGGTACTGTAAATCCAAGTACCACTGTTGTTGCCCAGAAGATCGCAGAACTGCCGCTGTTTTCAGGAATCCAGTACCGTGCAGTCTGCTTCGTGGTATTCCTTATTATTACAAACATTTATCTGGTAAGATATGCTTTAAAGATCCGCAAGAATCCAGAGTTAAGCCCAATGTATGACCTGGACAGCCAGAATGAGCAGAAAGACCTGGATATTGATTCTTTCGGAACCATGGATGTAAGAAAAACCCTGATCATCATTGCTCTGGTTGCAGCTTTAGCCGGTATGGTAGTTGGTTCTGTTAAGTTTGGCTGGGATATGCCGGAGCTAGCAGCTGTATTCGTAGGACTTGGTATTGTAGTTGGATTTATTGCAGGAGAAACACCTTCTAATATGTCTAAGGTATTTGTTGAAGGCTGTAAGAAGATGCTGACTGCTGCTATGATCATCGGCCTTGCAAGTGCAATTGCAAGTATCATGAGTGCAGGAAAGATCGTAGATACTGTTGTATATGGTTTAGCTTCCTGCTTACAGCATACACCGGGCTTCTTAATGGCTCCTGCAATGTATATTGCAAATACACTGATCAACTGTGTGATCGTATCTGGCAGTGGACAGGCGGCAGCGATCATGCCGATCATGATCCCATTATCTGACCTGTTAGGCGTTACCCGTCAGACCAGTGTTCTGGCATATAATTTCGGTGATGGTTTCTGTAACTATATTCTGCCTCATTCTACTGCTCTTATGGGTATCATCAGTGCTGTTAACATCCCATATGACCGTTGGATGAAGTTCATGTGGAAATTGTTCCTGATCTGGGCAGTTACAGCATGTATTATGACAGCAATTGCCCAGGGTATCCATTTAGGACCGATGTAATGTCCGGAGGGAAATTTTATGACAACGAAAAATGAATTATTTGAAAAAATTGAAGCACAGAAAGAAAAACTGTGGGAAATGGCTGATTTTATCTTTGACCATCCGGAATACAGAGGCAAAGAATATCAGGCATGTGATCTTTTAACAAAATATCTTACAGATAATGGGTTTTCTGTAGAAAAAAGCGTAGGTGGATATGAGACTTCCTTCCGTGCAGAGTGGAAACATGGGGAAGGCGGTCCTGTGATCGGTATCCTTTGTGAGTATGACGCTTTAGAGGGCTTAGGACATGGATGCGGCCATCATATGCAGGGACCGTCCTGTTTAGGCGCAGCAGTTGCTTTAAAGGAATGTGCAGGAGAAGAGCCATTTACACTGGTAGTTTATGGCACACCGGCAGAGGAAACCCTTGGTTCTAAGTGTGATATGATCAAGAATGGCTGTTTCCACGAGCTGGATGCAGCGTTTATGATGCATGGAAGCCCGACTACCTGTACAGATGTAAAGTGCCTGGCAGACCAGTCCTTTAGGGTTACTTTCCATGGAAAACGTGCCCATGCAGCACTGGCTCCGGAACAGGGACGCAGCGCTTTTGATGCTCTTTTAGTAGCATTTAATGGTATTGAATTTTTAAGAGAGCATGTGCCGGATGATGTGCGCATGCATTATACCGTAGCAGAGCTTCCGGGACCGGCTAATGTAGTGCCTGTAAAGTCCGTAGGTAAGTTTTCCCTGCGTTCTTTCTCCAAGGAAGAGTTAAAGGGTGTTGTAAGCCGTTTCAAGGACATTGTTAAGGGCGCAGCACTGATCGCAGGTGTTGATTATGAATTAGAGCAGACCAGCGATTTCTACAATAAGATCCCGGTTCTTAAGTTAAATGAGCTTCTTATGGAAAATGCCAAACTGGCAGGTGCTCCAAGACTGGCACCACCAAGAGAAAAGACTGGTTCCACTGATTTTGGAAACGTTATGTATGAGATTCCAGGTTCCTGTATCCGTGTAGCTTTCGTACCGGAAGGTACATCTTCCCACTCTCAGGAATTTGTAGATGCAGGAAAGACACAGGCTGCAAGAGACTGCATCCTCTATGGCGCCAAGTCCATTGCCGGAGCTTCTATGGATCTGATCACAAAGCCGGAGCTGATGGATGAAGTAAAGGCTGAGTTTGCAGAAAACAAGAAAAAGTTCAAATAAAAAGAATAAGTAAGAACATCATATTGATCCCGGTAAGACGGACTGTGAATAAAAGCAGAATGTCTTACCGGGATTTTTAGAATTTTATAAATTTCAGAAAACATATTGACATTTATATGGGTTGTATTATAATGCAGATATAAACATATGAACAATTATTCATATGAAATATTTATGTGAATACAAAGGAAAGGAGCACCGCCTATGGCATTAAACGATGTGGAACACTGCGAAGCATGTCAGATCCACGAAGACGTGGTAAAAGCAGTGACAGACCATATGCCGGATGAAGACCAGCTGTATGATCTGGCAGAGGTTTTTAAGGTATTTGGAGATTCTACCAGGATAAAGATCCTTTATGTGCTGTTTGAGGCAGAACTGTGTGTCTGTGATATTGCCCAGTTGCTTAATATGACCCAGTCTGCTATTTCCCATCAGCTGAGAATCTTAAAGCAGAACCGTCTTGTAAAGAACCGCAGGGACGGAAAATCCGTTTTTTATTCCCTTGCAGATAGTCATGTGAAGACGATCATCAGTCAGGGAATGGAACATATCCAGGAGTAATGAAGGGATATAGTAAATGAAAGAGCTGTTTTATTAAAAAATATTTTATATCAGGAGGAATAAAACTATGAAGAAGAAATTTAAACTGATGGATCTGGACTGCGCTAACTGTGCTGCAAAGATGGAGGACGCTATTAAAAAAATTGACGGCGTAAATGATGCAACAGTCAGCTTTATGATGCAGAAACTGACTTTGGATGCAGATGATGACCGTTTTGATGAGATCCTGAAAGAAGCAGCAGAGATCTGTAAGAAAGTAGAACCGGATTGCAAGATCGTTATGTGATCTGCGGTATAAGGAGATAGCCATGACAAAGAAACAGAAAAACATGCTCACACGTATTCTGGTGACTGCAGTGCTGTATGCAGCACTGGTGGCAGCAGATCATATGAAGATGATCCCTGCTGTGTTTGAAGGCTGGAAGCTGCTGTTTTTGTATCTCATCCCTTATTTTGTGATCGGCTGGGATATCCTTTATAAGGCAGTGCGGAATATTAAAAACGGCCAGGTTTTTGATGAGAATTTTCTCATGGCAGTAGCGACCATTGGTGCCTTTGGAGTAAATGAATATTCTGAGGCAGTGGCTGTTATGCTGTTTTATCAGGTGGGCGAGCTGTTCCAGGGTTATGCAGTAAACCGTTCCCGCCAGTCTATTACGGATCTGATGGATATCTGCCCGGAATATGCCAATATTGAGGAAGATGGGCAGTTAAAGCAGGTGGATCCGGACGACGTGGAGGTTGGCGATATCATCGTGATCAAGCCAGGTGAGAAGATCCCGTTGGACGGCAAGGTCGTTTTTGGCGAGTCTATGGTGGATACTTCTGCACTGACTGGTGAGTCTGTTCCGAGAAGAGTGAAGGAAGGGGACGATCTGGTAAGCGGCTGTGTCAATGGAAATGGGCTTTTGAGGGCGGAAGTTACCAAAGAGTTTGATGACTCCACGGTAGCAAAGATCCTGGAACTGGTGGAAAATGCCAGCAGTAAAAAGGCTCATGTGGAGAATTTTATTACCCGGTTTGCAAGGTATTATACTCCGGCTGTTGTGATCGGTGCAGTTGTTCTGGCTGTACTTCCGCCTCTGTTTTTAGGCCAGTCATGGGCTGAATGGGTACGCAGGGCATGTACTTTCCTGGTTATCTCCTGCCCTTGTGCGCTGGTTATTTCGGTTCCTATGAGTTTCTTCTCTGGTATCGGTGCGGCTTCTAAGAAGGGCGTTCTGGTGAAGGGAAGTAACTACCTGGAGACGATGGCAAAGCTGCATACGGTGGTATTTGATAAGACTGGTACGCTGACTAAGGGCGAGTTTAAGGTAGCTGAGATCCACAGTGTTGACGGAGATGAGAAAAAGCAGAGTATGGTTTTGGAACTGGCTGCGCTGGCTGAAAGTTATTCGGATCATCCAATCTCACGGTCTATCAGGGATGCCTGGGGTAAGAAACTGGATCAGAGCAGAGTGAGTGATGCTGAGGAAATTTCTGGTCATGGCGTGAAGGTTAAGATTGACGGGAAGACAGTGCTTGCCGGTAATGGAAAGCTGATGGATAAGGAAGGAATTTCTTATACAGAGTGTGCTTCTGTTGGTACGGTTGTGTATGTGGCAGAGGAAGGAAAGTTCCTTGGATCTATTGTAATTGCAGATGGTATTAAGGATGGCGTAAAGGACGCGATCCGAAGCCTGAAGCGTGCCGGTGTTTCTAAGACCGTGATGCTGACCGGCGATAAGCGGAATGTGGCTGAGGCTGTGGCAAAGGAGATTGGACTGGATGAGGTTCATGCGGAACTGCTTCCCGGTGACAAGGTGGATCGGGTGGAGGCGCTATTGAAGGCACTTCCGGAAGGCAGAAAGCTGGCTTTTGTTGGTGATGGTATTAATGATGCGCCGGTGCTTTCCAGAGCGGATGTGGGAATTGCTATGGGAAGTATGGGATCGGATGCGGCAATTGAGGCTGCGGATGTGGTG
>OOBM01001581.1_pt1 | contig 11791 bp, 9 predicted proteins | sample 1671581 | NCBI WGS metagenome assembly OOBM01 (sample SAMN06348171, study PRJEB24527) | human gut metagenome
GACCACGTTGGCCCCCCGGCGGGCCAGCTCCAGGCAGATGGCGCGGCCGATGCCGCGGCTGCCGCCGGTGACGACGGCGGTTCTTCCGGTAAAGCTCATAGCGTTATCCTTTCAGCGCGGCGGAGAGGGCGTCCAAATCGGCGCAGGTCTCCACGGCGTAGGTCTTGATGGCGGGAGCGGTCTTCTTGACAAAGCCGATGAGGGCCTTGCCCGGGCCGATCTCCACCAGCGCGCCCAGCCCCATAGCGGCCAAATGACGGATGGAATCCTCCATGTAGACGCTGCTCTGCACCTGCCGCACCAGCAGCTCCGGGATGGTGATGCCCTCCGGCTTTTCCGCGCCCAGGCAGTTGAAAATGACGGGGATGCGGGGCTCATGGAAGGCGGTGGTGCGGAACCGCTCCGCCAGCGCGTCTCCGGCGGGGGCCATGAGAGGGGTGTGGAAGGGGCCGCTGACCTTCAAAGGCAGACAGCGGCGGGCCCCCCGCTCCTTCGCCAGGGCTGCCGCCGCTTCCACGGCGGCCTTGTCGCCGCCGAGGACCAGCTGACCGGGGCAGTTGTAGTTGGCGATGACCACGCAGCCCTCCTTGGCGGCCTCGTTGCAGGCGGCCTGTAAGGCGGCACGGTCCAGCCCCAGCACCGCTACCATGGCAGAGGGCCGTCCGGCTGCGACTTCCTCCATGGCTTTGCCGCGGAAGGCCACCAGCTCCACGGCGGTGTCGGCGTCAAAGACCCCGGCGGCGTGGAGGGCGGAGTACTCACCCAGGGAAAGTCCGGCGGCGGCAGAGGGGACAATGCCCCGTTCCGCCAGCAGGGCCGTCATTCCGGAGGCAAAGGCCACCATGCAGGGCTGGGTGTACCGGGTCTGGTTCAAAACACCCGCCCGGTCGGTGAAGGAGACTTCCTTCAAGTCAAAATCCACTTGTTGGGCGGCGCTGTCCAGCACCTTTCGGAAGGCGGGGAACGCCTTGTACAGGTCGGCCCCCATGCCGGGGTGCTGGCTGCCCTGTCCGGCGTATAAAAATCCTAGCTTCATTGCGCGTTTCTCCATTCGTCCATGATCTGGGCCATCTGCTGCTGCACGGTGGAGAGGGTGTTGATCTCCCCGGCGTTGGCCCCGCAGAAAAACAGGCCGTTTTCCCAGTCTCCGTTCCGGGCGGCGATGAGGGCCCGGGAGATACAGTAGGGGGCGTTTTTGCCGTCGCAGGTGGTGATGCACTTCATGCACCGGTCCGGGGGCGGCTGGGTCCCATCCTCCACACGCCGGATCAGGGGGCTGCGGAGGGCCCGGCCCGGCATCCCCACTGGACTTTTCACCAGGGTGATGTCACCGGGGGAGGCGTTCAGCAGGCGCTGCTTGTAGCCGTCGGAAGCGTCACATTCCACCGTGGCGATGAACCGGGTGGCAAACTGGGCCCCGGCGGCCCCCAGTTTCATGTAGCGAGCCATGTCGGCCCCGTTTTTCACGCCGCCAGCCACGAAGACCGGGATGTCCCGGCCAGCCTTGTCCCGGAAGGGGGACAGGGCGGCGAGAACGTCCCGCAAAAGGGCGGAGAGGGCAGGGGGCTGGTCCAGCTCCTGCCGGGAAAAGCCCAGATGTCCTCCGGCCTCCGGTCCCTCCAGCACCACAAAGTCCGGAATGCGGCCATAGTGCCGGTCCCACAGCTTGCAGATCAGTCCGGCGGCCCGGCCGCTGCTGACGATGGGCGCCAGGGCGGCATCGCTTTCCGGCACCTCCTCCGCCAGGGCAGGCAGATCCCTGGGCAGTCCCGCGCCGCAGACGATGGCGTCGGCCCCGGCCCGGAGGGCAGTGCGGACGCTGTCGGCATACTGGGTGGTGGCCACCATGGCGTTGACGGCGGCCTCGTCGGTGACATCGGCCACATAGCCGTGTGCCTCAACACCGGCCTCCTTGTAGGCGGCAATGCCCTTTTCCAGGCTGCCCTCGTTGGAGCAGTTGAAGCAGACGGTAGCGCCGCACTGTGCCATGCCAACGGCAATGGAGAAGCCGATGCCGTGTGCGCCGCCGGTGATGAGGGCGACCTTGCCCTTCAGATCAAATGCAGACAGATTCATTGATATATTACCTCCGTTTTTTGCAAAAAGCCCCGTGCCGGTTGAGCGGTACGGGGCTTGCTGGTGTTTTTTAGCGCAGGTCGGTGGTGGCGATGTTGTCCATGTCGTCAAACTCCATGTTCTCGCCGCCCATCGCCCAGATGAACGTATAATTCGAGGTGCCGACACCGCTGTGGATGCTCCACGAGGGGCTGATGACAGCATCCTCGTTGTGCATCACGATGTGACGGGTCTGCGTCGGCTCGCCGCACATGTGGAACACCACCTGCCCCTCAGGCAGTTCAAAGTAGGTGTAGATCTCCATCCGCCGCTCATGGGTGTGGCTGGGCATCGTGTTCCAGTTGGAACCCGGCTCCAGCGCGGTCATGCCCATGCTCAGCTGGCAGGTCTTCAGCACATCCGGGTGGATGAACTGGTTGATGGTGCGCTTGTTGCAGGTCTCGACGCTGCCCAGAGGACGATGGTTCGCATCGGCCATCTTGATGAGGCGGGTCTCGTACGAGCAGTGCGCCGGAGCGGAGACCATGTAGAACTTGGCCGGATGCTCCGGGTCGGCGGAAGCAAACGTCACTTCCTTGGTGCCCTTGGTGATGTACAGGCAGTCCTTATAGCCCAGCTTGTACTCGACACCGTCGGCCACCACGATGCCGGTGGAATCCTTGCCGATGTTGAACATGCCGATCTCGCGGCGTTCGAGGAAATAGTGGGTGCCAAAGTTGGCCCAGACATCAATGCCCTTGTCGATGGACACGGTCTCGTGCACCGGCATACAGCCCAGCGTGACCATGCGGTCCACATGGCTGTACACGGCTACGACCTCATCGGCCTTGTACAGGCCGGTGATGAGCATCTCGTCGCGCATCTCCTCGGTGGTATAGCGCTTGAAATCCTTCTGATTGCAGGAATAGCGGATGTCCATAAAAGTGAATCCTCCTTACCGCCAAAGCGGATGTTTTTTGCCTTATTTCCTTTTTATTATAGCGCGTTTGTCAAGGCTGGAAAATTAGCAATATTCCACAAAGATGCGAAAAGATTCTTGTGAACGGTGCCAATAACATTTAAACATGAAAATTATTCACTTTACAAATTAGTAAAACTCAACTATAATCAAGTATATCACAGCTGCAACGGTGCAGCCGATGCCCGATCCTGTACGCAGGGTCGGGCTGAACTATTGCAATTTCAAGGGGGAGCAGCCCAATGCTGACACTGGACAAGATCTACCACGCCAAATTCGTACTGAAAAAAGTCGCCCGCAAGACCGACCTGATCGCCGCGCCCCGGCTTTGCCCCGGCACAGATCTCTACTTGAAGACCGAAAACCTGCAGGTGACCGGCAGCTTCAAGGTCCGCGGTGCCTACTATAAAATCAGCCAGCTGAGCGAGGAAGAACGCGCCAAGGGCGTGATCGCCTGCTCGGCCGGCAACCATGCCCAGGGCGTGGCGCTGGCCGCCACCAGCATGGGCATTAAAAGTGTGGTCTGCATGCCCGACGGTGCCCCTATTATGAAAGTGGAAAGCACCAAGCGCCTGGGCGCGGAGGTAGAGCTGGTCAAGGGTACCTACGACGACGCCCACGACCGCGCCGTCGAGCTCCAGCAGGAGACTGGCATGACCTTCATCCACCCCTACGATGACGAGCAGGTCATTGCAGGCCAGGGCACCATCGGCCTGGAGATTTTGGACCAGCTGCCGGATCTGGATGCAGTCATCGTGCCGGTGGGCGGAGGCGGCCTGATCTCCGGCGTGGCCTTTGCCATCAAGAGCCTGCGCCCGGAGGTTAAGGTGTACGGCGTACAGGCCGAGGGCGCCCCCAGCATGTACCGCAGCCTGCACGAGCACAAGTACCAGACCCTGAAAGCTGTCTCCACCTTTGCCGATGGCATTCAGGTCAAGACTCCCGGCGAGCTGACCTACCAGCTCTGCGAGCAGTATGTGGACGACGTCGTGACGGTGAGCGAGGACGAGACCGCCGCCGCCATCCTCTCCCTGATGGAGAACCAGAAGCTGGTGGCCGAGGGTGCCGGTGCGGTGCCCGTGGCTGCGGCCCTGTTCCACAAGCTGCCCATTGAGGGCAAGAAGGTGGTGTGTGTCATCTCCGGCGGCAACATCGACGTGAACATCCTCAGCCGCGTGATCACCCGCGGCCTGGTCATGAGCGGCCGCAAGGCCAACCTGACCATTGCTCTGGAGGACAAGCCCGGCCAGCTCCAGCGTGTGGCCGAGATCGTCTCCCGCTGCGGCAGCAACGTGGTGTCGGTGCTGCACGACGGTTCCGACCCCAACATGCCCATTTCCAGCTGCTTCCTCAAGTTGACGCTGGAGACCCGCGACGCGGCCCAGATCGAACAGATCCGTGCCGAACTGACCAAAGAGGGCTTCCAGCTCGTGAGTGAGCGTGTGTGAGCCGATAAAAAATGGCCTGCGTGAAAACGCGGGCCATTTTTTCATGGGAAGCTTGAACGGTCACAGCTCGATTTCCCCGGTAAACTGAAACCACCCATCGGCATAGTCCATAATAAAGTCTGCTGCGTATTTGTTCAGAATGAGTTTGATGTTGGAGAGACCAAAACCGTGGAGAGCGGGATTGGATTTTGTCGTTCGGATGTTCCCGTCATGGATCTTTACCGGAGCGGATGTGTTCCGGACGGAAAAAAAGAAGCTCTGTCTCAGTACGGCGGAAACATGAATCGTCTTTTCGCTCTCGAGTTTTTCACAGGCTTCCGTTGCATTGTCCAGCAGATTGGCAAAGAGCACGACCATATCCGATACATCCAATGGCAATGCGGAAAGATCGTTCACCTCAAAGTCGATGCTGATCCCTTTTTTGATCGCTTCGGTCGCTTTGGTATTGAACAGCGCGTCCAGGATCGCGTGGTGCGAGTTGACCAGAAACAGCCGGTCGGTCTGCATAGTGGTTACGGAACGCAAATATTGCTCGGCAGCTTCATACTCCTGGTTCAGCAAAAGGCTTTGGACCGTGTTGAGGTGTGCTCTGAAATCGTGGACCTTGTGACGCTGTTCTGCGTAAAGTCTGCTCGCCGCTTCCATATTTTTGGCCTGCAGTTGAATCTGCTGCCCCAGCGCCAAAAGATTTTCCTTGGTTTCGATGGCTCGTTCCATCCGATCCAAGAGGTACAGGAGAGCAGCATTTGCCGCAAGGATCAAGCCACATGTAAAGGCGATTACACCTTCGCCTACCGGTTTCCCTGTTGTGATATACAGCAAGATCCCCAGCATGCAAAAGGATGTGCATGGGAACAAAAAGTAAAACCCCAATTGAGATTCATTCAGTCGGTTCCGCGCTCCCGGAAATGCTTTTTGCTTCATGATCTTTCGGAATAGATAGGCCAGAAACAATTCTGTGGAATAGTTGATGACCCCGTAGACGATCATGAGCGGAAAACTCGACCGGAACGATTCACCGTCCATCCCACAGACAAAAGCACCCAGCATGCCCAGCCCGAAAGACAGGGAATAAGTGATCAGATACTCTACACCGACAAGAAGCAAAAGCAGTTTACTGGAAATTTTGGTGTACAACACCCGTGCACTGAACGTGTAGGATAAAAGGATCATCCCGATTTTTATGGCCTGATTGCGATGAAAGAAGATCAGCGGAACCTTCAGGATCCAGAAGTTCAGCGCAACGAAGCAGCCGACGCCGATGGTGAATTTCCGGTCACTCCAGCGTCGTTCAGCAAATGCATCCAAAAAGAGGATCAGCGAAAGGGAGTCGACCACGGTATAAAGAAAACTCAAGAAATCGCCCATCGGTTTTTCCCCCGCCACAGCAGATAGTGCTGCTTCAGTTCCTTATGGTTCTTAGCACTTGAAGGCAAAACGATCCCGCCGGTCAGGCTCACCTTTTCGTATTGCAGCTGCACGATGTACTCCATGTTTACCAAAAATGAGCGTTGAACGCGCAGGAAACCGAGGTCCTCCAACTTTTTTGACAGATCGGACAGATTGCCGTAGAAATGATACTCCGTTCGCTCGTCATGGATCAGGTGCACGATGATGACCCGCAGATTGGCCTCCAGATAGAGAATGTGACTTACGGGAATGTCGATCGGTTCGGAATGGACCGAAATGGTGAGAATCCTCTTTCGTTGAACGACTTCTTTGCTTGCGGCTTCAAAATAAGGAATCAGCTTTTCGTTCATATCACGTTTCAAAAGATACCGGAATGCCTGTACCTCAAACCCTTCTGGAGCGTATTGGATAAAGTTTGTGAGAAAAACGATCACGATTCCGGGGTTTTCCTTGCGAAGGCTTCGTGCAAGATCAATGCCGCTGGAATCGCCCATGTCGATGTCCAGGAATGCAATATCATAGGAAGAAAGGTCTTTGATCGCGTCGGGATCGCTGAAAGGATAAAAGCGCGCAGAGATGCCGCTTTTTTCGCAATGGTCTCGGAGTGATGCAAAAACCTGCTCCACGACAGCGGGCTCATCATCACAAATCAGTAAATTCAATCGGCAACCTCCTCTAAGGTCGAACGGACCGGTTTTGTTACTCATAATAACGCAGTGCTCCCTTCAAGTCAATGCAATTTCAGCAGAGGGCGGCTGATAATATGGCTGCGCTGAACTTGCAGTCTGTGGCGTGAAAGCTGCAATTGCCGGTTTCATGACAAGAAAACCCGTGTTCATTCCCGGAATGTGGACAATCCAATCCCCATGCGTAAAAATAATGACACGACGTTTTGTGGATTCACTTTTTACGGGAGGGGTTATTTTGCGCAGGAAATTTCTCGCTTTTGCATTGTCGCTCGTCATCCTTTGTGCCCTTGTCTTTGAACTTTATCCGAGAAGCTCTCAGGAAATCGACCTCTCCACCGGTGCGGGCATTTCTAAAATGCTCCGCTATGAGAATGCGCAGGTCTATCTCTTTGGAGAAACACATCGTTGCACAGAATATCAGCAATTCCGCAATGCACTGTTCCAATACCTTGTAAAAGAAAAGGGGGTTCGTGTTCTTTTGGTGGAGCACGGCTATGCAAGCGGCTTTCTCGAAAATGAAACGGTACAGAACCGGTTGTCCTTTGCCGACGAATACGGATACGATCAGTTTATCGTATCCAAAGAGGACTATGAGCTGTTCCAGTGGATGTCAGAATTCAATCAGAATAGACCGGATAGGGATAAGATATCCATTGTCGGTATCGATATCACCGATTCGATCGGGATGGTCTATGCCTTCTGCCGGTATTTGCTGAGAGACTGTGATTTTTCTGCGGCAGATACAAAGACGCAGATGCTTTTGATCAGCACCCAGAAATGCCAGTTTCAGCAGCGCTTTGAGAACAGTTTGTTGCCGCAGCTGATCGAACTGTACCAGACAAACCCGGAACAGCTTGAACTGGCGCTGGGAGATCAGGCAATCCATCTGGAACGCGTGCTTCAGGGTTGGCAGCAGGGACAGGAGTGCTACAAGCTGAACGGCTATCAGCCGGATCTCCAGCTGGATGGCCCCGCCGTGGCGTATCGGGAGGATGCCCTGTATGCAAACCTCCGGAGGGTCTATGAGGAAAACCCGATCGCAAAGTATTTTGGTTCGTTCGGTGCAGCACACGTTCAGATGGAAAACTATGTGCAAAAAGAAGGATCGTCCCGAATCAACAATAGCTTTGTGTCCCGGATGGCTGGGAAAAACAGCTTTCTTGATGGCAAGCTGACCGTGATCGACGGTGCAATCACCCATGAGATCGGGGAGTTGGGGGAGGCTGATACCAATCACCTTACCTTATACAATACCGCCCTTGCAAAGAACCCTGGTTCCGAAAGCGGAAAGTTCTATGCCGAAGCTCCCGACACCCCGGATGAAAAAATCGCACAGTATGCGTTGCTGTTCGAGCATCCGTCTCAGGTCACGGCCAGTGAGGAGCAGCCAGGCCGGTATTGGAAAAACTATAAAGAAAAATAAAACGTATTGGCAGAGTTTGAACGATGTTTTTTTCACGGGGAGGATGCAGCATGCAAAAACGGGTTCTCGCCGGTGTGGTTTTGCTGGCTGTTCTTTTGGCACTTATTTTTGCGTTTTATCCGGGAAATTCTCAGGAGATCAATCTCTCCACGGGTGCGGGCATTTCTAAAATGCTCCGCTATGAGAACGCGCAGGTCTATCTCTTGGGAGAAACCCATCGCTGCACAGAATATCAGCAATTCCGCAATGCTCTGTTCCAATACCTTGTAAAAGAAAAGGGGGTTCGTGTTCTTGTAGAGGAAGGTGGATATGCCACGGCATTTCTTGAAAATGAAACCGTGCAGGGGAGACTTTCCTTTTCGGATTGGCTTGATCGGTGCACGCTCTCCAAAGAGGACTATGAGCTGTATTCATGGATTGCCGACTGGAACAGCGGCAGGGATGCTGCAGAAAAAATTTCAATCATAGGGATCGACATTACAGATGATGTCGGTAACATACAGACGCTTTGTCAGTATTTGCTGAAAAACCATGACTTTAGCAGTGCAGATACTCAAACGCAGGGGCTTCTAACTGCGATTCGGGAACAGAACCCGTTCAGTTCTTTGCAACTCCAGACCTTTCAGGAGAAGTTTCTGCCACAGCTGGCTGAACTGTATCAGACAAAACCGAAACAGCTTGAAACTGTGCTTGGAACACAGACGGTTTATCTGGAACGTGCTCTTCTGGGCTGGGAAGAAGCACAGGAACAACAGCGCCTCAAAGGGGAAACGGAGCAACTGGGGGGTCCCGGTGATGTATACCGGGAAAATTGCCTGTATGAGCATTTCATGTGGGAGTATCAGCAGAAACCGGATGCAAAATATTATGGGCAGTTTGGCGGGGCGCACGTTTTGATGTCCGACTATTCCGGAAAGCTTTACCGTGTACAGAACTCTTTTGTGACCCGCCTTGCGGAGACTGACACGCCGTTGAATGGAAAACTGACCGTCATAGATGGCTGTCTGACGTTTGAAATCGGTGATTTGGGAAAATCGGATGTGAACAAAGCAACGCTTTACAATACTGCCCGTGCCGGACCTCCGATTCATAAGATGAACAAATTTTATATGAATAGTTCTGCGCCGGATGTAAGCTATGCGCAGTATGTGTTGCTGTTTAAGCATCCGGATGCACTGACCGCAGCAAAAGAGTATACCGGCTCCTATTGGAAGTATCATTGAAGATTTGCTATAATATAAGTCAGCCCGCTTGAAACAACGGCTGTTTCAAATCATGAATCTACAAACGAAGGAGAATCACGATGAAAGTCGTATCTACCCCCAACGCACCTGCCGCCATCGGCCCCTACAGCCAGGCACTGGACCTGGGCAATATGGTATTCGTGTCCGGTCAGATCCCGGTAGACCCCGCCACCGGCAAGATGGCCGATACCGTGGAAGAGCAGGCCGCACAGAGCCTGGCAAACCTCAAGGCTATTCTGGCCGAGGCCGGCCTGACCATGGCCAATGTGGTCAAGACCGTGATCTTTCTGGCCGACATCAACGACTTTGCGGCTGTGAACGCAGAGTATGCCAAGGCCTTTGCAGAGCCGTTCCCGGCCCGCAGTTGCGTGCAGGTGGCAGCCATCCCCAAGGGTGCAAAGCTCGAGATCGAGTGCATCGCGGTGCGGGGCTGATCCCAAAAGCAACAGATAGACAAAAGAGGCTGTGCCCACCGGCACAGCCTCTTTTGTCTATTGAGAAGAAGGAAGAAAAACGCAAAGTTACGGGCGCTGACCCATGCCGCCCTCCAGCGTGAGGGTCTCGCCGGACATGAACTTGAAGTCCGGCATGGCCAGCTGGACGCACACGCGGCCGATCTCCAGTTCGGCGTTGCCGTAGTGGCCCATGGGCGGCATTTTGACGTTGGCCTTGAAGGCCTCCGGGTAAGCCTGCTGGAACTGCTCCAGCTTGGCGGTCCAGGCCAGTGGGCAGACAACGTTGACGTTGATGTCATCCGGGCCCCACTCGGTGGCGGCCACGCGGGACAGGCCGCGGATGCCCTCCTTGGCGGCAGCGTAGGCGCACTGGCCGTAGTTGCCGAACAGGCCGGCACCGGAGGCAAAGTTGATCACGCTGCCGTGGGACTGCTTCAGGTAGGGGTAGCAGGCCTTCATATAATAGAAGGCTGCGTACAGGCCCGAATACAGGGCCAGGTCGAACTGCTCGGTGGTGTGCTCGGCCAGCGAGACGCCGGAAGCCGAGGCCTGTGCGTTGTTGATCAGCACCTGAATGCCGCCAAAGGCGTCAACGGCCTGCTTCACCACGCGCTGCACGGTGGCTTCGTTGTCGCCGCCGGCGCACACATCGGCCTGCACCGGCAGCACCTTGATGCCGTACTTGCTCTCCAGCTCCTGCTTGGCCTCTTCCAGTTTTTTCACATTGCGGCCGGTGATCACAAGGTTTGCACCCTCTTTTGCGTAGGCCGTAGCAATGCCGTATCCAATGGAACCGCAGCTGCCATCCTGCAGGACTGCGCGCCCTGCACCGGTGATGAGTGCGGTCTTACCCGTTAAAAAGCCCATAGTTATCCTCCAGAATGTGCCCGGAGGAGCTGCGCCCCGCCGGGCTGATTTTGGCCATATTATAGTCCGCTATTTGCCGGAAATCAAGCCTTTTTGCCGATAAATAAAAAATAGACAAAGATTCTTGAAAAGTCAAAATTTTCACGAATTCACGGCGCTTTTGTGAAACTTTTGACGGGAGTTTGTCGTTAAAATAACGACAAACTAATTGCGGCGTTCATGCGACTTTTTTGCGGGAAACTGCGGCAGAAAAAAGGCACCCGCAAGGGCGTTTTCCGGCGCTGGAAACGCGGAAAACGTCTGCGGGTGCTTTGCTGCGTGCCGGGCAGAAGTGTTACTTCTGCACACCGGCCTCACACTGCTCGATGAACTGCTTGGCCACGCGGGGGCTGCGGCCGCCGGCGCGGATGGCAAAAGCCTCGGCCTTGACCAGCAGAGCCTCCTTGGCAGCCAGATTCTCCTTCTCGGAGGAGTTGATCTGATCGCGATCGGCCTGACGAGCGTTGAAGAAGGTGTCGGCGGCTTCGCGGAACTTGGCCCACAGCTCGTCGTCCTCGTTACGGCCAGCGCGGCCGGCCTTCTTCCAACGGTCCATCAGATCGTTGAACTTGCGGGAAGTCTCACCCCAAGCGGTGGAATCCTTGAGCTCATTGGCCTCGGCGATAATCGCTTCCTTGGCTTCCTTGGCGGCTGTACGCTCGTTGTCGCGAGCCTGAGCCCACTTGCGGCGAGCCTGGTTGAAGGTGGTACGGGCGACGGAGAAGCGCTTCCACAGCGCCTCGGCCTCCGGCTTGTCGATGCGCACGGTGGTGCGCTGGTGGTTCTGCCACTCGTCGAACAGGTTACGGAACTTGTCGGCGGTGGAGCGCCAGTTGGTGTTGTCGCCCAGAGAAGCGGCCAGTGCTTCAGCCTTCTCGACAATGGCGGTGCGCTCGGCAACGGCCTTGGCCTGGGCGGCCTTGCGTGCCTCGGCGATTTCGGTCTTCTTGGCCTCGCCGGCAGCCTTCAGCTCCTCGTACTGGGTCTTGAGTGCGGCAAGATCGCCCACGACGGCTGGCTCGGAGGTTTCTTCACCCAAGAGCTTCACGGATTCGTCGATTTCACGGGCCTTGATGTTCGGGGAAGCCAGGCGGGTGGCCAGCAGATCGAGCTTGGCCTTGAGATCCAGGAAACGACGGGCGTACAGTGCCAACGCCTCTTCCTTGGAGACATCCGGGAACT
>OOBM01001588.1_pt1 | contig 11776 bp, 10 predicted proteins | sample 1671581 | NCBI WGS metagenome assembly OOBM01 (sample SAMN06348171, study PRJEB24527) | human gut metagenome
GGGGTATGATTTTACTTACTTTGCGTAGTCGATCGCACGCGTTTCGCGTACCATGTTGACCTTGATCTGGCCGGGATAATCCAGCTCGTTCTCGATCTTCTTGGCGATTTCGCGGGCGAGAAGCACCATCTTGTCGTCCGAAACCTTCTCCGGATTGACGATGATGCGAATCTCGCGGCCTGCCTGAATGGCAAACGAACCGGAAACACCGGGCGTCTCGTTGGCGATGCTCTCGAGCTTCTCCAGACGCTTGATATAGTTCTCCAGGTTCTCGCGGCGGGCGCCGGGGCGGGCGGCGGAGATGGCGTCGGCTGCCTGGACGATGCAGGCCACGATGGTGCGGGGCTCCACGTCGTTGTGGTGCGCCTCAATGGCATGCACGATGTCCTCGTTCTCCCGGTACTTCCGGGCCAGCTCCACACCGATCTGCACGTGGGAGCCCTCCACCTCGTGGTCGATGGACTTGCCCAGGTCGTGGAGCAGGCCGGCCCGCTTGGCCTGGGTCACGTCGGCGCCGATCTCAGCGGCGATCAGCCCCGCCAGGTGGGACACCTCGATGGAGTGGTTAAGCACGTTCTGGCCATAGCTGGTGCGGTAATGGAGGCGGCCCAGCATCTTCACCAGCTCGGGGTGAAGGTTGCGGATGCCGCATTCAAACATGGCGCGCTCGCCCTCGGCCTTGATGGTGGCCTCCACCTCACGGCGGGCCTTCTCCACCATCTCCTCAATGTGGGTGGGGTGGATGCGGCCGTCGGCAATGAGCTTTTCCAGGGCCAGCCGGGCGATCTCCCGGCGGACGGGGTCAAAGCAGGAGACGGTGATGGCCTCCGGCGTGTCGTCGATGATGAGGTCCACGCCGGTGGCCGTTTCCAGCGCACGGATGTTGCGGCCCTCGCGGCCGATGATGCGACCCTTCATCTCATCGCTGGGCAGCGGCACCACGCTGACGGTGGTCTCGCTGCAATGGTCGGCTGCACAGCGGGCAATGGCCTGCCCGATGAGGTTGCGGGCCAGATTGTCGCAGTTCTCCTTCAGGTCGGTCTCATAGGCTGCCACACGGACGGCCTTTTCGTGGGTCAGTTCCTCGTCCACCTTGTGCAGCAGCACTTCGCGGGCGTCTTCCTGGCTCAGACCGGCCAGCGTTTCCAGCCGCTCCATCTCCTTGGCGCGGATGGCGTCCACCTCCGCCAGATGTGCGTCGGCTTCCTCGTTCTTCTTCTTCAGCTCTTCTTCTTTTTTCTCCAGAGCTTCGGTCTTGCGGTCCAGAGCTGTTTCCTTCTGGTCGATGCGGTTCTCCTGACGGGTGATCTCAGCGCGGCGCTGCTTGATCTCCTTGTCGGCTTCCGCCTTCTGGGCATCCACCTCCGCTTTCAGGCGGAAGGCCTCGTCCTTTGCTTCCAGAACAGCTTCTTTTCGTTTTTGGTCTGCGGTCTTGATCGCTTCGTTCACCAGCCGGGTCGCCTCGGCTTCGGCGCTGCCGATCTGGGCCTCGGCGGTCTTTTTACGGTTGTTGTAACCAATAAAATAACCCCCGCCGATACCGGCAGCAGCTGCGATCACGGCCACGATCAAAACCAATGCGATCGTGGGCATCGTGTTCACTCTCCTTAACGTTAAAGTTCAAATTCAACGAAATGCTGGAGACGCTGCCAGGCAAGGCGTGGGCAACAAGACAAAATCAAGCTCTCAACACAAAAGAAGCCGGACCGGAACACACCACCGGAAAGACCCTTCGGGTGCGCGTTCTGCACTTCTTTTTTATTTACAAGGTTTTCATATAAAAACGGGCAGATGAAGCCCCATTGAAATTTGGTTGCGGAATACCCCTGCACACAGCGTCATGGATTCCATACTACTTCTTATATTACGAAACATTTGAAGCAATGTCAAGGGAAGCGGGCGCAATTTTGAAAATTTACTCCAGATACATCCGCCGCAGGCGCATCAGGCGGGCCGGGGTCAGGCCGTATTCGGCTTCAAGGTAGGCCTCGGCGCTGCCGCATTTTTCCCGGATGGCGGAGAGCACCAGGTCCACCGATTCGGGGTGCACCCCTGCGATGCCCTGATAAAACTTCTTCTGTTCCGGGCGGGCGGCGATCTCGTCGGCATGTTCGGCCCAGATCTTTTCCAGCTCCGGACGGCGGCATTCGTTCGTCCGGACGAAATCCTGACGGATCGTCTCGTCCGAAGCGCCCAGCGCCAGCAGGATCAGCATAGCCGCCACGCCGGTGCGGTCCTTGCCGCCGGAGCAGTGGAAGAGCACCGGGGTCTCACCCACTTCCAGAGCACGGAACAGCTCCTTGTAGGCCTTGTTGCCGAAGAGCATCTGCCGGTACATGGCATCGGCCATCCGGCGGCCTTCGTCCGGCTTGCCTTCCAGCAGGCGCTCGCGGTCCTCCGGCGAGAAATCCACTTCCTTGCCGTCGTCCAGGCAGAGCCCGCAGATGCGCACCATCCGGGCACCGTCCGGCACATAATCCGGCATCTTCTCGGCCTCCTGCCCGCTGCGCAGGTCGAGGATGAGGCGCAGCCCAAGGGAATCCAGCAGCTTCCGGTCGGCGTCGCTCGTCAGCAGACCGGTGGGGATGCCCCGGTAGATCTGCCCCCAGCGGACGTGTTTGCCCTCATCGGCCGGGTAGCCGCCCAGCTCCCGGAAGTTGTTCCCGCCCGCAAAGGGCAGCTGAGTGCCGGGCGCGGGGTGGGGCGCAGGCTTTTCCACCGCCGTGCTGGACAGCACCGGACGGCTGTAGAACGGTTTGGCCGGGCGGCCCCGCCGGGGCGGCAGCGATGCCGTACCGCCCAACACCTCCATCAGGTAGCTGCGCAGCAGGTCCAGATAGGCCGAGTTGTGGTCCCGCCGCTGCACCATCGAGACGCAGAGCGGCGGCACATCCTCGATGAGCACATCGCGCACCCGGTCCAGCTCCCGCCGTGCCCCCGGCTCGTACCGGGTCAGACAGGTGCACAGCTGCTCCTGCACCAGATAATAGGCCTGATAGAAGCTGGGGCCGATCTCGGCGTCGGGCGCAAAACCCGCCTTGGCGCAGGCATCCCACAGGGGCGCAAACAGGTCCTGCCGCAGGCTGGGCAGCAGCACCCGCTGCCCCCGCAGCGCTGCCAGCGGCACCCGCTCCTTTTCCCAGAAGGGGTGGCCGCGCGGCACCAGCAGGCAGGCGGGGTCTGCCCGCAGGGTCGTGCGGGCCAGCACCTGCGCCGCGCAGCCCAGGTCCATGACCAGCCCCGCGTCCAGCTCGCCCTGCTCTACTCCGTCGGCCACGGCATCGTTGTCCAGCAGGCGGAACCGCATCTCGATGTGGGGGTACTGCTGGCGGAACTTGTCCAGCTGGGTCTCCAGACCGGGCAGATAGTCCGGCACCAGCGAGACGCTGATGCCGATGCGCACCGGCTGAGCCGACTGGATCTCGGCATGGAGGGCCGCCTGCATCTGCTGGAACTGCTCCACCACCGGGGCCGCATGGCGCTGCAGGCTCAGCCCCCGCTCGGTGAGCGAGAGCTTGTGATGAGCGCTGACGAACAGCGGCCCGCAGAGTTCGGCTTCCAGCGCGGTGATGCTCTGCCGCAGCGCCTGCCGCGACAAAAACAGCCGCTGGGCCGCGCGGGTGTAGTTCATCTCCTCGCACAGGACCAGAAAATAATGCAGCTGGCGGATATCCATGGGGCTCCTCCTGAAACAGTGGTTGGTACATAAAGAATACCGCCTTTTGCGCGGAATGTAAAGCCGGACGGCGAAAAAAGTGCCGAATGATTGACAGCACCCGCCCGCCGGGTGTAGACTCAGCATAGCAAACACATTTCACATCTCAGATGAAGAAAGAAGGAGTATCCTATGAAAGTGATCGCTACAGAAAAGGCCCCCGGTGCCATCGGCCCCTACTCGCAGGGCTTTCTCACCAACGGTTTTGTTTACACCTCCGGCCAGATCCCGGTGAACCCCGCCGACGGCACCATCCCCGAAGGCATCGCCGCACAGGCGGAGCAGAGCTGCAAGAACGTCGGCGCCATTCTGGAAGCCGGCGGCAGCGGCTTTGACAAGGTGGTCAAGACCACCTGCTTCCTGGCCGACATCGCGGATTTTGCGGCCTTCAACGAGGTTTACGCCAAGTTCTTCACCTCTAAACCCGCCCGCAGCTGTGTCGCCGTCAAGGACCTGCCCAAGGGCGTCCTGTGCGAGGTCGAGGCCATCGCAGAGGCGTGATCCGCCGCCCGTACCCGGTTCCGGGTGCTGCATGAAGCTGCAAAAAAGCCAGAACTGCGCTGCCGTTTGGCAGACCAGTTCTGGCTTTTGTTATTTTATGATCGGGCCGGACGCGCTGCCCTGACGTGTGGCGCGTCGGTTACTTCAAAAACTTGTGCACAGCACGGGCGACGATGCCGCCCAGGATGCCGGACACCAGGAACTCGGCCACGCCCTGCACACCGACCAGCAGGACGACGAACATGAACGGGTTGGCCGCGCCCTTGACGGACACGAGGTTCTGGACATAGTCGCAGCCGTAGAAGGCCAGCACGATGTAGCCCATGAAGAACAGGGTGTTGAGGGCCGGGGCACACATGGCGCTGAGGATGTAGCTCCAGGTGCCGGGCTTGTCCAGCTTCTTCAGGCCGTTGAAGATGAGGCCGACGCACAGGCCCATCAGCACACGCATCCCCACGCAGAGGATGAAGGTGTTGACCGGGCTGACCTGGAACAGGGCACCCGTCATGGCCGAAGCGCCGGTGATGGCGTCATAGAAGCTCACCGCGCCGAACACGCCGCCCAGGATGGCACCCGCAGCGGGGCCCATGGTGATGGCACCCACGGCGATGGGAAGGGTCAAAAAGCTCATGTAAAGCGGGCCCATGGGCACACTGCCCAGGCCGATGGCCTTCATGACCAGCTCGATGGCGACCAGCAGTGCCAGCCGGGTGAGAGTACGAAGATCGTTGTTTTTCATTCTGTTTTCCTCCTGCTGCCGTTCCGCCCTTACGTCGGATACGGCGCAAACCTGCCCGCTCTATGCGGGATAAATTTTGTTTATACGGACTTCAGACACGCTTGTCAGGGCATTGTCCGTGGTCAGAACTTGAGTCCTGCTGACCGCCGGGCCACGGTCAGCACCTTGCTGACGGCCACAGAGGTATCCAGCATCCGGCTGCAAAGCTCCTGGTCCCCGCCCTCGATGGCGCGGGCGAACGCATGGAACTCGGCCGCCTGCCGGGGGCGGCCGCCGTTGAGGTTGTAGTGCTCTTCCTTGCCCTCATTGGGGTGGAAGGTCACACCGCCGCACCAGTTGGCGGTGGATTTCTGCAAAATATAACCCTTCGTGCCCTGGATGACATACCGGGCCGGTGCGCCGCAGTCCTTGGCGGCGATGCTCACCGCGCGGAAACTGTTATACTCCATGGTCAGGATGCCGCTGGTGTCGATGCCGCGCTCGATGTTGGCGGTGTAGTGCACCTGATTCGGCTCGCCGAACAGACCCACGATGTAGCTGATGTTGTAGACGTTCAGGTCCATCAGTGCGCCGCCCGCACGGGCCGGGTCAAAGGAGACCGGCGTCTCCCCGGCGCAGAAGGCATCGTACCGGCTGGAATACTGACTGAAGTTGCACTGCACCAGCTTCACTTTGCCCACGCGGGGCAGCAGTTCGCGGATCTTGTTGTAATTTTCCAGATACTGGGTGGTCATGGCCTCGAACAGGAAGACCTTCCTGCGGCGGGCCAGATTCGCCAGCTCCTCTGCCTGCAAGGCATTGATGGCCATCGGCTTTTCTACGATGACGTGCTTCCCCGCCTCGATGGCCACCTTGGCATAGCGGGCGTGCTGGTTGTTCGGCACGGCCAGATAGACCACGTCCACGTCCTGTAACAACTCAAAATAGTTGGTGGTATGCTGGGGGATGCCGTACTGTTCGCACAGCTCCCCCGCCGCCTCTGCGCTGCGCTGGGTGCTGCAGATGCACTGTACCGTAAAAGGCGAGTCCGCCCCGGTCAGCCACGGCAAAAATTCCCGCACGATCATGCCCGTGCCCAGAATCCCTAATTTCATTCTCTTCTCCATCCTGTCTGTCGTCAGCCTGCTTTGGCCTCATCCTCGCGGCGCTCCCGGCGCTGCGGGTGGGGTCGGCGGGCGCGGCGGAAGTTCTGGTTCCGCTTTTTGCCGCCGCCTGCGTGGTGCTGCGGCGCGTTCATCTGGTACAGGAGCGCCAGACCCTTCATCAGCAGTTCGGGGTCGTAGGTCAGCGGGTGGCGGCAGAGCGGGGTGACGTATTTGGCCAGACCGCCGGTCACGACCAGCGTTGCCGGGCGGCCCAGTTCTTCTTCGATGCGCTGGGTGATGCCGTCCAGCAGCACCGCTGTGCCCAGCACCGAGCCGGACAGCATACAGCTCTCGGTGTTCACACCGATGGCGCTCTTCGGGGAGCCGAGACGCACCTGCGGAAGCTGGGCGCAGCGCTCCCCCAAGGCCCGCAGCCCGGTGGACAGGCCGGGGCAGATGACGCCGCCCCGGAACACCCGGTCCTCATCCACCACATTGAAGGTAGTGGCCGTTCCCAGGTCCACCGTGATGACCGGCAGCGGGAACTTTGCCGCCGCATAGGCAGCATCGACCAGACGGTCCTTGCCCACGGTATGGGGGTCGGGCACGCCCATGGTCAGGCCGGTGCGGATGTCCGGCGATACGATGACCGGCTTTTTGCCGGTGTAATGGCGGGCGCACTCGGCCAGCGCCCCCGTGATCTGGGGCACAACGCTGGTCAGCACCGCACCCTCAAAGCGCATGGGGCGCTCCGGGTGGCGGCGGTGCGAAAACACCTTTTCCATCTCGGCGCGGTACTCCGCCGCCGTGCGGGTGCGCACCGTATCCATGTGGGCCACAAAGCATACACGTCCGTCCTTGATGCCCCCCAGGGCGACGGTGGTGTTGCCTATATCAATGGCTAAGATCATATTTGGGAAACCTTTCTGAAGATACGTACAACCTCTCCGTCTGCTTCGCGATGACTGAGAGGTTCCTTTCACTCTAAGTCAAGGGTTATTTTACCGCATTTTGCCTTCCGTTACAAGTGCTGCAAAAAGATTTTATTGTGCTGGCGGCAATTTTGCATTATACTAAAGGGAGCAAACCAGAGATTTGGGAGGTTTTTGGATGGATCTGAACGGAAAATGCGTCCTTTTGGGCGTCACCGGCGGCATTGCCGCCTATAAAATGGCGAATGTCGCCAGCGCACTGCGCAAGCTGGGGGCCGACGTCGAGGTCATCATGACCCGGAACGCCACCCAGTTCATCACCCCCATCACGTTTGAAACGCTCACCGGCCACAAGTGCATGGTGGACACTTTCGACCGGGATTTCAAGTTCGAGGTCACCCATATTGCACTGGCCAAAAAGGCCGACGTCATCCTCGTTGCACCGGCCACGGCCAATGTCATCGCCAAGATGGCCCACGGCATCGCCGACGACATGCTGACCACGACCGTCCTCGCGGCCAAATGCCCGAAGCTGGTCTCCCCTGCCATGAACACCGGGATGCTGGAAAACCCTATCACCCAGGACAACATCGCCACGCTGGAGCGTTACGGCTTCACCGTCATCCCGTCCGAGAGCGGTGTGCTGGCCTGCAAAGATGTGGGCAGCGGCCGCCTGCCGAAGGAAGATGTCCTCATTGAGTACATCCTCCACGCCATTGCCTGCCCGAAGGACCTGATCGGGCTGCGCATCGCCGTGACGGCCGGCCCCACCCAGGAGCCGCTGGACCCTGTGCGCTACCTGACCAACCACTCCACCGGCAAGATGGGCTATGCCGTAGCCCGCGCCGCCGCGATGCGGGGCGCAGACGTCACCCTCATCCACGGCCCCACGGCCCTGCCGCCGGTCCGGTTCACCGAGGATGTGCCCATCACCACCGCACAGGACATGTACGACGCCGTGACCAGCCGCTTTGACGCAATGGACATCCTCGTCATGGCCGCTGCCGTAGCCGACTACCGCCCCGCCACCGTCGCCGACGACAAAATCAAGAAAAAGGACGGCGACCTGTCCATCCCGGTGGAACGCACCGCCGACATCCTCGGCACCATCGGCCCCCGGAAGACCCGGCAGTTCCTCTGCGGCTTCTCGATGGAGACCCGCGACATGCTGGAAAACTCCTCGGCCAAGCTGACCCGGAAGAACCTCGACATGGTGGTCGCCAACAACCTGAAGGTGGCCGGTGCCGGTTTCGGCGTGGACACCAACGTCGTCACCTTCATCACCCCGGACGGTGCCCGCGAACTGCCCCTCATGAGCAAATCGGACGTCGCCGACGCCATTCTGGACGAGATTTTGAAACGGCGGAACGGGTGAACAGACGGTTCGCATCCCACAAAAAAGCTCCCTGCCGCACATTTTGTGCCCGGCAGGGAGCTTTGGTTTTATTGGTCACCGGATGCGGCAGTTTCAGTCCTTTGCCACCATCATTTTGCTGGCCTTGTAGATATCGCCGCAGCCGAGGGTGATGACGAGGTCCCCTTCGCGGGCATTGTCCTTGACCCACTGCGCCGCAGCTTCCAGGCTGTCCACCAGGACTGCGTTCGGGATCTGGGCGGCCAGCTTGGCGCTGGTGATGGTGGGGTCGTTGGGCTCACGGCTGCCCATGATGGGGGTCAGCACTGTGATGTCGGGGATCTTGAAGACATCCACGAAGTCGTTGAACAGCATCTTGGTCCGGCTGTATGTAAACGGCTGGTGGACAGCGATGAGGCGCTTGTAGCCCATCTCGCGGGCCGTGGTCAGGGTCGCACGGATCTCGGTGGGGTGGTGTGCGTAGTCGTCCACGACCACTGCACCGTTGCACTCACCGTACAGCTCAAAGCGGCGGCCTGCCCCCTTGAAGTTCAGGGCTGCATCGGCGCACTGCTCCACGGTCAGGCCCGCAAAGCGGCAGACGGCGCACATAGCCAGCGCATTGTACACGTTGTGACGGCCAGGCACCGCCAGACGGATGTGGCCGGTGACCTTGCCCCACTCCTGGAGGTCGAACTCAAAGAAACCGGGCTTGTACTCCTGCACATTGACGGCACGGTAGTCACCGTCGTTGTCGATACCAAAGGTGCGGACGCGGCGGTCCAGGGTGTACATAACATCCATGGTGTTCTTATCGTCGGCGTTGGCGAAGATCATGAACCGGGTCATCAGGGCGAAGCGCTTAAAGGCGAACTTCAGCTCGCCCATGCTGCCGTAGTAGTCCAGATGGTCGTTGTCGATGTTCAGCACGACCGACAGATACGGGGTCAGCTTGAGGAAAGTCTCGGAATACTCGCAGGCCTCGATGACGATGTCGTCGCCCTTGCCGGCCTTGCCGTAGCCGCCGATGAGGGGCAGCTTGCCGCCGATGACGGCAGAGGGGTCGCGGCCTGCCAGCTCCAGCGCCGTGGTGATCATGGACGTGGTGGTCGTCTTGCCGTGGGTACCGGAAACGCAGATGCTGTCCTTATACAGGCGGCTGACATAGCCCAGCAGGACGCTGCGCTCCACGGTGGGGATGCCGTAGGAAACCGCCGCATTCAGCTCCACATTGTCCTTCGAGATGGCAGCCGAGTAGACCACGAGGTCGGTGCCAATAACGTTGTCGGCGCTGTGGCCCAGCGAGACCTTGACGCCCATCTCCCGCTCGTACTGGATGATGCTTCCGTCCAGCACATCGCTGCCGGAAATCACATAGCCCTTGGCGTTGAGGATCTGGATCAGCGGATACATGCCGCTGCCGCCGCAGCCAATGAAGTGGATCTTCTTCACATTATCAAGCAGATGCTTGGTATAGTCGGTAACAAACATAATAAGGCAACCTCCAAATAAACATAAAACGGCCGCAGCGCAGACCGATCTCATTTTGATCCATCGTGTGGTACTACTTATTATATAATTTTTGGCGGACAAAATAAACAGTTCCGAGCGAATTTTCGGAAAGAACCATAAAAAACCGGTTTATTTTGTGACAACTGTACACAAATGCCAGCCTTTTTCCGCCAGAATCAGCGATTCACAAAAGATTCACATTTCATTTTTGTGATCGCCTAACAAACTTTAAGCTTTTGTGCTATGATAATTCAGGATTTTGAAGAAACCAACGCGCTGCGGCCCGGCCCGGCGAACAGAAGAGGAGTATCGAACATGAAGATCAAGATCACTGCGGACAGCACCTGTGACCTGTCCGAAACGCTGCTGCGGCAGTGGAATGTCTCGCTCATCCCCATGCACATCCTGATGGGCGAGGAAAGCCTGCTGGACGGCGTTACCGTCCGCCCCGCCGATGTGTTCACTCATGTACAGAACGGCGGCAAGATGCCGAAATCCGCTGCCCCGAACCTCGTGGAGTACACGGATTTCTTTGCGCCCTTTGCGAAAGACTACGATGCCGTCATCCACATCTGTGTCGGGTCCAAGTTCTCGTCCTGCTGCCAGAACGCAAAACTCGCCGCGCAGGAGTTCGGGAACGTCTCGGTCGTGGATAGCGAGAACATCTGCACTGGGCAGGGCTATCTCGTCCTGCGGGCAGCCAAGCTCGCGGCGGACGGCCTGCCGCCCCGGAACATCTGTATGCGGCTGCAAGCCCTTGCCAAGAAGGTCGATCTCAGCTTCGTGCTCAACCAGTTGGACTACATGGCCAAGAGTGGCCGCTGCTCCGGCGTACTGGCCTTCGGGGCCAACATTCTGGGCATCAAGCCCAGTCTGGCCGTCATCGACGGCGAGCTGAAGGTGGTCAAGAAGTACCGCGGTCAGCTTCCCATCTGCGTGGGCAAATACATCACCGAGAAGCTGGCTGACCGAGACGACATCGATACCAGTGTCGTCTTCCTCTCCTCCTGCCAGCCCAAACCCGGCTGTTTGGAGGCCGTCAAGGCCGGGCTTGCACAGTACGGCAAGTTCGAGCAGATCATCGAGACGGACATCGGTACCACCATCGGCGGCTACTCCGGCCCCGGCACCATCGGTATCGTTTTTGCCACAAAGTAAATCGCACCGCGCAAAAGCACCCCACCGGCAGCAGGCGCTGCGGATGGGGTGCTGTTTGCTGTTACGGGTGGATGGAGGTGCGGACGAGGGCGCGCTTCAAGCGGGCCTGGGCCAGCTCATAGTCGCGCTTGTCCAGATTTTTCTGTGCCAGAAGCTCCTCGGCGCGCTTTTTGGAGGCCTCGGCGCGGGCCTGGTCGATCTCCTCGGCCCACTCCCAGGTGGTGGCGACCAGCCGGACAGTTCCGTCCAGCACGGTGAGCATCCCGCCCATGCAGGCAGCACGGCGGCGCTGGCCCTCCGCGTCCACGATGTGGGCCTCGCCCATGCCCAGCGCGGTGCAGTAGTCGCCGTGCTTGGCCAGAATGGCAAGGTCACCGTCGATGGCGCGGCAGACCACACGCTCGGCCTGCCCCTCAAAGGCGCAGCCGTCCGGTGTGACCACCGTCAGATGAAAGGTCGTCATGGTTTACCCCTTCTTCGCCTTAGCGAACACATCGTCGATGGTGCCTGCGAACAGGAAGGCGCTCTCGGGCAGGTCGTCGCACTCGCCGTTCAGGATCATGCGGAAGCCGCGCAGCGTCTCTTTCAGCGGGACGTACTGGCCGGGCATACCGGTGAACTGCTCTGCAACGTGGAAGCTCTGGCTCAGGAAGCGCTGCACCTTGCGGGCGCGGCTGACGGTGCGCTTGTCATCCTCGCTCAGCTCGTCCATGCCCATGATGGCGATGATGTCCTGCAGCTCCTTGTAGCGCTGCAGCACCTTCTGGACGGCACGGGCGA
>OOBM01001596.1_pt1 | contig 11711 bp, 9 predicted proteins | sample 1671581 | NCBI WGS metagenome assembly OOBM01 (sample SAMN06348171, study PRJEB24527) | human gut metagenome
AACCTGAATCTAACGCGTCTGCCAATTCCGCCATATCCGCATATTCTGTTTTGTTTGCGAGCTGTGTTGCTCGGAACGATAGTTATTATACCAGATATGGCAGAATTGTCAAGCATTATTTTTAATTTTTCTCGACAAAATTTTGCTTGAAAATTGATGCATTCTGAATGGCAGCTGCAGGGCGAAATTTTTGCCAAAGTGTGATACAATAAACAGGACGCGCCGGGAGGGTGTCCTGCGCGCAGACTGAGAAAACGAGGGAAATGCAGAATGTTCAATATCATTATTTTCCTGCTGGGAGCAGGCATTATGTTCTTTATGGCTCTGCGCAGTGTGCTGGCACGGCGCAGGCTGTGCACGCAGGGGCAGAAGGTCACGGCCACGGTGGAGGGCACCGTGCAGAGCCGGGATGGCGGTGCCTATGTGCTGGCCTTTACCACCGCAGGCGGCAGCCATCGGCTGCACTACCCGAAGCCTGCGCGGGGCAAGAGCTTTGCGGTGGGGGATACCGTCACCTTATACTATGACCCCGACGACCCGGAGAAGATGTACGTGGAAGGCGACCGGGCCACGCTGGGAGCCGAGGTGCTGTATGCCGTGCTGGGTGTGGCCCTGCTGGTGCTGACCGTGGGCATTGCCCGCTGAAAGGGGAAAAGAGAATGAAACTGGAACATTTTGGCATGGCTGAGCCGGGCGACTGCCGGCTGGTATTTACAGCCGGTGCCGAGGAACTGGCGGCAGCCGTTGCGCAGGTGCAGGCGGAGCCGGACGCGCCGCAGGAAGAGGATGGTCTGCTGACCGAGGCGGTGAATCGCACCATTCTTGGCGGCTTTTCGGCGCTGTATGAGCAGCTGGTGCAGGAGTACCATGTGGTGCCGGTGACCGACCCGGATTTTGAATTGCTGGCGGTGAACCGGGCCGAGGGCTTCCGGGCGGGGGCGCAGTTCTACGCGTTGCCGCCGCTGGAAGTGGGAGCATACACCGGTTTCGTGCAGCCCATTGAGCCGCACCCCATCCGGCAGCTGACCATTGAACTGGAGATCAACCGTCACCACGGCGACGAAGAACGTGCAGCCGATGCAGCGGGCAAGGCGGCGCTGCGGCAGCAGGTGGCCCGCGAGATCTGGGCACAGCGCTGTGCCCAGGCTGAGCAGCGGGCACGCAAGGAGCTGGTATGGCAGCTGGGCGATGCAGTGAAAGGCCCGCTGCCAAAGCAGCTGGTGGGCGGTAACTATTTTGCCGAGCAGCGCCAGTTCAACCTGAGCCTGCAGGCCAATGGCATCAACTTTGACCAGTTCCTTAAAGTGCGCGGCCAGACGGTGGAAGAGTTCCGTGCATGGCTCCACGCGCAGGCAGAGCGCAAGCTGCGCAGCTGGCTGGGGCTTCTGCTGGTGGCAGAAAAGGAGGGCCTTGCACCCACGGACGCCGAGGTGGAAGCAGCCGCTGCCCACTGGGATGCCAAGCTGGACGGCGAGCGCACCTTCCCCGCCAACGATGCACGCAAGGTGCGCCAGCGTCTGGCCCGGGAGAGGGCGGAGCAGTTCATTGTGGAGCACTCTACCCTCACGCCGCCGCCCGATGAACCCATCGTGCAGAAAGTTGAAAGCAAATAATAACAAAAAGGAGCGATGCAGCGCATCGCTCCTTTTTGTTATTATTATCAGGAACTCTCAGGTCTCCACGCCCTCGAACTGGCTGTTGTAGAGCTTGGCGTAGAAGCCGTTTGCAGCAAGCAGCTCGTCGTGGCTGCCCTGCTCCACAATGTGGCCGTCCTTCATCACAAGAATCACGTCCGCCTCGCGGATGGTGGAAAGGCGGTGCGCCACAATAAAGCTGGTACGGCCCTGCATCATGCGGGCAAAAGCTTTCTGGATACGCACCTCGGTGCGGGTATCGATGGAGGATGTTGCTTCGTCCAGGATCAGCATCGGCGGCAGGCAGAGCATCACGCGGGCAATGCACAGCAACTGCTTCTGGCCCTGACTGATGTTGCCGCCGTCCTCGGCGATGACGGTATTGTAGCCCTCCGGCAGGCGGCGGATGAAGCTGTCTGCATGGGCGGCTTTGGCTGCTGCCACGATCTCTTCAAGGCTTGCATCCGGCTTGCCGTAGGCAATGTTTTCCCGCACGGTACCGGCCCGCAGCCAGGTGTCCTGCAGCACCATGCCGTAGCTGCCGCGCAGGGAAGCGCGGGTCACATCCCGGATGTCGGTGCCGGACACCTTGATGGAACCGCCGTTCACATCATAGAAGCGCATGAGCAGGTTGATGAGGGTGGTCTTGCCGCAGCCGGTAGGGCCAACGATGGCAATGCGCTGGCCGGGCTTTACGTCGAGGGAAAGGCCCTCGATCAGCGGGCGGTCGGGCAGGTAGCGGAAGGAGACATCCTCCAGCTGCACATGGCCGTCCGGCTGCAGCACGGAGGCGTTCTCGACCTCCGGCACCTGATCGTCGGCATCCAGCAGCTCGAACACGCGGGCGGCGCAGGCCAGAGCATTCTGCAGCTCGGTGACTACACCGGAGATTTCGTTGAAGGGCTTGGTGTACTGGTTGGCGTAGCTCAAAAACACGCTCAGCTGGCCGATGGTGATGCCGCCCCGCACCGCGTACACGGCACCCACAAGGCCCACGCCTGCGTACACGATGTTATTCACAAAGCGGGTGGCGGGGTTGGTCAGGCTGGAAAAGAAGATGGCCTTCAGGCTTACGTCCTGCAGACGGTCATTCACCTCGTCAAAGGCGGTAAGGCTCTCGGCCTCGTGGCCGAAGGCCTGCACCACCTTCTGGCCCTCGATCATCTCGTTAACCAGCGCGGTCTGCTCGCCGCGCACGGCGCTCTGGCTCTGGAAGTAACCATAGCTGCGCTTGGCAAGGAAGCTTGCCACCACGAGGCTCAGCGGGGTGATGCACACCACCACCAGCGTGATGGGTACATTCTCGCTGAGCATGAACAGAAGGGTGCCGAGGATGGTCAGCACGCCGCTGAACAGCTGTGTAAAGCCCATCAGCAGGCCGTCCGCAAAGGTATCCACATCGGCCACCATGCGGCTGACGATATCGCCGGAGGGATGGCTGTCGAGGTAGGAAAGCGGCAAGGTCTGAATTTTGCGCAGGGCTTCGTTGCGCAGGTCGCGGCTGACAAGGAAGGTGATGCGGTTGTTGCACACGCTCAGCAGCCACTGTGCAAGAGCGGCCACACCGGCAACCACCAGCACCTCGATGATAATGCGCATCACACCGCCAAAATCTACGGCACCCTTGCCCAGCATCATATCAATGGCGCTGCCGCAGAGGATGGGGATATACAGCTGTGCGCCCACGCTCACAGCGGCCACCACAAGGCTGCACACCACAAACAGGGAATAAGGTTTGATCTTGCTCAGAACACGGGTCAAAGTGGCCTTGCGCTGCTGCGGGGTCAGCTTTGTTTTTGCTTTTGCACTCATTTCTGCGCATCCCCTTTCTTGAACTGGCTCTCGTAGATCTCCTCGTAGACGGGGCAGGTCTGGCGCAGCTGGTCGTGGGTGCCGATGCCCACCAGATGGCCGTCGTCCAGCACCAGAATTTGATCCGCGTGCTGCAGGCTGGCGGCGCGCTGGCTCACGATGAACACGGTCAGGCTGCCGGGCAGAGCAGCCAGTGCCTTGCGCAGAGCAGCATCGGTGGCGTAGTCCAGTGCGCTGGCGCTGTCGTCAAGGATCAGAATTTGCGGCTTGCCCACAAGGGCGCGGGCGATGGTCAGGCGCTGCTTCTGTCCGCCGGACAGGTTGCGACCGCCCTGCTCCACAGGCTCGTCCAGCCCAAGGGGCTTGGCTTTGACGAACTCTGCAGCCTGTGCTGTTTCCAGTGCGGCCCACAGGTCCGCATCGGTGGCATTCTTGTTGCCCCACAGCAGGTTGGAGCGGATGGTGCCGCCAAAGAGCTGGGCCTTCTGCATAACCATGGCTGCCTTGCCGCGCAGTTCTTCACGGGGATAGTTCCGGGCATCGCGGCCCATGATCTCCACCGTGCCTTCGGTGGCATCGTAGAAGCGGGGGATCAGGTTGACAAGGCTGGATTTGCCGCTGCCGGTACCGCCGATGACACCAATGGTCTGGCCGCGCTTTGCAGTGAAGCTGATGTCGGAAAGGCTGGGTGCACCGGCACCCGCATAGGTCAGGCTTACGTGCTCAAAGCGCACGGCATCGCCGGATTTTTCGGCGGGCACCTCGCCCAGAAGCTTTTCCGGGAAGGCCATGCCGGGCGTGGTGTCCAGCACAGCCTGCACGCGGCCTGCGCAGGCCAGCGCCTTGCTCACCTGCACGATCAGGTTTGCCAGCTTGACCAGCTCCACAAGGATCTGGTTCATGTAGTTCACCAGCGCGATCACGTCGCCGGAAGCCATGCCACCCACATTGATCTCAATGCTGCCCACATATAGCAGCGCCACAATGGCAATGTTGATGAGCACATAGGTCAGCGGGTTCATCAGGGCAGAGATATGGCCTACATGGAGCTGCATCTTGGTCAGCAGGTCGTTGGCATTCTCAAAGCGCTCTACCTCGCTCTTTTCCTTATCAAAGGCGCGCACCACGCGCACGCCGGTCAGGTTTTCGCGGGTCAGGCCCAGCACCCGGTCAAGGCGATTCTGTACCGTCTTGTACAGGGGCCGGGTAGCAGCCATGATGCCGAACACCACCACGCTCAGCAGCGGGATGGTCACTACAAAGATCAGCGCTGCACGGGAATTCACCGTAAAGGCCATGACCATGGCACCGATCACCACGAACGGGCTGCGCAGGAACAGGCGTAAAAACAGGTTCAGGCCGCTCTGCACCTGATTCACGTCGCTGGTCATACGGGTGATCAAGGTGCTGGTGCCGAGGGTGTCCATCTCGGTAAAGCTCAGGGTCTGGATGTGCTCAAACAGGGCGTGGCGCAGAGCTGTGGAATAGCCCACGGCCGCCTTTGCGGAAAAATACTGTGCCGTCAGGCTGCAGGCAAGGCCGATCATGGCCAGCAGCAGCAAAATGCCGCACCGCACAAGAATATAGTGGAAGTCGTGGGCGGCAATGCCGATGTTCACGATATCCGCCATGACCAGCGGCACGAACAGGTCGAACGTGGCTTCCAGCATCTTGAAAAGGGGCGCAAGCACGCTCTCGCGCTTGTAGTCCTTCAGATAGCCTAGCATCTTGTTCAAGGCGATACTCCTTCTTTCTTGCTTTCTTGCATTATAAGGTTTATGAAATCCTACTTATTATAGCGTACAAAAACTTAAAAAGCCATAGAAAATGTTTTTATTGCAAAAGTGTGCTGAAAACCGCCGGGCAAAATGCCGAAAACGGTTGAAACCAGGGTGGGGGTATGCTACAATGATTTTAAATATTGCACAAAAGGGGAAACAGGAATGCTGATAAGTTTGGTCGTTCCGTGCTACAATGAGGAAGAATCACTTCCCATTTTTTATAAAGAGGCCAGCAAGATCGCACAGCAGATGGGAATATCCCACGGAGCAGATTTTGAGTTCATCTTTGTGGATGACGGCTCAAAAGACCGCACACTGCAGATCGCGCGGGAGTTGCACCGGAAAGATGCCCGTGTGCGGTACATCTCCTTCAGCCGGAACTTTGGCAAGGAAGCAGGCATTTATGCCGGATTAAAAGCGGCAAAGGGCGATTATGTAGCAACGATGGATGCGGATCTGCAGGACCCGCCGTCACTGCTGCCGGAAATGCTGGAGCTGCTGCTCTCCGGCGAATATGACTGCGCGGCCACCCGCCGCACGACACGCGAGGGTGAACCGCCCGTTCGCAGCTGGTTTGCCAAAAAGTTTTATCAGATCATCAATAAGCTCTCGGATACAGAGATCGTGGATGGAGCAAGAGACTTCCGCCTGATGAGCCGCAAAATGACTGATGCCGTGCTGAGCATGACGGAATATAACCGCTTCAGCAAGGGCATTTTCAGCTGGGTCGGCTTTAAAACAAAGTGGATCGACTACAAAAACGTAGAGCGTGTGGCGGGCACAACAAAGTGGAACTTCTGGGGTCTGCTCAAATATTCGATCGAAGGCATTGTGGGCTTTTCCACAGCTCCGCTGCTGATGGCGGCGGGCCTTGGCCTTGCCTTTTGCGTATTGGCGTTTGTAGGCATCATAATCGTGGTGGTGCGTGCACTGATGTTCGGCGACCCTACTTCCGGCTGGCCGAGCCTTGTCTGCATTATCCTTTTGTGCAGTGGTGTGCAGCTGCTGTGTACGGGCATTGCGGGCGAGTACCTTGCCAAAACATATCTTGAAACAAAGCACAGACCGATCTATATTGCTGCTGAGACCGAAGAAGATCTGGACGCGGAATAAGGCGTTTCAGGAAAAATGTATTTTTGACGGGGTGCCAGAAGAAGCTGATCTGGCACCCCGCTTTTTTTGAGCAGGGAAAAATGGATACATACAGATAGGCGTTGTACCCAAAGCCATTTCCTGCTATACTAAAAATTGACTAGAAACTGGAAGAATGGTGAGCAGATGGCAAAAAGACAAGACGGCGGCATCCGGCTGCGCCCGGTGGGCACCCGCAAGCATCGGCAGAACGCTCCGGCCTACAGCCCGGCGGGCACCGGCTGCCCGGCCTTTGAGCAGGCAGTGGAAAATTTATATAAAGGCCAGAACGAAGAAAGCTTCTGGACGCTGATGGGCGCTTTGAACTATGCACTGGAAATGGAGACCCATGTTCTGGTGCCGCTGCGCACGGCACTGACGGTGCACAACACGCCTGCACCGTGGACGGAGCATCCGGTGCCCACGGCAAAGGCTAAGGACCTGCAGCTGTGGACCCTGCGCAACGAGAAGGGCCGCACATGGCTGCCTATGTTCACCTCTGCAGCTGCGGCCTGCGCCGACCGCAGCACTTCTGCCCGGCCAATGGCAGATTACACCCTGCAGGATGCCATGGAGCTGGCCCTTTCCACTGAGGGGATCGACGGCGTGGTGCTGGACCCGTGGAGCCACTCGGCTACGCTGGACGGCGCTCTGCTCAACGGTTTGCTGCACGCGGGCCATACGCCGGAAGACCCCGGTGATGAGAAAGCAGATGCCGGAAAGGAAGCCGCCCGCAAGGGCAACTGGGCGCAGGCTGTGGAATGCTTTGAAAAAGCAGCCGAGCTTGGCAGCGCCATGGGACTTGCCCTGCTGGCAGACTGTATTTATAAGGGCCGCGGCACCCGCACGAACCGTGCCAAGGCCCGCCGCATGTGGAAGGAAGCAGCGGACAGCGGCGAGATCTTATCCAACATTGCACTGGGCGATGACTGTGCTGCCCGGGGCGACAATGGCCGGGCACTTTTGTATTACCGCCGTGCCCGCACCAACGCAGCCCATATGCCGGATATCGAGTACACTCCGCAGGTGTGCCTGCGTGTGGCCCAGACCGAAACGCGCTACACCAGCCGCAAAAAGGCGCTGGCACTGGCCGCAGAAGCAAGGCAGGGCTTTGCCATCAAGGCCCGTGAGCACGAGCCGGACGCAGAGCAGTGGCTGGCCGAAGCCGACCAGCTCATCCGGGAACTGACCAGTGAACTGCCTGCCCGAGCCACAGCTTACGACATGGAATCTTTACAATTGGACTAAAAAATCGTCATATCGGGACGGTAAGATATACTCGGAAATGATTTGAAGAGCTGCGCCCAAGATGCACAGCACCGGAGAGGAAACAGACAGTATGAGCAAAGTAATCGGCATCGATCTCGGCACGACCAATTCCTGCGTGGCAGTGGTGGAGGGCGGCAAGCCCGTGGTCATCACCAATGCGGAGGGTGAGCGCACCACCCCCAGCGTTGTGGCCTTCACGAAGGATGGTGAACGTCTGGTGGGCGGTGCGGCCAAGCGCCAGATCGCCACAAATTCCGGGCGCACCATCTCCAGCATCAAGCGCCATATGGGCAGTGACTACCGGGTGCACATCGACGGCAAAGACCTGACCCCGCAGGAGATCAGCGCCATGATCTTGGCCAAGATCCGCCGCGATGCCGAGAGCTATCTGGGCGAGCCGGTGACCGAAGCGGTCATCACGGTGCCCGCCTACTTCGACGACAGCCAGCGCAAGGCTACGCAGGATGCAGGCCGCATTGCAGGCCTGAACGTGCTGCGCATCATCAACGAGCCTACTGCTGCCGCTGTGGCCTATGGTTTGGATAACGAAGCATCGCAGAAGATCCTCGTCTACGACCTCGGCGGCGGCACCTTTGATGTGTCCATCATCGAGATCGAGGACGGGACCTTTACGGTGCTTGCCACCGGCGGCGACACCCATCTGGGCGGTGACGACTTCGATCAGCGCATCGTGGAATATGCCGTGGCCGAGTTCAAAAAGTCGGATCGCATCGACCTCTCCCGCGACCCGGCAGCTATGGGCCGACTGAAAGAGGAAGCCGAAAAGGCAAAGAAGGAGCTTTCTGCCGCGCCGTCGGCACAGCTGAACCTGCCCTTTATCGCAGTGGGCAAGGACGGCCCTCACCACTTGGATATCTCGCTTTCCCGCCCGCAGTTCGAAATGATGACCGGCGACCTGCTGGCCCGCACAGTGGCTCCCGTGCAGAATGCCCTGCGGGATGCAGGCATTTCTGCCAGCCAGCTGGGCAAGGTGCTGCTGGTGGGCGGCAGCACCCGGATGCCTGCGGTGGAGCGTCAGGTGAAGGAGCTGCTGGGCTGCGAACCCAGCCACAGCCTGAACCCGGACGAGTGTGTTGCCATGGGTGCGGCTGTGCAGGGCGGTCTGCTGCAGGGCGGCGGCAAGCTGGCCGGTGCCACCGGCGCAGCGGCGCAGGGCCTTGTGCTGATGGATGTGACCCCGCTGACCCTCTCCATTGAGACGCTGGGTGGCGTGGCCACCCCGCTGATCACCCGCAACAGCATGATCCCCACCCGCAAGAGCCAGATCTTCACCACCGCACGGCCCATGCAGACCAGTGTGGAGATCAACGTGCTGCAGGGCGAGCGCCACTTTGCCCGCGACAACAAGAGTCTGGGCAAATTCAAGCTCACCGGCATCCGGGCAAGCTTCTCCTCCAAACCGCAGATCGAAGTTACCTTCGATATCGACGTGAACGGCGTGGTGAAGGTGTCTGCCAAAGACCTTGGCACCGGCCGGGAGCAGAACATCACCATCACCGGCAGCACCAACCTTTCTGAGAATGAGATCCAGCGCGCCATGGCAGACGCTGCCGCCTACGAGGCCGAGGACAGCCGCCGCAAGGAGCGGCTGGAGCTGCACAATCAGGCCGAGGTGCTGGCCTACAAGGTGGACGAGGCTCTTTCCAAATGCAAAAAGGAGCTGGACAAGGACGAGAAGAACCGCATCAAAACGGACCTTGCCAACCTCCGCCGCTGCCTGCGCAAGGATAAGCCGGAAAAGATGAATGAAAACGAGGAAGCCAATCTCCGTCAGGCCAAGACCCAGCTGGAAGAGAGCGCCAACCATCTGATGGTGCTGTATACCAGTGAGCAGGGTGAAAGCGGAAACGGAGAAAATAATCTGTAACACGTAAAAAAAGGTCGCCCTTGACAGAGCGACAGAAAAAAGTTATACTACAAACAGAAGGGGCGCTGACTGCAAAGGTCAGCTTTCCATCCCGTTAGTCAAAAAGATTGACCGCTCGGCTGGTAACTGTAGGCGGTCAATCTTTTTTGTTATCATCGCTTTTCGTCTGGGAAAACTTTGCCATAACCTCGACGGTCAGGCGGATCACATCCACGATCAGACCCAGCAGCGTGAGAATGAACGTAAGTAGCGCGAGAGTTTCCAACAGAGTCATCCGATATCCCTCCCTTCGCCTTCAAGGCTCCGGGCAGGGTACTTCCCCAAAAAAGTTTCCTCCCGGAACCTCTGCTTCGTTCTATGTGAAAAGAAGCAGCGATACGGGATAGAAAGCATGACCACCAATTTTGCAATCAGCGCCTTATTTGCATTATACCATAATTTTTGACGAAGTACAACAAAACCTCCGCTGTGTTTTTGCACAGCGGAGGTTTTCTATGTGGAAAAGTATTACAGCATCTTGGAAAGGAATGCTTTCAGTCTGGGATGCTTCGGGTTCGTGAACAGTTCCTGCGGCGGCTCGTCCTCCTGGATCTTGCCGTCGTCGATGAAGATAACGCGGTTGGACACCTCGCGGGCAAAGCCCATTTCGTGGGTGACCACCAGCATGGTGATGCCGGTGTGGGCCAGCTCCTTCATCAGTTCCAGAACCTCGCCCACCATTTCGGGGTCGAGGGCGCTGGTGGGCTCGTCGAACAGGATCACGTCCGGGTCCATGGCAAGGGCACGGGCAATGGCAATACGCTGCTGCTGGCCGCCGGAAAGGCTCTTGGGGTAGGCATCGGCCTTGTCGGCCAGACCCACACGGGCCAGCAGCTCGTCGGCGCGCTGGGAAATGGCTTCCTTGTCCTTCAGCTTGAGCAGGGTAGGGGCCAGCTCCAGATTTTTCTTCACAGTCAGGTGCGGGAACAGGTTGAAGTGCTGGAACACCATGCCCATCTTCTGGCGCACAGCGTCGATGTGGGCTTCGTCCACCTCGGTGCCCTCAAATTTGATGCTGCCGGAGGTGGGAATCTCCAAACGGTTCAGGCACCGCAGAAAGGTGGACTTGCCGCAGCCGGAGGGGCCGATCAGGCAGACCACGTCGCCGCGGTAGATGTCGATATCAATACCCTTCAGCACGTCCAGGGTGGGGGTGGGCTGTTTTGCGCCCTTTTTCTTTTCGCCGCCGTAGGTCTTGGTCAGGCCGCGGACTTCCAGAATCTTATCGGTCACTTTGAGCAAGCCTCCTCTCAAACTTTGCCAGCAGACGGGTGAACAGCATGACCAGCACAAGGTAGATCAGTGCATCGCCCAGCAACGGGAACATGGGCTCGTAGGTGCGGTTCATGATGCCCTGTGCGGCGTACAGCAGCTCCTTGCCGCCGATGACCGTGATCAGGGAGGTATCCTTCAGCAGGACGATGAACTCGTTGCCCAGAGCAGGCAGCACCGCACGGATGGCCTGCGGGATGATGATGACCACCATGGTGGTCATGTAGTTCAAACCAAGGCTGCGGCCGGCCTCCATCTGGCCGGGGTCAACGGCCATCAGACCGCCGCGGATGATCTCCGAAACATAAGCACCGGAGTTGATGCCCAGTGCCAGCGCACCTACCATGGTAAAGTTGCGGCTGTTGGCAAAAATGACCATGCTCATGATGAGCAGCTGCACCATCATAGGCGTGCCGCGGATGATGGTGGTGTAAATTTCGCAGATGATGTTGAAGAAGCCCAGCACCGGGTTCTTGTGGCCGGGGCGCTGCTGGTCGTGTGCCACACGCACCAGAGCTACCACGCTGCCCAGCACGATGCCCAGCGCCAGCGCGAGAGCTGTGACCAGCAGGGTGGTGCCCACACCGCTGACATACTGGAGCCAGCGGTCTTTCAGGATGAACGCCTGATAAAACTTAAAGAAAAATTCCTGCCCGAAGCTGAGCTTCGTACCGCCGTTGAGCAGCTCTTTGAGCAGTTCGTATTGAGCAGCCATTCGCATCCTCACTTTCCTGTTTTGTTAGAATTTTGTAACCTTATTTTTCCAAAAAAGGGGAGGTACCCCAGTTGGGGCTGCCTCCCCGTGGTTCCGTTATCAGCCAGCTGATTATTCAGCGGTGATGTACTTGTCCACGATGGACTGCAGGGTGCCGTCAGCCTTCAGCT
>OOBM01001606.1_pt1 | contig 11655 bp, 10 predicted proteins | sample 1671581 | NCBI WGS metagenome assembly OOBM01 (sample SAMN06348171, study PRJEB24527) | human gut metagenome
CTTGCTTTTCATCCACCGGGGAATATCGGCCCGCCGGGAGAGGCCGAAGCGTCCACCCAGCAGGCTGAACAACTGTCCCCGTCCACAAAAGCGGTTGCAGTAGCCCTTGTCCCCGCCCGCAAAGGCGATGACCAGAGGGATGAAAAAGCAGAGGAGGCCCAACCAGGCAAAGAGGATGTTGAAGAAGCCCAACACCAGATAGAGGAGAGAGGCGATCCAGAGAAAGTCATACCAGCGCTTTTTCATGGGCGATTCTCCTCCAGTGTAATTATGGTAGCCGGGCACTCCGCCGCGCACTTGCCGCAGCCGACGCATCGGGCTGCATCCACCCGGGCTGTGATACCGTTCCAGATTCGGATGGCGGAGAGGGGACAGACGCGGACACAGCAGCCGCAGGCCACGCAATCCGCCCCGATCTTTGCCGTTCTTCGGTGGTGTTTTTGCAAATCCATAGGCAACCTCCTTACTGAGATGCGCCCAGTATAGGGGATGGACGGGGCTGCCGTCTGTGATAAACTCACACAGATGTGCGGAAGTGTACGGCCTGCCGTTCGGGGCGGCATCTGGCGCGGGCCATTTTTCCGATGACAGATGCCCCATGTAACGCAAAAGCGCCGCAGACTGAAACCAATCTGCGGCGCATGTGTACTCAGAAGTTGTAGTCAAGGATCAGCCAGTCCAGGTCGCTGAAATCCTGCTCATCCAGGGACCAGTAGTTGTCGTCGCCCAGGGTGATCTGCACCACCTTGCTCTGGGCCTCCAGATACTCCGCCTCGGGCAGCTTTTCCAAGGTCAGGTCGATGACCAGGCGGCACCACTCCGCGTCATAAGCGGCGTACTCCTCATCGGTCATGGAGTCCACGTCCTGGCTGTAGAGAGCTTCGGCGCGGGCGTCGGGGGTGTCGCCCCACAGGGCCTCGGCAACCCGGTCAAATACGTCCAGAGGCTCCACAGTGACTTTGACGCCGAAGGTGCTGTCGTCCACCTCCGTGGCGGTATCCACGGTGTACTTGGCCTTGGCGTAGACCTGCTTATACATGTCAACTACCTCGGCCTTGAGTTCGTCGGTCAGGTCGTCGATCAGGAAGGCGGAGGCGAAAAAGTCAGCCTCGGTCTCCAGGCTGGACAGGTAGGTTTCCTCAGCCTCATTCTCGGTAATGTCGATCAGCTCCAGGAAGTCGGGATCATAAACGCCTTTGTAGTTCTCGTCCAGAATACCCTGAACATACGTGGTGGCATCGTCGGCGCTGAGACCACCGCCGCCGCAGGCGGAAAGGGATAGGACGAAGGTGAGGGACAGAGCGGCTGCGGTAACACGTTTCCAGATTTTGCGCATAGGGGTTCCTCGCTTTCTCTTCTCTTTTTTGAGTTCCGGTTCTCTTTATTTTATATAGTACGCGCCGGGGCGCGGACCGGATGGGGAACGGCCTGCGGCGGAATTGCCGCAGCAAAGCCCATGGGCTTTGCTCAAGGGGGCTGAAGGCGGACTCAGCCGCACAGGTCGATGATGGCCTGGGTAAAGATCTTGGCGGCGGTGAGCTGGTCGGCAATGCAGGTGTGCTCGTCGGCGCCGTGCATGTTGCCGTTAAAACCGGGCATACAGCAGCCGAAAGCCACGCCGCCGGGAATATCGTGGACGTAGGTGCCTCCGCCAATGGCCAGGCACTCCCCCTTGTAGTCGGTGTACTGCTCGTAGCACTTGAGCAGGGCCTTGACCAGCGGGGAGTCAGCGGGGGTGTGGTGGGGAGCGTCCATCTCGCCGGAGACGGAAAAGCCAAACTTGGAAAAAGATGCCTCTGCGGCGGCGCGGCAGTTCTCATCGTTGGCGCAGATGGGTACCCGGCTGTCAAACTGGCCCTCCAGGCCAGTACCGTTGACGGTCAGCAGGGAAAAGGCCAGGGTCAGCGCCCCGGACAGCTCATCGGACTGGGCGATGCCCAGGGCCTTGCCGGCGCAGTCGCCGTGGGGGAAGAGGGCACTCAGGGCGCGGAGGGCGGCGGTGGAGCCCACCTTGGCCAGGGGAAGGGAGCAGAGCAGATGGAGCAGGCCGGTGATGGCGTTGACGCCCTCCTCCGGCAGGGAGGCGTGGGCGCCCTTGCCGCGGCAGAGGATGTGCAGGCTGTCCCCCTCCGTGGTGTACTCCACCTTGGGCAGATGTTCCTTCAGCTCAATGATCTTGTTGCCCTTTTTGCCGTGCTTTTCCACCGGGGCGCTTTCCAGCGCGTTGTACGCATCCAGCGCCGCAGCCGCTGCCGCCGGGTAGGTGATGCGATAGCATGCGTAAGCAATGAGGTCCGCCTTCATCTGCACCGGGCCAACGTGCGTGATCACGATGCCTGCGGGCATAATGGCATTGAGGGCCGCTTTCCACTGTTCAAAATCCGGGGCTTCCGCTTCGGTCTTGACGTCCACGCACTCGCACTCGCTCTCCTGCCCCAGAGAAAGCGGGCAGGCAAAGGTCATATAGATGTGGGGATTGAAGCCCAGCGTATGCCACACCGGCAGGCCGCTGCGCTTGAGCACCCGCTGCATCACCCGCTGCAGGTCCAGCAGGGAGATGTAGGAGGCCTCATTCTTTTTCTCAAACGAGATTCTTACTGTAATCAAAGCAGGGACCTCCTAACAGGTGATTTGCACCGCAGCCGTGGCAGGCACGGTTGCAGGGCTGGGTGGTCTGGGCGGCAAGAGCCTTTTGGTACTCCCGCACCAGATATTCGTGGGTAACACCGTAGTCCATATGGGACCAGGGCGTTACCTCGTCCAGACCAATGGGGCGCTGACAGTAAAATGCCGGGTCGATGCCCAGATCAGCAAAGGTCTGCAGCCAAGTATCGTACTTGAAGCACTCCTCCCAGCCGTCGAAGTAGCAGCCGCGCTTGTAGGCTTCCACAATGACCGGTGCCAGACGGCGGTCGCCCTTGGCGAACACGCCCTCCAGAAAGCTGGTGGTGCTGTCGTGATAGTTGACCTTGATCTTGCGGCTGCGTACACTTTCCAGCAGGTGCTTCTGCTTGGCGCGCAGCATTTCTTCAGTGTCCATGGGCACGAACTCAAACGGCGTATGGGGCTTAGGCACAAAGCAGGCACAGCTGATGGTCACCTGTACACCCTTGCCCTTGCCGCGCTTGGGCAGAGAATAATAGAGGTCTACCACCTTCTGCGCCGTCTCTGCGATGCCCTCAATGTCCTCCATGGTCTCCGTGGGCAGGCCCATCATGAAGTAGAGCTTGACCGAGGTGTAGCCCGCGTTGAATGCAATGGTGCAGGTCTTTTCGATCTCGTCCCATGTGACATTCTTGTTGATGACGTTGCGCAGGCGCTGGGTGCCGGCTTCGGCGGCGAAGGTCAGGCCGCTCTTGCGCACCTTGGTGGTTTTTTCAATGAGGCTCTGGGAGAAGTTGTCCACGCGCAGCGAAGGCAGCGACAGACTCACATGCTCCTTGGGTGCCCACTCGTTCAGATCGTCCAGCAGCTCTTCCAGCTGGCCGTGGTCAGAGGTGGACAGGCTGGAAAGGCTCAGTTCTTCATAGCCGGTGTTAGCGCACAGCTCCTGCGCCGCCCTGTTCAGAAGGCCCGCGTCACGCTGGCGCATGGGACGGTACAGAAAGCCCGCCTGACAGAAACGGCAGCCACGCACACAGCCGCGCAGCACCTCGATGCTGGCGCGGTCCTGAATGGCACCCACCATGGGCACCACGAAATTCATGGGCGGGGCAAACTCGTTCAGGTCCTTGATGATCGCCTTGGTGATGCGCGCCGGGATGCCCGGCTCATTGGGGGTGATGGCCTTGACCCGGCCATCTTCATAATACTCCACATCGTAGAACGCCGGGATATAGACACCGGGGATCTTTGCAATGCGCAGCAGCAGTTCCTTTTTGGAAACGCCGCCCTCCTTCTTGGCCTTTTCGATCTCGGCGCAGATGCCGGGCAGCTGGTTTTCGCCCTCACCCAGCTGGACCACATCAAAAAAGTCCGCAATGGGTTCCGCATTGCAGGCGCAGGGGCCACCCGCCACGATCAGCGGCCAGCTTTCATCGCGATCCTTGGAATAGAACGGGATGCCCGCCAGATCCAGCATAGCCAGAATATTGGTATAGGAAAGCTCGTACTGCAGGGTGAAGCCCACTGCATCAAAAGCGGTGAGCGGATCCTTGCTCTCCATGGTGTAGAGCGGCAGACCAAGACGCTCCATCTCGGCCTTCATATCCAGCCACGGCATAAAAGCACGCTCGCACCACCAGTTTTCGTGGCTGTTGAGCAGCTCATACAGGATCTTTTCGCCGAGGAAGGACATACCTACCTCATAGGTGTCCGGAAAGCAGAACGCAAAGCGGACATCCACTTTTTCTTTGTCCTTATATACACTGCCGGGTTCTCCGCCAGTATAACGACCAGGCTTCTGTACCCGTCCCAGTGCTTCTTTCAGTTTTGGATCAAACATCGAGTCCTCCAATAAACAGTCCATTTTTACACGTCATTTTATTGTACCCGAAATGAGCTGTTTTTTCAATCATTTCCCTTAAACTTTTTGCCTGCACGCCGCATTTCGCACAGGCAGGACGCCAGCTGCGCCCCATCCAGCGGTGGAACGGGCAGCAGATTGAATCCCCCGGTCAGCAGATTTGCCGCCCAGAAGGCACTGCCGCGGATGGTCAGTTCCTGTTCCAGCCGCAGTGCCCAGATGCCTGCCAGCATGAAATTGACCGCCGGGCCTGCAGCAGCCAGCCAGAAGAGTCTCCCCGGTGAAAGGCCCCGGGCCGGAGCGTCCATCCGCATACAAAAGCCAGTCATGGTCACCTCAATGACCGGAAAGCGGCGCAGCAGCGCACAATACACCAGAATGTGCCCGCACTCGTGCAGGAACGCCGCCAGCAGCCCCAGCCGCAGAAAGCCGCTTGCATCAAAGTAGAGCAGAAAATACAGTGCGCTACACAAAAGCAGCGGGTCGCGGAACACCAGCGGCCCCAGCTGCCGGGAATCATGCAGCTTCATGAGGAAAGGCCCAGCGCATCCGCCGGGTCACAGGCTGTTCCCTGCCGGTACAGTTCAAAATGCAGGTGTGCTCCCGTAGCGCGCCCGCTGCGCCCTGCTGCGCCCAGCAGCTGCCCTGCTTCCACCACCTCGCCCGGGCGGACATAGGCGTACTGCAAATGGGCGTAAAGTGACTCGCTGCCATCTGTATGGAGAACACGCAGACAGGTGCCATAGCTTGTGCTGCGGTATGCCTGCACCACCGCACCGCCTTCCGCAGCAATCACTTCTGTTCCCTCTGCACAGGCAAGATCAATGCCCTTATGGAACGTCCTTTCCCCGGTAAAAGGATCCTGCCGCCAGCCGTATCCGTCCGAAATACGGTACTGTGTGGTGTCCAGCGGAAAACAGAGCTTCCCCGTTTTTTTCTGCGCCCGCACCGGAAGCACCAAGCACACCAGCAGTCCGGCTAAAACTGCCAGAAAAATCACCCTCCATCTGGGCTGCTCCCTGCCGTGCCCGGCTCGTCCCCATCGCTTTGCCCGCACCTTCTGCCTCCCGCCTTCCGTTTGCTTTTTATTTATGCAGGCAAACACGCAAAAAGACCCGGCAGAGGGTTTGCTCTGTCGGGTCTTGCAAATATTATCTGCGTAACTTGAAAAAATCCAAAATCCGTTTCAGGCGGCTTCTGGGGGCGGGTGTCTCCACCACCACCGGCTTTATCGGCTTGGCTGCAGGGGCAAGCTGCGGCTCTGTACGCTTTTTATGATTGACCATCTGTTCCAGCTGGTCAAAACGGTCGCCGCTTTCCGGTGCCGCAGCAGATTCCGGGTGAGAAGCTTCTGCCTGTTTTGCAGCGGGAGCCGCTTCCGTTTTCGCAGCTTCTGGCTTTTCTGCTTCGGCAGAAGGTTCAGGCTGTTTTTCCTGCGCAGCGGCAGAAAGCTTCCAAGGCTCCAGCTGCGTCCAGTCATTTTTCAACAGCTCATACATGCCCATCTGGCCGTTCACCAGTGCTTCGCCCTCAGCGGGCTTTACCTTCTGGTAGCTGCCGTCCGGGCGCATCTCGCGGGCATTGACATTATCCCGCAGCTGCAGCTGCAGAATGTCGGTAAGCTTCCGCACCAGCACGGGATCCTCCACGCGCACGCCCACCTCCACGCGGCACTCGGTGTTGCGGGTGAGGAAATCGCCGGATGCAATATAGATGCGGGTATGTGCACCATCGAAGAAGCTGTAAATGCGGCCATGCTCCAGATAACGACCCACAAGGCTGCGGATATGCAGGTTCTCCGTCTTGCCGGGCACGCCGGCGCGCACGCAGCAGATGCCGCGCACGATCATATCAATGCGCACACCGGCACAGCTGGCTTCCTGCAGCTTGAGGATGATATCCCGGTCGCTGATGGAATTGTTTTTCAGGATCATGGATGCCGGACGGCCCATGTGGGCGGCGGCAATGACACGATCCATCTCTTCCAGCAATACGCTCTTGAAGCGCAGCGGTGCTACCAGCATCCGGTCGCTCTCCTCAGTCAGCTTCTGCACGGCAAGGTTCTGGAACACATTGGAAGCTTCCTCGCCAATGCCATGGTCTGCCGTAATGAAGGAATAGTCCGTATAAAGTTCACTGGTCTTTTCGTTGTAGTTGCCGGTGCCGATCTGGGTGATATAAGAGTAGCCCTCTTTGCTCTTTTTGGTGATAAGGGTCAGCTTGGAGTGCACTTTGTAATCATCAAAGCCATAAATGACCGTACAGCCTGCGCTTTCCAGCTGCTTCGACCAGTCGATATTGTTCTGCTCGTCAAAGCGGGCGCGCAGCTCCACCAGCGCCACCACCTCTTTGCCGTTCTCAGCGGCTTCCATCAGCGCCTGCACGATCTGGGACTCCCGCGCCATACGGTACAGTGTCATTTTGATGGAAATGACCTCAGGATCATGGGCAGCCTTTTTGAGCATGGCAATGAAGGGCCGGATGGACTGGTACGGGTAGCTGAGCAGCACATCGTGCTTCTGCACCTCAGCGGCAAGGTCGTAGTTCGGCGGCGGCAGCATGGGCCGTGCAGCCGGGTAGAACAGTTCCGGCCGCCCCTCCGCTTCCATACGGCCGGTGAGCTTGTAGAAAAAGCTCAGATCCAGCGGGCTTTTCTGCTCGAACACCCGTTTATGGGTGAGCAGCAGACGGTTGCACAGCAGGCGTTCTACCTCCGGGGCCGGGGCAGGCGTGATCTGCAGACGCACCGCAGCCAGCTTGCGGCGGCGCTTGAGCAGCTCGGTCATGATCTCGCGGTAGTCGATATCATGATCCATCATGCCCTCTTTTACGTCGATATCCGCATTGCGGGTAACACGGAAGAGACATTTTTCCTGAATCGTCTCTTTGCCAAAGATGCTGGCCGCAAAGTGCAGCACCAGCTCTTCGGTAAGTGCAAACTGCGTTTCGCCGTCTTTTTTTACAACGTGCATCCGTTCCATCTGGCTGGAAATGGGAATGATGCCAAGGCTCTGCCCTGCAGGGTGTTTTTCCTTGAGCAGAACGCCAAGGTAAATCTCCTTATTGCGCAGGAATGGGAACGGATGGCGGTTATCCACGATCTGCGGGCTGAGGATGGGGAACAGCTCCGTTTGGAAGTACTTCTTCCAGAAGTGCTCGTCCTCCTTGGACAAGTGGTCAAGATCCACCTTGCGCCAGCCGCACTCCGCCAGTGCTTCCAGCGCCTTTGCGTAGTATTTATCGCACTCCTCCTGCAGCTGTGCCGTTTTGGGCATGATGGCAGTCAGCTGTTCCGCTGCGGACATGTTGGTCTTGTTTTCCCTCTTGACCTTTTTGCCCTGTTCCTGTTCCAGATTGGCGCGCTCCTGCAGAGAACCCACGCGCACCATAAAAAACTCGTCCAGATTGGAGCCGTAGATCGCAAGAAATTTGACCCGCTCTGCAAGCGGAACATTTTTATCTTTGCCCAGCGCAAGAACGCGCCGGTTGAAATCCAGCCAGCTCAGTTCCCGGTTGATAAAAATGGTATCGTCACTCATAATCATTCCCCTTTTTGCTGCGCCGGGCCGCCGGCTGCGGCTCAGCTCACGGTTGCCATTCCTGCCCAGGAGTCCACAATGGTCTGTGTCAGGCCCGGAACATTGGCTGCATCTTCTACCCGTTCAAACGGGCCATTCTGCGTCCGGTAATCCAGAATCGTCTGTGCGCGCTTTTCCCCTACGCCCGGCAGTGTGCACAGCGCAGAGAGATCGGCAGTGTTCAGATCCACCAGCACATACTGTTCCAGCCCGGTCGTATCCGGCAGGACCTGCGGTTCGGCAGCCTGCAGCGGCACGGCAAAGCCAAAGGCCAGCACTGTGCACAAAACCACCGCAGCCAGCGACAGCGCAAGAAAGAGTTTTTCCTTCTTTTGCAGGACCAGAAGATGCGTTTCTCTCATTGTACCTGACTTTCCTCCAAAAAGAAAGGCTTCTGCGAAAGAATTTGCAGAGGCCTTGCACAAATTTTACGCCAAATTTTCAGCATCCCGCACCATACGGTACAGCACTTCCACTGCAGAACCTGCCGCAGCATCGGTCAAAGTGACCTTTTGGGCAGCAAGACGCAGCTCAGCCGGGGCATCCGCAGCTGCGGTGCTCTGGCTGGAAGCGCGCACCATGTCCAGCATAGGCAGCCCTCCGGCAAGTACCAGCACATCTTCCGGGTCGATGCCCACCGGCATACACACGGCATCCAGCATTTCACGGCCAGAGACGGTTCTGGGGGTCAGGATCAGCGTATCCGCTGCGGCACGCTCGCCCAGCAGCACCGCTGTGCGGTCGCCCAGAGATTTTTCCAGCAGCGAGATCATGGGCACTGCCTTGCTGTCCTGATACAGCAGCACCCGCAGCACTTCTTCCCCCTTGATGTCTGCCGCGTTTGCCAGCAGATAAGGGGTCCATTCCTGCCGCAGATGACGCTCCAATGCCTCGCTCATGCGCAGCACGCGGGTAGTACCGTCGGTCATCTGCAGGGCAATGCCCACGCCCTCTGCCACCGGCAGGCGGGCGAACAGGTCGGCATCCTGCCCGGCAAAGGTGCACAGCGGCTGACGGGTGCCATCGGAAAAATGGTAGGCCATGGCACCGCCGCACACCAGCGCAGGAGCGCTGAGCCGCACACTGCCCAGAATGGACCGCACTGCCCGCGGCGTGCGCTGGGAAAACACCGTAAAACGTCCGCCGCGGCGGACGAACAGCTGCAGCACATCCCGCACCACCTGCGTCAGGTTGCCGTCGGCACCCAAAAGCAGATGGTCCAGATCACACAGTACAAGCGTTGAAGAAAGATGGTTCATACCGTTCCCCTCCTGAGCGTTGCAAGAAAATGAGTGAAGTATTCCGGCAATTCCGAATCGAACCGCAGATGTTCGCCGGTGATCGGGTGCACAAAGCCAAGCGTTTTGGCGTGCAGGCACTGGCCGTGCAGGCTGGTGATGCAATTGTGCGGGCCATACACCGGGTCGCCCGCCACCGGGTGCTGGATGGATGCCATGTGCACGCGGATCTGATGGGTGCGGCCGGTCTTCAGGCGGCATTCCAGCATGGTAAAGTTGTTCAGCCGTTCCAGCACCTGATAGCCGGTATAGGCATATTTGGTGTGCGGCTCACTGGCCGGGTAGACCGCCATCTTTTTGCGGTCGGTCTTGCTGCGGCCCAGATTGCTTTCCACAAAGCCCTCATCTTGTGCAAAGCCGCCGTACACGATGGTGCGATACGCGCGCTCCACACTGTGCACCGCCATCTGCTGGGAAAGGCCGATGTGCGTTGCATCGTCCTTTGCCACCACCAGCAGTCCGCTGGTGTCCTTATCGATGCGGTGCACGATGCCGGGGCGAATCTCGCCGCCGATACCGGACAGGCTTCCCTTGCAGTGCCACAGCAGTGCATTTACCAGTGTGCCGTCCGGGTTGCCGGGAGCCGGGTGCACCACCATGCCTTTGGGCTTGTTGACTACCAGCAGATGCTCGTCCTCATAGACGATTTCCAGCGGGATGTCCTGCGGCACGGCCTCAATGGGCTTTGCGTCCGGAATTTCCAAAACGATGGTGTCGCCCGCCTTGAGCTTCAGGCTTTTGGCAACCAGCCTGCCGTTGCACAACACATGACCGTCGGCCACCAGCGCCTGCAGAGCAGACCGGGAAAGGCCGGTGTCCTCGCCGCTCAGAAAGCGGTCGATGCGCTGGCCTGCCGTCTCCTGCTCCACCACAAATTCACGCTGTTCCATGGCTCACTGCTCCTTCGGGGACTGCCCGTTCTCAGCGTGCAGCTCTTCCAGAAAAATTACCAGCACCCAGAGGCCCACGCCCACACACACGCAGATATCCGCAAAATTGAACACCGCAAACTGCATGAACAGCAGATTGATGTAGTCCACCACCTCGCCGTTGAGCACACGGTCGATCAGGTTGCCGATGCCGCCGGCAAGGATCAGCAGCAGCGCAGCCTGCTGCAGGTATCTGCCGCGGCTGCGGAAGAACAGCCCATAGGCCACAAAGATCAGCGCTATGCTGGTAGCGATGATGAGGAACAGCTGCTTGCCGCTGAGCAGGCTGAACGCCATGCCCGGGTTGAGCACGAACCGCAGCTCCACCACATGGGGGATCAGCGGCATGGCTCCCACCGGCTGCAGCACATTTGTGGCCCACAGCTTGATGGCCTGATCGATGCCAATGAGTGCCGCAGCCGCGAGCAGATTAAAAACAACAAATGCCATAGGATACTCCCAAAATCATTCAGTATAAAAAACGGCGCTCCCCGGTATAAGGGAGCGCCGCCCTTTAAAACATTGTTTTATGCGGAACGCTTAGGCTTCCACAACGCTGGCGCAGCGTGCGCACAGGGTGGGATGTGCGGCATGGCTGCCGATGGAAGAAGAATACTTCCAGCAGCGCTCGCACTTTTCGCCGGTGGCATGTGCAGCAGCAACGCCCAGGCCTTCAACAGCACTTGCAGCGCCGCCTTCGCCCTTGACCAGCTCTACCTGAGAGACGATCATCAGGTCGGCCAGCTCGTCCATGGGGATGCTGTTGAGCAGGCTGTACACAGTATCATTGCAGTACAGGGTGACGGCAGCCTCCAGAGAAGCACCGATGACCTTTTCGGCACGGGCCTGCTCCAGAACCTTCTTCACCTCATCACGGACGGCGATCAACTGAGCCCACTTTGCCTTGAAGGCCTCATCGGCGGCATACTGGCCAGCCTTGGGCATCTCCTCAAAGACAACGTACTGGTTCATGCCCTCAGTCTTAGGCATGAAGTCCCAGATCTCCTGACTGGTGAAGCACAGGATAGGAGCAATGATCTTGTCCAGAGCCACAAGGATCTTGTACATGGTGGTCTGAGCAGCCTTGCGGCCTGCGCCGTTGGTGCAGTACAGGCGATCCTTGGTCACATCCAGATAGAAGTTGGACATTGCAACAACGCAGAAGTTGTACACTGCATGATAGACCTTGTTGAAGTCATACACAGCGTAGCCTGCGCTGGTGTTGACCATCAGGTCATCCAGAGCAGCCAGTGCCCAGCGGTCGATCTCCTGCAGCTGATCGTCAGCCACACAGTCGGTGTTGGGATCAAAGCCGTCCAGATTGCCCAGAATGAAGCGGGCGGTGTTGCGGATCTTGCGGTAAGCCTCGCTCAGCTGCTTGAAGA
>OOBM01001620.1_pt1 | contig 11549 bp, 9 predicted proteins | sample 1671581 | NCBI WGS metagenome assembly OOBM01 (sample SAMN06348171, study PRJEB24527) | human gut metagenome
AGTCTTAGAAATATCCAATTGAAACTTCTGGCATCGATGATGTATGCGCAGCACCTATTTTCACTTATATTATGTCGTCAGTTCACCAACCGAATGTATGCTAAACAACAATTCAGTTTATAACACCTTAGACAGGAAATCCCTGAGTCTTTCACTCTTAGGCTGTTCAAAGAATGTCTTAGGTTCATTTTCTTCCTCGATGCGGCCTTCATTAATAAACATACATCTGCTTGATACTTCTTTGGCAAATCCCATTTCGTGAGTTACGACAATCATAGTCATGCCGGAAGCTGCAAGCTCTTTCATGATAGAAAGAACCTCACCAACCATTTCGGGATCAAGAGCAGATGTAGGCTCGTCAAAGAGCATGATTTCCGGATTCATGGCAAGAGCTCTGGCTATAGCGATTCTTTGCTTCTGACCGCCGGATAACATATCTGGATATGAGTCAGCCTTATCTGTAAGACCAACTCGTTCAAGAAGTTCCATTGCTTTTTTGTCAGCTTCTTCTTTGGACATTAGTCCAAGCTGTACGGGTGCAAGCGTGATATTTTTCTTAATAGTCATATTAGGAAAAAGATTGAAGTGCTGGAACACCATTCCTATACTCTGTCTTAGCTTATCAAGGTCTACACCTTTTTCTGTAAGATCATTACCTTCATATATAATATGACCAGAAGTAGGTACTTCAAGAAGGTTAAGAGATCTTAAGAATGTAGACTTACCACATCCGGATGGACCGATTATGGCGATAACCTCACCTTTTTTAACAGTAGTGTTAATGTCTTTTAGTACTTCATGGTCTCCAAAGGTCTTTTTTAAATTCTTAACTTCAAGTATTACATTAGTGTCGCTCATTGCTTCTTAATCTCCTTTCTAGTTTCTTTACAAGTGATGAAAGGATAACAACTAATACAAGATAGATGATAGCCACACCAAAGAGAGGAAGCATAGGGTCATAAGTTATGCTTCGGATAATATCACCACCACGTGTAAGATCGTTAAGTCCTATATAACCACTGATAGAGGTTTCCTTTAACAGAACGATGAATTCGTTGGCAAGTGCAGGTAAAACATTCTTGAATGCCTGAGGAAGTATTACAAGCTTCATTGTTTTTCTGTAACTTAAGCCAAGGCTTCGTGCTGCTTCAAACTGTCCGTTATCAATGGACATAATACCTGAACGGAATATTTCAGCTACATAAGCTCCAGAGTTAATACCGAAGGCAAGTATGGCAACAATTATTTTGTTAACCTGGACAGAACTGAATATTACATAGTAAATAATAAGCAACTGAACCATAGTTGGTGTACCACGTATGACAGTCAGGTAAATATTACATATAAAGTTAAGTACTTTCATACCACCAGTTTTATCGTGGTTAGATCTTACGACAGCTATAAGGAAGCCTATGACAATACCCATAATAGCTGCACACAAAGCAATGATTAAAGTGTTTTTAAGACCAGTTAGAAGATACTGATATCTGCCGTCTTTAATAAAATCAGTTTTAAATTTGTCTGAAAAGCTTGTTCCCTGGTGTGCTGCATCATTATTTCTTACAATGATAACCTGGCTTGAAGTAGCATATGGGATAGTAAAATCAATATTTTTCTTACGTTCCTCTGTTACAGTTATACCAGATATACCCATATCAGCTTTTCCTGAAGATACGGCAGTTATTATAGAATCGAATTCCATATCTTCAACAGACAGCTTCATTCCAAGATAATCAGCTATTGCATTAGATATATCAATATCAATACCACTTACCTTACCATTATTATAGTATTCATAAGGTTCAAAATAAGCATTAACAGCTATTGTAAGAGTACCGTTTTCACCTGAACCTGTAGGTTCATATGGCTGCTTTGAAGCATTTTCCCCAATATAATTACTGATTATTTTATCAACAGTTCCATTATTAATAAGTACATTAAGTGCATCATTGACCTTAGATGTGAAAGAACTGTTATTCTTTGCTATACATATAGCATAATCCTCAGTTACAAAATCTTCATTAAGCATGCAAAGGTCGCTATTGGCATTGACAAATGCTTTAGCAGGCTGTGCATCGATAACAACAGCATCAATTTTGCCCTGCTTAAGTGCCTGTATGGCATCATTTCCTTTGTTAAATCTTTCTACCTTAGTTCCGGAGCCATCAGATTCCATATCGGAAACATATATATCACCGGTAGTTCCTAACTGTACGCCTACTGACTTACCAGCAAGGTCATCTGCTGAAAATACAGTATTTTCAGGAATGTTACTTTTACCACATGCTGTCAGTGAAAATGCTGCAGTAAGAGTTAACATGATAACCGCTGAAAGCATAGAGATACGCTTTAATACGGAGAATTTTTTCTTGTTCATTTTCTTATCCTTTCTGTGCTTTTTAATATCAGACAAAATATAAAGACTGATATTAATATAATGTTATAATTATACACTTAAAGTGCATAGTATTTCAATAAGGAAAACAATATCCTATCAATGAAAAATATGTTAATAACAGCAGCTTTGTTATTGTTTTGTCAGTTAATTATGTTATACTAGATATGTTTTTGGATTTTTGGGGAATTTTAAGGACAACAGGTTATGTTGACATCATATTAAGGAGAATGGTGTGAAAAATAAGATTTTTCACACGCAAGAATGGAGGATTATTATGCCGGATAATAATGGAAGAAGAGTTATAAATATAATATTCAGAGTGATAATTATAGGTGCGTTTTATACAGGCATTAAAGCAGTTTATAATTTCTATATGCTTATGGCACAGTATACAACACTGCAGGGTGAAAACTTATTTAGCAGAGTGGCACTGCTTATAGACGATTATATGTTTATGATAATACTTACTGTAGCTGCTATTATATTTAATATACTTACAAGAAAGCAGATAGACAGTAAAGCATTTATAGTAAGAACGGTGAGCATAGTGGCAGCACTTATAGCTGGGTGTATGTCATTTCCGGCTATAGGTATGCTTGCGTATATAGCTATAGCAAAATATCCACAGCTTATGCAGATGACACCAGTGTTTAACGACATGTTTACGCTGAATGAAGTGTATACATCACCTATGACAGACTGGCTGATAGCAAGACCATATCTTTTTTACATGTATTTTATTTCATGTGCTATATTTGCAGTGCTTTTTGCAACCACAATATATACATTTATTAAGAATATGACAGATAAGAAAAGAATGTAGTAAGAGGAAAATATATGAAGATAGTAACGCCAGCTTATTATAAGGATTTTAAGTGTATAGCAGGGGCATGTACTGATACATGTTGTGCCGGATGGGATGTTGATGTTGATGAGGCTTCTTATAAGCATTACAAGAAGGTAAAGGGAAGCTTCGGGAAAAGACTTAAGAGTGTAATGGTGCCATCAGAGGATGGTGGGTGTACATTTACACTGAATAATGGCAGATGTCCTTTTTTAAATGATAATAACCTGTGTGATCTATATATTGAACTTGGTGAGGATAAGCTGTGTGAAACATGTGCAGAGTTCCCAAGATTTATTAATGAGTATGGAAGTGTAAGAGAGATTGGCATAGCACCATCGTGTAAAACAGCAGGTGAGCTTATATTAGGATATAAGGACGAGCTTACATTTGACATAAAAGACAGTGATGAAGAGGTGAGCTCATACAATGACATAGATCCCATAACCTATATGCAGCTAAGACAGGCAAGGACTATAGCTTATAACATAGTTTCAGACAGAGACTATACGATAGCTGAAAGAGCAGTACTTCTGCTTATGTTTGCAAAAGATATACAGCATTATCTTGACAGGGAAAGAGATGAACTTATAATAGGGGTCTGTAAAAGATACGCGAAGGAAGATTATAGGGAACATAAGCTTGACAAGGCACGCGATAGTGCAGCTATGCGGCCTGATGCATATATGTATACAAAACATCTGTTTGACAGATTCAAAGGAATGGAGATTATTAATACAGACTGGAACATATATACACAGGAGATTAATACTTTCTATGAAAAATGCAGGGATGCCATGACATTCAGGAATATTGTGAAGCAATTCAATAAGTATTATGAAGATAACCAGCATGAGTATGAACAGATGCTTATGTATTATGTTTACAGATATTTTCTTGATGCAGTGTATGATTATAATGTTCTGCTTAAGATGAAGGGGGCGGCTGTCGGACTTCTTGCACTTAAGATGATGGATGTAGCGGACTGGTATCTTAACGGTAAAAAGCTTGAATTCGTAAGACAGGTTGATCTTGCACATTTATATTCAAGGCAATATGAACATTCTTATTACAACTATGAAGAATATAATAAGTTCTTTATGACTAAGAGAAAATATAGCTATGAGAATCTTATAGCACAGTTGTTTATGCTGGAGTAGAAGTATTAAAAGAATATATAAGGCATTATGCATTTTAAAGCAGATGTCCATGAAAGGAATGGAATTAACTATGAAAATGATACTTAAGTATCTGGAAAAACTTAAGAAGGAATGTGTTCTTGCACCTCTTTTTAAGATGCTTGAGGCACTTTTTGAACTTTTTGTGCCACTTGTTGTGGCATCGATTATAGACAGGGGTATAGCCAGTCAGGATACAGGTTATATTGTTAAATCCTGTCTTATGTTACTTTTACTTGCAGTTATAGGACTTACGTGTTCCATAACAGCACAGTATTTCAGTGCGAAAGCAGCAGTTGGATGTGCAACAGGTATAAGGCATGCACTTTTTAAGCATATCCAGTCACTTTCATTCACAGAGCTTGATGAGCTTGGTACTTCAACGCTGATAACACGTATGACAAGCGATATTAACCAGGTACAGAATGGTGTAAATCTGGTGCTTAGATTGTTTTTACGTTCACCATTCATAGTGTTTGGTGCCATGATCATGGCATTTACCATAGATGTTAAGGCAGCACTTGTGTTTGCAGCAGCTATCCCGGTGCTTGCTGTTATTGTGTTTGGAATCATGGTCGGTACAAGACCTTTATATAAAAGGGTTCAGGCAGGTCTTGATACCATACTAGGTATAACCAGAGAGAATCTTACTGGTGTAAGAGTCATAAGAGCGTTTAACAAGCAGGAGGATGAGCTTAAGCATTTTAAAGAGAAGAATGAAGAGCTTAATCATCTTCAGAAGTTTGTAGGTAAGATATCAGGACTTATGAATCCACTTACTTATGTAGTTGTAAATGTTTCAATCATAGCACTTATATGGATAGGTGGCGTGAGAGTAAACCAGGGAGCTTTAACACAGGGACAGGTTGTGGCACTTTATAACTACATGTCACAGATTCTTGTGGAGCTGATTAAGCTTGCTAATCTTATAATCAATATAACTAAGGCTCTTGCATGTGCAGGACGTATACAGTCAATATTTGATGTTAAACCAGGCATGCAGGATGGAACAGCCGGTGTGAAGGAATCTGATGATGAAGTGCCGGTAGTAGAGTTTAAAAATGCTGCACTTAAGTATAGTGGAGCCGGTGATACAAGTATAGCAGGTGTAAGCTTTAAGGCGTACAGAGGCCAGACTATAGGTATCATAGGTGGTACAGGCTCCGGTAAGTCAAGTCTTGTAGGACTTATTCCAAGATTTTATGATGCCACAGAGGGAGAAGTTCTTATAGATGGTGTCAATGTTAAGGATATAAAGTTAGAAGAATTAAGAGATAAGGTCGGCATAGTCATGCAGAAGGCTGTGCTGTTTAAGGGTAGTATAAGAAACAACATGCAGGTAGCCAAACAGGATGCAACTGATGGTGAGATAGATGAGGCACTTGCTATAGCACAGGCAAAGGAGTTTGTTGATAAAAAAGACGGACGTCTTGACTATATGATAGAGCAGGGTGGAAAGAATCTTTCAGGTGGTCAGAGACAGAGACTTACAATAGCAAGAGCTGTTGTTAAGAAGCCAGATGTCCTTATACTTGATGACAGCGCATCAGCACTTGATTTTGCAACAGATGCAGCACTTAGAAAGTCAATCAGGACAATGCCAAACAATCCTACTGTATTCATAGTATCACAGCGTTCAGCATCACTTATGCATGCAGATAAGATTATCGTACTTGATGATGGTAATGTGGCAGGAATCGGAACACATAGTGAACTGTTAGCAAACTGTGAGGTTTACAGGGAAATATATAATTCACAGTTTAAATCAGCTAAGGGTGCATAAATTATCAGGATAGTCGAAAGTTTAAAAGCTTGTGTATGAAATGGAGTAGTTATGAAAGATAATAAAGATAGGAAGAAAGCCCAGAAGGGCACGCTTTTAAAGGTTCTTAAAAGAATAAAAAAGTATAGCGGATTTCTTATATTGTCTATACTTATGGCAGCAGTGACAGTAGCATCAACTTTATATGTTCCTATTCTTGTCGGACGTGGAATAGATCATATAGTAGGACCTGGCAATGTTGATTTTGCAGGTATAAGCAGAATTCTTGTGACGATAGGAGTTATAGTTGCTATAACAGCCTTGTCACAGTGGATAATGAACATATGTAACAACAAGATAACATATCATGTAACAAGAGATATACGAGATGAGGCTATGGAAAGGATACAGAAGCTTCCACTTAGGTATATAGATGGACAGTCTTATGGTGATATAGTGAGCCGTGTCATAGCCGATGTTGATCAGTTTGCAGATGGACTTCTTATGGGATTCACACAGTTTTTCTCAGGAGTTCTTACTATAGTTGGAACACTTGTATTCATGCTTACAATTAATGTGAGGATAACACTTGTAGTAGTACTTATCACACCAGTATCCTTCTTTGTAGCAAGCTTTATAGCAAAGAAAACATTTTCAATGTTTAAGCTTCAGTCTGAAACAAGAGGTGAGCAGACAGCCTTTATAGATGAGATGATAGGTGGAGAAAAGGTTGTAAAGGCGTATGGTTATGAAGAAGAAGCAGTAGCACGCTTTGACGAGATTAATGAAAGGTTACAGAAATACTCATTAAGAGCAATCTTCTTCTCATCAATCACTAATCCATCAACAAGATTTGTTAATAGTCTTGTATATGCTGGTGTTGCTGTATCAGGTGCATTTATAGCTATATCAGGTGGAATCACAGTAGGACAGCTATCAAGTTTTCTAAGCTATGCCAACCAGTACACCAAGCCATTCAACGAGATATCAGGTGTTATAACAGAGCTTCAGAATGCACTTGCATGTGCGGCAAGAATGTTTGAACTTATAGAAGAAGAGCCAGAGCTTCCAGATGCTGAAAATGCAGCAGATATAAAGGAGGTTGATGGAAGGGTTGACCTTAATAACGTATACTTCTCATATACACCGGATAAGAAGCTTATAGAGGACTTTAATCTTCATGTAAAGAAAGGTCAGAGAATAGCTATAGTTGGACCTACAGGCTGTGGAAAGACAACAGTTATTAATCTTTTAATGAGATTTTATGATGTTAATTCGGGAAGCATAGATGTGTCAGGTACAGATATCAGGGATATGACAAGATATTCATTAAGACATGGCTTTGGAATGGTTCTTCAGGAAACATGGCTTAAGGCAGGAACTATAAGAGAGAATATCGTCATGGGCAAGCCTGATGCAACTGAGGAAGAGATTATACAGGCAGCAAAAGCTTCATATTCATATGGTTTCATAAAAAGACTTCCAAATGGTTTTGATACAGTTATAGGTGAGGATGGAGGAAGCCTGTCACAGGGTCAGAAGCAGCTTTTATGCATAACAAGGGTTATGCTTACACGCCCACCTATGCTTATACTTGATGAAGCCACATCATCTATAGATACAAGAACAGAAATCAGGATACAGAACGCATTTGCAAAGCTTATGGAGGGAAGAACGAGCTTTATCGTAGCACACAGACTTTCAACTATACAGTCAGCAGATGTGATACTTGTTATGAAGGATGGACACATCATAGAAAAAGGCAATCATGAAGAGCTTCTTGCAGCAGGTGGTTTCTATAAGACACTTTATGAGAGTCAGTTTGATACTGTTACAGCATAGTAATACAATGTTAGGAAAGTGATTATGAAAATATTTCTTACAGATATATCAGATATGAATGATGACATTATGAATAAAGGACTTAAACTTGTACCAGCTTACAGAAAAGATAAAATAGAGCGGTACAGGTTTATGGAAGATAAAGAAAGAAGCCTCGCTGCGGGGCTTCTTCTTAATTATGCAACGAAGCTTTACAGTATATATATGTCATATGCCGGTGAGATTGAGCTAAAGACAGCTTCAGATGATATATTTAACGTAAAACTGGATGAACTGGTGAAAAGCTATGACACTTCATATGATTATAATATAGAATATGCAGGAAATGGAAAGCCTGTATACAGTGGCCTGGATACATATTTTAACTTATCCCATGCAGGCACTTGTGTAGTGTGTGCAGTATCAGACAGAGCAGTTGGAATAGATATTGAAAGACCAAGAAAAAATGCTATAAAGGTTGCAGAAAGATTCTTTACACAGGCAGAATGTGACTGGATAGGTGATGATAGCTTAAGATTTGCCCGTATATGGACACTTAAGGAGGCATATGCAAAGCTCACAGGAGATGGAATTGCTGGTACAGTATCAAAAGTGGAGTTCAGGCATGAGACAGCTGCTAATATGACATCAGCTGTAAATATGTATATATCTGGAAAAAAAGCAGATAATATAAAAATATATGAACTTAATATTATTAAGCAAAAGTACGTTATATCTGCCATGGAATACATTAAAAACTAACGATTGTTATAAAATTAAAATCTATAGTTTTTTTATTAAAAAAGGGGTAGAAATTAAAAAAAAATGACTGTATAATGTAGAAAAAATTTTGCGACGAAGAAGTAGCCGGTAGTAATATGTGTACTGCCGGATATTTGTTTTTTCGTGGCTTATGTGAACTGCAGAGTGGTTCACACAGGTATCATATTATGCTAAACGGACGTGCCATATGGCAGACAGGAGGAAAAATGGCTGTAAAGTATGTATTTGTAACAGGTGGTGTTGTTTCAGGACTTGGAAAAGGTATAACAGCAGCATCATTAGGAAGATTATTAAAAGCACGTGGATTCAAAGTGACTATGCAGAAGTTTGATCCATATATAAACATTGATCCAGGTACTATGAACCCTATACAGCATGGTGAAGTATTCGTAACAGATGATGGTGCAGAGACTGACCTTGACCTTGGACATTATGAAAGATTCATAGATGAGAGCCTTAACAAGAATTCTAACGTTACAACAGGTAAGGTATACTGGTCAGTGCTCCAGAAGGAACGTAGAGGAGACTTTGGTGGGGGAACAGTACAGGTTATCCCACATATCACTAACGAGATAAAGAGCCGCTTTTACAGAGATTACTCAACAGATGAAACTAAGATTGCTATTATCGAGGTAGGTGGAACTGTAGGTGATATCGAGTCACAGCCATTCCTTGAGGCTATAAGACAGTTCCAGCGTGAGGTAGGCCGTGAGAATGCTATACTTATCCATGTAACACTTATCCCTTATCTTAAGGCATCAGGTGAAATGAAGACGAAGCCAACACAGGCAAGCGTTAAGGAGCTGCAGGGAATGGGAATACAGCCAGATATCCTTGTGTGCCGTACAGAGCATCCACTTGAACCAGGTATCAAGGATAAGATTGCATTATTCTGTAATGTGCCTAAGTCACATGTATTACAGAATCTTGATGTTGAGATACTCTATGATGCCCCACTTGCTATGGAAGAAGAGCATCTTGCACAGGTAGCATGTGAGTGTCTTGAGCTTGAGTGCCCAGAACCAGATCTTGATGAATGGAGAGCTATGTGTAAGGCATGGAAGAATCCAACAAAGAAGGTTACAGTTGCACTTGTTGGCAAGTATATCCAGCTTCATGATGCATATATTTCAGTTGTTGAAGCACTTAAGCATGGCGGCGTAGCTAACTCATGTGATGTAACTATCAAGTGGGTGGATTCAGAGACAGTTACAGCAGATAATGCGGCCCAGATTCTTTCAGATGTATCAGGTATTCTTGTGCCAGGAGGCTTCGGTGACCGTGGTATAGAAGGCAAGATACAGGCTATAAGATATGCAAGAGAGAATAATATTCCATTCCTTGGTCTTTGCCTTGGTATGCAGCTTTCTATTGTTGAGTTCGCAAGAGATGTCATCGGATATGATGATGCACACAGTGTAGAGTTAAAGCCAGATACGACACATCCTGTTATCCATCTTATGCCAGATCAGGAAGGTATTGACGATATTGGTGGAACTTTAAGACTTGGTTCATACCCTTGTGTGCTTGCCAAGGATTCTAAGGCATATGAATTATATGGCGAAGAGACTATTAATGAAAGACACAGACACAGATATGAAGTAAATAATGACTACAGAAAAGTTCTTGTTGAAAATGGTATGCAGCTTTCAGGTATCTCACCAGACGGAAGAATCGTTGAGATGATCGAGATAAAGGATCACCCTTGGTTTATAGCAACACAGGCTCACCCAGAATTAAAGTCAAGACCTAACAGACCACATCCATTATTCAGAGGATTTATTGGCGCGGCACTTGAGTATCAGGAAAAGAAAATACATTAATTTGAGCATAAATGAAAACGTCCACAGTTGGAAATTTGATTTCTGACTGTGGACTTTTTATGTGCGGTGAACTTTTGAAAATTGGACGATAAATTTAATATCAAAAAATGTCACGTTTTAATATTGATTTCGTTATATTAATAAAGAGAAACTTATACGTTGATTACATATGAAACTTAAGGAAAAAGATGGAAATAAATAAAAAAGCTAAAATGGAGCAATTATATTCCCTTTATGAGTCAGCCGTCTATGCCATTGCTTATTCAATATTGAATAATGTTGAGCAGGCAGAAGATGTAACACAGGATACATTTTTAAAGATATATTCTTATCTTGATGATATAGAAGAAGTTGGCTCAAGGAGAACGAAAGCATTTATAACAAAGATAGTAAAAAATACAGCTATAGATATATATAGAAAAAATCAAAAAATATCAACATACAGTGAGAACATTGAAGATACTATGAGCGAGGATACAGACCCTGCCAATATAGTAGAAAGACAGCTTATAACATTATATAAGCTTGATGCACTTGATAGTGCAATGTCTGATATTTCTGATTATCTGCGTAAGATTATTATAATGAGATATGGATATGAATTAAAGATGACAGAAATAGCGGACATATTAGGAAAAGATAGCGCAACAATAAGAAAACAGGTGGAGAGAGCTAGAAAATATCTTGCGGAAAAGTTAGAAAATGTAACGGAGGATATAAGATGACTGATAACAAAAACATTTTTACCAATAATAAAAAAAGTGATAATCAGAATGTTAAAGATAATCTGCTTATAGATGAATTGGATACTTACAGTGATTATGTACACGAATTTTCAGATAGTTACAAGAATAGAAAAGAAGAATTTCTTAGAAGTCTGGAAAGTGTAAATGAACATAAAGCAACAGGCAAAGAAAATACTGTAATAAAAAATTTAAAT
>OOBM01001625.1_pt1 | contig 11519 bp, 5 predicted proteins | sample 1671581 | NCBI WGS metagenome assembly OOBM01 (sample SAMN06348171, study PRJEB24527) | human gut metagenome
CACACTGGGCATCATCGGACTGGGTATTGCAAGTATCGTATATCAGTCTATCGATAAACTATCATTCGGAATATAAGAAACCGACTCTTTGGGGCTGACTTTTTAGTCAGCCCCATCATTCTTGTCTATTCTTCCGACATCACCACAAAACAGGGAAGGCTAAACCAAAAACGCGAACCCTTTCCCGGTTCGGATTCCACCCCTATCTTTCCGCCCATTTGTTCCACAATACTTTGGCAGATGGAGAGTCCCAGGCCCGTGCCGTGTACAAAGGAGTTCAGCTTCACAAAACGTTCAAAAATATGTGCCTGACTCTCTGCGTCAATACCAACTCCCGTATCTTGTACATAGAACTCCAGTTCTTCTCCTTTCTGCTTATATCCCACACGGATACTTCCCTCCGAGGTAAACTTAATCGCATTGTTCACAAAATTGGAGATTACCTGGTGCAGTCGGTTACGGTCACTAATAATACGGCATTCCGCAAGATGCGGATCGAACATCAGTTCGACATTCTCCTTCACCTTCATTTGCATGGAGCGGACAATATCTTCACAGAGCATATTCACGTCTACATCTCCGTTGGTAAACTCAAATGTACCCGCTTCAATCTTAGACAGGTCGAGTATATCCGAAATCAGTTGTAAAAGCAGGTCATTGTTCTCCTTCACAATCTGAATATACTCCCGCCGTTCCTCTATATTTTCCGTATCGACGAGCAAGTCGGAAAAGCCAACGATGGCATTCAGAGGAGTACGTATTTCGTGGCTCATGTTAGCAAGGAAAGCACTTTTGAGACGGTCCATCATTTCAGCTTTGTCACGTGCCAGGATCAATTCTTTCTCCGTCTCCTTCAGTTCGGTAATATCATAGTTGATACCGATGATTTCCACTTCGTTTTCTTCCGGATTGTATGTCGTAACGACTACATTCATACGTATCCAGTTCCATTCATTCTTCTTGCCGGGACGGCAGATTCGCATTTCTCCCTGAAAGTGCTTCCGGTTTCCTTTTCTGACCTCCCGATAGAAATCAAAAATACGTTCACGGTCTTCGGGATGCATATTACGATAGACTCCCACCACGTCCGCCAATGGAGTATCCTCTTCTTCACCTAAATTTTTATACCATTGTTTAATGGCATATCCCTTCCGGTTCAGCAGATTCAACTTGGCATATCCCACCTTTGCATAATCCGATATGAGCAGGAAGAAATTCTCAAAATCACGAATACGGTTCATCGCATCAATCTGCTCCGTATTATCAATGCTAATCAGGATATAGCCGTTAAAGTTTCCTTCGTTATCATAGAGCTTGCTGACTTTCGTATATATATCTATCGTATCCCGACGATCGGGGTGATAATAACCTTCTGCCCGTTCAAAAGAGTAATTCAGACGGAAGTCTACCAAATCTTCATCCCGCACACGGTCACGGATATGCTGCGGTACGTTCGGATTCTCAAAGAAGTTGACTCCTATCACGTCCTGTTTATTTTCTACATCGAATATTTCCAGGTCCTTATTATTCAGGTCAATCAGGAATCCATCCTTATCATAGATTTCCACTCCTGCCGGGATATTGGCAAAGATACTCTTAAAGAGCTTCTCACTACGGTCCAGTGCCCTATTGGTCTTCACGGCCTCCGTGGAATCTGTAAACAGACCTACCACTTCATCTTTTTCCGGAGAATAAACTATCCAATGGGTATAAAGCTCTGTCTGCGGGAAAAAGATATCCTTTTCCCTGTATGAATTGTTATCCAGCACTTCTTTCAGAAAGAGGAGTTGTGAAGAAAAATCCGGATATATTTCAGAGGCCAAGACTCCTATATACGTTTCGGCAGGTCGGGCAAAGAAGCGGGAACAGGCCTTGTTGACATCCGTTATCTTATAATCAAGAAGCTGACCGTTTTCATCACGGACGACAGACATCCGTATATAACCTAACGGCATAAAATGGAACAGATTGCTTAAAAAAGACTGTTCGCGGACAACACGATCTTTGGCCTTGCGCAATTCGATGCAAATACTGATGATATTCGCCAATGAAGAGAACCATTGAAAATCCTCATTGCTCCATTCACGATACGATTCGACCAGATCTATACCCATAAATCCCCATACACGGTCACCTGCCATCAAAGGAGCGACCATCAACGAACAAATGCCTTGAGCGTCAAGGAATTTATATTCATCCTCCGCTTCTTCGGGCAACTGTTTCAAGGAAGTCAGTATGATGGGTTTGCCAGATAGAATCTGCTCACACCACCATCGGGTTTCATTAACCGGAATGGACTGCTGCTTGTTTTTCTCTTTGGAAACACCTTCCGAAACGACTTCATACGTGCAACTATGATGCGTATAGTCTTCGTTATACTCAAAGATATACACACGACCGCCTTGATAGAGGCTCAGCACGTCATTCAATATCTCCATAATACAAGAATCTACATCGTCATCATGGAGGAAGCGAAGCAAAGACTGTGATATATAGTTTTGCCGGCGTAACAGGTCGTTTACACGCCGGAGGGTATTTTTCTGTTCCACTTCTTTAGGCGCCTCAACACGCTGGATGACGCCAAAAGATTTGTCACCTCCATTGGTTCCGGTACCTTTCTCACGAAGAGCCAGACGGGTATGCAGCCAAACTTCACCATTTTTTAAACAAATGGGAAAAGTTTGCTCATAAAAGTCTTTATGAATATTTGCGTTAGCACGAAATTCCTGTACTATCTGTTCGCGGTAATCCTCACGTATCAAATTCTGGAAATCCATGAAAGAGATGGTATCTCCTTCCAGTCCCAAAAGATCACAAAGAAAATCAGAGCAGACATAATGCCCAGCCAAAAAGTCCGCTTCCCACCATCCTATCTGAGCCAGAGAAGACATTTTACAGTATCGCTCGTAGTTTGTTTGCATAAGTGATTGATCATATAATAATGAATAGCAAATATACGAAAAAGAAAATCAGCGAAACATATAATATCTGAAATAATTCATAATAGAAGAGAGAGGATAGTAGCAGGGATAGCCAGGGAGGTAAAAGCGTAATAAACGCATCTCATTATTATATGATTTGGCACGGATTACGCGGATTACACGGTTTTAGTAAATCATAACCGTGCAATTCGTGCAATCCGTGCCCGAAAAGTAATACCTACTGTGAAAAAGAACCGTTGGCTACTTCATCAGAATGCTGATAAATTATAGCCTGTCCAGCCGAACAGAGAAGCGTCTGCACCTGTATTGTCTGCCGATTCGACAAATGTATTCAGTTCGCCGTTCTGCTTCAACCCTGTGAAACTCAATGTATTGGTGATATGAATGCTGGATTCGATGTTTCCTGCACCTTTACTGTCTTTCATATCAACCAGGTCGATAGCTCCACCTGTACCTTTAACCAATGCATTGGTGATGGTAGCTTTTGCTCCGCGACGAATCTTGATTACATCTTGCATACGGTCTACGTTATCGGCAGTGTTGGCAGCATTATTCACGATAGTCATGTTTTCTACCTTAAAGTCAGACTGACGCAGGTGATCCGGATACAGACCGTCCATGTTACCGTCGGCTTCGATGCCGCGAGGATCGGCTTCCGTACTTGTGTAGTCTCTTTCCCAAACGCCATAGCAGTTCTTCAGCGTACCGCAATAGCCTTGTGTGAAGTCGAACATATCGTCATCCGGATTAACAGCCAGCAGGTTGGTTACATTTACTGTTCCGCCAAAGAACTCGATTGCATCGTCGGCACTTTCCAGTACGTAGATATTTTCAATCTTTGTTCCGTTGCCGACACCGTTCAAGGTCAGTCCGTTGTGTTCGATGTCTGCTGTGGAGCGTGCACCTGCGTAGCAGATTTTCACGTAAGTCAATGAACCGGAGTTGTCATCAGCTGCGCTGCCGCCGTATTTATAGTCATTGTTGATTTCCGTCAGTGCCGTATCGCTCTTGTCGGTCTTTGAACCGGAAATAGGTGCTTTACCATTGATGATCACGCCACCCCAATATCCGGATACCGGGCTGGTGGTATTTGCCGTAAAGACGATTGGTTTGTCGGCCGTACCGTCAGCATAGAGTTTACCTCCCTGCGCTACCAGCAGATAACTGCTGAAACCTTCACGCGCCTTGATGGTAGTTCCGGCAGGAATATTCAGGCGACCGCCGTCGGCGATGATAACCGTTCCGTTCAGAATGTATTCTTTGGCATCCAGTGTCTGTTCACCGGTCAGTGTTCCGGACAGGATGTTTTCGCCTACCACGATAGAGCTACCTGTTCCTCCGCCATTTCCACCGTTACCGTTTCCATTGTCATCTCCGTCACTATCACTACTACATGCAGTGAATGTCAGTGCAGTTGCCATAGCGGCAAACGTCATAAAGTTTACAAACAATCTTTTCATTTTGCTTTAATAATTAGTTAATAATCTTATTTCATTATCCGGTTTAAAATGTGCACGACACTCCCAGACTGATATTTATTCCTTTTTTATAATCGCTGAGTACTACCTTCTCTCCGCTTTCGTTGGCTTTGCGGCTCAACTTATAAGAGGGATTCAGCAGATTGCGGGCTTTCAGCGTAAGTGAGACATACTTGTTGAGTTTGGCTTGCGAAACGAAGTCAAGCGTCATCATTCCCTGCTCTATGATGTCTTGGTAGCCTTGCGTACCGATGGTATAAATCTTATCGCTGACATAGTTGAATACCAATGTATTAATGAAGCTATGATTTCCTTTCGTGAAGTTGTGGGACAAGTCGAAATTGGCGATCCAGGGAGCGGCCCCTTCCAGTTGCGATCCGGTGGTAACCGTTGCCAGAGGCATTTTCGCATTTGTATAAATGTACGATCCGTTCAAGCCGAAAGAGAGCTTATTCATTCCGTTTGCCGCACTGCTTAGCGGACGGACAAACAGATTCTTACGTACTTCTACTTCCACTCCGGCCACTGTTGCCTTATCGGCTATATTTTCATACGAAAGGTATCCTCCGGCACTTGCCACTTCAATGCGTGAGATCGGATTCTTGATGAGCTTATAAAAAGCTGTCAGAGAGATCAGTTCAGTGGGGGTAGGATTAAAGTCCCATTTCAAATCGACGTTATAGTTGTCCGAAGGCTTCAGGTTCGCATTCCCCTGACTGTTGAAATTCACACCTACGTAGCGATAAGGAGAAATTTCCTTTGCTTGCGGCAGCGTATATGTTTTGCTCGCTCCGAGACGCAAGGAATGTTTTTCACTCAGATTGTATTTCAGATTCAGACTCGGGAGAAAGAAATCCTTTTGAATCGTGTTGCTTCCTTCCGATCCGCCTTTATTCACATTGTAGTCTACCTGAATATCCACATTGTCATACTTCATTCCTACATTTACAATCCAACGGGGAGTAAACTGGTAGGTGGCTTCCGCATAAGCGGAATGGATATTCTTGGCGACCGAATACTTATCGATGTTCTTCTGAACGGTAAACCATCCGGAAGAGAGATTCTGCTGATTATAATAATCGTCGAGTGAGAAATTATCCAATGAGGGGATGGAAGAAGCGTGTCCTACTGTGAGGTTGTATTCAGTCGCCTTGAAATTGTCGTCTACAAATCGGCCTGTATAGCCCAAGCGTATATTAGAGATTTCTTCTACGTTATCTTTCAGACGGTAGATGAGTCCTGCCTTTACGTTGATGTCATCTTCGTCCAAAGTGGAGAAATACCGTTGCTGGGAGTTGCCTCTGAGTAAGGTATATCCTTCTTCCGCTTTGGTTATGTTGTTGATTCGGCGGTCGGGTTCATTGCCTTTCACGATATTATAAGAAGCACCGGCATCCAGACTCAATGTTTTGGTCAGTCCCCAGTTAGTCATCAGCTGGTTAACGATTAGTAAGTTGTCATTCGCTTGCTGGCGACGGGTAAATCCCTGATTCTCATAATCGTCACTGAAGATGGAGTTTTTACCGGTATAGTCTCCTACGGATTGCACATTGGCATGAATCATCATGAAGTTATAACTCATGTGGTGACGGTTCTGCATATCATAATCCACATTGGCCAGTGCCAGTTGGCTGATATTCTCGGTGTACTTCTTGCCTGTCATATCTTTGTAGATCGTACCGCTCGTCGTTGTGTTGCGGATGGTTTCATCCGTAAATTGATAATCAGTGGTATGTCCGGCAGTGAGAAAGAAAGAGAGCGGATTCCTGTCTTTTCCTATATGAAACCGCTTTCCACCGGAAATGCTATAACTCCGGTTTATCTGCAAGCTCTGCTTGGAGGGGTCCAGCTTATTCTTGAATCCCCAGTTGTTTTCATCGGCGGGTTCTGTTGTAGTGGTGAAGCCCAGAAGGTTTACTCCGTCCTGTTTCAGAAAGTCGGCTGTCACAGTCTGCGTGTTCAGTCCTCCGGAAAGGCCGATATTCAGGTTTCCGCTGCCAATCAGTTCTTTGGAAACAATGTCGATTGTCGCACCGCCGACATCACTGATACCTCCTGCATTAAATGCCTTATTGACGCCAACAGACTGGATAATATCCGTACCGAAGAAGTCGAGAGAGATATTCTTATATTCCGGATCTTCCGAAGGAACGGCAAATCCGTTAAAGGTAGTCGCATTATAGCGGTCGCCCAGTCCACGGACGAAAACATTCTTCACTCCATCCTGTTTGGAGACTCCCGCCACTTTGGTTACAGCCCCTTCCGCATCGGAAACACCTTTGCGTGAAAGCTCTTTGACGCTGACAGCCTGCACGGCAATGACCGCCTTCTGCTGTTCGAGCAATAACATATTCTCATTTTCACGATTCTTCTTTGCTACCACCACAACATCCGAAAGTTCGTGCGCATCTGTCTCCAATTCCAGATTCAGAATCGCCAGTTTTCCGTTTTCTACACGGACCTTACGACGTACTTCCGTTTTATATCCTACATATTTAATCTCTATATCATACAAACCTTCCAAAACACCGGTACTGTTCAATTCAAAATTACCGTCCATATCGGTCACGGCTCCGGCAGGAGTTCCTACCAACCGTATCGTTGCTCCAATCAAAGGCTCTTTGGAAAGTTTATCTTTCACAGCACCTTTAATCTTAATATTGGCAGTCAATGCGGGAAGAACACACAACAAACAAAAGAAGGCTGCAACTGAAAATCTTAAAAGAAATAGTTTTTTCATCGAACTTCGCTCTACGTTTTTATTACGTCGGCAAAGGTAGACCCAAGAGATTACAATATGAATACGAATCAGATACAATGGTTTGAAATAGCCGTTTCAGGTTTGTTACATCGTGTTACAAACTTGTTATCAATGACTTACCACACTGTTTCAATCCGCTTACCAATGAGATTTAGTCCTCTTCTACGTAAGATTTAATCCGCATATCAAAAGAATTTATCTCCCGTCATGCACAGAATTAATCGTCTGACTATAGTTAAACTTGCGTCTGACAGTTGTTGTTTTTTCGTCTGACAGTTGTCAGACGAAAAAACAACAACTGTCAGACGATTAGTTTTGTACCTAACGGAGAATAGATGTCAGCCCCCCGAAGAATAAATCTTAGGAAACAAGACTCTAAATTCAACACGATTCTAAGCTAATTATTAGTCAGCCCTAATAGAGAAACAGACTAGTAAAGTATGCGAGGAGACAGAGAAATTAGATCAGTTTCTTTTTCTTCCGGTAGTTCTCGCGAAACTCCTTCGGAGAACAATCCTTTTTCTTCTTAAAGATACGATTAAAATTAGACAGGTTATTGAATCCGCACTCATAACAGATTTCTGCGATAGACATCGTAGAATCTACCAGCAACCGCGAAGCGAATCCCAGTCGGATATCAATAATATAATCGGAAAGGTTCTTCCCCGTACGCAACTTAAAGAAACGGCTGAATGACACATCAGTCATCCCGACCATGCTTGCCAACTGTCCCAATCGGATTTCTTCCTGATAATGGAGATTGATATATTCCTGCACCTTCTGTACCCGGCGGCTATCGGAATGAACATCAATCTTGGCAAAAGAAGAACTGGACAGTGTCCGGGCCTCTTCCTCAAAGAGAGAAAGTTCATACAGGATCGTCATAAACTTGATCACCGCATAGAACCCTTGTTTCTCGGAAGCAAGCGTATCCAGCAACGGATATATCTTAAGTATGGCGGACATCGGGAAACAAAGTCCTTTCTGAGCTTTATCCAGCATCCGGCGGATAGAGTCGAACTGGTTCTTATTGATAAAGCTCTTGAAGAACAGGTCGGAAGAGAATTGGATGGTGATCTCCCGTATCTCTTTGGAGCGGCATTCATTCTGTTCCCATACGTGTTCCAAGTCTTTGCCCGTAATCAGAACCAGATCATAATCTCCTATCACTTCGGAGGAATCTCCCACTACACGCCTGACTCCGGCGGCCTTTTCCGTAAAGTTCAGTTCAAATTCAGAATGGTTATGAATCGGATAGGTAAACTCCGTCTTATAACGTTCTGCAATATAGAAACAGTCTTTGTCGGACAAAGGTGTAATTTCACGGATAATCTGATTGGGTATAGGTGTGTTCATAATCAATAATGGTTAACAGTATGTATCGTTCTTAAAATATATAGTATTCTATCTTTTAAATCAGTGTTCTATCTTCACTCCTATCCGTCGCAGGTCTTCACCCGACGGATTCTGAAAGACGCGCAGGCCGAACTCCGGAATGATGGCAAGTACATGGTCGAACACGTCTGCCTGTATGCCTTCGTAAGCAACCCATACTTTGTTGGCAGAAAAGAAATAAAGTTCCAGCGGAATGCCGGTTTCTGTAGGCTGAAGCTGGCGTACCATACAGGTCATATCCTGATTAACAGTGGGCAGGCTCCGCAAATAATTGGTCAGATAGGCACGAAAAACTCCCAGATTGGTCTGCCTCCGCCCGTTCACCAACACGGAATTATCAATATCATGCTCCTTATTATATTCTTCTACCACTTTCTCCGTTTCATCTACGTAATTTGCCAGCAACTGTATCTTGCGATATTTTTCCAGCATTTCGGGAGTACAAAAGCGCACGCTTGTCATATCGATATTAATGGAACGCTTCACCCGGCGTCCGCCGGACTCCTGCATTCCCTGCCAGTTCTGAAAAGAATCGCTGATCAGCAGGTAAGGAGGAATGGTCGTAATCGTATTATCGAAATTACGCACCTTCACGGTATTCAGCGTTACTTCTATCACTGTGCCGTCCGCACCATATTTCGGCATGGTGATCCAGTCGCCCACCTTCAGCATATTGTTGGCAGAAAGCTGAATACCTGCCACAAATCCCAAAATGGAATCCTTGAATACCAGCATCAGGATGGCTGCCGAAGCACCCAGTCCCGCAAACAGACTAGCAGGCGATTTATTTACAAGGATAGAGATAATCACAATCCCCCCGATAAAAAACAAAAGTACCTGAAGCACTTGAATGAATCCTTTCATCGGCCGGTTCTTCATTGTCTCCTTTCCATCGTAAATATCCATGATCATCAGCAGAATCCCATTGATAGCCAGCAGCAAAGAAAAGATGATATAAATGGCACAAGCCTTCTGCGAAATAACCAGCAGTTCCTTGCCACGCATGAAAGCCATCGGCAACAGGGCATAGACAAGGATGGCGGGAATCGTATGAATCAGATTATGAAACACTTTACGTTTCATCAGCAATGTATTCCAAAGATGCGGTTTCCTGCGGGTATACTGCCTCATTCCTCCCACTAGAATTGCCTGACAAAGATAGTCCACCCCTACAGCAATGGCTATCATCAGTATAGCAATAATTGTTTCATCAAAACGATCGGCAACCTTCGCATCTATCCCCCAATCTATCAGGATTTTGTTCATCCATTTTCCTAAATCGACTACTAACATAAGTTCTTTCTTTATATATCATTTATATAGAAAGATAACAGTGAAAACCTACGTTTGGTTTTAAAAAAAGACTGGCGTCCGATTTACTAGAAATCAAGACCGCCAGTCCCACTGCTACTCTCTAAGCATTTCTTTTATAGTGGCAGACCGTAGCGTCCATCTACAATTTTCTCCAACTGTGCTGCCATCTTCTTTACCAGTTCCGGATTCTGACCCGCCACATTATTCTTTTCTTTCGGATCTTTCTTCAGATCGTAAAGCTGCGGTTCCTTACTGTTTCCCAACTCGATATTCACTGCTTTCAGATATGCCGGTCCATTTCCCGGACGGAGATATTTCCATCTTCCGTCTGTCACCGACAGGTTATTCTGTGCATTCTGAAGTACCAGCCATTCGCGTCCCTTCTTTTGCTTGCCTGTCCACGCTTTCAGCATCGGTTCACTATCCGGTGCCGCACCTTCCGGCAAGCGGACATTCAGCATTTCAGCAAAAGTAGCAAACCAGTCTATCTGACAGAGCAATGCATCCGAAACTGTTCCCGGACGGATCACACCCTGCCAGCTCCAGATACAAGGAATACGTGTACCCGCTTCGAACGAACTGTACTTTCCTCCGCGATAAATGCCGCCCGGAGTATGATCGCCTAGCAATTCCACTGCCTGATCCTTATATCCGTCGTCCACTACCGGACCGTTATCACTGGAAAGAATCACCAGTGTATTCTTATCCAATCCCAGTCGTTCGAGTGCATTCAGAATCTCGCCTACCGACCAGTCAAATTCGAGCAGACAATCGCCGCGAGGTCCCATGCCGCTCTTTCCTGCGAACTGTGGAGACGGAACACGGGGAACATGCGCATCCTGCGTGGCAAAATACAGGAAGAAAGGAGCAGACTTGTGTCCTTCAATAAAGGAAACAGCTTTTCCTGTCAGCGTCTCCGCAATCTTCTCATCCTGCCAGAGAGCCGACTTTCCGCCCTTCATATATCCGATACGGGAAATACCGTTCACGATACTCTGGTCGTGTCCGTGAGAAGGATGCATTTTCAGCAACTCCGGATTGTCCTTCCCGGTAGGTTCTCCCGGAAAGTTCGCTTTGTAACTTACCTGAATCGGATCATTCGGATCAAGGTTGATCACCTGATCATTCTCTACAAATACACAAGGAACACGGTCGCCCGTAGCTGCCATGATAAAGGAATATTCGAAGCCGATATCATTCGTTCCCGGCTGCAAAGGCTTGTTCCAGTCTTGTTCTCCGCCCTTGTCGCCCAGTCCCAGATGCCATTTGCCTACGACTCCGGTGTTGTATCCGGCATCCTTGAACAGGTTCGCCATCGTATAGCGTTCCGGACGGATAATAGCCGCAGCGTCTCCGGCAGCAATACCTGTTCCGGCTTTGCGCCATGCATATTCGCCGGTCAGCATCGCATAGCGGGAAGGCGTACTGGTAGCAGCTGCACTGTGCGCATTGGTAAAACGTACTCCCATTTTGGCAAGACGTTCCACATTAGGAGTATGAATAGTCTTGGCTCCGTTACAACTCAAATCGCCGTAACCGATATCATCCGCATAGATAAAAACAACATTCGGACGCTGGGTTTGTTTCTCCTGAGCAGTGGCCTGAGAAGCCAGACAGGAAGTTAACGCT
>OOBM01001627.1_pt1 | contig 11515 bp, 10 predicted proteins | sample 1671581 | NCBI WGS metagenome assembly OOBM01 (sample SAMN06348171, study PRJEB24527) | human gut metagenome
GTTTTAATAAGACTTTTAAAATAGGAGAATTTAGAAATGAACGTATTAGTAGTAAACTGCGGAAGTTCCTCTCTGAAATTCCAGCTGATCAATTACGATAACCGTGACGTCCTGGCAAAAGGACTCTGTGAGAGAATCGGTATCGACGGACGCCTCGTTTATGAGCCAAAGAACGGCGAAAAAGAGGTAACAGAAGCAGCAATGCCGACACACGTAGAGGCAATCCAGATGGTTCTGGACGCTCTGGTAAACGAGAAGAGCGGCGTCATCAAGAGCCTGGAAGAAGTAGATGCCATCGGACACCGCGTTCTGCACGGCGGAATGAAGATCACAAACTCTGTTATCATCGATGACGAAGTAATCAAAGTTATCGAGGAGTGCGCTGACCTTGGTCCTCTGCACAATCCGGCAAACCTGATGGGAATCAATGCCTGCATGAAACTGATGCCGGGCGTTCCAAACGTAGCAGTATTTGATACCGCATTCCATCAGACCATGCCTCCGAAAGCATATATGTACGGTATTCCGAAAGAGTACTATGAGAAATACGCAATCCGTAAATACGGCTTCCACGGAACTTCTCATAAATTCGTATCCAAGAGAACCGCAGAGTTCCTTGGCAAAGACTACAACGATCTGAAGATCATCGTATGCCATATGGGAAATGGTGCTTCCCTTTCCGCTGTAAAGAACGGCAAATGTGTAGATACCTCCATGGGCCTTACCCCGCTCGAAGGTGTGATCATGGGAACCCGTTCCGGAGATATCGATCCGGCTTTTGTTGAGTATCTGTGCAACAAAGAGAACCTGACCGTATCCGAGGTTCTGAACATTCTGAACAAGAAATCCGGTATGCTCGGCATGACCGGCATCTCCAGCGATTACCGTGATGTATCTGCAGCAGCAGAGGCAGGCAATCAGGATGCCATCAACTGTCTGGAAGCATACGCTTACCGCATTATCAAATACATCGGTTCCTACATCGCAGCTATGGGCGGCGTAGATGTGATCACCTTCACCGCAGGCCTTGGAGAGAACGCTATTCCACTTCGTGAGACCATCTGCAAAGCATTTGAGTTCATGGGTCTGGAATTCGATTCTGAGGCAAATAACTGCCGCGGCGTTGAGAAGATCATCACCAAAGAAGGCTCCAAGATTACAGCATGCGTGATCCCGACCAACGAGGAAATCGCAATCTGCGAGGAGACTGTAGAGTTAGTAAAAGGAAAATAAAAAATAATTCAAAAAGCAGTTGACAATTCTTACCTTCCCGGGTATAATTGGTAAAGTGTGATTAGGAGAACAATATGAAAATCAGTCTGACCAAGTTATTTGCGCAGGACGGAAAGTCCGAAAAGTATGAAATTCCGCTTACATCCGAAATTTTTTCGATCGGCGGGCAGGACTATCGGGTAATCGAAAAACATCCTGTTATCCTTGGCCTTACGCATGAAGGTAATCGTGTGATCACGATCACCGGCAGTGCAGACCTTACAATGGAGATTCCATGTGCAAGATGCCTGACACCGGTAGCGACTCCATTCCAGCTCGAGTTCGATCTGCAGATTGATCTGAATCTGTCAGAGGAAGAACGCGAGGAAAAAGAAGAGGACTCTTCGTTTGTGGAGGGAGACGAGCTCGATGTGGAAGAACTGGTTCGTAATGAGCTCATAGTCCAATGGCCGATTCGAGTGCTGTGTAAAGATGACTGTAAAGGAATCTGCAGCCGTTGTGGTGCGAATCTGAATATTCAGACCTGTGATTGTGATACCACAGGGCTAGACCCCCGAATGGCTGCAATCAAAGATATATTCAGCAAATTTAAGGAGGTGTAACTATGTCCATTTGTCCTAAGAATAAATCTTCCAAAGCAAGACGCGATAAGAGAAGAGCAAACTGGAAAATGTCTGCTCCGAACCTTGTAAAATGCAGCAAATGTGGTGCTCTTATGATGCCGCACAGAGTTTGCAAAGCTTGTGGTTCTTACAACAAAAAAGAAGTCGTTGCAATGGACTAATATTCATAAATCGGAATCAGTTCCGATGTGCAATGCAGCAAAAAGCTCCCGTCACCGGGGGCTTTTTTGTTGTCTCTGCGGGTTGTCTGGAAGCGTCATATAAAAGATTTGACGTGGTGTGTCGTGATGTGCTATAATGGTCTCGGTGAGAATTGAAACAATATTGCAACATTTTCGTAACAATTATAAAAAAGGAGTGCAAAGCATATGAAGAATAGACGAATCATATTTCTGGCAGCATGCATGTGCAGTGTAGTATTCCTCTCAGGATGTTCCACAGACAGTCTGATGGATAAAATGATGGGAACTGAGACGACGGTTTCGTCTTCGGCCAGTGTAGATATTTCAAAAGAGGACAGCGATGCTGTTCATGTAGATGCCAATCTGGAAAAGCCGGTTTTTTCGGTAAATCCGGTGGAGAGCCTGCAGATTCCCGTTGGAAATACATCTGGAAAGCTGACTTGTGAGGCAGGAATAACGGGAGAAGGCACAGTAACATATCAGTGGTATAAGAACAACGTAAATTCCAACGGCGGAGGAACGCCGATTGAAGGCGCAACAGAAGTGACATACCAGGTCGATACTTCGGCGGAGGGCAAAGATTACTATTACGTTGTGGCAACAAACACGGTTGGAAATACCGTTTCCATGGCGACGAGTACAGTAACAGAAGTTACGGTAATTCCGGCAGGGAAATGGGTTCAGAATGAAAACGGATGGCAGTATCAGAATAATGATGGAAGCTATGCAACCAATACCTGGCAGAATATCGACGGCTACTGGTACGTGTTTGATGAAAATTCATACATGGTGACAGGATGGTACTGGAGCGGAGAAGAATGGTATTATCTGGCGGACAACGGTCAGATGCAGACCGGCTGGTTCACGCAGGATGGTGAGGAATATTATTTGGATCCGGATACCGGTGTCATGGCACGGAATACAACCATAGACGGTCATGAGATGAATTCGAGCGGAGTCAAGGTTTCTTAAGAAAAATAAGATAAAACAGAGCGGGTGGATTTTGGAAAGATAAATCCACCCGCTTTTTTGGAATACAGGAGAAAGCGCGGATGGGCATTTGTGCTTGATTTTTGCAAAGGAGTTTAGTATAGTTAATACAGCACTTGCATGAGTGCTTTTAGAGCGTGGTTGAAAACGGTTTTTTGAAAGAAAAAGAGTTTTCAAACGCGCTTTAGAAAAGAGAAAAGAGGAAAAAACATGAGTGACTTAGTCAGAGTTGCAGTGGACGCGATGGGCGGCGATTATGCGCCTGTGGAGCCGGTAAAAGGCGCCGTTGAGGCCGTAAACGCAGATGAACGTGTCAAAGTCCAGCTGGTCGGCCAGGTGGATGTCATCGAAAAAGAACTGCAGAAATATACGTACCCGAAGGAGCGGGTTGAGATCGTTCCGGCAACCGAGATCATTGAGACGGGAGAGCCGCCGGTCAATGCGATCCGCCACAAAAAAGATTCTTCGATCGTTGTCGGCATGAAAAAAGTGCGCTGCGGAGAGGCAGACGCGTTTGTCTCCTCCGGAAGCACCGGAGCAGTCCTGGTCGGCGGACAGACGATCGTAGGACGCATCAAGGGCGTAGAGCGCCCGCCGCTGGCTCCGCTGATCCCGACGAAAGACGGTGTATCCCTTCTGATCGACTGCGGTGCGAATGTTGATGCAAGACCGTCCCATCTGGTGCAGTTTGCCATGATGGGTTCCATCTATATGGAACACGTTGTCGGCATTAAAAATCCGCGTGTGGGAATCGTGAATATCGGTGTGGAAGAAGAAAAAGGAAACGCGCTCGTCAAAGAGACGTATCCGCTTCTGAAAGAAAACCCGTATATCAACTTTGTCGGCAGTATCGAAGCAAGAGAAATTCCAAACGGAGCCGCAGACGTTGTTGTCTGTGAGGCGTTTGTCGGAAACGTTATCTTAAAGCTGTATGAGGGCGTCGGCGCGACCCTGATTTCCAAGGTAAAACAGGGCATGATGACATCTCTGCGCAGTAAAATCGGAGCCCTTCTTGTGAAACCGGCGCTGAAAGAGACACTGAAGTCTTTTGATGCCAGTGAGTACGGCGGAGCACCGCTGCTTGGCTTAAAAGGACTCGTTGTAAAAACGCACGGAAGCTCAAAAGCCAACGAATTTAAAAATTCCATTCTCCAGTGCATTTCATTTAGCGAGGAGAAGATTCCGCAGAAAGTGCAGGAGCATCTGGCAGACTATAAGAGCAGCAGGGAGGCAGCGAAAGATGGAATTTGAGAAATTACAGGAGATCATTGCGGATGTATTAAACGTAGATCCGAATGAAGTAACCATGGAGACAACCTTTACAGATGATCTGGGAGCGGATTCCCTGGATGTATTTCAGATTGTGATGGGAATTGAAGAAGAATTTGATATCCAGATCGAAGCAGAAGAAGCAGAGCACATCGTATCGGTTGAGGATGCGGTGGAAGCGATCAAAAAGAAACTGGCAGAATAATAGAAAATGGCGAAGGGGCTGTTTGCTACAGGACAGCCCCTTTGTTACCGTCCGCAGAACACCTGCAAACGGTAACTATGAGGAAGGACAGGCTTAAAACAGGTTATGAATAATATTGATAAACTCGTGGATTTGGAAAAGAAGATCCAGTATAAATTTCAGGATTTCGGACTGCTGGAGATGGCGATGCGCCATTCTTCCTACGCAAATGAGCACCATATGGAGCGCCTGGAGTGCAACGAGCGTCTGGAGTTCTTAGGAGATGCCGTGCTGGAAGTTGTATCCAGCGAATTTTTATACAAGACATTCCCGCGTCTCCCGGAGGGCGAGATGACGAAAAAACGCGCCAGCCTCGTCTGTGAACCGGCACTGGCATTCTGTGCCCGTGAGATTGACCTTGGCAGCTTTCTGCTCCTTGGAAAGGGCGAGGAGGCAACCGGCGGCCGTCACCGCGATTCCATCGTTTCGGATGCTATGGAGGCAACGATCGGTGCGATTTTCCTGGACGGCGGCTTTGAACCGGCAAAAGCGTTCGTTCTGAACTATATCTTAAACGATATCGAACACAAACAGCTTTTCTACGACAGCAAAACGATTCTGCAGGAGCTGATCCAGGGTGAGACGGATGAAGAGATTGTTTACACCATCTTAAAAGAAGAGGGACCGGATCACGACAAGAGCTTCTGGGCACAGGTCAGCGTCGGAAAGAAAGCGCTCGGTACCGGAAAGGGCAGAACGAAAAAAGCGGCAGAACAGGCAGCGGCATACGATGCAATTCTTGCCAGAAAAAAAGCGTAGGTGAATTATGTATCTCAAATCCATTGAAATGCAGGGATTTAAGTCGTTTGCCAACAAAACCATTCTGCAGTTCCACGACGGTATTACCGGCGTTGTAGGGCCGAACGGCAGTGGAAAGAGCAATGTTGGCGATGCGGTGCGCTGGGTGCTCGGCGAACAGAGCGCCAAGCAGCTCCGCGGCGGAAATATGCAGGATGTTATTTTCTCCGGAACCGAGACGAGAAAGCCGCTCGGCTACGCGTCGGTTGCAATTACACTCGACAATTCCGACCACAAGCTGAATGTCGATTTCGAGGAAGTCACGGTGACGAGACGGCTCTACCGCTCCGGTGAGAGCGAGTATCTGATGAACGGCGCATCGTGCCGGTTAAAGGACATCAACGAGCTGTTCTACGATACCGGTATCGGAAAAGAAGGCTATTCCATCATCGGACAGGGTCAGATTGATAAGATTTTAAGTGGTAAGCCGGAAGAGCGCCGGGAGCTGTTTGACGAAGCGGCAGGAATTGTCAAATTCAAGAGAAGGAAGGCCGTGACCGAAAAGAAGCTGGCGGAAGAGCAGCAGAATCTGGTGCGCGTCAACGACATTCTCTCGGAACTGACAAGGCAGTTAGAGCCGCTGGAACGCCAGTCTGAGACGGCAAAGATTTATTTAAAGAAGAAAGAGGAATTAAAGCTCCTCGATATCAATATGTTTCTGCTCGAGATGGAGCGCATCCGGAACGATCTCGCGAAAGTAGAAGACCGGTACCGGATTACAGAAGAGCAGTTAAAGAGCACGAAAGAGGCTTTTGAGCATACGAAGCAGGAGTATGAAAAGCTGGAACAGGAGCAGGAAAAACTGGACCAGACGATTCTTTCTGCGCGCGATCAGGCGGGGGAGAATGCACTGAAACGCCAGCAGCTCGAAAACCAGATCGAGGTGTTGAATGAGCAGATTCATGCATCGGAGAGGAACAGCGACACATTAAGAGAACGTCTGGAGGCGATCCGCGCGGAGAGCCGCACAAAGACGGCAGAAAAAAATACATATCAGGCAGAAAAGGACGGGCTTCATGAAGCACTTCTTGCGTCAGAGACGGAAAAGAGTGAGAAAGAGGCCGCTCTCTCGGAATGCCAGGGGCAGATCCAGGCAGTCGAGCTGCAGAGTGAACAGGATAAGAGCGAAGTCATCGGCCTTCTGAACCAGCGGGGTTCCACGAAGGGAAAAATGCAGCGCTACGATGCGATGCTCGAGCAGATCGGCATCCGAAAGGCAGAATTAAGCCAGAGGGTGCTGCATTTAAAGACGAGTGAGTCCGAACAGAACGGGCAGATGGAAGAACTGCAGAACGCGTTTGAAGCGCTCGAAGAGACGGTAAGCAGCCTGAAACAGCAGTACCAGGAGGCAGATCAGAAGATTACCGCGCTGACGGCGGATCTCTCGAACCAGACGAAAGAGATGGAAGCCGGCCAGACCAATTACCACAGAGAAGCGTCAAGGCTCGAATCCTTAAAGAACATCACCGAGCGGTACGACGGCTATGGAAACAGTATTCGGAAGGTCATGGAGCAGAAAGACCGGAATCCCGGCATCCACGGCGTTGTGGCGGATCTTCTGCAGGCGGAGAAAAAGTACGAGACGGCGATCGAGACCGCACTTGGCGGCAGCATTCAGAATATTGTCACCGACAATGAGGCGACGGCGAAATACCTGATTGAATACCTGAAACGGGGCCATTTCGGCCGTGCGACGTTCCTTCCGCTCACCAGTATGCGCGGGAAAAAAACGCAGGTGAATGAGGATGCGGCAAGAGAAACCGGTGTGCTCGGTGTGGCAAATGCACTTGTTTCGTACGACCCGGTGTATGAGGGCCTTGTGGCACAGCTGCTTGGAAGAACGCTGGTGGTCGACACGATCGACCATGCCATTGTGATTCAGCGGAAATACCGTCAGACGCTCCGCATGGTAACCCTCGAGGGCGAGCTCTTGAGCCCGGGCGGTTCCATGACAGGAGGTTCGTTCCGGAACAACAGCAACCTGCTCGGAAGACGGCGTGAGATTGAGGAACTCGAAAAGAGCGTACAGGGTCTTGCGAAGGAACTGCAGGAAATCCAGCAGGAACTTGAAGAGAAGAAAAATAAGCGGAATGAAATCCGTGATCTCCGCACCGAGCTGAATGAAAAACTGCAGCGGCAGTACATCGAGCAGAATACGGTGCGCCTGAATCTGGAAAAAGCGCGCGAGAAAAAGACGGAAATCCGTCTGGATTTTGAAGCGCTTCAGAAGGAGAGTCTCGAGATTGAAAATCAGATCGCCGAGATTGAGCGGAACCGGAAAGTCATCGGTCAGGAAATGCAGGAATCGGTGGAGCGGGAAAGCACGCTGCAGGAGAATATCCAGAAGGCGCAGGAGGCGCTTACAGGGCTTCGCCGCCGGGAAGCAGAATATACGAAGGATCTTGAAGAAATCCGGTTAAATTACGCAAATCTGTCCCAGAAGGATGGATTCCTTGCCCAGAACATCCGCCGTCTTGAGGAAGAGACGGGAAAACTGGAAGCGGAAAGCCGCACCATGCTGGAAAAAGCGGCGGAGGAAAAAGACGATGTCAAAAAGAAACAGCAGGACATCGTGGAGATCCAGAAGACGATTGCAGCAGCAGTGCAGGCAAAGGAAGAGGAAGACCGCCGGATTGTGGAACTGCAGGAGAAAAAAGAAGCATTAAGCGCAGATCACAAAGAATTTTTCGAGAAGCGGGATCAGCTCTCCGACCAGATTTCCCTGATGGACAAAGAGTGCTTCCGTCTGAACAGCCAGAAAGAAAAGCTGGAGGAGACAAAAGAGGCACAGACCTCGTATCTCTGGGAAGAGTACGAAGTGACACCGGGCCACGCAAGAGAGTTCCAGATGGAGGAGATTCCGGAGCGCAGTGAATTAAAGCGGCGTGTGCTGGAAGTAAAAGATGCGATCCGGAAGCTTGGCTCTGTCAATGTGAATGCGATTGAGGAGTACAAAGAGATTTCGGAGCGCCACGCCTTTCTCGATGCACAGCACACCGATCTTGTCAAAGCGGCAGAGACACTGCAGGGCATCATCGATGAGCTGGATGCCGGTATGCGCAAGCAGTTCACGGAAAAATTCGAGGAGATCCGGAAAGAGTTTGACCGCGTGTTCCGCCAGCTGTTCGGCGGCGGAAAGGGAACGCTGGAGCTCGAGGAGGACACGGATGTACTCGAGGCAGGTATCCGCATCATTTCCCAGCCGCCGGGAAAGAAACTGCAGAATATGATGCAGCTCTCCGGAGGCGAGAAGGCACTGACCGCGATTGCGCTGCTTTTTGCAATCCAGAACTTAAAGCCGTCCCCGTTCTGTTTACTTGACGAGATCGAGGCGGCGCTCGACGATTCCAACGTAACGCGTTTTGCGCAGTATCTGCACAAGCTGACAAAAAATACCCAGTTCATCGTCATCACCCACAGGCGCGGTACGATGACGGCGGCAGACCGTCTGTACGGCATCACGATGCAGGAGAAGGGTGTTTCTACCCTTGTTTCTGTCGATTTGATTGAGGGAGAACTGGACAAATAGAAACGAATAAGATACAATACGAAAGAAGTAAGATAGAAAAGATAAAGGGAGGCGAACGGTATGGCGGAGGAGAAAGTAGGCTTTTTCAAACGTCTTGTCAACGGTCTGACGAAGACCCGAGACAGCATTGTAGCTGGAATTGATTCTATTTTCAGCGGCTATTCCAATATTGATGACGATTTTTATGAGGAGATCGAGGAGATTCTCGTCATGGGAGATATCGGCATCAATACAACGACCAAAATTATTGACCACTTAAAAGAGCGGGTGGCAGAAGAACACATTACCGATCCGGCAGAGTGCAAACAGCTTCTGATCGAGAGCATCAAAAAACAGATGGATGTAGGCGATACAGCCTATGAATTTGAAAACCGGAAATCGGTAGTGCTGGTGATCGGTGTCAATGGAGTCGGAAAAACGACCTCCGTCGGAAAGCTGGCCGGCCTTCTGAAGGATCAGGGCAAAAAGGTTGTTCTTGCGGCAGCAGATACGTTCCGTGCAGCGGCAGGCGAGCAGCTCACGGAGTGGGCGCACCGCGCCGGCGTGGATATCATCGGCGGACAGAACGGAGCAGATCCGGCGTCCATCGTGTACGATGCAGTCGCAGCGGCAAAAGCCAGAAATGCGGATGTGCTGATCTGTGATACGGCAGGAAGACTTCACAACAAGAAGAACCTGATGGAAGAGCTCCACAAGATTTACCGGATTCTGGAAAAAGAGTACCCAGAGGCATACCTGGAAACGCTGGTGGTGCTGGATGGTACCACGGGCCAGAATGCGCTGCAGCAGGCAAGACAGTTTGCAGAAGTGGCAAATGTCACCGGTATCATTCTGACGAAGCTGGACGGAACTGCAAAGGGCGGTATCGCCGTTGCCATCCAGTCCGAGCTTGATATTCCGGTCAAATACATCGGCGTGGGTGAGAGCATCCACGATCTGCAGAAATTTGATGCAGACCAGTTTGTAAATGCACTGTTCCATACATCCGAAGAGAATGCTTAAAAAGACAACAAGGAGAAAAGACTATGGCAGAAGAAATGCTGACACTCCCGAAATTTGAGGAAGCGTCTGAAATTGTAAAAAAAGTAACACAGGAGACCAAACTGGTTTACAGCAAATATTTCAGCGAGCAGACGGGAAATAAAGTCTACTTAAAACCGGAAAATATGCAGCTGACCGGCGCCTATAAGCTGCGCGGTGCCTATTACAAAATCAGCACCTTAAGTGAAGAGGAGCGCGCAAAAGGACTGATCACCGCATCTGCAGGAAACCATGCACAGGGCGTTGCGTATGCGGCAAAATGCTACGGTGCAAAGGCTGTCATTGTGATGCCGACGACCACACCGCTCATCAAAGTAGAGCGTACCCAGAGCTACGGCGCTGAGGTTGTTCTGTACGGAGATGTGTACGATGAGGCATGTGCAAAAGCATACGAGCTTGCAGCAGAGCATGGCTATACCTTTATTCACCCGTTCGATGATCTGACCGTTGCAACTGGCCAGGGAACCATCGCTATGGAAGTGATTCAGGAGCTTCCGCTCGTAGATTATATCCTTGTTCCGATCGGAGGAGGCGGACTGGCTACCGGTGTTTCCACACTGGCAAAACTGCTGAAACCAAACATCAAAGTCATCGGTGTTGAGCCGTCCGGAGCAGCCTGTATGAAGGCTTCTTTTGAAAAAGGCGAGGTAACGACCGTATCTCCTGTCAGCACAATTGCAGACGGTACTGCAGTACAGACACCGGGATCCAAGATTTTCCCGTATGTAAGACAGAACCTGGACGAGATCATTACCGTGGATGATGATGAGCTGATCGTAGCATTCCTTGATATGGTAGAAAACCACAAGATGATCGTCGAGAACTCCGGTCTTCTGACTGTGGCTGCATTAAAGCATCTGGATGTCAAGGGCAAAAAGATTGTTTCGATCTTAAGCGGCGGAAATATGGACGTCATCACCATGTCTTCCGTGATCCAGAACGGACTGATCCAGAGAGACCGTATCTTTACTGTATCCGTTCTTCTGCCGGATAAACCAGGCGAGCTGGTACGCGTTTCCCAGGTGATTGCAAACGAGAACGGAAACGTCATCAAACTGGACCACAACCAGTTCTTCACAACGAACAGAAGTGCTGCAGTAGAGCTCCGCATCACAATGGAGGCATTCGGCACCGATCACAAGAACCGTATTGTCAAAGCACTGGAAGAGGCTGGCTATACACCGAAGATTGTAAGACCGAACCTGTAAAAACAGAAATTGCAGAGAAAATTCTGAAAAAAAGAAAAATAAAAAATCAGAGGGATCCGGAAAGGAATTTCCTCTGATTTTTTTTGAGCAGGAAAAAACCCTTGCATGCACAAGGGTTTTCATTCTGCGGAAGATGGGACTTGAACCCACACGATCGCAATGACCACCAGATCCTTAGTCTGGCCTGTCTGCCAATTCCAGCACTTCCGCATGTTATGTAGTTTTTAAATTTCATGCGGAAGATGGGACTTGAACCCACACGATCGCAATGACCACCAGATCCTTAGTCTGGCCTGTCTGCCAATTCCAGCACTTCCGCATGTTATGTAGTTTTTAAATTTCATGCGGAAGATGGGACTTGAACCCACACGATCGCAATGACCACCAGATCCTTAGTC
>OOBM01001662.1_pt1 | contig 11306 bp, 7 predicted proteins | sample 1671581 | NCBI WGS metagenome assembly OOBM01 (sample SAMN06348171, study PRJEB24527) | human gut metagenome
CCGGTGCTGCCACGGTCATTCTGGCCATGGGTGCCGGTAAAGAGGCTGCCCGCGCGATTGACGCGGCCATCAAGGCGAAGGAACAGTAACAACAAAAACTTCCCCTGCACTTTCACACAAGCGGCAGGGGAAGTTTTTTCATGGAGAAAAGCGATGAAACAAAATCCTATACCAGGAAAAGCCGCCCTAAAAATCGTGGTTGGGTCTATTATGGCGGCCTATGGCCTTACATTGGCGGTATACGCAGGCTTTGGTGGCGCAACGCTGGCAATTTTCTGGCAAGGAATGGCAAACATGACAAGAATTACCATTTGCGGCGCATCGTTTGCCGTAGCGGTGGTTATGCTTGTATTCGTGTTTTTCTATGACCGCCGCCAAATCCACATCGGCACAGTGATTTATCAGCTATTTTACAGCGGTTTTGTGGAGATTTTCAGCTGGATGCATGTATACAGCGAGAGTCGGATATTCAATTTTATCATTATGTGCGCAGGGATTGTGGTGTTTTCGTTTGGAACAGGGCTTTACGATTCTGCAAATCTGGGGTGCGGTTCCTATGAAGCCCTGACATTCGCGCTGGCAGAAAAGAACGATTGGCCGGTAAAATACGTCCGCATGGTGCTGGATATGCTTATGGTGGTGCTTGGTGTGCTTTGTGGTGGGTGCTTTGGTGCATGCACGATTGTTACCATCATAATGGCAGGCCCGATTATCCAATGGACAGTACAAAAGTTTTAAAAGGTAAAATATTTACGTCATATCCAAACTCTTTCCCATAAAATGGTGTAGTAATGGTGTAGTACCCGGTACCTTGCCCAAAACAACTGATAAAATCCAACGCACCCACGCCGGATTGTGCAAAATATCCAGCAATTTATTGCAATGTGAAACAAAATAGGGTATAATGTACAAGAATCGAAAAGCGGTGGGAGGCGGAACGATGCGCAAAACGGAAAGCCAGAAGATAGCCCTCTGCGGTATGCTGGGGGCACTTTCGGTGGTGCTTTTGCTGCTGGGCAGTGCACTGCAGATCGGCACCTATGCCGCGCCGATGCTGGCGGCGTTCCTGCTCATCCCGGTGCTCGAGGAATACGGCACGCGCTACGCGCTGACCCTCTACGTCTGCGTGGCAATTCTGGCCGTGCTCTTTGTGCCGGAGACCGAACTGGCGCTGTTTTACGTGCTGGTCATGGGGTATTACCCCGTGCTGCGCGTCAAGCTGAACGGCGTAAAAAGCACGCTCCTGCGCTGGGTGCTGAAAATCGCGGTGTTCAACGCGGGCACGGTGCTGGTGTATCTTTTGCTGTTTGCGCTGCTCGGGCCTGCCGTGCTGGACGAGCTGCTGGCCGACGGCATCGGGATGCTGGCAGCACTGCTGGCCGCGGGCAACCTGTCGTTCTGGCTGTGTGACCGCGCACTGGCGGCACTGACGCGGTATTACCACGTCATACTCAAGCCAAAACTGAAAAAGAAGTTTTAATTCGGGGAGGAAAACAATATGTGGTACGATGAGGCAGTAGTTTATCAAATCTACCCGCTGGGGCTTTGCGGCGCACCGCTGCAAAACGACGGTGACCAGGCTCAGGCGGGCGAGCACCGTATTCTGCGGGTGCTGGACTGGGTGGAGCACATCAAGCGCCTGGGCGCGACCTGCGTGCTGTTCAACCCGCTGTTCGAGAGCGACGCCCACGGCTATGACACCCGCGACTACAATAAGGTGGACTGCCGCCTGGGCACAAACGACGACCTCAGGCAGGTCTGCGCGGCGCTGCACGCGGCGGGCATAAAAATCCTGTTTGACGGCGTGTTCAACCATGTGGGCCGTGGCTTCTGGGCGTTCAAGGACGTGCAAGAGAAGCGCTGGGACAGCCCGTACAAGGACTGGTTCCACATCAGCTTTGACGGCAACACCAACTACAACGACGGCTTCTGGTATGAAGCGTGGGAGGGCTGCAACGAGCTGGTCAAGCTGAATCTGCAGAACCCGGCGGTGAAAAACTACCTGTTTGACGTTGTGCGCGGCTGGGTGCGGGACTACGACATCGACGGCCTGCGTTTGGATGTTGCCTACTGCCTCGACCTCGGCTTTCTGGCCGAGCTGCGCGGGCTGGCCGACAGCATCAAGCCGGAGTTCGCACTGGTGGGTGAGACGCTGCACGGCGACTACAACCGCTGGATGAACGACCACGCCTGCCACAGCGTAACGAACTACGAGTGCTACAAGGGCTTGTATTCGAGCTTCAACACGGGCAACATGCACGAGATCAGCTACAGCCTGAACCGCCAGTTCGGCTCCGAGCAGTGGTGCCTGTACACGGGCAAGCACCTGCTGAGCTTTGTGGATAACCACGATGTAACGCGCATTGCGACGATTTTGACTGACAAGGGCTGCCTACGCCCCATCTACGGTCTGCTGTTCGGTATGCCCGGTGTGCCGTCGGTCTACTACGGCAGTGAATGGGGCATGGAGGGCGACAAGCGCAACGGCGACCCGACGCTGCGCCCGGCGGTGGAGAAGCCCGAGGAGAACGACCTGACCGCCTGGATCGCGGCGCTGGCCCACGCCCACACGGGCAGCAAGGCGCTGTGCCGGGGCAGCTACCGCAATGTGCTGGTCCAGCCCAAGCAGCTGATTTTTGAGCGCTACGCCGACGGTGAGCGGGTGCTGGTGGCCATCAACGCGGACGGCAATCCGTATGATGCGCATTTTGACGCGGGCTGCGGCCGCGCGGTGGACCTCATCACAGGCACCGACCACGACTTCGGCGGCGGCAGCACGCTGGAACCGTACAGCTGCCATTTCTGGAAATGTGAGCGATAAGCTTGGAAATATAGCAAAGCCACCTGTCCGTTATGGGACGGGTGGCTTTTTGTTTGCGTGGTAGGAACGCTTATTCCCCTTGTGTGCGGAAAGACCGCACCATCGAAAGAAAATCCTTCTCGCTGAGCAGCGCCAAACCCTGCGCCTCGTCGCCAAGAACGATGAGCCGGTCGCCGGGCTGGATGCTGAAAATTTTGCGTGCCTTCGCCGGTATCACGATCTGACCCTTGTCGCCGACCGTGACGAGCCCAAAGGCGTGCTGGCCCTTGGGCGGCACGTTCAGGCCAGTGGCGGCAGAGTCGTAGTTGACAAGGTCGTCCAGCGTGACGCCGAAAATCTCCGCCAGCTGCTTGCAGCGGTCGATGTCGGGCAGGCTTTCGCCGGTTTCGTACTTCGAGAGGGTCTGGCGGCTGACGTTCAGTTGCTCGGCCAGCTCCTCTTGCGAGAGACCGTTCAGCTTGCGCAGCGAGATAAGGTTGTCACAAAACATGGTTTTTCTCCTTTTGGATGCCGAACACACAGTACCGCACGACCGGGATGCGGCGCAGCACCGCGTACAGCGCCAGCCCGCCGCCGAACGCTGCCGCCGCCGACAGCAGATACACCCCAACGCCGCGCCAGCGCAGGCAGTACACGAGGCCGTAGGCGGCAGCCGACAGCGCTAAATAATGGCAGATGTACAGCCCGAAGCTGTGCTGCGTCATAAATGCCGCGAACCGCCCGGTGCGGTCGCCCCAGCGCTTCATACCGCCGAAAATCGCCAGACAGGCTGCCCACGCATAGGCGATGGCCAGCGGGCTGTTCACGTTGGGGGCTTCGGCGTAGTTCAGCCCCCAGCTGCGCCAGAGGTACGCCGCCCCCAGCACGGCGGCCGCACCGCACAAGATCGGCGCACGGCGGGCAAGCGCGTCCACGACGGCCTGCTGCGAGAAAACGTAGTAGCCGGCCAGATAGCTGAAAAGGTAGATGCCGAACCGATACACCGCGATGACCGGCATGTTCAGCACCTGCGCCGCCGCCCATGCGGCCACGCCCAGCAGCACGACCGCCCAGCAGGGGAGTGCCGCGCATTTTGCAAGCAGCCGCCCGCCCTCGATGCGGCGCACGGCCAGCAGGACGAGGGCGCAGACCCACAGCACATGGCATGTCCACAGCACACCCGTGCCCGACAAGACCATGATGAGATAGAGCACCGGTGCGGGCACTCCGGCTGGGATATTCGTGAACGCGCCGCTGAACGCCATGTTGAAATACCCCTGCGCCCAGCCCAGCACCAGCAGCCCCAGCGTCGAGGGGACAAGCAGCTTCCGCGTGCGCTCGGCCAAAAACGCCTTGGCGCTGCGCTTGTCCAGCGCATACCGCGCGCACGCGCCGCTGACGAGGAACAGCACGACCATGAACCACGGGTAGAGCAAATATTGCAGCGCATCCTGCCCGGCGAAGTCCGTCACAGCCCCCGCGACGCCCGCCGTGAGGGTGTGGTTGTACATGAAAAGGACGTGGTAGAAGACGACCGCCAGCACCGTCGCCCAGCGGATGTTATCGAGGTAGTATTTTCTCATATTTAACCCACCCTTGCTACGATTTTTAACAAGTATAGCAGAGGCAGGGGCAAATGAACACCAACGGGATTTTTCGAAACGGCTGGAAAAATGTTAAGATTCGTGGCGGTAGTACCAGTATAGGAGATGCGGGATTAAATTGCAAGAATAATGCCCCCGTGAGTTGTTCGCTCGCAGGGGCTGCTTTGTAGGAACCGCACATGTGCGGCTCGTGGCTTTATGGGAGTTGTGCGTTTGCGGGAAGGTGGAAGGCCGGGCATGCCTGGCCCCTACATGCCAAGCGATATTACAGGTTCGTATACCCCATCAGCTTTTCATCCACGACGGCGGCGGTGTCGCGGCCCTCGCGCAGCGCCCAGACGACAAGGCTCTGGCCGCGGCGCATATCGCCGCAGGCGAACACCTTCGGGGCGGCAGTGGCGTACTTCACATCGGCCACGGTGCCGCGCTTCGTGCGCTCGACGCCGAACGCATCGGCCACATAGGGCTCGCAGCCCGTAAAGCCTGCCGCGATCAGCACAAGGTCGCAGTCCACGGTGAACTCCTCGCCGGTGGGCACCATCTGGCGGCGTCCGTCCACGACCTCGCTTTTCAGCTTGGAGATCAGCGCACCGCAGACCTGCCCGGCCTCGTTCTTGTAGAACTCCTTGACCGTCGTCTGGTAGACGCGGGGGTCAAAGCCGAATTTGGCGATGGCCTCCTGCTGGCCGTAGTCGGTTTTCAGCACGCGGGGCCACTCGGGCCAGTCGTTGCCGGGGGCACGGGCCGCGGGCGGGCAGGGCATCATTTCCAGCTGCATGACGCTCTCGCAGCCCTGGCGGATGGCCGTGCCGACGCAGTCGTTGCCGGTGTCGCCGCCGCCGATGACCAGCACGCGCCTGCCCGCGGCGGAAACCGCCTTGCCGTCCGCAAAGTTGGAATCCAGCAGACTGCGGGTCACGCTGGTCAGGTAATCCACCGCAAAGAAGATGCCCTGCGCGTCGCGGCCCGGGGCTTGGATGTCGCGGGCCTGCTTCGCGCCGCAGCACAGCACCACGGCGTCATAGCGGGCCTTCAGCTCCTCGGCGCTGACCGTATTGCCGACGTCGGCGTTAAAAACAAACTCAATGCCCTCGTCCTGCAAAATTTTCACGCGGCGGTCAATGACCCACTTTTCCAGCTTCATGTTGGGGATGCCGTACATCAGCAGGCCGCCTGCGCGATCCTCGCGCTCATAGATGGTCACGCGATGGCCGCGCTTGTTGAGCAGGTCGGCCACGGACAGGCCCGCGGGACCTGCGCCGATGACCGCCACGGTCTTACCCGTGCGGGCCGGGGGCGGCACGGCATGAATGGCGCCGCTCTCGTAACCGTATTCCACGATGGCACGCTCGTTTTCCTTGACCGTGACCGGGTCACCCGTGACGTTGCCGCAGGTGCAGGCCGCCTCGCACAGGGCGGGGCAGACCCGGCTCGTGAACTCCGGGTATCGGTTTGTGGCGATCAGTCGGTGCACGGCCAGATCCCACTTGCCCTGATAGACCAGGTCGTTCCACTCGGGGATCAGGTTGTTCAGCGGGCAGCCGCTGAACATGCCGCCCAGCTGAACGCCGCTCTGGCAGAAGGGGACGCCGCAGTCCATGCAGCGTGCGCCCTGGGCCTGCTGCTCGTCGGTGTGCAGCGGGACGTGAAACTCGTTAAAATTCCGGATGCGCTCCTCGGGCGGCAGCTCTAAACTGGTCTGCCGCGTAATTTCCATAAATCCTGTCGGTTTGCCCATGGTACTCTGCCTCCCTTACTTTGCGCTTTTCATGGCGTAGAACGCCTCGATCTGGGCCTGCTCGCTGTCCTCGCCCTTTTCCTCCATCTGGGCGATCAGGCGCAGCATCTTGTCGTAGTCGTGGGGCAGGACCTTCTTGAACTTGGGCAGATACTCGCCGAAGTTGTCAAGGATTTCCCTGCCGCGCGGCGACCCGGTCAGCTCCACATGCTCACGGATCAGGTCTTTCAACAGCGATACATCGTACTTGTGCTCCACAGGCTCCAGGCTGACCATGTCCTTGTTGACGCGCTGGTAGAAGTCCCAGTCCTCGTCCAGCACGTAGGCGATGCCGCCGCTCATGCCGGCTGCAAAGTTCTTGCCGGTCTTGCCAAGCACGACCACCGTGCCGCCGGTCATGTACTCGCAGCCATGGTCGCCCACGCCCTCCACAACGGCAGTTGCGCCGGAGTTGCGCACGCAGAAGCGCTCACCGGCCACGCCGTTGATGAACGCCGTGCCGCCCGTAGCACCGTACAGTGCCACGTTGCCGATGACGATGTTCTCGCTGCGGTCAAAGGCGGCGTCCTTCGGCGGGTAGACGACGAGCTTGCCGCCGGACAGACCCTTGCCGATGTAGTCATTCGCGTCGCCGACCAGCTCGAGCGTCAGGCCCTTGGGGATGAACGCGCCGAAGCTCTGGCCGCCGTAGCCGTGGCAGACGACATGGAACGTGTCGTCGGGCAGCGTGTTGCCGAACCTGGCGGTGATCTCGCTGCCAATGATCGTGCCAAACGCGCGGTCCGTGTTGCCGACGTCCAGCGTGACGGTGCTGGGCTTCGGCTCGGCGGAGTCGAAGCTCTTTTTAAACTTCTTCATCAGGATGCGCATGTCGGGGGTCTTTTCCAGCTGGAAGTTGTAAACATCCTTCGCGTTGAAGTGTACGTTGGAGTTCTCGACCAGCGGATTCTGCAAAAGCGCGGTCAGGTCCATCTCGCCGGCGCGGGAGCCTGCGGGCGCGGCTTTGACCTTGAGCAGGTCGGTGCGGCCCACCAGCTCATCGACGGTGCGCACGCCGAGCTTTGCCATGTACTCGCGCAGGTCCTCGGCCATGAAGCGCATAAAGTTCATGATGTACTCGGGCTTGCCCTTGAACCGCTTGCGCAGCTCGGGGTTCTGGGTGCAGATGCCCATGGGGCAGGTGTCAAGGTTGCAGACGCGCATCATGACGCAGCCCATGGCCACCAGCGGGCCGGTGCCGAAGCCGAATTCCTCGGCACCCAGCAGGGCGGCAATGGCAACGTCGCGGCCACTCATCAGCTTGCTGTCCGCCTCGATGCGGACGCGGCTGCGCAGACCGTTCATGATCAGGCACTGGTGTGCCTCGGCAATGCCCAGCTCCCACGGCAGACCTGCGTTGTGGATGGAGTTGCGGGGGGCTGCGCCCGTGCCGCCGTCAAAGCCGGAAATCAGGATGACCTCCGCACCGGCCTTGGCAACGCCCGCGGCAATCGTGCCGACACCGGCCTCGCTGACGAGCTTGACGTTGATGGCTGCCTTGCGGTTGGAGCACTTCAAATCGTAGATCAGCTGCGCCAGATCCTCAATCGAGTAAATATCGTGGTGGGGCGGGGGAGAGATCAGGCCGACGCCGGTGGTCGAGTTGCGGGTCTTGGCGACCCACGGGTAGACCTTGCCGCCGGGCAGCTGGCCGCCCTCGCCGGGCTTCGCGCCCTGCGCCATCTTGATCTGGATCTCACTGGCGGAGACCAGATACTTGCTTGTCACGCCGAAGCGGGCGGATGCCACCTGCTTGATGGCGGAGTTGCGCTCGGTGCCGTAGCGGTCCTCGGCCTCGCCGCCCTCGCCGGTGTTGGACTTGCCGCCCAGACGGTTCATGGCGATAGCCATGCACTCGTGGGCTTCCTCGGACAGTGCGCCGTAGCTCATGGCCGCGGTCTTGAAGCGCTTGACGATGGAGTCAACGCTCTCGACCTCGTCGAGGGGCACGCCCTGCTCGGGATAGTTGAAGTCCAGCAGGCTGCGCAGGTGCATCGCGTCGCCGTTCTCATTGGCAGCGGCGGCGGTGTACTGCTTGAAGGTATCGTAATTGCCGGTCCAGCAGGCCTGCTGCAAAAGGTGGATGGTCTGCGGGTTGTAGAGGTGCTGCTCGGCAGCGGGGCCGCCGCGGAATTTGTGCGCACCCAGGCTCGGCAGTTCGCGGTTGATGTCCAGACCCAGCGGGTCGAATGCTTCCTGATGGCGGGCTTCCAGATCATTCTGGATGTCCCGGATCGTGATGCCGCCCACGCGGGAGACGGTGTTCGTAAAGTATTTGTCGATGACCTCTTTCGAGATGCCCAGCGCCTCAAAGATCTGGCTGCCCGCGTAGGACTGGATCGTGGAAATGCCCATCTTGGACGCGATTTTGACAATGCCCGCCAGCACAGCCTTGTTGTAGTCGCTGACAGCGGCGTAGTAGTCCTTGTCGAGAAGGCCGTCGGAAATCAGCTCACCGATAGTCTCCTGCGCCAGATACGGGTTGATGGCAGCTGCGCCGTAGCCCAGCAGCGTGGCGAAGTCGTGTACCAGGCGCGGCTCGCCGCTTTCCAGAATCAGCGCCATGGCGGTGCGCTTGCGGGTGCGGACCAGATACTTGCTGACCGCGCCCACAGCCAGCAGGCTGGGGATGGCGACGTGGTACTCGTCAATGTCACGGTCCGACAAAATCAGGATGTTCGCGCCGTCGCGGTAGGCGCGGTCCACATCGACAAACAGGCGCTCAATAGCCTTTTCCAGATCGGTGTTCTTGTAGTAGCAGATGGACAGCGTCACGACCTTGAAGCCGGGCACGTCCATGGCCTTGATCTTGAGCAGGTCGGTCTCGGTCAGGATCGGATTCTCGATTTTCAGGACCTTGCAGTTGTCGGCGTCCTCCTCCAGAAGATTGCCCTGCGCACCGACGTAGACGGTGGTCGAGGTGACGATCTTCTCGCGCAGCGCGTCGATGGGCGGGTTCGTGACCTGCGCAAACATCTGCTTGAAATACTCGCTCAGATTCGGGCGGGTGTGGCTCAAAACGGCCAGCGGAGTATCGCTGCCCATGGCCCCGGCGGGCTCGCCGCCGTTCTTGGCCATCGGCAGAATGATCGTGGAGACGTCCTCATACCGGTAGCCGAACGCCTTCTGCAGCTGGACAAGCTGATCCTTCGTGTAGCTGGGCACCTTCTTGTTGGGCACCTTCAGGCTGGACAGGTTGACAAGATTGCGGTCCAGCCACTCGCCGTAGGGCTGGCGGCTGGCGTAGTCGGCCTTCAGCTTTTCGTCGTCCACCAGTTCGCCCCTGACGGTATCCACCAGCAGCATCTTGCCGGGGCGCAGACGGTCCTTGCGCACGACCTCGTCAGCGGGAATGTCGAGCACGCCGACCTCGCTGGAAAGGATCAGTCGGCCATCCTTCGTGATGTAGTAGCGGCTCGGGCGCAGACCGTTGCGGTCCAGCACTGCGCCCATCACGTCGCCGTCGCTGAACAGGATGCTGGCGGGGCCGTCCCACGGCTCCAGCATCGTGGCATAGTACTGGTAGAAGTCGCGCTTCTTCGGGTCCATCGACTTGTTGTTGTCCCACGGCTCGGGGATCGTGACCATGACGGCCAGCGGCAGATCCATGCCGTTCATGACCATGAATTCCAGCGTGTTATCCAGCTGGGCAGAGTCGGAGCCGCCCTGGTTGACGATGGGCAGAACCTTCGTCATATCGTCCTTTAAATAGTTGGAACCGATGGTTTCCTCGCGGGCAAGCATCGTGTCCACGTTGCCGCGGATCGTGTTGATCTCGCCGTTGTGTAGGATGAAGCGGTTGGGGTGGGCGCGGTTCCAGCTCGGGGATGTGTTCGTCGAGAAGCGGCTGTGCACCATGCCGATGGCGGATTCATAGTCGGCGTCCTGCAGATCGGGATAGAACAGGCGCAGCTCCTTGACGAGGAACATACCTTTATAGACAATGGTGCGGCTGGACAGGCTGCAAACGTAGGTGTCGGGGCTGGACTGCTCAAACACGCGGCGCGCCACATAGAGGCGGCGGTCAAAGGCGATGCCGGCCTCGACGCGCTGCGGCTTGCCCACAAAGCCCTGCCAGATGCTGGGCATGCAGGCAATGGCCTTGTGGCCGAGCACCTCGGGGCGGGTGGGAACCTCGCGCCAGCCTAAGAAGGGCAGACCCTCCTTTTTGCAGACGATCTCAAACAGCTTCTTGGCCTGGTTGCGTTTGAGCTCATCCTGCGGGAAAAAGAACATGCCAATGCCATATTCCCGCTCTGCGCCCAGGGTCAGCCCCTGCTCGGCAGCGGCCTTCTGGAAGAATTTGTCGCTGATCTGCGTCAGAATGCCGACGCCGTCGCCGGTCTTGCCCTCGGCGTCTTTGCCCGCGCGGTGCTCCAGATGTTCCACGATCTGCAGCGCGTCGTCAATGGTTTTGTGGCTCTTGCGCCCCTTAATGTCCACCACAGCGCCGATGCCGCAGTTGTCATGCTCAAACCGGGGGCTGTACAGCCCGGCGGGGGTCTTGCGCTCGGTAAAGTTTTCCATACCTCGTTTGCTCCTTTCCCAATCCCGTTAAACCGCGCTGCGTCGCACATTTGCCGCGCGGGCGGGATAAACAAAAAAGACGCTCCCAACAGGGCACACAGGCCCCTTGTGGGAACGTCTTTGTTCTTGTCTGCATCATACCATAGATGCCGCCGCTTTACAATCCCGAAGCAGAAGATTTTACGGAAATTAAGCGAAAAACGTTTAGAAATTTGGTTTAGCAAGCGTAAACTTAATAAAATTAAGCAGCGTGGACTTTCTGCCGCTTTGTAGGGGCGGCATATATGCCGCCCGCGGCCTAACGGCATCCCCCTTTTTCGGTTTGCATTGCAGGGAGGGGGCTTGACCCCTCCGCGGCGGCCAGAGGGCTGGCCGCCCTACAATCCCCGGAAAGCGTGTGCCGCCATGCGGGGCGTCGGGGACGCCGCCCCCTACAAGGTGCGCCGCGAATGTTCCGCGGCCTGCTGCCTAACGGCATCCCCCTTTTTCGGTTTGCATTGTAGGGAGGGGTCTTGACCCCTCCGCGGCGGCCTGTGGGCAGGTCGCCCTACAATCCCCGGAAAGCGTGTGCCGCCATGCGGGGCGTCGGGGACGCCGC
>OOBM01001666.1_pt1 | contig 11267 bp, 6 predicted proteins | sample 1671581 | NCBI WGS metagenome assembly OOBM01 (sample SAMN06348171, study PRJEB24527) | human gut metagenome
CACCGACGGTACCGTCGCCGCCCAGACCCCAGAACTTGCACTCCTTGGTGCCAGCTGCTGCGGTGATGGGAGCGGGCTTGACCTCAGGCAGAGACAGGCCGGTGACATCATCGGTGATGCCGAGGGTGAAGCGCTCCTTCGGCTGATCCTTCTCCAGCTCCTTGAACAGAGCGAAGATGGAGGACGGGGGAGTGTCCTTGCTGCCCAGACCGTAACGGCCGCCGGTCAGGATGACATCATTCTTGCCAGCCTCACGCAGGGTAGCTGCGACATCCAGGTACAGGGGCTCGCCCAGAGAGCCGGGCTCCTTGGTGCGGTCCAGAACTGCGACCTTCTTAGCGGTAGCAGGCAGGACCTTCAGCAGAGCGGAGGACACCCAGGGACGGTACAGGCGGACCTTGACGATACCGACCTTCTCGCCCTTAGCGTTCAGGTAATCGATGACCTCGTCAGCAACGTCGCAGACAGAGCCCATAGCGATCATGACGCGATCGGCATCGGGTGCGCCGTAGTAGTTGAACAGGTCGTAGTTGGTGCCCAGCTTCTCGTTGATCTTGGCCATGTACTTCTCGACGACTGCGGGCAGTGCGTCGTAGACAGAGTTGCAGGCCTCACGATGCTGGAAGAACACGTCGCCGTTCTCGTGGGAACCGCGCATCTTGGGGTGCTCGGGGTTCAGAGCCTTTGCACGGAACTCCTCGACAGCCTCCATGTTGCACATTTCCTTCAGGTCGGCGTAGTCCCACTTCTCGATCTTCTGGTACTCGTGAGAAGTACGGAAGCCGTCGAAGAAGTTCAGGAAGGGGACTTTGCCCTCGATAGCTGCCAGATGGGCAACAGGGGACAGGTCCATGACTTCCTGCACGCTGCTCTCGACCAGCATTGCGAAGCCGGTCTGGCGGCATGCCATAACGTCGCTGTGATCACCGAAGATGTTCAGGGACTGGGTAGCAACGGTACGTGCAGAAACATCGAACACGCAGGGCAGCTGCTCAGCAGCGATCTTGTACATGTTGGGGATCATCAGCAGCAGGCCCTGAGAAGCGGTGAAGGTGGTGGTAACAGCACCTGCACCCAGAGAGCCGTGCACAGCGCCTGCAGCGCCTGCCTCAGACTCCATCTCGACGACCTTGACCTGGTTGCCGAAGATGTTCTTCTGGCCCTGAGCGGACCACTGGTCCACAGAGTCAGCCATCGGAGAAGAGGGGGTAATGGGGTAGATGGCAGCCACGTCCGTGTAGGCATATGCTACATGAGCGGCAGCGGTATTGCCATCCATGGTTTGCTTTGCTCTAGGCATTTTTCTTCCTCCATTCAGAATTTGGTACCTTCTGCGCGGGGCAAACGTCTTTTTACCGGAGCCGGAGAACTCCTTTGAAAAACGTATTGCTCAACTGATAAGCGCCGCACTTCGCCGGAGCCGGAGAACTCCACAAAAGCACACGCTCATCAAGGGCAATAGCCCTGCCCGGGGCCGGAGAACCCCATGAAGGCACTATTGCTCATCTAATATAATAGCAAATTCCGCCGTTAAAGGCAACGCAAACCGACTGTAAAAACACAACAAAAATTCCAGAAATTTTTTAGTGCTTTTTTACAGATGTGTCCTTTGCTGCATCCATGGCGGTGTTATGCTCCAAAATCCAGTATCCATGAGGCTTTTTCTTACAAAATTCTAAATTTATAATTGACATTTGTACAGATTCTGCCGTAAACTTTATCTATAGTATCATGCGCTGCACAGCGCAGGGAAGGACAGGCACAAAACGATGGATGCTGCACATTTTGAAAAGACACTCTCGAGTGAAGTTCTCTTTGAGGGCCGGGTGGTCACGCTGACCAAAGACGTGGCTCTGCTGGAAAACGGTGAGACTTCTATCCGGGAGGTGGTCCACCACCACGGCGGGGCCTGCATCGTACCGTATTTTGAGGACGGCACCCTCTGCATGGTGCGCCAGTTCCGCTACGCCATGCAGCAGGAGCTGTGGGAGCTGCCCGCCGGCAAGCTGGAAAAGGGCGAAGACCCCTTCGAAGCCGCCAAGCGGGAGCTGGGCGAAGAGTGCGGCCTGACCGCCGACCACTACACCCCGCTGGGCGAGTTCTACCCCACGGTGGGCTATGACACCGAGATCATCTATATGTGGGTGGCCACCGGCCTGCACACCACCCAGATGCATCTGGACGACGACGAGTTCCTGACGCCCGACCGCATCCCACTGGCAAAAGCCTACGAGATGGTCATGAACGGCGAGATCAAGGACGGCAAGACCATCGCGGGCGTGCTCAAGCTCAAGGCGCTGGTGGACGAGGGCAGGCTGTGATACTCTACGAAGATACAGCCCTCGTGGTTCTGGACAAGCCCGCCGGGCTTTCCAGCGAGGACGGCGTACCCGCCGCCCTTCGGAAGCTCTGGGACAGGCCCGACGCCTATGTGGGCGTCATTCACCGGCTGGACACCGGCGTGTCGGGTCTGATGGTCTACGCGAAGACCCCGCAGACAGCCGCCGCCCTCAGCCGCCAGGTAACGCAGAGCCAGCAGTTTTATGCCGAACAGGATGGCCGGGCCAAGCCTGACGCCGGTACGCTGGCCGCTCCGCCTTTTGTGAAACAATACCGCGCCCTCATCGCAGGCGGGCCGGACGAAAAGCTGCCCGCCGAAGGCGTCCTGCGGGACTACTTATTCAAGGACAGCCGGAAAGGCCGTGTTTTTCCGGTGAGCCGTCCGCGCAAGGGCGTGAAGGAGGCTGTGCTGGAATATCGCATTTCTGCCTACGCCCCGGACGGCAGCACCAGCCTTGCGGACATCACCCTCCACACCGGGCGCACCCACCAGATACGGGTGCAGTTCGCGTCCCGCCGCCACCCGCTCTGGGGCGACGGCAAATACGGCAGCCGCATCAAGGGAGACATTGCACTTCAGAGCGCACGGCTCCGCTTCATTCATCCCGACACCGGAAAGGTAATGGACTTCCGCCTCCCGGTCCCCGGGACATGGCCCGCTTGGGGCATCAGACAGGAAAACGACAATGGAACAACAGTATAAAACAGATTCTGAAATATACGCCGTCCTCGAGCGGGAGATCATCGATCTGACCCTCCGGCCCGGCTGTTCGCTGAGCGAAAACCCGCTCTGCACCCGGTTCGGCGCGCCCCGCTCCCTCATCCGGGTGGTGCTGCAGCGGTTACAGGAGAACGGGCTGGTGAAGATCGTGCCTTATAAAGGCACTACTGTCACCCGGCTGAACCGGGACATCGTGGACGAGCTGATTTATGAGCGCATCGCGGTAGAGGCCCGGGTCCTGCGGGACTTTGCGCCCCACTGCACACCGGAGCACCGCGCCCTCATCCGCCAGCGTGCCGCCGCCTACGACGAGCTGGCCAAGGCCGAAACGCTGGACTTCAACCGTCTCTACGAGGCTGACACCCGGCTCCACGAGACGTGGTTCTCCGCCATGGGCAAGATGTACCTCTGGCGGACGCTGCAGAATGCCCACGCCGACTACAGCCGCTTCCGGATGCTGGACACTCTGACCACCGGCGGGCTCGCCGAGGTGGTGGCCGACCATCACAACCTCATCGACGCCATCGAGCGGTGCGACCTCGCGGCCTTTGAGCCGCTGGTGGAACGCCACCTTTACGGCGGCATCCGCCGTCTGGGCTCCAAGCTCACCGAGGAATACGCCGATTATTTTGAATGATGTTCCATGGGGAACAATAAATATCCCCCGGCGGAGCCGGGGGGTTTTCATAAGAAGTCTTTTACTGAACCACTCGCCTAGCGAGTGGTTTTCATGATACAAAAAAGGGGCCGCCCCGGGTGGTTCCCCAAGGCGGCCCCTGTAAGGGGTCTGTATTTTTTTAGCGCATCCGGCACTTCAGGCTCTCGGCCTGAGCTGCGCTCAGCCGCCGGCTCACAAGGCCGTCGTGCTCCAGAGCAAACCAGCTGCCCCCCTCTGCCAGCAGGTCTTCCACCGACAGGGTGGTCGTTTTGAAGCTGGTGACAAACTGGATCTGCTCCACCCCCTGCTCCCGCAGGGCCTCCAGCGCCTGCCGGGTGCCGTGGAGCCGGGCGGCCAGATTGTCGGACGTCACCCGCAGGGTGCTGCCCTGCTGCTGGGCGTCAAAGGGCAGGAGGACACCCTCCAGCGTCTCCACATGGAGGAGGGGGGTACCCAGATCCACCTCATTGCTCTCTTCTGCCGGGGCATTCGGGTTCTCCGGGTTGGGCTGAGGGCGCTCCGGCTCCCACCACTCCTTCAGGATGCCGTCCGGGTTGTCTTCCGAGACCAAAGCCGGGTCGTAGATGATGTGGTGGATGTAGCCGGTGGTCAGGCCGCTGATGTTCGCCTTGATCTCCTGGCCGCTGCCGGGGGTTAAGGTACCATCAGGGTTCCTCTTGCTGCCGCTGCTGCCGCTGCCGATGGTCGCACCGACACCGTCCCAGCGATCACCGGCAAAGGCGATCGCTGTCACCTGAGCGGCTCCGCTCACGGTGACATTGCTGCCGCTGCCCTTATAGCCGCCGCCGATGCCTGCACCACCGAAGTGGCCGGTAGCGGTCACCGTGCTGCCGGTGATGGCGATGTTTTCGCCGTTGCCGATGCAGCCGCCGCCGATGCCTGCACCACCTCTGTTACCACGTTCACCGACACCCTCACTGGTGGCAATCACCGTGCTGCCGGTGATGGTGATGTGGTTGCCGTTGCCGCCGCCGTCAAAGCCGCCGCCGCCGATGCCCGCACCACCGTACTTACCGGTAGCGGTCACCGTGCTGCCGGTGATGGTGATGGCTTCGCCGTTTTTGCCATTGCCGCCGCCGATGCCCGCACCACCGTACTTACCGGTAGCGGTCACCGTGCTGTCGGTGATGGTGATGTTTTTGCCGTTGCCGCTGCCGATGCCGGCAGCACCGTTGCCTCCCTCAGCAGTCACCGTGCTGCCGGTGATGGTGATGGCTTCGCCGCTGCCCCCGACGCCGCCGCCGATGCCCGCACTACCGTTGCCTCCCTTAGCAGTCACCGTGCTGCCGGTGATGGTGATGTTTTTGCCATTGCTATCACTGTTGCGACCATCGCTGCCGCCGCCGATGCCCGCACCACCGAAGCCCATGGCGCTGCCACCGGTAGCGGTCACTGTGCTGCCGGTGATGGTGATGTTTTCGGCGCCGCCGCCGTCACCGCCGCCGATGCCCGCACCACCGTCGCCTCCGGTAGCAGTCACCGTGCCTCCGGTGATGATAATGTTCTTTGTTCCCTCTTCGTAGCAAGCGCCGATGCCGGCACTCAGCGCCCCACCTTCGGCATTCAGGCTGCCGCTGCCGGCTTCTTTATTGTCCTTCAGGGTCAGCGTGCCTGCGGAGGTAGAGTTGTTTTTTTCAAGGCCCGCCCTGTAAGCGCCGCTTTTCAGCTCGTTCTCGCCGTCCAGCTCGATCTCCACATTGCCCTTTCCCTGAACGCTCAGGGCAGCCTTTCCTGTTCTAGAAGGACGACCTTCGTTTCCGGTGTCGCTCACATCGATCTTCACGTCTTTCAGGGTGAGGTTCAGCACCGTATTGGCAAAGTTGTTGATCACCGTAATGGTGTTGCGCAAAAAGCCATTTGAGGTAGAGGCTGCCGGAGCGGCAGCAGCAGCCGGGGCTGCCTGCTGGGGCTGGGGCTGTTGCCCGGCGCTTTCCTGCCGGTCTGCAGCTTTCGGTTCCTCAGCGCTCTCCGGCTGGTCGGCGTCCTCCTGCCGGTCAGTGTTCTCCGGCTGGTCTGCGCTTTTCGGTTCCTCAGCGTCCTCCGGCTGGTCTGTGCCTTCCGGCTTCTCAGCGTCCTCCGGCTGGTCTGTGCCTTCCGGTTCTTCAGTGCTCTCCGGCTGGGCAGGCTGGTAGTTGTCCTCTACCACAGGGCCAAAGCCGGAATCCTCTGCTGCGGGGCCTTCCAGGTCGCTCTCCAGCGTGGTGATGGCCTTTTTATGGGTGGTGATGATGGTCTCATCCCCGACCTGGTCCGTACAGTCCTCTTTGCCCTGTTGTTTGATGGTCTGGCTGCCATTCTCATTTTTGATGATGGTAATATCGCCGTCGTCGATATAGTAGGTCCCTGCAAAGGCCGGAGCCGCCAGAGACACCGTGATGCTCAACGCTGCCATCAGAGCTGCTGCCCTGCGGAATGCGCCGTTCTTTTTCATGGTGGTTTCCTTTCTTTTTCTACGCTTGCTTGTGCTTTTTGCACTTCTTTGTTGAGAGTGTTTCTCATTTTTTATTATACCCCCCCCCCCCTACAGTTTTGGCAATAGGGAAAGACAGCGAAATTTCGGGCTTAAAATCCTCATTTTTGCGGCAATGTGCAACAAAATATGGCAAGCTTCCTCCCTGCCCCGGCGAGTGCTTCCCTCGGGCATAAAAAAAAGCGCCTCTGCACAAATGTGCAGGGGCGCTGCTGTTGTTCTCAGCCCATGATGCCGGAAATGAAAATTTCAAGACCGATGCCGATGAGGATGACGCCGCCGAGGGCAGAGGCTTTGCCGGAGAGCTTGGTGCCGAACTTTTTGCCGATGGCAAGGCCGGCTTCACAGATGAAGAAGGTGACGATTGCCACGATGAGGGAGCAGACCAGCGCCATGAACCAGCCGTACTCCGAGATGGTGAAGCCCACCGACAGCGCGTCGATGCTGGTGGCGACGCCCTGCATGAAGAGTACGCCCGCGCTCAGCTCAGCGGCTTCCTCGGTCTCTTCGCCCTTGATGCCCTCGATGAGCATTTTACCGCCGATGTAGCCCAGCAGGATGAGAGCGATCCACGGGATGAACTTTTCAAACGAAGAGAACAGCTCCACGATGGTGTGGACGCAGACCCAGCCCGTCATGGGCATGACAGCCTGAAAGATGGCGAAGGTGCCTGCGATTTGGACGCCCCTGCGGCGGGACATCTGCGGGTCATGCAGACCGTTTGCCATCGAGACGGAAAACGCATCCATGGCAAGGCCCACGCCCAGCAGGGCGCTGTTGAAGAAAAACAAAAAACTCCATTCCATAACGATGCCTCCTGATTTGACCGGAATTGGTGGGCAGACAAAAGACCCGGGATCGGCGCGCATTTCGCCAATTCCGGGTCGGATTTTTACAAACTGACTCCATGTGGAATGGGCGTGGTACTCGCACCAAAGCACATGAGTCTCGCAAATAAAAGCAAGCCAGACAGCCGCCCGGGCCGTCATTGTGTTGACTTGCTGCGCTGCCTGCAAAACAGCGCCTGCTACTCCCCCATGAGGATCTTTCTTGTTGTCCGGCTATCGTACCACACAAACAGCGGATTTGTCCAGTATAACCGTGATTTTTTGCAAAAACCTGCGGGAGAGCACCGCAGAAAGCGTGTACTCCCCCGCAGGGTCAGTTTATGTGTGGAAATAAGGTTTATTCCTCGTCGCCGGTGTCAGCCTCGGGAGCTTCGGCGGCCGATGCCTCATCGGCTGCTTCCATCTCCGCCAGCTGCTCGGCAGTGGGCTCGTCCTCGGTATCGGCCTCGATGCTCTCGGTCTGTGCCTCGTCGTCGTGGTCGGTGCGGGCCAGCACCATCACCTTATCGTTCTCGCCCAGACGCATGACCCGGACACCGGAGCCGTAGCGGCTCTGGACGGGAATCTCGTTGGCGTGCAGGCGGATGATGATGCCCTCCTGACTGCTCAGCAGCACATCGTCGATGTCGTCCACGATCTTGACGGCTGCCACCTTGTCCTTGGAGGCGTCGTAGTTGCGGATGCCCTTGCCGCCGCGGGCAGTGATACGGTAGGTGTCGATGTCAGAGCGCCGGCCCTTGCCGTTTTCGGTGACGGTGAGCACCGTGCCGCCCTCGCGGCAGATGCAGACGCCGACGACCTCGTCGCCCTCGGCCAGCTTGATCGCGCGGACGCCGTGGCCGCTGCGGCCCATCGGGCGGGCATCGGCCTCGTTGAAGCGGATGGCCTGACCGTTGCGGGTAGCCACGATGAGCATATCATTGCCGGTGGTCAGGCGGGTCCATGCCAGCGCGTCGCCCTCGTTGAGCGCAATGCCGATGAGGCCCGTCTTGCGGATGTTGGCGTACTGCTCCAGCGGGGTGCGCTTGATGAGGCCCTGCTTGGTGACCATGGTGACGAAACCGCCCTTGTTGTCCTCGTCCTTGGGGTAGCAGAGCATGTTGGTGACCTTTTCGCCCTCGGCCAGCTGCAGCAGGTTGACGATGTTGCTGCCCTTGCTGGTGCGGCTGCCCTCGGCGATGGTGTAGCCCTTGATACGGAAGAGGCGGCCCTTGTCGGTAACGAACAGGACATAATCATGGGTAGAGCCCACGAACATCTCCTGCACGATGTCCTCTTCCTTCCGGGTCATGCCGGAGATGCCGCGGCCGCCGCGCTTCTGGGCCTGATAGGTGGCCTTGAGCTGGCGCTTGATATAGCCGGCCTCGGTGAGGGTGTAGACGCACTGTTCCTCAGCGATGAGGTCTTCGATGTCCACTTCACCGGTGACGGACTGGATTTCGGTGCGGCGCTCGTCGCCGAAGCGCTTCTTCATGTCCAGCAGCTCGTTCTTGACGATTTCCAGAACGCGGGCGTCGTCGGCGAGGATGTCCTCCCAATCCTCGATTTTTGCCTGTAAGCCGGACAGCTCTTCCTCGATCTTGAGGATCTCAAGACCAGCCAGACGGCCCAGCTGCAGCTTGACGATAGCGTCGGCCTGCGGGTCATCGAAGCCGAACTGCTCCATGATAGCGGCCTTTGCCTCGGCCATGCCGCCCTTGCAGGCGCGGATGGTAGCGATGAGCTCATCCACGATGTCGGTGGCCTTTTTCAGACCCTCGAGGATGTGGGCGCGCTCCTTGGCCTTCTTCAAATCATACTGAGTGCGGCGGCGGACGACTTCATCCTGGAACTCGACGTACTTCTGTATCATCTGTTTCAGGGTCATGACCTTCGGCACCTTATGGTCGATGGCCAGCATGATGACGCCCACGGTATCCTGCAGCTGGGTGTACTGGTACAGCTGGTTCAGGATGACCTGCGCGTTGGCGTCCTTGCGGATGTCCACCACGATGCGCATACCCTTGCGGTTGGTCTCATCGTTCAGGCCGGTGATGCCCTCGATGCGCTTTTCCTTCACGAGGTCGGCCATGTTCTCGATAAGACGGGCCTTGTTGACCATATACGGAATTTCCGTAATGATGATCTGGGTACGGCCATTCTTGGTCTCTTCGATGGTAGCACGGCCCCGCAGAGTAATTTTGCCGCGGCCGGTGGCGTAGGCGGCGCGGATGCCGCTTCGGCCCATGATGATACCGGCAGTGGGGAAGTCCGGTCCCTTGATGTGCTCCATCAGGCCGGGCAGATCGATGTCAGGGTCCTCGATATAGGCCACGCAGCCGTCGATGACCTCACTGAGGTTGTGGGGCGGGATGTTGGTGGCCATACCGACGGCGATGCCCTGACTGCCGTTGACCAGCAGGTTGGGGAAGCGGCAGGGCAGGACGCTGGGTTCTTTCTTCGTCTCGTCGAAGTTGGGGTCCCAGTTGATGGTGTCTTTATCGATGTCGGTCAGCATCTCGACCGCCATGCGGCTCATGCGGGCCTCGGTGTAACGGTAAGCAGCCGGGGGGTCGCCATCGACCGAGCCGAAGTTACCCTGACCATCCACCAGCGGGTAGCGCAGGGAGAAATCCTGTGCCAGACGGACCATGGCGTCGTAAACGGAGGCGTCGCCGTGGGGGTGGTAAGAGCCCAGCACCGCACCGACGGTATCCGCCGACTTGCGGTAGGGATGACTGGGGTCGTTGCCGCGTTCGTGCATGGTGTAGAGGATGCGGCGGTGGACGGGCTTCAGGCCGTCACGCACATCCGGCAGGGCGCGGGCCACGATGACCGACATGGAGTAATCCAGAAACGCCGTCTCGATCTCCTTCTTGACGTCCCGGATGATCATCTTGGTACCGCTGCCCGGTATCATCACATAATCTTCTTCCATTGTTTCCTCCAATTACACGTCGAGCTTTGCGTACTGGGCGTTGGTCTCGATAAAGCGGCGGCGGGGCTCCACCTGATCGCCCATCAGGATGGTGAACGCCTCATCGGCCTTCTCGGCATCCTCGATGGTGATGCGGACGATGACGCGGTTCTCGGGGTTCATGGTGGTCTCCCAGAGCTGCTCCGGGTTCATCTCGCCAAGGCCCTTATAGCGGTTTATCTTCGCGCCGGGCATCTCCTGCGAGAGCAGGGCCATTTCGGCGTCGTTGTAAGCGTATTTGATGGTGCTGCCCTTCTGCACCTTGAACAGCGGGGGCTGTGCCACATAGACATGGCCCTGCTCGATGAGGGGGCGCATATAGCGGAAGAAGAAGGTGAGCATCAGGGTGCAGATGTGAGAACCATCGACATCGGCATCGGCCATGATGAACACTTTGTCATACCTCAGCTTGGAAATATCGAACTCGTCGCCGATGCCGCAGCCCAGTGCCAGCACGACAGGCATCAGCTTGTCGTTGCCGTAGATGCGGTCGGCGCGGGCCTTTTCGACGTTGAGCATCTTGCCCCACAGGGGGAGGATGGCCTGAATGGCCGAGTCACGGCCCATCTTGGCCGAGCCGCCTGCAGAATCACCCTCGACGATGAAGATCTCTGTGCGGGTGGGGTCTTTTTCGCGGCAGTCTGCCAGCTTGCCGGGCATCCGGCTGGTCTCGAGGGCGCTCTTGCGGCGCACCAGCTCACGGGCCTTCTTGGCGGCAGCGCGGGCGCGGGCGGCCTGGGTGGCCTTTTCGAAGATAGCCTTGGCCACGCCAGGGTTCTCCTCGAAGAACTCCATCAGCTTGGAGTAGACCATGTTGGAGACGAGGGTTCGAATTTCCGTATTGCCCAGCTTTGCCTTGGTCTGGCCCTCAAACTCGGCCTCCTGCAGTTTGACGGAGATAACGCAGATGAGGCCCTCACGGACGTCAGCGCCGGAAAGGTTCTCGTCCTTGTCCTTCAGCAGGCCGTGGCTGCGGCCATAGTCGTTGAAGACGCGGGTGAGGCTGCTGCGGAAGCCCTCTTCGTGGGTGCCGCCGTCGGGGGTGTTGACGTTGTTGGCGAAGCTCAGCAGCAGCTCATTGTAGCTGGAATTATACTGCAAGGCGATCTCTGCCATGCCCCGGTCGGTCTGACCCTTGAGGTAGATGACGTTGGGGTGGAGCACCTCGAGGTCGCGCTTCTCGCCCAGATAGGTGACGAAGCTCTTGATGCCGCCCTCGTAGCACATGACCTCGGTGCGGTAGGTGGGCTCGC
>OOBM01001671.1_pt1 | contig 11254 bp, 10 predicted proteins | sample 1671581 | NCBI WGS metagenome assembly OOBM01 (sample SAMN06348171, study PRJEB24527) | human gut metagenome
GATGTCGTATACACGGGTCAAATTTGAGCAGACACACATAATTCGACCCGCGTCGAAGGGAACCTTTCGGCGTTTTTCACAAACTTTTCGGTTTGACCCGTCCAGTCACCGCCTGCGCATTCCTCTTTTTGGCGCACTAGTCCATTATGTGATACTAATGCAGTATACACCCTAAAAGCCTTGCTGTCAAGCCATTTTTCAGATTTTTGCCAAAACAAATTTATTTTTTCTTTCATTTTCGCACGCCCGGCAGCGTGTTGTGTTTTGCTGTTTTAGGGCTTGATTTTTTTATTTTGCACGTTCCTGTTCATAATCCCCTTGTGCAATTTGTCTATCTTTGCCCTTGTGTTTTGGCGTATTACTTTTACAGTCGGATATGCCCGTTTTCCCTTGCGGCCCTTTTTTGTGAAAAAGCAGCTCAGAAAAGCTCGCAGGCTTTTCTGAGCTGCAAATATAAAAATAATGTTTCCTCTAATATTGCCAGAGTGCAAGCGGCGGCAATTATAATCGTTCACTCATCCAGATAATCCCGCAGACGCTTTGCACGGCTGGGATGCCGCAGCTTGCGCAGGGCCTTGGCTTCGATCTGCCGCACCCGCTCCCGGGTCACATTGAACTCCTTCCCCAGCTCTTCCAGCGTGTGCGCCCGGCCATCCTCCAGCCCGAAGCGCAGTGCGATCACCCGCTCTTCCCTCGGTGTCAGGCTTTTGAGCACGCTGAACAGTTCCCGCCGCAGCAGCTGCCGCCCGGCTTCATCCACCGGGACGCCTGCATCCTCGTCCTGAATAAAATCTTCAAGGTGGGCATCCTCTTCCTCGCCCACCGGCGTTTCCAAGCTGATGGGGTCCTGCGCCAGCTGCAGCAATTCCCGCACACGGTCCGGCTCCATGTCCAGCTGAACAGCGATCTCTTCCGCGGTAGGCTCCCGGCCATTTTTCCGCAGCAGGTCGCCAGTCGTCTTTTTGACCCGGTTGATGCTCTCCACAAGGTGCACCGGGATGCGGATGGTCCTCCCCTGATCCGCAATGGCGCGGGTGATGGACTGACGGATCCACCACGTGGCATAGGTGGAAAATTTGAAGCCGCGCTCCGGCTCAAACTTTTCCGCCGCCTTCATCAGACCGAGATTGCCTTCCTGAATGAGATCCAGAAACGGCAGGCCCCGCCCTGCATAGCGCTTTGCCACCGACACCACCAGCCGCAGGTTCGCTTCGCTGAGCTTCCGCCGGGCATCCTCGTCCCCGGCCTGCGCGGCACGGGCAAGCTCCGTTTCCTGTTCTGCCGTCAGCAGCGGCACCCGGCCGATCTCCTTCAAATAGGCCTTTACCGGGTCGTCCAGCGCCACCCCCTCTGCCGAAAGCTCATGTTCCAGCCTGCCGATCTGCGTTTCATCCAACGCAGGCAGGTCCGCTTCCTCTTCGGTCAGGTGCACGCCGCGGTCCTCCAGTGCCGTATACAGCTCGTCCAGCTGCGACACATCGTAATCCTGTTCGTCCATGGCACGGCTGATCTGCTCCGGTGTCAGGGCATGGTGGCGTGCCCGCGCGGCCAGTGTTCTGGCCAATTCCTCCGTTTGCGACAATTTCTGCATGGTTCCTGCTCCTTTCCTCTCCTGCTCCAGCCGGAGGGGAAAGCGGGGGATCATTCTTCTACAGGCACATTTCCCTGCTTCTTTTCGCGCATCGACTGGAGGTAATCACTCAGTTCCTCATTGGACATATGCGCCGCCTTGCCTGCCATGGGCATCCCCCGGGCAATGCGGTCCAGATACAGCCGGATATCATCCGGCGTACAATTCACATCGCTGTATTGTGCCGCAAGATGGCTCAGTTCATTCAGCGCTTCTTCGCTTACAAAAGCGCGCAGCGTAGTCAGGCTGATCTCAATGCCCTCCTGTCGGCAGCGCAGCATGGCTTCAAACAGCTCCTTCTGCTGCGGCAGCACGAACTGTTCTGCGGTCAGCTGCCCCTGCACCAGATCGATATAGTGCGGCTCCCGCAGCATGGCCGCCAACAGCCGCTGCTGTGCGCTGGCAATGCCCAACGCCTGACTGCCGCCCGCACTGTACGGCACGTTGATCTGATTCATCTCACCGGACTTGAGCGCCTGCTGCTTTTTCTCCCAGCGGTGCTTGCTGCCCGCCCTCTTCACGGCGGTCTCCAGCTGGGTCATGATAGCTGTTTTGGAGATGTTGGTCTCCTCAGCCAGACGCCCCGCATACACTTCCTGCTCGGTAGGGTTGGAGCGCTCTGCTAGCATATTCACAGCTTCCTTCACGTATTCCAGCCGCTGGGCATCCTGTGCCAGATCGTACTGGCTGCGCAGACGGCCCAGCCGGAAGTCCAGTGCATTGCCCACACCGTCCAGCAGGGCTTTGAATCGCTCTGCGCCATACTTTTTGATGTACTCGTCCGGGTCCTTTGCACCGGGGATCTGCAGCACGCCCACCTTTACCGGGCTGTTGCGGAACAGTTCCAGCGAGCGCAGCGTGGCCTTCTGGCCTGCTTCGTCCGAATCGTAGCTCAGGATCACCTCGTCAGCATACTCGCTGATGAGCCGCACCTGCTCCGGGGTCAGGGCCGTGCCGCAGGCGCACACTGCTGTGTCGATGCCTGCCTGATGCATACTGATCACGTCCATGTAGCCCTCGCACAGCACGAACCGGCGCACCGCGCTGCGCTTTGCGATCTGCAGCGCAAACACCGTCTCTGATTTGTGGTACACCAGCGTTTCCGGGCTGTTGACATATTTCGGTTTGGAATCGTCCAGCACGCGCCCACCAAACGCAATGATGTTGCCGCGCAGGTCAAAAATGGGGGTCATCACCCGCTTCCAGAACAGGCAGTAGATGCGGCCGGACGCACTGCGCTTGAACAGGCCGCTGGCATCCAACTCCTGCTGATTGTAGCCCTTATCGCGCAGGAACTGATACAGCGCCTGTCCGTCGTTGGGCGCATAGCCCAGCCCGAACCGGACGATCGTCTTGTCGTCCAGACCGCGCCGCCGCCAGTAGGCACGGGCCTGCCGGGCTTCCTCCACGGTGGAGTTCAGGCAGGCGTGGAAAAACCGTGCCGCCTCCTTGTTCATGGAGAGGATGCGGCTGCGCATCCGGCCTGTTTTGTCGTCCTCCTGCGGCTCCGGCATACCGGCCCGCGCTGCCAGCAGCTTAACGGCCTCCGGGTAATCGATGCTGTTGATCTTTTTCGTAAAGGTAATGGCATCGCCGCCTGCGCCGCAGCCAAAGCAGTAAAAGCTCTGGGTGTCCGGGTAGACGTAGAATGAAGGCGTTTTTTCGCTGTGAAAGGGGCACAGGCCGCCATACAAACGTCCCTTGCGCTTGAGCTGCACATAGCTGCCCACCAGCTCCACAATGTCGGTGCGGCGGGTCAGTTCTTCAATGTATTCGTGTGGGATCATGGATCTTTCAAACGACCTTTCGGATTTATAGGACATGCCACTTCCGGGGCACAAACAATTCCTCAAAAGTGCGGATGGCAAATTCATCGCTCATGCCGCTGATGTAATCAGTCACTGCGCGTTCTCTGCCCTCCTGATAAGCCAGCTGGATGTAGAAGTTGGACATCCGATCCACATGGTTCAGGTAGTAATCGTACAGTTCCCCGATCACTTTGTCCACCTTCTGCTCTTCCCGCTTGGCGGTCTTGTCCACGTACACGGTGGCGTACATGAAATCCCGCAGCGCAAGGAAGGCTTCGTTTTCCTCTGCGCCCACCTTCACATCCCCATCGCTGTTGGCAAGGATACTGTTGATCATGGTGGTGATGCGGGCAGATTTTGTCTGGCCCAGCACGGCGGTGCATTCCTTCGGCAGGGTGGCTGGGTCCAGCACACCGGCGCGCACCGCGTCCTCAATGTCATGGTTCACATAGGCGATCTGATCCGCCATGCGCACGATGCGCCCTTCCGGCGTTGCCGCCCAGGTGCCCTTTGTGTGGGTCACGATGCCGTTGCGCACCTCCCACGTCAGGTTCAGGCCCCGGCCGTCCTTTTCCAGCTTGTCCACCACACGCAGGCTCTGCATGTAGTGCTTGAAGCCGTCCGGGCACAGCTCATTCAGCGCGCGCTCCCCGGCATGGCCAAACGGCGTGTGGCCCAGATCATGGGCAAGGCTGATTGCTTCGGTCAGATCTTCGTTCAGCCGCAGGGCGCGGGCAATGGTCCGCGCGATCTGCGAGACCTCCAGCGTATGGGTCAGTCGGGTGCGGTACAGGTCTCCCTCCGGCGAGAGGAACACCTGCGTCTTTTGTTTGAGCCGTCGGAACGCCTTGCAGTGCAGCACCCGGTCACGGTCACGCTGGAACACCGGCCGGATCGGGTCCTGCTCTTCCGGCAGCATGCGGCCGCGGCTCTGGTCGCTGAAGGTAGCCCACGGCGCGAAGGTCATATGTTCGATCTCTTCTGTGCGCTGACGTACATCCATACAAAGTCGCCCTCCCTTTTTGTCGCCATTCCCCCTCTCTGTTTCGGCACAGCCGATCCCAATTGCTGCGTCTGCGGCAATTGTAGCACACCCGCTTTGTCGAAGGGGGAAAAAGCCTGTCGGTTCGCAAAATAATGCTTGCTTTTTTATTTTTGCTGCTGCCGGGTTCAGAACGGTGCGTAGAACGGGTCGGATACCGTCACCTGCGCGCTGCCGCGCGTCAGCTCTCGCAGCTGTTCCAGCAGCGGGCCTTCGGTGTGTTCCGGCATCTGCCAGCACAGGGCCACGCGATCCGTGAACTGCGGCGCGGCCTGTTTTGCTCCCGCCGCATCGATCAGCAGCGATGCACGCTCATAAAGGGAGTAATCCACCGTCACGCGCAGCTCCACCACGCTGCGCACCGTGACCACCTCGGCATTTTCCAGTGCACGGGCCGTAGCCGTGGTGTATGCACGCACCAAGCCGCCGGTGCCCAGCAGCACGCCGCCAAAGTAACGGGTCACCACCACGATCAGATCCGTCAGGCCGCTGTGCTGCAGCACCTCCAGCGCTGGTGTGCCCGCCGTCTTGGCCGGTTCACCATCATCTGAATAGCGTTCCCGGTTGCCTTCCCTCAGGCGGTAGGCATACACATTGTGGCGGGCGGTGCGGTTGGCCGCACGCACCTGTTCCAGAAATGCAACGGCAGCTTCCTCGCTGTCCGCAAATGACAACGCCGCAATGAAGCGGCTCTTCTTTTCTTCGTATTCTCCTGTGGCCGTGCCATGGATGGTGCGGTAATCCTCCACTGTGGTTCCTCCTGCATGTTATTCAAAACAAGTATAACATAAATCGTCCGTTGTGCAACCACTGCCGCATACGTTTTTGTATCAAGGCCAGCTCCCGGTACCGCTGCCCGCATGTCCTCTGCCAGAAAAAAGCGCAGCAAAAAATCGGCTGAGCCCTGCGGCCCAGCCGATTTTTCTGAAGAAAGCATATGATTACGATGATTACTTGGTAAAGAGCTGGATCCACTGATGGCCCCAAGTGCTGGAGCTGTTGTAGTAGTAGCCAACACCCATTGCACGAGCTTCGGGATCCAGAATATTTGCGCGATGGCCTTCGGAGTTCATCCAGGCATTCACGACTTCTTCAGGAGAAACGCTGCCCCATGCGGCATTCTCGCCAGCAGCGGCATCCGTCACGCCGTACTCGCTGAGAACAGTGTACCACTTGGTACCATTGGGACGAACGTGAGAATTGACGGTTGCGATCTCTTCGGCGCGCTGCTGAGCAGCTGCGGTGAGCTTTGCATCGCCCATGACCAGGGGCTGCAGGCCGTACTTTGCACGCTCGGCATTGACCAGATTCAGAACTTCCTGACGGTAGTTGCTGGTGTAAGAGTTTTCGGGGCAAGAGAAGATCAGCACCCAGTAGTTGTTGTAAACGCCGCCTTCGTAGTGGCCCACACTCATGGTGGTCACATCCGCATTCAGCATGCGCTCACGTGCGAAATCAATGTTCATCCACTGATCCACCGCTGCATCGGGGGTAGAAACGCCAGCTATGTAGTTTTCGCCAACGGACGCATCGTTGATACCATTCTCGGCGAAGATGGTAAAATCGCGCTGGCCATTGGGACGAACGTAGGAATAAGAAGAGGCCAGTTCCTTAGCGCGCTCCTGAGCGGCACTATTGTGGTTGCTGTCGCCCAGCTGAACGGGCTTCAGGCCAGCCTTTGCGCGCTCGTTGTTTACGCGGCGCAGGAACTCGTTCTGATAAGCTTCGTCCTGAAAGCTGATGTAGGAATTTTCTTCTTCGATGGAGGCAGAACCCGAAGCCTCAGCTGCGTTTGCAGTAACGGGCTTGAGAGATGCAGCACCAAAAACCACAGCCAAAGTCATAGCTGCTGCTGCGATATTCTTCAGGGTGCGCATCTCGAGTTTCATAAGACATCCTCCGTAAGCTTTTGTATATAAAAGCTTTTTTGCATTCATGTGAATGCGTACTGCAACACATTTGCAACTCTTCCGTTTCAAATGTGTTGCTTTTGTGCAACAAAAGTATCACAATAGCATCTCATCATCAAGGGGTTTCTGTCGATTTTTTGAGAGAAAATGCAAAAAATCAAAATTTCCCGTTCCGAAAACGTTTCACAAGTGCAACAGATTCATCCAAGATCCCGTGAATTTGTTACGTCCGTGTTGCTCTTCACCGTTTTCAGGATTGTTTCGTCACACTTAACGTGTTGCATTTTATTTTTCTACACCTTTTCTGCAGTGCTTTTCATGCATTTTTCTGTATGTTTACTCGCTTATATGCATATTTCAAAGTGTAACAGACTTTTGTGTGCGCTTTTCCGTTCCACTCCCCTCCCATCCCGCAGCCCTTTTCTGGGCTGCAGCCGGTCTTTGGCTGTACTTTCTGCAACAAAAAACAGCACAGGCAGCCTTTTCAGGGCCATCTGTGCTGTGCCGTATTCCTTACATAAAAAAGAAGAGCGGCTCCGAAGAGCCGCCCTCCCACAATTCAGGCTATGCTATAAAAAGATCTCGCGTCAGTCGATCACTGAGCAGCCTTTGCTGCCTCGATCTGCTTGATCAGTTCGGGAACTACCTTGAACAGGTCGCCCACGATGCCGTAGTCGGCAACACCGAAGATGGGTGCGCCCTCATTCTTGTTGACAGCGATGATGCACTCGGAGTCCTGCATACCAGCGGTGTGCTGGATAGCGCCGGAAATGCCCAGAGCAACATAGATCTTGGGGTGCACGGTCTTGCCGGTCTGACCAACCTGATGGTCAGCGGTCATCCAGCCTGCATCGGTGACGGCACGGGAAGCGCCCACAACGCCGCCGCCCAAAGCGGCAGCCAGCTGCTCAGCCAGCTCAATGCCCTTGTTGACATCCTTGCTGATGCCGCGGCCGACAGAGACGATCACGTCTGCGCCGATCAGATCGACCAGCTTTTCAGCGGCCTTCTCAACGCTCAGGACCTCGGTCTTGATGTCCTCAGCAGCCAGAGCGAATGCGGGCTTCACGATCTGGCAGGCATCAGCCTTGGCCTGATCGAAGGGAGCCTTCTTCATAACACCGGGACGCACGGTGGACATCTGCGGACGGAAGCGGGGGCAGATGATGGTAGCCATCAGATGGCCGCCGAATGCGGGACGGGTCATCTTCAGGTTGCGGTCTTCCATATCGAACTTCTGCTTGGACAGGTCGATGGTGGAGCTCTCCTTCAGGAAATCAATGTACTTTGCAGTGTCGATGTCCAGATGGGTAGCATCAGCGGTCAGGCCGGTGTGCAGACGAGCTGCGCAGCGGGGGCCCAGATCGCGGCCGATGTTGGTGGCGCCGATCAGGAAAGCCTCGGGCTTCAGGTCCTCGATCACGTCGCAGATGACCTTGGCATAGCCGTCGGTGGTGTAGGTAGCCAGCAGGGGGCTCTCGCACACGATGACCTTATCGGCACCGTAGCCGCCCAGCTCCTTGGCAGCGGACTCAATGCCCTCACCGCCCAGCAGCAGGCCGCACAGGTTCACGCCCAGCTCGTTGGCCAGGTCCCGGCCCTTGGAGATCAGCTCGAAATCGGTGGGCATCAGCTTGCCCTCACGCTGCTCACAGAACACCCATACATCCTTGAAAGCAGCGATATCAGCACTGTTGAAATTAGACATAATTCTTCTATCCCCTTTCTCAGATGATGTGCTTGGCGGTCAGGATGCCCACCAGCTTCTCGCAGGTCGCCTTGTCAGCGCCCTCCAGCATCATGCCGGCACCCTTCTGGGGAGGCGTGAAGCTCTTGAAGATGTTGGTGGGAGAGCCCTTCAGGCCGATGGTGGTGGCATCGATCAGGGGATCGTCCTTCAGGTCCTCATAGCCCAGCGTGGTCAAGGGCTTGGAATAAGCCTCAAACACGCCGCCGACGCTCATGTAACGGGGCTCGTTGAGCTCCTTGATGCAGGTCAGCAGGCACGGGGTCTGGGTCTCGATGGTCATGTAGCCATCCTCCAGAGCGCGCTTAACGGTAACGGTGGTGCCCTCGATCTTTACGTCAGCAGCGTAGGAGATCTGCGGGATGTCCAGCTTCTCAGCGATCTGAGAGCCAACCTGAGCGGTATCACCGTCGATAGCCTGACGGCCGCAGAATACTACGTCATCAGCGTCAACGCCATACTTCTTGATAGCAGCAGCCAGGATCTGGGAGGTTGCGAAGGTATCGGAACCGCCGAACTCACGGCCGGAGACCAGAACAGCCTTATCTGCACCGCGGGCCAGCAGCTCACGCAGCATGCCTTCTGCCGGCGGGGGACCCATGGTAACAACAACGACTTCGCAGCCGGTAGCGTCCTTGAGCTTCAGAGCAGCCTCCAGAGCGTTCAGGTCATCAGGGTTGGTGATGGTAGCCATCGAAGCACGGTCCAGAGTGCCATCGGGCTTGACGGACACCTTGCCGGAGGTATCAGGAACCTGCTTTACACAAACAATTGCTTTCATTGTAACTCTTGCCTCCCTTACTTCAGCAGCGCGCCGGAAATGACCATCATCTGCACTTCGCTGGTGCCCTCGTAGATCTCAGTGATCTTGGCATCACGCATCATGCGCTCGATGGGATAGTCACGGGTGTAGCCGTAACCGCCGAACAGCTGCAGGCAGCGGCGGGTCACATCGCTTGCGGTGCGGGCTGCGATCAGCTTTGCCTGAGCAGCCTCAACGCTGTAACGAACCTTCTTGCCGTCCATTGCTTCCTGCTTCTTCAGAGCAGCAGCGTAGACCAGATACTTTGCAGCCTCAACGCGTGCCTTCATCTCAGCCAGCTCGAACTGGGTGTTCTGGAATGCGGAAATGCTGCGGCCGAACTGCTTGCGCTCCTTGACGTAAGCAACGGTCTCTTCCAGAGCGCCCTCGGCGATGCCCAGAGCCTGAGAAGCAATGCCGATACGGCCACCGTCCAGAGTAGCCATAGCCAACTGGAAGCCGCGGCCACGCACACCCAGCATACGGTCAGCAGGGATGCGGCAGTCCTCAAAGATCAGCTCGCAGGTGGAAGAACCGCGGATGCCCATCTTGTCCTCAGCCTTACCGACAGAGAAGCCCGGGTCGGTGCGCTCCACGATAAAGGCGGAGCACTGCTTGGTGGGACGGCCCTTCTTGTCGGGCACGATATCGGTGACAGCAATAACGATAAAGACGTTTGCGTAGCCGGCGTTGGTGATGAAGATCTTGGAACCGTTCAGGATCCAATCACCGGTCTCGGGGTCCTGCTTTGCAAAGGTCTGCTGACCCTGTGCATCAGTGCCGGCACCCGGCTCAGTCAGGCCGAAAGCACCCAGCCACTCACCGCTGCACAGCTTCGGCAGATACTTTGCCTTCTGCTCGGGAGTACCATTTTCATAAATAGGAGCAGCACACAGGCTGGTGTGAGCAGAGACGATGACACCGGTGGTGCCGCAGACCTTGCTCAGCTCTTCCACTGCCATGACGTAGGACAGCACATCGCCGCCTGCACCGCCGACCTCAGTCGGGAAATAAATGCCCATCATGCCGAGCTTGCCCATCTTTTCGACGGTCTCTTTGGGGAAGTACTCTTCCGCATCAACCTTCTTTGCCAGGGGCTTGACTTCGTTCTCAGCAAACTCGCGGTACATTTTCTGTACCATCTGCTGCTGCTTGGACAGAGTAAAATCCATCGCTATATCCTCCTAACGGGTCTTTTTCATTTACCGGAATTGCCCGGTGCAAACAAATTCCTCCCGGCCGCTTTTCCACGGTCGGGAGAAACGTTTATCAGAATTTACAGCTGGTCAACAGGGGTCTTGGTGCGGTCTGCGTTGTAAACGTAGAAGCCCTTGCCGCTCTTGCAGCCCAGGTTGCCGCCGCGGACCATCTTGCGGATCAGCGGGCAGGCACGATACTTGCTGTCGCCGGTCTCCTTGTACAGCACATCCATGATGGCCAGGCAGATATCCAGGCCGATGAAGTCGCCCAGCTCCAGGGGACCCATGGGGTGGTTGGCACCCAGCTTCATAGCGGTGTCGATGCCGGCGATATCGGAAACGCCTTCCATCTTGATGAAAGCAGCTTCGTTGATCATGGGGATCAGGATGCGGTTGACGACGAAGCCTGCAGCCTCATTGACCTGAACCGGCTGCTTGCCGATGGCAACAGAGATCTCCTTGATCTTCTCAACGGTCTCAGCGGGAGTGTTGCAGCCTGCGATGACCTCGATCAGCTTCATGCGGTCTGCGGGGTTAAAGAAGTGCATGCCGACCAGCGGACGGCTAACGCCCTTGCCGATCTCGGTGATGGACAGAGAAGAAGTGTTGGAAGCGAAGATGCACTCGGGCTTGCAGATCTTATCCAGCTCGCCGAAGGTGGTCTGCTTGACCTTCATATCCTCAAAAGCAGCCTCAACGACCAGATCGCAGTCAGCGCACAGGTCTTCCTTCAGGCCCGGGGTGATGGCAGCAACGATAGCGTCTGCCTTTTCCTGCGTCATCTTTCCCTTGGCAACCAGCTTCTCGTAGCCCTTCTTGATCTTTGCCAGACCATTCTCGGCCCACTCCTGCTTGATGTCGCACAGAGCAACGGTGTTGCCCTCAACCTGTGCAAATGCCTTTGCGATGCCCTGGCCCATGGTGCCAGCGCCGATAACACCGATCTTCATAGGAAACCTCTCCTTTAATATCAAAAATTATGTAGTAATGGATTAGTTGTTGGTGAACACTGCCTTGGGCTTCGGCTTCTCACGGCTCAGGAAGCAGGCCATGCCTTCCTTCTGGTCGTGGGTCTCGAAGCAGTCGCCGAACAGCTTTTCCTCGACCTCAACAGCC
>OOBM01001677.1_pt1 | contig 11214 bp, 8 predicted proteins | sample 1671581 | NCBI WGS metagenome assembly OOBM01 (sample SAMN06348171, study PRJEB24527) | human gut metagenome
ATGAGATACTTCCAGCATTCCCGGCTTCTGTACCAAGCTGTCGTCCTCATAAGTGGTTTCCTTCATCAGTGGCTTAATGCGCTTCCAGGAGACTTGGGCTTTATGTACCGCATTGAATAATTTCGCGGCATGAGAAGATTTCACGGCTAACTTCAAAAAACAGGATAAAAACGTGGTAAAGGCTGCCACATCCCATATTTTCCAGCCGGTTCCCAACACATTTCTGCTGCCGAAATACAGGATAAACAATACTCCTGTCATGGAGATGATCCGGTACAGCGGGGGAAACGCGGTACTCCAGATATTGGCCTTCACAGCGGATTTCTCATAAGCGGTAAGGTTCGCTTCGTAGGCCTGCTTCCGCTCTTTTTCTCTGCCATAGACACGATAAGTGATAGCGTTAGTGGCTCTGTCCAGTGTTGCGGCACTTAAGTCTCCGGACTTTTCCTTATAAGCAGCTCCGGTGCGTTGCACGTTACGCTTCATCTTCTCCGCCAGCACATAAGATACCGGTAAAAACAGCATACCTAAGATTGCCAGCCTCCAGTCATAAAATAACAGCATTCCCACATATGCTGCCAGTGCCACACCGGTATCGAAGATCTCTGTGGTAAATTTCCGCATACCCTCCGCGCAGTCGTCCACATCCAGGATTGCCTTGGTCATGACATTTCCGACACCTTCTTCTTCCAGTTTGGCACGGCTTCTGTGCACCAGACTTCGGTACAGGATTTCTTTCATGTCACGATTTACATTATTGGCAAAACGTCTGACATAAAAACGTTTGATATAACGGGAGATCTGCACGATGGCAATAGACATCACATACGCGGTCACCAGCACCAGCATATCCCGGTATCCGGCCTTCCCGCCCAGAATGTCCACCAGGCATCCCGTCATCCGCCCCTCGAACCACGGTCCTGCCAGCAGTCCGAGGTTATAGATCAGTCCGGAGAACGTGACTGCCAGCAGCACCGGCCACTGGGTTTTGAAATAATACAGGATCTGATCCTTTTTCACTGCCTCAGATATCTGTTTCATCCTCTCCTGCTCCTTCTTCCACACATTTTGCCACATTGACAAATCCTGCCCTTCTTGCATCATCCATAAATTCTGCCTCTTTCCGCAGCACTACATAAAAAGATGTACTATCCTCTGATTTAGATGATACCAGGGTCAAAAGGTCTAAGCCCACATGAGCTTGCTCATAAGTGGGTGAAAGACCTTAGGACCCGCCCCGATATGAGCATAAAAGTGGGATGATAATCCCACGATATGCGAATATTGGGTAGGATTGTGGGAGTGCGTAGCACGAAGCAATCCGTAGGTATCAAAGTCGGGGGCTTTTGACTCCGACATCATTTAGATAATAGTACATCTTTTTTATCTGTCAATGTATTGGCTCACTTGCGTTCATTATCTCAGGCCTTCAGAATCTCCGACAGATTCCTCTGGATCCTGGCTGCTACATCCGGTTTATTCATGGAATAGACATGGATATGTTTTACGCCATTGGCCAGCAGATCGATGATCTGATCGGTGGCATAGGCAATGCCCGCCTGTTTCATGGCTTCCGGATTGTCTCCGAAGCGGTCTACGATATTTTTGAATCGTTCCGGCACATTACAACCGGACAGTTTTACGGCATTCTTCACCTGCACGCCACGGGTGATGGGCATGATGCCGGGAACGATGGGCACGGTAATCCCTGCTTCCCGCACACGGTACATGAAGTTGAAGAAGATATTGTTGTCGAAGAACATCTGGGTCGTCAGATACTCACATCCGGCATCCACCTTTGCCTTCAGTCCCTGAATATCCGCATTTTTGTTAGCAGAATCGGGATGCACCTCCGGGTAGCAGGCGCCGCCCACGCAGAAATCTCCGCTTTCCTTAATAAAACGCACCAGATCCGATGCGTGGGTAAAATCTGTAAATACTTCTCCGTCGAAATCCTTGGGAATATCTCCTCTCAGAGCTAAAATATTCTCGATCCCTGCTGCCTGCATTTCTGTAAGAGCTGCGCCGATACTGCTCCTGTCAGCACAGACACAGGTCAGATGCGCTACCGTAGGCACATTGTGCTGCTTCTGAATCTCTCCTGCCAAAGCAATGGTATGTCCCTTGGTACTGCCGCCGGCGCCATAAGTCACGCTCATATAAGCAGGCTGCAATGCCGCGATCCCCAGTGCTGCTACCTCCACATTTCCGAAATCCGTACTCTTCTTCGGAGGAAATACCTCAAAAGAGATCGTTGCTGTATCTTTATTCAAAATATCTCTGATCTTCATACAATTCTTCTCGCCTTTCCATCATCTACATACCTTCAGGCTGCTTAATTACCCTTTGTTTTCCCGCAAAAAGATCGGCAGGAAATCCTGTTTTTCCTCTTCCTTAGTCTCACTCTCCGCAATGACATTCCGGATATTCTGCATCCGTTTATCCAGCGCCGCACTTTGCTGTGCACAGTCATACAGCTCATCCTTTAAAAACTTTGCCTGACTTTCCGGGATGTTTTTCTTATACTGCAGCTTGTGCTCCAGGCTTGCCCAGAAATCCATGGCTATGGTGCGGAACTGCACCTCCACATAGACAAGCTTCTTCGTGTTCTGTAAAAAGATCGGCACCTGCACGATCAGATGAAGGCTGCGGTAACCGCTCTCCTTGGGATTCTTTATATAATCCTTGCGCTCGATCAGAGTAATGTCATCCTGTCGTAAAAAGCTCTCCACCAGCTCGTATATATCATCCGGGAAAGAGCAGATGACCCGGACACCGGCGATATCACGGATATTCTCCTCAATGCCTTCCAGCGTCATGGGAATATTTTTGCGGCGGATCTTCCTAAGGATGCTGTCGTAGGACTTCACCCGGGTCTTGATCCCCTCGATGGGATTGCGGTCATATTCCAGGGAATACTCCTGATTCAGCACCTTGAATTTCGTCTCCACCTCCATGATAGCACACTGATAATAAGACATCAGCTCGTCCATGGGGCGCTTATTCTTCTCGATCAGATCCAAAAACTCGTCTGAGAGTAAATGTTGCTTCAAAAATTTACCTCTGATGGTATCCATTGTGATTTATTCCTTCTCTAAAGTACTGCATTACATAACGATTCTATTATATACACTCAATCGCATCACTGCAATAAAGTTAAAAGAAAGAATTTGAGAAAAAAACAGGAACAGCAGCGATCTGCCATTCCTGTATCACTTTTGCTTTATCCATTCTCACAATCAGCTATGATTTTCCTTACTTCCTCAATGCTTTTCTCTGTGACTGCCGCAATCTGCTCCGGTTGCATTCCGTTTTTATGCATCCTGGCTATCATTGTTGCTTCTGCTCTCGCTTCACCGATTGCAATTCCCTTTTCTTCGATTCCTTCACTCAAATTACACATTGTACTCACATCCCTTCGCAAATTTTCTTCCAACTCAATATCGTACTCTGTTTCCATGATCGACATTTTCTCATCTACTGTCAGTTTCTGCGACAGTAGTGCTCCCAGAAGACGGTGCAATTCATATCTCTCATCCTGTTCCGGAAGTTCTTTTGCAATCCCAATCATTATAATATTGATCAGATGGATTTTTCCCTTCCATTCATGGTTCCCGATTACAGCATCATTTACAAAATGAATATGGTTCATACTGTTCTGTTCCATATTCATACATATCCAAATGGAATAAACTCGTTTAATATCATCATAACCGGATTTAACAAAATCCCGCTCCTTTTGGGATGATACCAGGCGACTCGCATAAAATATCGCACGATTTAAAATCTCATAACTCGTCGGTTCATCTTTCTGTGCTTCCACATTTATGATGATTTGTGTCAATCCGGCATCCTTGCTATCTTCAGATGGTAACCGGACATAAAAAATAATGTCAAATCTTATCAGTCCCTCGTTTATTTCCACGTTTTCCGTATTCAGACCGATAATCTGCTGTCCCTGTTGTTCGTGATTGGTCATCCCCGGTTCTATCGGCACCTTGCTGATATAAGGTGTTCCTTCTATATAGGGGATCACCTCCCTGGGATTCATCCCCTTGAATTCATCTACTGTTCTGGTCAGTATATGAGCCAGTATAATTTTATGCCCCAGCAGATTTTTGACTTTCGCATCATATTGTGCCTTTTGATTTGTCGCTATTACAGCTCTTTTCAGTGTATTATGCATAAGGTCTTATCCTTTCTACAAGACCTTCTCCGAAATTCTCTCCCGAAATATATTATATCTTACGAAAACTATTGCCACAACTACTATTTTCACTTCCGCAATCTCTTCCGATACCCTGCCGGTGTCTCCCCGTAGGCCCTCTGGAAGGCATCGTTAAATGCTCTGGCATCGCCAAAGCCTACATTCATGGCAATCTCGTAGACTTTTTTGTCAGTGTCCAGAAGCAGTGTGACTGCATGTTTCAGGCGGATCTGATTGACATAGTCCTTGAAATTTTTGCCGGTGCTTTTATGCGCATTTATCCGCAGAGCATAACTTTAGCGGAGAAAACACCATTCTGACAGGCAAACGTACTTGCACCACCGCTTTTTTCTGCAATATGTTGGATTGACTGGATGCCGACGCCGTTTCCCTTTCGTTTGGAGGATTGAAAAACACCGTTCTTCTCCCTGATTTCGCCGTCATAGGCATTCTCCACTTCGATCAGAAGCAGCCGCCCGGCATGCAGATATGCAGTGATTTTGATCTGCCGTCTGTCTGGTGCAGTGCGGATACTGGCTTCGAGCGCATTTTCCAACAAGTTGGACAAGACCAGACACATGTTGATCTCATCGACCGGAAGAGTCTGCGGCAGATCGAGCTTTGCACAAAAGGGAATGCCTTCGCGCTTTGCCAGGGCACAATAATAGCCGATGACGCTATCTGCTGCATGGTTTTCGCAGAAGTGTATACCGAGATCGGGATGCGGGAAATGTTTTTTTCAAGGTAGCTTTTCAATCTTTCCAGATCGCCTGTCTCAGCCAGTGCGGAAATTTGATTCAGTTGATGGCGCATATCATGCCGCGCCTGCCGCACTTCTTCGATGGCGGTTTTGAGATTCTCATAGCGTTGCTGCTGCAGGAAAAGAAGCTGGTTTTCCTGCTGTAATCTCGCGTTGCGGTTGAGACTGGTGGCCATTAGCAGGAAAATTGCGTTGAACAAGAGCAAAAGCAAAAGAAGTGCAATACTTATCACAATATATCCCTGTAATACACGACCGGTCCGAAGCGTCGTCTGATAGCGCGGGATCATAAAAAGGTTCAAAAAAATGAACACCAGCGGCAAAACCCAGAACACATACCACGTTTGCGCAAAATTATCGTCCTCAACCATCACACGCACTGCATGGGTTGACGGATAGAACGCAGCCAGCACGAAAATCCAGCAAACCACATTATAAAATACACAGGCTGCAAGGCAGAACCACGGTTCGTCCGATGGCAGCTGCATATGCAGAGCAATCGCAGCGCTGATAGCCCGAGACAAGCTGTTGATGCATGCAAATACTGCGCAAACAGTCAGTGCAATTGTTCCGGATTTCCAGAGGGAGATTTTGAGCCTTCCGGTATATAGCCCAATTGCAAGCAATGTGATCCCTGCCAGGGCAGACGCAGTGGAAGCATGCAGCTGATAGCAGACGATCCCACCACCGATACATAATCCTGCCATCAGGGGGAGAATCCGGGCGGCAAGCTTTCCGGGGGACTGCTTCAGATAGGATTTTACAGGGAAATATGCAAGTAAAAGACCGGGGAGTACGACGGACAACTCCAGGATCGGACGCAGAATATCTTTCATCTCATACACCCCCTTGCAGCAGAAATTCCATAAATGCCTGCCTGGCAGGCTTCAAAAGTTCCTGGTTGACATATACGCGGCTACCGTCGGTCATGCAGAAAGCGGCGGCCTGAAAATCAACGGCATGTTCTAAATTGACAATCGTACCGCGGCCGCAGACAAAAAAGCGGGGATCTTTTTTCAGCGGCTCGGTAAATGCCTTAAAGCTTTGCCGCGTGGCAAGCGTTTTACCGGCAGTCGTGCGAATGTTGATCATATGAGCAAAATGCTCGGCATAGATAATGTCCCTATAGCGAAGGCGAACATCGCTGCCACTGACTTTCACCGTCAGAATCGGCTCAGGACGCGGAAGTTTAGCGAGCATTTCAGTAAGCAGACCGGCAAGTTCTCCCTCGGAAAAGGGCTTCACGAGATAGTGGAATGCCCGCACCTGAAATCCCTCCAGTGCATGGTCGGTAGATGTTGTGGTGAAGATCAGAAAGCAGTCTGCATCCGTCTTCCGAAGTTCCTTTGCGGCATCCATGCCGCTTAATCCTTTCATGTAAATGTCCAGAAATGCCACAGTAAAGTGCCGTTCTTTTTCTTCTGCGAGAAAGCTCTCGCTGCTATCAAATTCTAAGATCTCCGTCTCTACACCGTACAAGCTCAGCTGTCGCTCAAGCCGCATTTTCAACAGCGCACGTTCGGTCTCGATATCATCCACTATTGCTATTCTCATATCGGACTGACTCCTTTGTAAAAAATTCCAACTAAATTATATCATACCTGTCCAACACCGGCACAATGAAAAACTCAGATTTCGTGACGGAATTGAGGGTTTCGTGCCAAACGGCTTGAAAAGCGTTTGCATATCCGTATACTGACAAGCAGAAAGCATCAATGACGGCAGAAAGGAGGGAGTGCCGTGTACCACATTGCCGTGCTGACAAGTAGTGAAACACAGGAAGCCTTTTATATAGAGCAGCTTTCACGGTTCTGCTTTGAACGCGGTCTGTTTCCCAAAATGGACTGTTACCGTGGGCAGGAGTTGTTCTTTGATGTGGCGCGTATAAATGCGCCAACCTGCACTGTGATCGCACTTCCGGGGGTAGCAGGGTTGAATGCGGTGGAGCATCTGCGGACGCTTTTTCCCGAAATGCGCATCATCTGGTGCAGCGATCTGGATTTTTCCCTGCATGCGTTTCGGCTGCGTGTAGACTATTTTCTGTTAGAGCCAATAACAGAAGAAGCGTTTCAGCAGGGACTTTCTACATGGTCAGATGGGAAAAAAACGTCTGCCTTATTCCGGGCGGATCACAACAAACATAACAATGAGGAGGATTATTGATGAAAAAGAGAAAAAAGATTTATTCTGTATTTAGCTTTCTTCTGGCGGGAACACTGTGCCTGTCTATGGCGGCCTGTGGTGGAACGCCCACACCGGCAGAGGACGAAACAACATCTTCTGCACCGTTATCCGGTGCACTGCCCGTGAAGGCTTTACAACCCAAACACGTGGATGAAAACCCTTATATGGCAAAAAGTGATGCAAACATCCATCACGACGGCTACAACACCGACTCAACGGATGAAATTCTGCCGCTCGGCATCTATCCGGAAATCAATGTTTCCTTTGAGACAACGAACCCGAACGCCTCACCCGCGATTTACTTTGACAACTACGGTCACGCGGTCGTGCCACTGCTCGGCGGCATCGCCATCCGTGATCTGAATGCAACAGAGACGAAGACGCTCGGCTATTTTTCACCGATGCAACATGATGGCGGCGGTTACGTCATCCAGAGTTCCTACACATTCCTTGACTCTAAAAACCGTGTCGTCTGCCCGACGAGCAACAACCATGTACTGATACTGCGTACGACAGAGGAAGATGGCAGCGTCATTCCGGAATTTGAAAAGGTTCTGGATATCGATATCAAGGCAGCTGCTGAGACCGCGCTCGGCAAAGAGCTGACACAGAATCTTCTGTCCGTGGTCTTTGACTACGACGGAAACCTTTGGTTCGCCACCGGCGGCTTCCGAATCTATCCCGAGCGGCAGCAGCAGGGGGTTCTCGGCTACATTGCCCACACAGCGATAGAATCGATTCTGAATGGCGAACAAACCGATCTTTCAAAGGCTGTCTTTGTTTACGGGCTGCCCCTTGGCGAGGGCGCAGAAAACGGCATTGCTGCCTCCAAAGACGGTGCGGTCATTCTGACGAACCAGAACTGCTACCTGTTGCGCGCGGAAGAAGGTGTGAACGTTGTGTGGTGCACGCCATATGAGAGTGTCGGTGCGAAGGTCAGCCACGATGGCGATAAGACAACCGGAGGCGGGCTTGCCTGGGGTGGTGGCTGCTCGCCCACACTGACACCAGACCTTGTACTATTCACCGACAACGCTGACCCCGTTAAGCTTCTCGCGCTCGACATGAAGACCGGAGAGGTCGTAGCCAGCATGCCTGTTTTGGATGATCTGCCCGATGGGTATCAGGTGGCGGTTGAGAACTCTGCAATCGTTTATGACGACGGTGAAGGCACCGTCAGCACGATCGTCTGCAACTGGTTCGGCGCCGGTAACGCAGGGCTTGCCGACCCTGACAATGACTCTTCGATTCAGAGCTACGCCAACATTTATGACCAGAACTGGCTGATGAAGGGTAATGTTATGATCGCCCCGGGCGTTGAACGGGTGGACACCTTAAAAACCGCTGATGGCTATGAAATGAAGAGCGTCTGGAGCCGGAACGATCTGCGCGACACGGCGATCATGAAACTCTCCACTGCAACAGGCTATATCTACGGTTACGTACAGGATTTGGATACCGGCATGTGGCAGTACATTATTTTGGACTTTGCAACGGGCGAAACCGTCTTCACGATGGATGTGTCCAACAAATACGGCTACAATAATATGGCCATCGGCATGTACACCGGCAGCAACGGAAATACGCTCTACTGCCCGACAGGCTATCTGGAACTGCTGCGTTTGCAGGATCGCTTTGTATACCTGCCAGAGCTTCCGTACCGTGAGGTTGATCTTGATCAGGCGGCAAGAAATGTTCTTTCGCAGGATCAGTTTGAGCAGGATGGCGGTGAAGGTACGGTTGCAAGCTGGCACAACACCGCGACCATCTGCAACGTGCATCCCAACACCATGGTAGCCTTCCGCATGAACAACCTGTCCGGCAGTGCCTCCGATCTGACGCTCTACGCCTATGGTGCAGACGGCAAGCTGGAAAAGGTTGGCTCTGAACTGTGGTCGCTCACAGACGTGACCGGAGCAAATGTGACGGAGCTGACAGACGGCGTGCTCTATGAACTGCGCGTGACCGTCTCCGACGGCGGTGATTTCGACCTGAGCGAAACAGAAAAAGAAATCAAGCTATCCGTTGTACTTGGAAAGTAAATCTGTTTTAAAGACAGCTGTCATTTACCGGCTTTTGATCTGGCGTAAGCTTAGATCGTAGATGCGATGATCTGCATCCTGCCCTGTAACTCTACCTTACCGTAGCCGTCGGGCAGGATCAGGTGATCGCCCTTTTTTAAATGAGTACCGTTCAGGGTGCCTTCTCCCTCTACCACACTCATCAGTACAAAGGGCTTATCCTGCCAGGTCTCCACGCGATGCTCCACATCAATGCGGTATACGGTGTAATAAGGACAGCGGATCAGCTGCTGGATCGCATCGTCCTTTTTCTCGGTATGCACCACGCTGTTCTCTGCGGATTTGGCAGGAACGGTGATAACATCGATACTCTGAGCGATATGCAGCTGTCTGGGCTGGCCATTGCTCAGTCTGTCATAATCGTATACACGGTAAGTAATGTCACTGGACTGCTGGGTCTCTAAAATAACAGTACCGCCTTTGATGGCATGGACACAGCCAGGATCGATCTGATAAAAATCGCCTTTTTTTACCGGCACTTCACGGATCAGGTCTTTCCAGCGCTTTTCCTCTACCATCTGCATTAATTCTTCTTTGTCTTTTGCATGATGGCCGATAACGATCTGGGTTCCCGGCTCACTGTCTAAGATGTACCAGCACTCTGTTTTTCCCAGAGAGCCGTTTTCATGTTCTTTTGCGTAGGCGTTATCCGGATGTACCTGGATGCTTAAGTCAGATTTGGCGTCAATGATCTTAATAAGAAGGGGAAATTCTTTTCCATATTTTCCATCTTCATTTCCAAACAATTCCGGATGTTCTTCCCACAATTTTGACAGATGCTCTCCCTTATAAGTGCCTTCTGCGATCTCACAGTCTCCATTTTTGTGGGCTCCGATGCCCCAGCACTCCCCGGTACTGTCGCTTGGTATCTCATACCCAAAATCATCCCGAAGTTTTCTGCCTCCCCAGACAGCTTCTTTGAAAACCGGTTTCATAAACAATAATTCCTTCATATTTATATTCCCCTTTCTGCTTTGCAGTTGCTTGTTTTGCCATGCATATCAAAAACGCATTAGCAACGCGTTTGAAGATTTCCCTGCGCTCATTATATTATAGCGCATTTTGTTAGTGTCTTCGATATAAATTTGACATTTTCCCCCTTTTGCTTATAATAGAACTGCTTATGAAATACTTAAGACTTGCAACAAATGAAGAGGTGCATCATGGAATTACTACAATTACGATATTTTTTAGTTGCGGCCCAGTACCAGCATATGACAAAAGCAGCAGAACACTTACAGATCGCCCAGCCGGCTCTTTCCCAGGCCATCCACAGGCTGGAAGCAGAACTGGGTGTTCCCCTGTTCGAGAGAAAGAACCGCAGCATTGAATTAAATGATGAAGGAAAATTCCTGCAAAAACGGCTGATCCCTATTTTAAGCAGCTTAGACCGGCTGCCGGAGGAACTGCGAAAAGGAAAGGAAGCTGCCACCCACACTGTACATCTTCGTCTCCTTTCTGCCTCTGCCCTGATCACCAACCGGATCATTGCCTACAGAAGCCTCCGCCCGGATGTAAATTTCCAGCTGTACCAGATACCAGGACAGGAAGACGATTTTGACGTATGTGTTACAGCCCGGAGAGCCGATACTGCCCCAAAGGAAAATGACGATGCCACGGTTATGTTAGAAGAAGACCTGTATCTGGCAGTGCCATCCCATTCTCCCTATGGATCCAGGGAGTCCATCCGTTTAACAGACACAAAAGATGCCGATTATATCTGCCTTGGCGGTTCCAAGCCCATCCGCCAGATCACAAACAGCTATTTTATGGAAGCAGGATTTTCCCCCCATATCATTTTTGAAAGCGACACCACAGAATCTGTGCGCAACCTGATCGCAGCGGGAATGGGCATCGGTTTCTGGCCTGCCTGCTCCTGGGGGCCTCTTACCAGTAATTTTGGCAGTTCTCCCGGACATTTTCCGGTAAAGCTGCTTCCGATCACTGACCAGAAATGCCGCCGGCAGATCATCCTGACCTGT
>OOBM01001684.1_pt1 | contig 11155 bp, 5 predicted proteins | sample 1671581 | NCBI WGS metagenome assembly OOBM01 (sample SAMN06348171, study PRJEB24527) | human gut metagenome
GGAAGATACCGCCGCCGTATTTGGCTGCCAGATACGGGAAACGCCAGATATTGCCTAATCCTACGGATGCTCCGGCAGCCGACAGAACGAAGCCGATCTTGCCGGAAAATGAACTTCTGTTATTATTTTTGTGATTCATAGTTTAAACTCTCCCATAAAAAATTGTCGTAAACAGAATAAGTGTAACATAGAAATAAGGAAAATACAGTACGAAACAGTCTGATTGAGAATGGAAAAATTCGATAATGTAAGAGTAAAAATTGAATGGATGCATTTTAATTTTAATATAAAACAATCATTCTGAGGGAAAATACAGAACTGCTATAAATATAAGCCAGCAATGGCACTGCTGAATGACGGTGTATCTGGCAATTTAAAGTATATTTTTTCCTGCATTTCGCATACTAACTGCAACGTTAATGATTAGTAATGCGAGATGATGATTTATCTTACGCAATATGTCATGGAGGAAAAAATGATGAAAGCAACTGGAATTGTAAGAAGAATAGATGACCTGGGACGCATCGTGATCCCGAAGGAGATCCGCCGCACGTTACACATCAGAGAGAGTGATCCGCTGGAGATCTTCACCGACAGAGAGGGGCAGGTCATCCTGAAAAAATATTCCCCTATCGGAGAGATGACCACATTTGCCAAACAGTATGCGGAGAGCCTGGCACAGGTGTCGGGACATGCCACACTGATCGCGGACAGAGACCAGTTCATCGCCGTCTCAGGAGGCTGTAAACAGCTGTTAAATAAATCCGTGAGCCGTCAACTGGAAGAGAGGGTCAATAATAGAGAGACTGTGATTGCCGCAAAAGGAGACCGCAACTATGTCAACATTGCGGAAGACATTGCCGTGGACTATGCCTGGCAGCTGATCACGCCGATCATCTGCGAAGGAGACATCATCGGAAGTGTGATCCTGTTGGAAAATGACGGGAAGAGCAAAATGGGAGAAGTGGAGCAGAAACTGGCTCTGTCTGCGGCGGGCTTCCTGGGCAGACAGATGGAACAATAAATAATTACTTTGTTTATTTACAATTTGAAATAGAAAAGTGCAACCAGTTGCAAAAATCTTTTCCAAAAATGAAGCAAGTATATTGATTTTCAGTTAAATTATCCATATAATAGAATAGAAAAGTGCAACCAGTTGCAAAAATCTATTCCAGGGAGAAAATATATGGATATTCGCAGAGATTTCTATTTGGAAAAGTTAATAAAAAGAAAGAGCAATGGATTAATCAAGGTGATTACCGGTATTCGAAGATGTGGTAAGTCTTATCTGCTGAATAACATTTTCTATCATCATTTGTTAGATTCCGGTGTGGAAGCAGACCATATCATACGGTTTGCCTTTGATTCTGCGGATGATCTTTACCTGATCGGTGAAAGTCTTATTCAGATCGAAAAGGAAAAGCAGGGTGTGGATCCGGAGAAATTTATGGCATATATTCGGTCGAAAACTACAGGAGAGGGAATATATTATCTGCTGTTGGATGAAATTCAGATGCTGGATTGTTTTGAGGCTGTTTTGAATGGATACCTTCGCAAAGAGAATATTGATGTGTTTGTGACGGGAAGTAACGCAAAACTGTTGTCAAAGGATATTGCTACGGAATTTGCAGGCAGGGGTGATGAAATCCATATGTACCCTCTCAGCTTTGCTGAATTTATGTCTGTTTATAACGGAGATAAATATACCGGGTTATCTGAATATATGCTTTACGGTGGAATTCCATTAGTGGTTCTGCGGGATGGTGCCGGGGATAAAGCAACAGCGCTGCAGAATTTATTTAACGAAATTTATATCCGTGATATTACGAAACGGAATCGTATAAAGAATATTGGGGAATTGGAAGATCTGCTAAATATTCTTTCCTCTGCGATCGGTTCGTTGACCAATCCGGAAAAACTAAAGAACACTTTTAAAACCGTGAAGAAATCTAAAATTACTTCTGCAACCATAAAGAAATATTTGGATTACTTTGAAGATTCTTTTTTGATAGAGTCAGCACAGCGTTATGATATTAAGGGAAAGTCATATATAGAGACTCCTAAGAAATATTATTTTTCTGATTTGGGGCTTCGGAATGCCAGAATTCATTTCCGGCAGTTGGAGCAGACACATTCCATGGAAAATGTAATCTATAACGAACTCCGGATGCGGGGATATAGTGTGGATGTAGGTGTTGTCCCTATCGCGGAAAAAGATTTGGAAGGAAAGGTAAACCGCAGGCAGCTGGAAGTGGATTTTGTCTGCAATCTTGGTTCTGCCAGATATTACATTCAATCGGCATATTCTCTTCCGGATGAAGCAAAGCGGACGCAGGAAATCCGACCGTTCCGGAAGATTGATGACTCTTTTAAGAAAATTGTCATTACAAAAGATATTGTGCAGCCATATTATGATGAATATGGTATTCTGACAATCAATATTTATGATTTCCTGTTGAATCCGGAATGCCTGCAAGGTTAAAGATAACAAGATCAGAAACAAATAAAAAACGGTCGTAACCGGGTTAAGATACCACCTGGTTACGACCGTTTGTCTTACCGATATATAATTTCCCATCAGCTTCTTTTAATAATGCATGAATATCTTTGTCGGGGTCACAGATCAGACCGAAGGTCATATTTACTTTTACGTGCTGCCCCTCATAGAGCGTATCCAGTTCGTGGATTTTGTCCATGAGAAGCTCCAGCTGCTTCCGGGCTTCTGTAAGATCTACATTTTCAAATACCAGTAGAAATTCCTCACCACCCCAACGCGCGGCAAAGCCACGGCGCCACATATGCTGCTTCAGCAGGGCAGAAACATTTTTCAGTACGGCATCCCCGCATTCATGACCGTAGGTATCGTTAACCTTTTTGAAAAAGTCAATATCTCCGATGGCGAGTGCAAAAGAATGGCGGGAGGATCTGGCTTCCTCGAAGATCTGGCGCAGCTTTTTGTCTCCGCTGCGGCGGTTGTACAGCTCGGTCAGGGCATCCTGCTCGATCATGATACGAAGAGATCGCTGCATGGACAGGGCACAGCGGCCGATATCACCTAATTCATCACTGCGTTTTGTTACCGAATGATCCAGTGTGGCGTTCAGATTCCCGGAGGCTACATCCGACAGGAAGCTGTGGATATGGAGTAATACAGCCACGAATCTTCTGGTGTAAAAATAAATGCAGACAGTCACAAGAGCCACAAAACCGATGATCAGCCACGTCAGCGGATAGACGTAATTCTGAATGGATAGGGAGACTGTTTCACTGGGTCTGCCCACAAAAAGCATTCCGACGACGCTGCCGTCCTGATTGCGCAGAGGTATATAGTAGGAAAAATAAGCTTTGCCGTTAATGAGGGTATGAGTGTAGAAATGGTTTTCGCCGGTGTTCAAAACATCCCGGATCACAATATCGGGAGCACCGGAACCGACGATGCGTTCACCCTGGGCATTATACAGGGTCGTCAGAATGCGGGTATCCTGATAGAACAGGGTGATGTCCAGTCCGGTATCCTCTTTGAACTGATCCAGAAGAGAATAGTCCCTGGTGATATCCGTCTCTCCTTTATACAGAAGATAAGCAACATCTCCCTCCAGGTGATAATCGCCGGGATAGGCAGCGTTCAGAAGTGTAGTGGCACTTTTCGTGGCATCATACAATTCACGTTCCACTTCCTGATACATAGTTTTTGTGAACCATTGGGAAGTGAAAAACAACATCGCAATTCCCAGCGCCAGTAAAGGAAGCAGTCCGATGATCTGCAGAGTATATGATATTTTACCGCCGCTTTTTTTGGGCGTATTTTGCGTATTTTCCATAGAATTCCCTGCCCCTTCCGGTAAGATCGGTACACATATCAGTATTAATATAATTATATGAAATAAATGTCGGAAAAGCAAGAAATAAAAGCTTTATAAGCAAATCTCAACATCCGGCTTGACAACGCAAAAAAATGAGATATATAATAGCGGTATATCAAAAATGCATTGACGAAGAGAGTAACTTTTCCGCAGAAAGGCAAAGCGAGCCGGTGATGGTGAGAGACCGGTGCGAGTAAGGGAATCGTGAAAATCACTTCTGAGCTGTCAGAACAAAAGCCCAGGTCAGTAGTTCTGAACGGAATCCCGCCGTTACCGGGAAGCATATCACTCCTATATAATAGGAAGTATGTTGTAAGAGGTGGTTAACGAATGCATGAGCTTCGTCCTGTTACAGGACGGGGCTTTTTTGATACTATTCAGGAAAGCATCGAAGATGCGATTTTGTGAATGAGGAGCTGAATAGTATGATGCTGTAATAAGAAAAGAAAGGAAGCACAGTATGTACAAGCAGGTACCCACAAGCCTGAATTTTGTAGACCGCGAGAAAGCAGTCGAGAAATTCTGGGAAGACAACGACATTTTCAAAAAAAGTATGGAGCATCGTAAGGAAGGCGAAACCTATACCTTCTACGACGGACCGCCTACCGCTAACGGTAAGCCTCACATCGGTCATGTAGAGACCCGTACCATCAAGGATATGATCCCCAGATACCGTACCATGAAGGGATATATGGTTCCCCGTAAGGCCGGCTGGGATACTCACGGACTTCCCGTAGAACTGGAAGTCGAGAAGATGCTGGGTCTGGACGGCAAGGAGCAGATCGAGGAATACGGTCTGGCACCTTTCATTGACAAATGTAAAGAGAGCGTCTGGAAATATAAGGGAATGTGGGAAGATTTCTCCCGTACCGTTGGTTTCTGGGCGGACATGGATAACCCTTATGTTACCTATGATGACAATTTCATCGAGTCCGAGTGGTGGGCACTGAAGACCATCTGGGACAAGGGTCTGTTGTACAAGGGCTTCAAGATTGTTCCCTACTGCCCTCGCTGCGGAACCCCGCTGTCCAGTCACGAAGTGGCACAGGGCTATAAGGCAGTCAAAGAGCGCTCCGCTATCGTACGTTTCAAGGTAAAGGGCGAGGATGCATATTTCCTGGCATGGACCACAACTCCCTGGACCCTTCCTTCCAACGTGGCACTGTGCGTGAATCCGGAGGAGACCTACCTGAAGGTGAAGGCTGCTGACGGTTATACCTATTATATTGCAAAGGCATTGGCAGACAAGGTACTGGGCAGCCTGGCAGAAGAAGGTAAAGCAGCTTACGAAGTACTGGAGACTTATGTTGGTAAGGATCTGGAGTACAAGGAGTATGAGCCTCTGTACAAGTGTGCGGGAGATGCCGCTGAGAAGCAGAAGAAAAAGGCACATTTCGTGACCTGCGATGATTATGTAACCATGACCGATGGTACCGGTATCGTTCATATCGCTCCTGCTTTCGGTGAAGACGACAGCCGTATCGGACGCAACTATGAGTTGCCTTTCGTACAGTTCGTAGACGGCAAGGGTGACCTGACCGCAGAGACTCCTTATGCCGGTAAATTTGTAAAGGATGCAGATCCTCTGGTATTAAAGGATCTGGATGCAGAGGGCAAGCTGTTCGATGCACCGAAGTTCGAGCATGATTATCCCTTCTGCTGGAGATGTGATACTCCGCTGATCTATTATGCAAGAGAGTCCTGGTTCATCAAGATGACCGCTGTGAAGGATGATCTGGTACGTAATAATAAGACCATCAACTGGATCCCCGCTTCCATCGGTGAGGGACGTTTCGGCAACTGGCTGGAGAATATTCAGGACTGGGGTGTATCCCGTAACCGTTACTGGGGTACTCCGTTAAATATCTGGGAGTGCGAATGCGGACACCAGCATTCCATCGGCAGCCGTGAAGAGCTGTACAAGATGAGCGGCAATGAGAAGGCGAAGACTGTAGAATTCCATCGTCCTTATATTGACGAGATCACTATCACCTGCCCCGAGTGCGGCAAGCAGATGAAGCGTGTTCCCGAGGTGATCGACTGCTGGTTCGACTCCGGAGCAATGCCTTTTGCACAGCATCATTATCCGTTTGAAAATAAGGATCTGTTCGAGCAGCAGTTCCCTGCCAACTTTATCTCCGAGGCAGTGGATCAGACCCGTGGATGGTTCTATTCACTGTTGGCAGAGTCCACCCTGCTCTTCAACAAGGCTCCTTACAAGAACGTTATCGTTATGGGCCATGTACAGGACGAGAACGGTCAGAAGATGAGTAAGAGTAAGGGCAATGCGGTAGATCCCTTCAACGCACTGGAGACCTACGGTGCAGATGCCATCCGTTGGTATTTCTACACCAGTTCCGCACCCTGGCTGCCGAAGAGATTCTCCGGCAAGGCCGTACAGGAAGGACAGCGTAAGTTCATGGGTACTCTGTGGAACACCTACGCATTCTTCGTACTGTATGCGAATATTGACAATTTTGATGCTTCCAAATATACACTGGAATACGACAAACTGCCCGTAATGGATAAGTGGCTGCTGTCCAAGCTGAACTCTACCGTTGCAGAAGTAGACAGCAATCTGGACCAGTACCGTATCCCCGAGGCTGCCAAGGCTCTGCAGGACTTCGTCGATGAGATGAGTAACTGGTATGTAAGACGCAGCCGTGAGCGTTTCTGGGCAAAGGGTATGGAGCAGGATAAGATCAATGCCTACATGACGCTGTACACCGCACTGGTGACCATCTGTAAGGCAGCCGCACCCATGATCCCCTTCATGACAGAGGATATTTACCAGAACCTGGTAAGAAGCAATGATGCATCCGCTCCCGAGAGTATCCATCTGTGTGACTTCCCGGTAGTGAACAAGGATCACATCGACAAGAAGCTGGAAGAGGATATGGAGGATGTACTGGATGCTGTCGTTATGGGACGTGCGTGCCGTAACGAGGCTGCCATCAAGAACCGTCAGCCCATCAGCAGAATGTATATCAAGGCAGATTTCACCTTAAGTGAGTTCTACCAGGAGATCATTGAGGATGAGTTAAACGTCAAGGAAGTGGTATTCACCGATGACGTACGTGACTTTACTTCCTATACCTTCAAGCCTCAGCTGCGTACCGTAGGACCTAAATATGGCAAACAGTTAGGCGGCATCCAGAAGCACCTGGCTGCACTGGACGGCAACGCAGCCATGGATGAACTGAATGCAGACGGCGCATTAAAGTTCGATGTAGACGGTGTGGCTGTGGAACTGACCAAGGACGATCTGCTGATCGACATGGCACAGAAGGAAGGCTATGTATCTCAGGAGGACAATAAGATGACCGTTGTGCTGGATACCAACCTGACACCGGAACTGGTAGAGGAAGGCTTCGTATACGAGATCATCAGCAAGATCCAGACCATGCGTAAGGAGAGCGGCTTCGAAGTGACTGATCACATCCGCGTATCCATCAACGGCAACGACAGGCTGTCCGAGATCGCCCGGAAGAACAAAGACGCCATCAGCGGAAAGGTTCTGGCAGACGAACTGACAAGCGGTGCGGAATATGGTGTATCCAAGGAATGGAACATCAATGGCGAGAACGCAGTGATCGCTGTGGAGAGAGTATAAAAGTTCTGCAATAAAATGCCGGGATAAAGAGATTCTGTGGTTTTCCCAACGGGGGGGACCGCAGAATCTTTTTTGTTTCGGGAAAACATTTACGAAACTTACGAAAACCGGCGAAAACAGTTGGAATACGCATGGAAGTTTGTTATAATATTACCTGTATTTGGTTAAGAATATGGATGAAATCATAACGCTATCCGGCGCGGAATATCTTGAGAAGAGTACAGTACCGGAGAGGTAATGGAGAGGAGAACATAGGTGAAAAAATCAGTAGCAGCCAGCGAGAAGCCGGTAAAGGCAAAAGAGTTCGACAAGGAGCTCTTCAAGAGAAGTGTGGAATATAATGTGCGCACCCTGTATCGTAAGAATCTGGAAGAAGCAGATGCACAGCAGATCTTCCAGGCAGTATCTTATGCGATCAAGGACCGTATCGTAGAGAACTGGATGGAGACCCAGAAGGCATATGAGAAGGAAGATCCCAAGATGGTCTACTACATGTCCATGGAATTTTTGATGGGAAGAGCATTGGGCAATAACCTCATCAACTTAAAGGCATATAAGCCCGTAGCAGAAGCTTTGGAAGAACTGGGACTGGATCTGAACCTGATCGAAGACCAGGAGCCGGATGCAGCACTGGGTAACGGTGGTCTGGGACGTCTGGCAGCATGTTTCCTGGATTCCCTGGCAACGCTGGGATATCCCGCATACGGCTGCGGTATCCGTTATCGTTATGGCATGTTCAAGCAGGAAATCCGCGACGGTTATCAGGTAGAGGTTCCCGATAACTGGCTGATGAACGGCAATCCTTTTGAATTGCGCAGACCCGAATACGCCAAGATCGTAAAGTTCGGCGGTTATGTCAGCGTACACACCGATGAGAATGGCAGAAATGTATTTACCCAGGAAGGTTATCAGTCTGTTAAGGCAATTCCGTTTGATTTCCCCATCGTGGGTTATGGCAATGGCATTGTAAACACCCTGCGTATCTGGGATGCGGAGCCTGTAGAGTGCTTCCAGCTGGATTCTTTTGACAAGGGTGATTACCAGAAGGCGGTAGAACAGGAGAACCTGGCACGTAACATCGTAGAGGTTCTGTATCCCAACGACAATCACTATGCAGGTAAGGAGTTGCGTCTGAAGCAGCAGTATTTCTTCATCTCCGCATCCGTACAGGAAGCTGTAGAGAAGTACATGAGAAAGCATGACGATATCCATAAATTCTATGAGAAGGTTACCTTCCAGCTGAACGATACCCATCCTACTGTAGCAATCGCAGAGCTGATGCGTGTGCTGATGGATGATTATTATCTGACCTGGGAAGAAGCATGGGAGATCACCACCAAGACCTGCGCTTACACCAACCATACCATTATGGCGGAAGCATTGGAGAAATGGCCCATCGAACTGTTCTCCAGACTGCTTCCCAGAATCTACCAGATCGTAGAGGAGATCAACCGCAGATTCGTTCTGGATATCCAGCAGAAGTACAGCAATGTACCCGGCGTGGATGTACAGGAGAAGATCCGCAAGATGGCCATCATCTATGATGGACAGGTGAAGATGGCAAATATGGCTATCGTTTCCGGTTACTCAGTCAACGGCGTGGCAAGACTGCATACCGAGATCCTGGAGAAGCAGGAACTGAAGGACTTCTACGAGATGTTCCCGGAGCGCTTCAACAATAAGACCAACGGTATCACCCAGAGACGTTTCCTGCTGCATGCGAACCCGCTGTTAGCTGACTGGGTAACGGCTCACGTAGGTGACGACTGGATCACCGATCTGCCGCAGATCTCCCGCCTGAAGGTATATGCGGATGACAAGAAGGCACAGCAGGAATTCATGAACATCAAGTACCAGAACAAAGTACGTCTGGCAAAATACATTTTAGAGCACAATGGTATCGAAGTAGATCCCAGATCCATCTTCGATGTACAGGTAAAGCGTCTGCATGAGTACAAGAGACAGCTGCTCAATATTCTGCATGTAATGCACCTGTATAACGAACTGAAGGAGCATCCGGAACTGGATTTCTACCCCAGAACCTTTATCTTCGGCGCAAAGGCAGCTGCCGGTTACCGTAATGCGAAGCTGACCATCAAACTGATCAACTCCGTAGCTGACGTAGTGAATAACGACCCTGCGATCAACGGTAAGATCAAGGTTGTATTCATCGAGAACTACAACGTATCCAACGCAGAGATCATCTTCGCGGCAGCCGATGTCTCCGAGCAGATTTCTACCGCAAGTAAGGAAGCGTCCGGTACCGGTAACATGAAGTTCATGCTGAACGGTGCCCTGACTCTGGGAACCATGGACGGTGCCAACGTGGAGATCGTAGAAGAAGTGGGCGAAGAGAATGCCTTTATCTTCGGTCTGTCCGCACAGGAAGTTATTAACTTCGAGAACCATGGTGGCTATGATCCCATGGAAATCTTCAACAATGATCAGGATATCCGCCGCGTGCTGATGCAGCTCATCAACGGCTATTATTCTCCGCAGGATCCGGAGCTGTTCCGCGATATCTACAACTCCCTGCTCAACACCCAGAGCAGCGACCGCGCAGATACCTACTTTATCTTAAAGGACTTCCGTTCCTATGCGGAAGCACATAAGAAGATCGACCAGGCATACCGCGATGAGAAGTGGTGGGCAAGAACCGCGATGCTCAACACCGCATCCGCAGGAAAGTTCTCTTCCGACCGTACGATCGAGGAGTATGTAAGAGATATCTGGCATTTGAAGAAGATCAAGGTAGAGCTGAAATAATGTAACTGTGAAGGTACTTGACAGTTACGGATAACATAAAAAACAGACCCGTCTCATACAATAGTGATATCAGAAAAATTCGGAAGGAGTTTTTCGGGCAATCCGCCCGGAAGACTTCCGGATCTGAAATCCGGTATCACAGGTGTATGAGGCGGGTATTTTTTATGAAGCGTTTTTTTATGGTCTTATGGATGACGGTCATGATCCCCTATGTGACAACGCTGGTGTGGACAGGCCGGATCCGGACGGATACAGGGACGGAAGTCCCGGCGGAAGAGTTTCTTACCGGAGTCGTGGCGGCGGAGATCCCGGCAGAGTACGGGATCGAGACATTAAAAGCACAGGCGGTGCTTGCGAGGACATATATCTACCGGCTTGTGGATCCGGGGCTGGAACGTATCCGGGAAGAGGAACTGGACATAGATTGTCTCAGCATGAGGGAGATGGAGAAAAAATGGGGGAAAGAACATTTTAGAGAGTATTACGGGAAGATCCGTACCGCGGTGCAGGAGACAGAAGGACTCGTTGCGGAGTACGACGGGGAGCTGATCGAACCGTTCTACTGTGAGGCGTCGGCAGGAAAGACGAGAGAACTTGCCGCATATCCATATATCTGTTCGGTGGAGAGTCCGGGAGATCTGGAGGCCGGAGAATTTTTATGCGTCCGGACCTTTACGGAAGCGGAGTTTGCGGATAAGATCGGAAGGATTGGCGGGCCGCGTCCGGGAGCGGACGGCATTGCGGGAAAAATTCAGATCATCGAGCGGGATGATGCCGGGTATGTGAAGCGGGTGCAGATCGGGGATATGGATTATACTGGGGATGAGGTCCGGGATTCTTTGGGGCTTTTATCTTCCTGCTTTCATTTTTCGTCTGCGGACGGGAAGATCCGGGTGTCATCGAAGGGGATCGG